>ERZ779737.169-NODE-169-length-66985-cov-70.316570_pt1 | contig 66985 bp, 60 predicted proteins | sample MGYA00511889_ERZ779737 | MGnify/ENA primary metagenome ERZ779737 (study PRJEB29588, sample SAMEA2163575) | human gut metagenome | biome: human gut; feature: human-associated habitat; material: faeces | place: Denmark | collected 2008/2010 ... | reverse complement strand
AAGTATACGATAGAAGGCTTTTTCTTTTCCTGTGAACTAAATTGGGTTCAGTTCATGATTCAGCGGATTATTTTTTTAATCTTTTAATTTATTTATTATTTTTAAAAGCATCAGACAAAATTTCAGCTTGCCCAACTAATCCTTGAAGTGAACTTGGAACAATAAGTTTTGTTGCTGTTCCATTAGCAACTTTTTCCATACTTCTATAAGCTTCTAATGTTAATGTTTTATCGTCTAAACCTAAATTTTTAATTAACTCTAAAGCTTTTACTTCTGATTGCTTTTTATATAAATAACCTTCTGCTTCAGCACGTTGAATTTTTAAAATAGACTCTGCTTCACCTTCTGCTTTTTTAATAGCAGCTTCTTTTTCAGCTTCAGCATTTAAAATCATACTTTGTTTCTCGCCTTCAGCTAAAAGGATTTTACTTTTCTTTTCACCTTCAGCAAGAAGAATTTTCTCTCTTCTTTCACGTTCAGCACGCATTTGTCTTTCCATAGATTCGCGAATATCAGCTGGAGGTAAAATATTTTTTAACTCAACGCGATTAACTTTAATTCCCCATGGATCAGTAGCTTCATCAAGAATTTCTCTCATACGAACATTAATAATGTCACGGCTAGTTAAAGTTTGGTCAAGATCTAAGTCACCAATAATATTTCTTAAAGTAGTAGCACTCAAGTTTTCAATAGCTAATACTGGATCAGCAACACCATAAGCATATAATTTTGGGTCAGTTACAGTATAGAAAACGATTGTATCAATTTTCATTGTAACATTATCTTTTGTAATAACATCTTGTGGCTCAAAGTCTTTAACTTGTTCTTTCATCGAAACTACACAAGCAACTCTATCAAAGAAAGGCAATAAGAAATGAATACCGACACCCCAAGCCTTATAAAATCCACCTAATCTTTCAATAATATATTTATCAGTTTGTTTAACAACTCTAATTGAGCAAATAAGAATAATAATTAATACGAAACCTAAAAGGCCAAATACAATTGCAATAATAGCACCACTGCTCATTTTTCTTCCTCCTTAACAATAAGCTTATTACCATCAACAGCTAATACTTCAACTATTTTATCTTTTTCAATAGTTGTTCCATTACTCGAGACTGCAGTCCATTCAACACCATATATTTTTACTTTACCATGTTTTAATGGAGTAATTTCTTCACTAACTGCACATTTAATTCCAATAATTGTGTCAACATTTGTTTTTCTTTCATTACGCATTAAATATTTTTTGCACATAGGACGCGTAAATAAAATTAAGATGATTGATAAAACAACGAAAACTATAATTTCTGCATAATATGGAACTCCATTAATTGCGCTAAGAATTAAAGCCACCAAGGCTCCTCCAGCAACCCATATAGAAATTAATTCGGTTGTAAAGGCTTCAATTACTAAACTTAAAACAGTAATTCCTAGCCAAATATAAATCATATAGCTTTCAATCATGCAATCTCCTCCTTAAGATTTATTATAAGGTCATTTGTTGATTTATCGAAATAAATTTTAAACTTTAAACATTTGTTATTCTTAAAATTAATTAAACCATTTTGTATTAAATAATCAATGAACGACTTGTTAGTTATTCTTGCATAACTTTTTCCAATACTAATGTGATTAAGCATACTTTGATCAAGATCTCCACGATTTGCTAAATCACTATTTAGTAATTTAAGATGGATAATACCATTATTCTTATCAACGCCAAGCATTGCTTTATAAGCTGTTTCTAAAATCTTTTTTGTTCCGATACTAAAAGTTAAAGATTTAGCATCAATAGTTACATAATCATTTCGATATTTAGAAGAAAACCATTCTATCATAACGCCCTCCTTTTAGTTTTATCATACATAGTATTATTTATATTTTCAATAATTATTTTTATTATTTTAATTATTATTAAATAAAATACTTGCATTTTTAGTAAAAAACCTCTTAAAACTCAACTATTTTTTTAATTTTTGCTATTTTAATCAAATAATTACTTATTTTAAATTCATTCAATTAAAATATATAGGAGGTTGATTTATGGGACTTACTTATACAATTATTGGAACAATTATTATCTTTGTAGCTACAACTTTAGGAAGCGCAATGGTTTTTGTTGTTAAAAAGTCAATTTCTAATAAAGTAAAACAAATTATTTATGGTTTTTCGAGTGGAATTATGTTTTCAGCCGCAGTCTTTGGCTTATTAGTTCCTGCTTTTAATGATAAAACTTCAACTTCTTATATAGATGAAAAATTTATTTGGATAATTCCTGTAATTGGATTTTTACTTGGTTGTTTATTTATATATTTATTAGATAAATTAATTCCTCATATTCATAAAAATCCAAAAGGCGATGATATTGAAGAAGGTATTAAAAATAACTTCTCAAGAGGTAATAAATTATTTTTAGCAGTTACTTTACATAATATTCCTGAGGGTTTAAATGTTGGCTTAGCCTTTGGAGTTGCTTTAGCTTCTAAAGATATGTCATCTCCATTATTTTTAAGTGCTTTAATGCTTTCAGTTGGTATGGCTATACAAAATTTCCCTGAAGGTGCTGCTGTTTCTATACCACTTTTAGAAGAAGGTTATTCAAAAAATAAAGCTTTTTGGTTTGGAACTTTAACAGGTTTAGTTGAACCAATTGCAGCTGCTATTGGTATTTTGTTATCTTTCCAAGTAACTCAATTTATGCCTTGGGGATTATCTTTTGCTGCAGGATGTATGGTTTATGTGGTTATTGAAGATTTATTTCCAGAATTATTCGAACATAAAGATTGCCACTTTGGTATTTGGGCTTTCATTGTAGGTTTTGTATTAATGATGATTCTTGATTCAATTTCAAGTATCTAATTTATTTTTTAAATACTTTTTTAAATAAATTTAAAAAGACTTTTTCGACCTTATAAAAGTTTTTATATATAAAATTAAATAGTAACTTAATTACATAAAATAAAGGGTATGCCAAAACTAAATAAACAAAGATTAAGATAATTTCAATATAGTTGAATTTATAAAATAAACTAAAGTTAAAGAAATCAGCAAAGATGCGTGCAATTTGTTCTTTAAATCCACTAGTATATTTTAAATAACCGATTGTTAAAAATACATCTGGGAAAGCTAACATTAATAATAAAGATAAACTAACACCAACACCAAATACAAATGCAGTGTATTTTTTTAAAGGTGAACAAATATCAAATAAAACTACTAGTCCGGCAATTGTTATAAAGATTGTGATAATTGCAACAAAGGTTTGTTCTGGGAATAAAATTGTTCCATTAATATTATTAAAAATATTTAAAATAATTGGGATTAAGGCACTTATTGCCATAAAAAAGCCATAAATACATGCTCTTGAAATGACATTTTTAACAAAGCTTCCTTTAATTGGATCAATCTTATTATTTTGTAATGAAAGTAAAACTCCACATAAAGCAATGGAAATAAACTCATAAATATAAATTGCTTCTAATTCAATTTGAAGTCCTTTTTTTGAAAAGATTGACAGAAAACTAAATAAGCCAATAAAAATTGATTTAGTTAAAAATAATAATAAAGATCTTTGAACATTACTAATAACTCTTCGACCTTCTTCTAAAACATAAGGTAAATGTGAAAAATCATTATCAAGTAAAACGACATCACTAACAGCTTTAGTTGAATCAGCACCATTTTTTAAAGCAATACTACAATCAGCTTGTCTTAAAGATTGAGTGTCATTTACTCCATCTCCGACATATCCAACTACTTTTCCTTTTTCTTCTAAACATTTAATAATTTCTTGTTTTTGATCAGGTGAAGTTCGTCCAAAAATTACATATTTATCACAAATATCTTTGATTTCACCTAAAGAAACATTTTCCATAGAAATATATAAATCACTATTTAAAACTCCAGCTTCTTTACTAACTTCTTTAACCGTTAAAGGATTATCTCCACTAATAATTTTAATTTCAACATTTAAATCGTTAAAATATTTTAAAGTCTTTTCAATTCCTTTTCTTAATTCATCTTTTAAAATAATAATTCCTAAATCTTCAGTTTTATTAACTAAGGCTAATACACGATATCCTTTTAAAGCATATTCATTAGCTTTTTCTAAATTCGTTTTTGATTTTAATAAATATTCAGGAGCTCCTAAAAAATATTGCTCCTTATTTTTTAAGGTAATAGAAGACACTTTTGTTGCACTAGAAAAATTTTCTTTTTCAATAATTTCAAATTTAATATCACTTTTAAAATATTTTTTTAAAGCTAACGATGTAGAATTATCATCATTTAATGAATTAACAATATTAGAGATAATATTATTAAAATTAACATTTTCTTTAAAAGGATAAACTTCTTTAACTAAATAATTTTGAGTTGTTAAAGTTCCAGTTTTATCTAAACATAAGGTATCAACACGCGATAAATTTTCAATAGCATATAACTCTTGAACCATTGTTTTTTGCTTATATAATTTAACAATTGATTCAGCTAAAGTAATTGTTGTTAATAAAATCATGCCAATTGGAATCATACCAACAATCGTTGTTGAACATTTATTAATAATATCTAACGTAAATACAAAATGTTTTCCATTTATTGGATCAATATTAGTTGTTCCAATATAAAACATTTTAAAAGCAACTAATAAAACAAGTGGAGCAACAAAACATAATAAAATTTTAATGATTTTATTAATGTTAGTAGTTAAATATGATTTTCTTTTTTTAATCGATTGAATTTTATTTTCAACTTGAGAAATATAAGTATCGTTTCCAACTTTATAAGCAAAAGTTTTTACATTACCACTATTAATAAAGCTTCCTGAAAGTAGAACATCTCCTCTTTTTTTGAAAATAGCTTTACTTTCACCAGTTAGCATTGATTCATTAACGTAAACTTCTCCTTCTAAAATTATTAAATCACAAGGAACTTCGTTACCTGCTTTTAATAAAACGATATCATCAAGAACAATATCTTCTATATTAACTTCAACTTCCTTAGAATTTCTTAATATTAATGCTTTTGGATTAACAATTAATTTCATTTTAGAAATAGTTTTTTTACTAATTTCTTGAGAAATTATTGAAGTTAAAGCATTACATAAAATAACAATTAAAAAACCATATTTAGTTATTGGAAGTTCTTTTAAACCTTCTGGATGAAAAATTTGAAATAAAGCTATGATTAAAGCAAGGATGTATAAAATAACATTAAACAAAGTAAAAAAGCTTTCAAAAATAATTTTAAGATGGGATTTAGATTTAACTTTTTTTCTTTTATTAATTTGATTTAAAGAAATTTTTTCGTTAACTTCTAAATCACTTAATCCCTTATTTAAATCAACTTGATATGAATTTAATCTACTTTCTACTTCTTTCATATTTTTAATTTTTACCAAATTTTTAAAGGCTTTTTTTAAATTTTAAGCCTTTTTTAAATTATTTAAAATGTCATTAACTATATCTTTAACATTTAAATGATTAAGGTTATTTATTTCCTCTAAAGATTTTAAATCGTTAAAATCTTTTTTAGCTCCAAAAGAAATTACTTTCATATTTTTATTTCCATAAAATGAAGCAATTTTTTCTCCAAATCCACCTTCTAAAATACCATCTTCAAAGGTGACTACTAGTTGATGATTTTTAATTAAACTACTTAATGTTTCTTCATCTAAAGCTGAATAAATACGTGGATTAATTAAAGTTGGATTAATATCATATTTATTTAATTCTTTAACTACTTCTTTAGCTTTTAACATCATTGATCCTAAAGCAATTAAAGCAACTTCACTTCCTTGATGATTTATTTGATATTTTAAATAATTATCTTGATTAAAAGAATAATTTGTTTCTTCTAAATTAACTTCAATTGGTGCACGAATGATAACAGGATGATTGAAGTTAAAACTAAATTCAAGCATTTCTAAATATTCTTTAACATTAGTTGGTGCAAGTAAAGTTAAATTTGGAATATTACTTAACATTGCTATATCAAACATCCCAACATGAGTTGCATCTCCTCCATTAATCCTAGCATTAAATAAAACAATTGTAGCTTTTAAATCGTTTAAGGCTAAATCTTGATTTAATTGATCATAACTTCTTTGTAAGAAGTTTGCCATTACAAGAAAAATTGGATGTAAATTATTTTTAGCAAGACCACTAATTAAACTAACTGCATGTTGTTCACAAATTCCAACATCAATGAAATGTTCATTAAAAGTATCTTTAAATTCTTGATCAATTCCACAAGCAACTGGAGTAGCGGCATTAACAACTACAAAATCTTTTTGTTTATTAAAACGATCAATTAAATAATTTTTAGTAACATCAGAAATCATAACTTGTCTAGGAGTATTTTTTCCATTTATAAAATGATACTTCTCCTTATTTAAAATAGCTTCCTGGTATCCATTTCCTTTTAAAGTATGAATATGTAAAACTATTGGATGATTAATATCTTTAACTTTATTTAAAACTTCTACTAACTTATTAATATTATTTCCTTCTTCTAAATATAAATAGTCATATCCTAAACTTTTAAAGAAATTATTTTGATAATTACCATTAGTTTCTCTTAATTTAGCTAAATTGTCATAAAGTCCACCAACATTAGTTGAAATTGACATTTCATTATCATTAACGATGATAATGAAATTAGATTTTAATAAACTAGCATTATCTAAGCCCTCAAAAGCTTCTCCTCCACTTAAACTTCCATCTCCAATAATACTTATAACATTATATTTTTCATTTTTTAAATCGCGAGCCTTTGCCAAGCCTAAAGCTAAACTAACTGAAGTTGAAGTGTGTCCAATTTTAAATAAATCATGTTCACTTTCTTTTGGAGTAGAAAATCCACTTACTTTAGTAAATAAATCTTCATTTAAAAAATATTGTTTACGGTTAGTTAATATTTTATGAGTATATGTTTGATGTGAAACATCAAACACTATTTTATCAGTTGGACTATTAAAGACATAATGCAAAGCTATTGTTAATTCAATAACTCCTAAATTAGGTCCTAAATGACCTCCTACTTTTAAAATTTTATTTAATAAAACTTCTCTAATTTCATTTGCTAACTCATTTAATTCGTTAATATTTAACTTTTTTAAATCTTTTGGACTATTTATTTTTTCTAACATAATTTACTCCTTAACAAATTGAAAAGCGATGCGATCTTGAAAATTAGATGTTTTAACATAAATTATTCCACATCGATGAAAATGATATTTATTTAAAAGATATAACATTACATGATTATCTTTATAAGTATCTACGCGCAGATTATTAATATTTTTTAAAGCGAACTCTAAAGCAATTTTAAAGACATCTTTAATAACTAAATCACTTGCTAAACGATGAATTACTCCATAAGGTTCATTATTTAACCATTTTCCTTCATATATGTTTATATATGTAGGATCTTCTTCGATATTAAAATAAAAAAAAGCATGTGGTAAATTATTTTTTGTTATTAAATATAAATGTTTATTTTTAATATCATTAAGAAGTAATTCTTTTTGAGGATAATCATCTATCCATTGATTTTTATTACCTTTAGATAACATAAAATTATAGGCAATAGCCTTAATTTTTAAAATATCCTCTAAATCAGTAAATTGAGCAAGTCTAATTTCCATTAAGAAGATTATATCATAAATAAGAAGTAAATTTTAATAACCACCTCCTTAAATACTTCTATATACAAGACGTCTTTAAATTAAAATATTGGGGGTAATTAATAAAAATAAAAGGTAGTTTTCAAACTACCTTTAAATTATTTTTTAAATTAATAATTATCTTAATTACTTTGTTGATAAATCAATATACTTTGTATTGCCTAGTTTAGTAATTTCTTCATTATTTAATCTAGTTACTGCTTCTTTTATTTTTTCATTATAGAGTTTATCTTTTTCAAGGTAAACTCTATTTAAAACAATAATTGTAATAGCAATATAAAGAATAACCGCTAATCCAACATAACTATTAATAAAGGAAACAATAAGTCCAAGTGGATATGAAGCATACCCATTAAAGATATAAAGTATTTCATTTCGAGATACTAAATAATAATCACTACTTTCATTAGCATCTCCTCTAAAAGTGTAATATATCGTTCCGTTTCTATCTTCAATATTAATAATACGGTGAACAATTAATTGATTACTTTCTTTATCTTTATAAGCACAAATATCATATAAAGATAAAGTTGTATTCTCATTAACTTTATTTAAACCAATTAAAGTAAATGTCTTTAATTGGTTATTAATGTCATTTTCTTCTAAATAAGTATTTCTTTCATTTTTATATGACATTGATCCACTAGCTAATGTAATATAACTTGTATTATTAATTGAAATTAAATCTCCATTAATTTTTGTATAAACATTAAAACCAATTAAAGCAATAAAGATAACAATAATTACACCATCAATTATATTACGAAGTACTTTATGTTCCTTTTTTTGTTTAGGTGGTTTTAAAGAGTATTGTTTAACATTAACAGTTGGAGAATCATACTCATTATTTCCAAAATAAGTACTATCAATCGTAACATTTAAACCATTAAGTTTATTATAACGATATACTCTATTACGATTATCCTTTAATGTAACTACTTTTTTATCTAAATCTTTTTTAAACTGAGAGTCATATAAGTTTTTATCTAATTTTCTCTTAAAATTAGATAAATGATCGTAAATCAAAAAGATAATAATTCCAAGAACTATTGTTAAAAAGATAATTGTTAAGATAATATTTAATGTCTCTTTATTCATAATTTCTCTTTTTTAACATTTTAAATAAATATATATCTAATTTAAATATATATTATTTAAATACCTTTATTTGATTAACTGAAATAAGTTCATTAGTAGTTAACCACTCATCACTTACCTCTACTTCAGGTTCAACTGAAGTAGAGTTATAATGTACAACTACTTGCCAACTAGCAATTCCAATTCCAACAAATGAAGATAATATTAATATAGCTAATAATAGTTTCTTCATAATGTTCAGTTCACTAGATTATTTATAAACTTCTAATTTTAATAAAGGTAACCTTGATTTCCAAGAAGTTGCTTCAAAAACTATCCCAAAGCGAACTCCTTCGTCTCCAGTTAGAAGAGATTCTAATTCCACTGAATATACTTTGTTACCATCAGTTCCTGCTTGGATCGTACTCATGCTTGTTTCGTTTTGCTCTACCCAAGTCACACCATTATCAACACTTGTAACTAAATGTAAATTTAAATAGTTTTTTGAGTCACTAGAATCTTTATATGTAAAATCTACCTTAGAAACTCCTTCAACAGAAAATTCAGAATAAATAGCAAAATAAGCATAAGTATCATTATCTTGGTCTTTTACAATATCTTGCATATTTCCAGGTAATGCTTCAATTTTGTTTGCATCATATTTAGCGTTGTTATATCCAAGATTTACTTGCGTGGTATCAGCCAAATTGTTATACATTCCACAGTTTAATTTCAAGGTTTGGTCAGCATTTCCATCAATTTTATACGATGCTTTGCCATAAGAATTGTTCACACCATGATTAACAGAAAAGTCAACACTTAAAATGTTTGTTAATACGGAGGTGCTATTAGGATTAATAGTTGTAATCAAAGTTTCTGCATAAATGCCATTGTATTCAGCTGTAATTTTAATATTTAAATTAGAGCCTTCTTTTAATAAGTGTAAAGTATTTCCTTCTATAGAAATATAACCTTCTGTATCATCTGTAGTATATGTTGGGATTATTTCATCAGTATAATACGTTGGTGAAGTTACCTTTACTGATAACGTAACTACATCATTTGCTTTCATTTTGTCTGGAAGTGGATTAATTTCAAAAGAGTTTATTTTGACTTCTTCTATAACATTAAAATTAGAAATAGCAACATTTACAAATCTTCCGCCACTAAGTCCGACTAAATAACCTTCCATGGTATAATAACCGTTTTCAATTTTAGAAGTGTCAAAACCATATGCAGAAAAAGCAACATCTGTATTATCTAAATACATATTTACAAATTTACCTGATTTCTCTACTCTGCAATCAAAAGTGATTTTCATATTTGATGCAGCGTAAGTAGAAAGGTCACTTAATTCTTCAACATTAACTTCAACAGCTTCTAAATCATTATAACCATCAGCAACTGTTGAAACTACTTTTACAATAGAACCTTCTACAATTTGACTTCTTTCGTTATATGAACCAGCATTTCCAGCAACAGTAACTAAATTACCAACTTCATATGCATCTGAAGAATCTGAAGGATTATATACTAAAATGTAACCTTGATTTTCATCCATTACTATAGGGCCGAATGATGTAACAGCAACTACTTTTCCTTTGATATTTACTGCGCCTGTAATAGTACCATCAAGAATTCCTTGAATATTATCATAAGTAACTTCAACTACGCTAACTTCAAAACTTAATGTATAAGTTTCTTTAGAAACTGTAAATTTATAAGCTTCCTCAGTAGCAACTAAGGTCTCTCCATCAAGAAGAACATTTGTAAGTTCATAACCTTCTTCAACATCAAATGTAATAGTTGCTTCAGTTCCATAATCTAATGTTGTTACTTCATTAATAGCAACATTATTTAATTTAACATTACTAATTCCAGTAACTGGTTCATAAGTTACTGTAGCAGTTTTAATTTCAAAAGTAACTGTTACGTTAACACCATCTTCATTATCTAAAACAGTATAAACTCCTTTATCATCAGTTAAAGTTTCTTCTCCTTGAGTTACTACTACACTTTTTAAAACATAGTTTTCATTAGGAGTAGCTACAACTTTAAATGTATCACTAGCATTTAAAGTTGTTCCAACTAAGTCTTCACCTGAAGCATTAGTTAATTTAACTTCACCTTGAGTTTTTTCATAATTTAAAGTAACTGTATTTACTTTATTTTCAAAAGTTGCACTAACTGTAGTAGCTTTATCTAAAGTAAATACATATTTACCTTCTTCATTTGCTATAACTTCAGCTTCATCAACTAATACTTTATCTACTTTATAATAAGGATCAGCTTCAGGAACAACTTCAACTTCTGTTCCAGCTCTATAACTAGTACCTGGATTTAAAGTATTTCCACTACTATCTTTAAATGTTAATTTACCATTAACTAAATTTTCATCAACAGTAAATGTAGTCATTTCAACTGTTCTACCAATTGTAAAAGTAAAGGTAAATTTAGCATCACTTAAAGTGGAAGCTAAATTTGTAAAATATTCTCTTTGAAGTTCAGGAGTATTATATTCACTTGTTTCAATCCAATCTTGAGGATTAGTTCCTATTTCGTCAGTATTCCATTTGAAATTAATATTTAATGGATAACCATCAGTTTTATATTCTTCCTTTAACCAAGTATCATAAGCAATTCTTTGTTCTTCTGGAAGAACTAAATATTTCTTAACTTCAGTAGTAAAGTCTGCTTGTTCAGTTTTACTAGTAACTTCTAAAGTTACTGTAATATCAGGAATATATTCATTAGTAACTAAGCTAAAATCAGTTGTATAGGCAGCTTCATTAGCCTTTAAATAATAAGTTAAAGACAAATCTTCACCATTTTCTTTACTAGCAAATCTTAAAGTATTATCTTTTTCAGCATCGACTGTTAAATCAACAACTGAACTATATTTATTTTCAACATCAGTATCTACTGAAGAATTAACGACTACTGTCTTGGTATCAGTAAATCCATTATTTACAATCCAAGCAGCAAAACCTGTGCCAACTAAGGCAGATGTACTAAGTACACCGAATAAAATTTTTCCTGTATGTTTCATATTTACCCCTTATTATTTATAAAGTTTTATATTTGTAATAACTATTCTTTTTGATGAAGAAATTGTAATTGCATTTGAAGCTTCGCTTAAAATAATTTCAACAGTTCCGGTTGTTTTTCCTTCAGGATTTGAAGTAACGCTTAAGCCTTCCACAACGTTATTTGCAACGATATCAGAAGATTTTTCATCTTTCCATAAATAGGCAGTCAATTCAATCTTTTTTATCTGATTTGTCGTGTTAATCTTAAAACTGCCATCAACTTCCTTTGTTCCTAATTTAATTGCGCCATTCTCTTCGTCATAGTATGTTTTTTCAATCATTTCAAAAGAGATGACTTCTGTTTGACCTGCAACAGTATTTTTTTCTAATAATACATTGTTAAAATTACTACTAGAACTTGCACCAACAACATTACCAGTGGCAGCAAAATCTGGACCTAAGTCCCAATTATATTCACCAGCTAAAATGTACTCATCAATTGTACCTACGTTTTTAACTTCTAAGTGAATTACATCACTTTGTGTAAGTTTGCCACTTGTAACGGTAAAATCAAAAATACCAAGATTTAATCCTTTTAAAGTTGTACCAGAAATTTCAACAATATTTTGATTTTCATCAGCTGGAACAATCGTAATATCTGTTAAATCATTACCTAAATCATCTTTAGCAGTAACTGTAGCAGTTTCACCAACTTTAATTTTAGTTGGATTTAAAGTAACTTCAGCAACTTTTGTAGCACTTACTTCGACTTCTTCAAATGAAGTTAAAACCATATTTTTATAACCAGTTGCAGAGCCTTTATTAACAGAATAAACCATAAATCCAGTAAGGTTATAAGTTTTTCCTTCAACTAATGGATTATTATCATCATCTAATAAGATTGATCCATTTGTAAAATCACCAATTGAGAAGTTATTATTATTTCCACTCTTTGTATATTTTGCTCCTTTAACAGTAACATAATAAGGGCCAGCATCAACACTACTTGCATAGTTTGATAATTCTTCTTCACCCCATACAGTAGGAGTTAAATTAGCCATAGGATCTTCGATAGTTAAATTTGAAGCTTCTATTGTAAGTTCAGCTCCACTAGGATCAAATTTATCAACTGAAGCCATATTAAATCCATAAAATACACTTACATAACCATTTACTTTAATTACATCGCCAACTTTATATGTACTAGTAATATTTTTGGTACTTGTATTTTGAGTAATATATCCAAATTCAGTTCCATCATAAATTAAAGCGCCATTATATCCAATAGCAATAATTCTTCCTTCAATGGTAACTGGGTCATTAGCATTTAAAGAATCTAATTTATCAAAAGTATTTTCATTAGTTGTAACTGGAGGTACTTCATCTTTTTCAACAGTAGCAACGATGACATTTTCATTTTCAACAACTTTAAATGACTTTGTATCTAAAATTGATTCTCCATTATGAGTTAAACTTACTAAATGATAATTTTCACTAGGAGTTGCTTCAACTGTGACTGTAGTTCCAACTTTTAACTTATCTCCATTATTGACACCATTTCCATCAGCAGTTAATTTTAAACTTAAATTAGTAACTTCTTCAAAGGTAACTACACCATATTTTTCTTCTGGTACTTCTGGAGGTAATTCACCATAATAACCTACTTTAAATGTAAGTTTAAAATAAACTCCACTTAAGGTATCAATAATTTCTTGGAATTTTTCTCTTTTAGTAACAACATCTAAAGATAAATCATTATCATAAACGATTTGTGGATTAACTCCACCAAAAGTTTCTTGGTCCCATGCTATTGCATAATTAACTAAATATCCATCTTCATTATTTTTTGCTTCTTCCCCAAGCCATTCATGATAATCGATGACTTTAGTTGGTAAATCAATAAGTTTTTCAATGTTAGCTAATTTTTCTTCATCTGCTAAAGGATCACCATTTTGATCAGTTATTTCAGCACTTATATTTAAATAAGGACGATAATCTTGACTTACTAAATCATAACGAGTTAAGTCATAAGGATCATAATCATTAACGTGATCTCCATCATTAGCATGAGCTTTAACAAAATAACTTACTTCAAGATCTTCTGTACCATTATAATATTCTTTTGGTGCATCAAAAACTAAAGTTGTATCATTTTCCTTTAAAGTAATTTTACCAAAACTGTTGTCTAAAATTTCAGTAACTGTTCCACTAATAGGATTAGATGATACTTGAGTAAAACCTTTGTTAATACTCCACGAGGCATAACCGGTTGCAACAAGAGCTGCAGCACTTACTACGCCAAATACTACTTTGCCAGTTTTTTTCATAACTCTCCCTTCTTATACAAAACATTTACATTAAAAAAAGCGCCTCTTAAAAAGCGCTTATCTTTTAACTTATGAATAAGTTAGTTATATCCTTTTGTTTCAAATTAAAAAGATATAGTAAATGTCTCATGTCTTCATTATAAACTTATCTTTTTATAAAATAAACCTAATATTAATTAATATTAATATTTTTAACTTTTTGAATAATTTTTAACTCTAAATATTTTTTTAAAGCAAGATTTTTTTGATAATTTGCTTCTTTTTTTAATATTTTAAAAATTAGAGCTTTCTTTTTAACAATCTTTAAATAAACTTTTAAATATTTATTAGCAGTCTTTTCATTGTAAGCTTTTAAATAATATAAATAATTTCCATCAACAAAAGATTTAGCATAAAAACTATAATCACTTTTAAAACTACTTCCTTCTAAATGAATAATTTTTGATGAAGGAATGTTATATATTTCTTTTCTTAATTTTTTAATTAGTTGATAACAAAGTAAAGCTTCTTCACTATACATAAAAATATCTTGATCAAAACCATTTAATTTAACAAAATCTTCTTTTAAAATCATTAAACTAGCTCCACAAACATAACCTTTAATTTTTAAAGGTTTAGAAGAATAATTAAAATCATCTCTTCTTAATAATTTAAAAAATAACCCACGAATTAATGATCCATTTCTTCTTTCAAAATATAAATTTTTCTTTATTTTAATAAATGAATGATATGGTTTTAAATTTGAATTAAATAAATTACTTCCACAAATACCAACATTTTGATTTTTTTCCATAAAAGCAAATAATTCATAAATAGCATTATTTACCAATAATGTATCTGTATTTAAAAAGTATAAATACTTTCCACTTGCATATTTGCTTCCTAAGTTATTTGCTTTTCCAAAACCTAAATTAGTTTTTGCATCAATTAAAATTAAATTTGGATATTTTATTTTTAATTTTAATAATTTTTTTGTTTCTACTTCATTATTAGAATTATCAACAACAATTATTTCATATTTAAAGTTAGTAGACTTAGCAACTAATGATTCTAAGCTATCTTTAAGTAAAGTCGAAGTAAAGTAATTACAATATATTATTGAAACATCAATTTTTTCTTCCATAACTCATATTATAATCGTAAGTCAAATTGAAATAAACTAGACATCTATATTAATAAGTAATATTATTAAAAAACTTATGATTAAATTAAAAAATGTTTTATATAGCGTTTCTTTAATTGTAGTTGTTCTTATTAGTATTTTTTATGGACAAACTTTTGTAAGTAATGTTGGAAATTTTGAAGTTTTAAGTCCTTTTGGTAATAAGATGTCTTTTGCATCTTTTATTTATATTCCAATTGTATATTTTTCTTTAGTTATCATTATTAGTTTAATTGCTAATAAAAACTTTCCTATTTTTAATAAACGTTCCTTTATGTTATATGTCTTTACTTTTGTTATTTTCGGAACATATGTTGGAATTTTAATATTTTTAAAAGATTATTCTTATTTACTTGGAAGTAAAGATGATGTTACTTCTTTAACAACAAATGAAAAGATTCAAGCTTTTTTTAATTTTTTGATGGCATTAACAAATATATATATTGTTTTTTTCTTATTAAAATATAATAAACAAACTAAATATGTATTTGCTATTTTATTTTTGGCTATTAGCTTATTTGCTCTTAGTTCTATTATTTATTCTTTAATTAATGAATTTGATGTTTATAAATCTTTTAATTTTAATTTTTTATTTAATAAATGGGATGGATCTAGTCTAAAACAACCTTTATCATTTTTTAAAATCGGTAATGTATATGGCCATGCCTTAGTAATTGGAATATTTTCAATAATTTGTTTAAGTTTATTATTAGATAAACTTTATATTGGATTATTTTCTTTAATTTTAGCTTTCTTTGTCCCTTTTTCAATGAGTCGAGCCGCAATTTTAGCAACGTTAATTTTTTATTATTTATATTTATTTATAGTTTTTTATAAACTTTTTAAAAAGAATAAAGTAATGATCGTAGTTACAACAATTATTATGTTATTTATTCCAGTTCTTCTTTATTTAGATGGAACTTCTTATTACTTTTTAAAAATAAATTTAAATAATAAAACTTACTATCCTAGCGACTTTCTTAAATATATGATTACAAATTGGGAAGATAGTCGATTTAATTTCTTAGGACCAATTTTAAAAAATATGCAAGTAATTGATTATATTTTTGGAATTGGATATGGAAATGGCTTTATAGTTACTAGAAGTTATAATTTTATATTTTATTATCATAATACAGTTATTGAATATATATCTACTGGAGGAATTTTCTATTTAATTTTTATTAGTGTTCTCGTTGCAATTTGTTTTTATAAAGCTTTTAAAGTAATTAAAATTAACTTCACTTACTTCTATTTCTTAATATGTTTAAGTATTACAATGATTATTTATGGAATGTATGAATCATTTCCACTTTTCCAAAACGATTTCCCAGGAATTGCTTATGGAGCATTTTTTAGTTTAGTTCCAATTTTAAAATATTATGAATTTAAAAATTTAGATAACAATATCGTAACATTAAACCCTTTAAAAAAATAAAAAAGGCTTTAAAAGTCAATTATTTTTTACTAATTTTCTTTTCTGCAACAAATTTTTTAATAAAATGAATGATGTTTCCACCATAAAAAACACCAACTAAATTTAAGGTAAAAACTAATTGGAAAACGAATCCATTAATATAATTTTCACTCATTGTAATTAAATAAAATGAAATCGTTGCTAACACTATAAATAATAAATTTTTACTAAATTTAACTTTGTAATGAATAACAAAATATGACTCAATTGTGATATACCAAATAAACGTAACTATTATGGAAGCTACTGAAATTGCTTCTGGAGTTTTAAATATATAATAAGCCAAGAAATTTAAACCAATAGATAAAGCAATAATAACTAATGATTTAATAAAGAAATTTAAGTTTTTATTTAATAACTTGTAATAATTTTGCATAACTATACTTATACAACTACTTGTAATTAACCCTGGTAAAATAATTCTAAAAATAACTAAAGAATCATTATATTTAGGTAAAAACCAATGAATAAATAAATCTAATGGATAATAAACTAGTAAACAAACAAAAACTAATGTTGAAATAATTGAAATTAAGTTTTGATAAGTTGATCCATTAAATTCTTTACTTCTTTTAATTGTTGGATAAATAACAAGAGCTATTGAATTAATTAAAGTAGTAATTAATGAAAGCATGTTATAACTAAAAGCATATGTCGCATAAGTTACTTTATCATATAAAATATTTACAAATTGACGATCAATCATAAAGATTAAATTAATTGCTAAGTTAGCAATTAATAAAGGAAAACCAATCTTTAAAAAATATAAAATATCTTTATATAAACCTTTACTAGCTTTACCAAAAGTAATATCTCGATAAGCAAAAATATACCAAACCATCAATAAAAATAAAATTATTACATAAATGATAGTATATATTTCAAAATTAATTACTAAACGAAAATATTTATAACTAATAAATAAAGAAATAATCGCAAGACTAATTAAAATTGATTGAACAATATTTCTTAAAGTCAGTTCTTTAAAACGACGAGTTATTTGACTAATATATTGAAAATAACTCGTAATATTAGTAGAAAATAAAGTTAAACTAACCATTACAAAAATAAATTTCATTTCTTTTTCTTGAATCGCAAATAAACTAATAATGATAAATAATAAAGAAATTGCTCCTTCTAAAATTAAAAGAAACCTCGTATAAAATCTAAATTTTTCTTTATCTAATTCGTTATAATCTTTATCACCATATTTTAAATAAATTCCATCAATAATTCCAAAATGAAATAAACCAATATAAGCGATATATAAAGTAAAGGTTTTATAATATCCATAATCAACTTGATCAATAATTTTTGGAAGTAAAAAACCAACAAGTATCCCACTAAGTAAAATACAAGCATTTGAGAAAGTTACTTTTAATATGTCCTTAATTGTTTTAGATTTAATTTCCATTTTTCACTAATTTTCTTTTTAATTTCAATTTAATAATATTTATAAAGCAAAAAAACTTTAAGAAAATATTATTTGTTAAAGTCACACAAGTTGTATGAAGATATTTAATTTTTTTATGATATTTTCTTCCAATTTTATATAAGGTTTTAAAATAGTTTTCATTCATTGAATCACCTTTTGAAAGATGATATACATTCAAAGGAAATAAATATATTTTTTGATTATTTAATTTTGCTTTATAACAATAATCCGTTGCAAATAAATGATAAGTATCACCTAAATCTTCATCAAACCCTAAAAAATTTTCTTTTTTAATAAAAAATAAACATTCATCTAAAGTATCAACTTCAACTACTTCTTTAATATCTTGAATTCCTCCATCAACAAAATCTTTACCCATTTTGATTGAGGAAATAGTTCCTTTTGAATTATTAATTCTTCCAGCAACTCCCCCAATTCCAAATTGATATTTTAAAGAGTATTCATTAATTTTATTTAAAACATCATCACTTAAAAATTTAATATCTTGATGAACAAAAATATAAACTTCACCTTTAGCAAGATTAACTGCATAATTAAGAGCTTTAGCTGCGCTTTTAAAATTCATTTTAACTGAATCAATTAAAATGATTTCATAATCTTGAAAAGATTGTTTACTTAAAGAAGAAAGTAAATATTTATTTAAAATTTCTTCATTATTAAAAACACAAATAATTGATAACATCTTATCTAGTCCTTAAATGATTACGTACAAAGTTTTTTAGTTTTACAAAAATTAAATAAGTAAATATTTTACTTATTTTAAAAGAAATTATACGCACTTTTTGATAAAAGTTTAGTTTAACTTGATAATTTAAGCAAATATTAATGTTTTCTTTAATATTTTTTAAATGATTTTTAAATTCTATCTTTGATAAATTTTTCTTATTTTGAAAAACTTTTTCAAAATATAAAAAGATAATATTTAAATATTGATAAACTAAAGATGGGACTGAAGTAATTGAATATTTTTTTGTTAAATTAATTACATCTTGCATAATTAAAAAGGAATTATTAAATTTATTAACATTAATATTTCTCGTAGTACTTGCATTAAATATGCGGTAATGATAAAAAGTTAAATCAATAAAAGAATATTTAATGTTTTTTAATAATCCTACATCAAAAGAAAACATAATATCTTCCATTAAAGAAATATTTTCATTAAAAAATACTCCTTTAATAGCACTTGCTTTATATACTTTATTCCAAATAAAGCCTTCTAAATGATAATCACCTTCAATTATGTTCTTGATAATATCATTTGGATTATCAAAAACTTTAATTTTGGCATTTTTAATATCTTCATTAGAGTAATTATAATAAAAATCTTCTTTTAAATATTGAAATTCTTTAATTAATTTTCCACAAGCAACATCAGTATTTGTAGTTTTTAATAAATTAATTAAAACTTCATACATATTAGGTTCAATATAATCATCATCATCTAAAAATGTTATATATTCACCACTAGCAATTTTAAGTCCATCATTTCTAGTAGCACATACTCCTTTATTTTCATGACGTGATAATTTAATACGTGTATCTTCATTAGCTAATTTTTCAACGATTTGATAAGTTTTATCTTTTGAACCATCATCAATAAATATTAGTTCAAAATTTTTATATGTTTGATTTAAAACTGAACGAATATTTCTTTCTACATATTTTTCAGCGTTATATCCTGGAATGATAATTGATAAAAGACCTTCTTCCATAATTCCCCTTTAAACTAACTTAAAAATATGTATAAACTTCTACAGTCAAATTATTTTGACTATATTTATTTAAAAATCCATGAAGATCAAAAATATAATTTGTTTCATTATCATTTAAAACTAAATTGTCATTAATTAAATTAAATGAATAGGCTAAATAAATATCATAATCTTCAAAAATATTTTTTAAATAAATTTGATCTAAATATTCTTTTCTTAAATTATTAAGATAATTTTCAACATCATCAACTTTTTCAAGATTATTAAAAACATATTCTTGATCAAGATAACTAATTTCTTCAATTTCATTATTTTCATATTTGTAAAAATAACAATCGTTAGCTTGATATTTTATTTTAATTTCTTTAGTTAAAGTTTCGCTTTCATAAACTTTAATATTAAACTTATTATAATTTTCATAAAGATAATTAATATTTAAATTAGCAATGACTTCTTCATATTTATTTTCTTTAGGTTTTAAGTTAAAAACAACAGTTAATATTATAGAAACTAGTAAAATTACACCTAAAACTAAGCCGCTTGTAATATAAATAAATTTCTTTGAAAATTTCTTCATGAGAATATATTAGCAAAAAATAATTTATTAATAAATTATTTATAATTTTCTTTTCTTTAAAATAGTGCATATATTCTCATTAATTTTTTAAATGAATTATAATATTATTATAAAGAGAGGGAATTACATGAAAGATATTACATTACTTCGTTGTTCACATTGTGGAAAGATTGTCGAAATTGTCCATGGTTGTGGAACTCAATGCCCAACTATTTGTTGTGGTGAACCTATGAAAGAATTAGTAGCAAATACTACAGATGGAGCTCTTGAAAAACACGTTCCATTTGTCCAAGTTGAAGGAGATGAATTGAAAGTTCAAGTTGGTAGCGTTATCCATCCAATGACTGCCGAACATTATATTCCGTTTATTATTTTAGTAACTGATAAAGATGTTCGTAGAGTTGATTTAAATCCTGGAGATGCTCCTGTTGCTACATTTAACATCAAAGGAGTTAAACCATTAAAAGTTTACGAATTTTGTAACTTACATGGTCTTTGGGTTAAAGAACTCTAAAATTTTAAAAAAAATAGGATTGATTAAATTCAATCCTTTTTTTATGTCTAAAATCGTGTTTTTTAAGAAAAAACCTGCAAAACTTAATAATTTTTTAAAAATTCGATAAATTTTTCTTTCCAAATTTCTGGAGAATATAATTCTTTTCCTAACTCATAAGAAGCTTTTGATAACTTCTCAAGTTCTTCTTTATTATGGAGAGTTTCAACAATTTTTTTAGCCATTAACTTATAATCAAAGTTATCAATAATAATAGCATTTTCATTTGTAATAAATTCTTCAATGCCTTTAATATTAAAACAAGCTATTGTTCTACTATGATTATAACTATCAACAATAATTCCAGATTGCGTTATTGACTTATAAGGAATCAAAACCATCGATGATTCAAAATAATAATCACCAAGTTTACTTTCATCAACAAATCCTTCATATAACTTAATATTTGGTCGATTTGATAAATTAGTTAAAACACTTTCATCTAAATCATCACTTTTTTTACCTGCAACAATAATTTGAATAGTTGGATCTAATTTGAACATTTCATCAGCAAGTAAAGGTACATAATCTAACCCTTTATAATTATTTAAACGTCCAAAAAATAAGACTGTATTAAAGTTTCTTAAATTTGTAAAAGGTAACCATTCGGTTTGAATTAAAGGCAATTTAACTATATTACATTTTGGCTTTAAATAATTTTTAGTGTCATTATAAGAATTATCACTTAAAACGACAATTCCATCTAAATAATGAATTAAAACTTTATTATAATATAAAACTCCTTTGCTAATTTTATCGCCATTATGTCCGATTGGATCGTGTAAACAATGATAAACTTTAATATTTAAATTTTGAATGGAAGCAATTAAAAATAAATTCCATATATGTTTATTAATAAAGTAAATATGAGTAATCTTGTTAACTTTAATAAAATTAATAATTTTACTTTTTTCTTTTTTCCATATTTTAAAAGATTCAAATGAAGGACGTGGAGTTAAAGATGTATTCACTGTTAAAAAAGTAAAATCTTCCTTATTTTTTAAGTATAAATTATCAAATTTATTTGAACCTAAACCATAAGTTTCAACACTTTCGCTTAAATACTTTTTTTGAATAACTAAAGAATTAGCATATACTGGTAAATTTGAAAAAGAAATTAATAATACTCTCATTTAAAAAACCTATTTTCTAACATTAAACATAAACAATGATATATTGGTAAATGTAACTCTTGAATATGATGCGTAATTTCACTAGGAGCTTTAATTGTAACATCACTTATTTTACTAAGTTTACTATCTTTACTTCCAGTTAACGAAATTACTTTTAAGCCTTTAGCTTTACTAACAATTGCAGCATTAACAACATTTTTACTATTTCCACTAGTAGAAATTCCTAAAAAAACATCTCCCTTATTTCCATATCCATAAACTTGTTGAGCAAATTCATAAGAAAAACCATCTTCTTTATCATTTCCATAAGCTGTTGTTAAAGAAACGTGATTAACTAAAGCTATGGCAGGAAGAGCTCCTTCTAACTTTGTATAAATTTTATAAGCATCATCATCACAAATTGAAAAAGTCTGTAATTTTTCAAAAAAGTCTTTAGAAACCGCTCTTTTTTTACAAAAACTTTTCATTAACTCTCCTACAATATGTTCACTATCAGCAGCACTTCCACCATTTCCAGCGACAAGTAATTTATGGCTACTACTAAAACATTCTTCTAAAATTAAGTAAGCAGTATAAATAGACTCCTTACATACTTCTAAAATTGGATAACGTTTTATTAATTCATTTAAAATTTCATTTTCAATCATAACTTAACCTAATATCTTTTTAACTGCATCTAATAAATTATAACATACTTCAGTTGGATTCATATTTAAATCATCTAAATCTTTATTTAATAAAATTGCTTTTAAGTTAGCATTTTTACCGCATTCAATATCAATTTTACTATCTCCAATCATATAACTTTTAGATAAATCAATATTAAAATCTTTTGCAGCTTGATATATTAAACCTGGTTTAGGTTTACGACATTCACATTCAATTTTTAGTTCTTTTACTTCTCCTTTAAAACCTTTATCAGGATGATGAGGACAATAATAAATTGCATCTAAATATGCTCCATCATTACCAAGTAAGGTTTCAAGTTTTTTATGAATTTCATCAAGTTCACTAAAAGTTAATTCTCCACGAGCAATTACTGGTTGATTGGTAATAACAATTGCTAAATATCCAGAATTGTTAATCATTTTAATCGCTTCACTTGCTCCAGGAATTAAAGTTAAATCATTAATATTAGTTAAAAAAACAACATATTGATTAATTGTTCCATCTCTATCTAAAAAAATAGCTTTTTGTTTATTTATTAAACATTTTTCATTAATTCTATTATTTTTAATATCTTCAATTGCTTGATAATATCTTTCTGGGGTACCCATATCTAAAATATATTCAGGTGAGTCATAAACATATAATTGATGTTTCAAAATTAAAGGTTTTAAAACATCTCGGTCCAAATCTAATTTCTTTAATTCTTTAAATTCATCTAATAATTTATTAGATATAAAATGAATTCCAGCATTAACACGATTTTTATAATATAATCTAGGTTCTTCTTTTGTTAACCATTTAGTAACTTGATTATTCTTATTAGCTTCTATTACTCCACTATCATAAGGATGACTATTTGGATGAGTTAAAATTGTAACTAAACAATTATTTTTCTTATGTGCTAAATAAAATTTATTAATATCTATATTAAATAAAATATCTCCATTTAATAATAAGAAATCTTCATTAAGCTTATTTTTAAGATAATATAAAGCTCCTGCGGTACCTAAAGGTTCATTTTCTTCAATATAAGAAATATTTACTCCAAATTTTTCTCCATTTTTAAAATAATCAGTAATTACTTCTTTTAAATAACCTACTACTAAAATAATATCTTTAATTCCTTGATTTTTTAAAACTTCAATTTCATATTCTAAAATTGGTTTATTTAAAATTGTAATCATTGGTTTAGGTACTTCTTTGTTAATTGATTGGATTCGAGTACCTTTACCTCCAGCCATTATTACAGCAATCATGATTAATTTCCTTTTTTAATATACACTTCAGGTTCTTTATATATAAAGGTGGTACCTTCATTTTCAAATTTAAAAGGTACTTCCATTAAATCTTTTAAAGCTTTACGAACATTTTCTTGATGATTTTTATCAACATAAAACAATAAGAAACCTCCACCGCCTGCTCCAAGTAATTTACCACCTAAAGCACCAGCATCCATTCCTAATTGATATAATTTATCAATATTACTAGTTGATATTTGATCACCAGTTTGTCTTTTTAATTTCCATGTCTTATCTAATAAACGACCAAAATCATCTAAATCACGATTATTATTTTCTAAAATATCTTGGGCTTCATTAACTAAAGAATACATTGTTAAAAGTTCTTTTTCTTTTGATTCAAGATTTTTCTTAGTATCTTTTTGAATATCAGCACTAAAGCGAGTAAAACCTGTAAAAAATAATAATAGATTATTATTCAATTGTTCTTTTCTTTCATTAGAAATTTTAATTGGAGTTACTTCATAATCGTTATTTTTAAAATCTATACGATTAAAACCTCCAAAACTAGCAGCAATTTGATCTTGCCAACCACCTGCTTCTTGACACATTTCTCTTTCGACATATATTGCATCATTAGCAAGTTGTTTTTTAGAGACAGTTTTATTTTTTAATCCATAAAAAGCATTTAATAAACCAACTGCGAAGGTAGATGAAGTTCCTAAACCACTTCTAGCTGGTAAATCAGCATCGTAAGCAATATGAAGTTCATGCATCTTTAATAACTTCATACTATTTCTAACCATTGGATGGTTAATTTCATCAACATGATTCACACGTTCTGTTTTCGAATAAAAAATTTCGTTACTATAATCAAAAAATCTTGGTAAATGTCTAACTGTTACATAAACATATTTATCAAAGGTAGTTGAAATTACTGCTCCTTGATATTTATTAAAAAATTCTGGAAGATCAGTTCCTCCTCCAAAAAAGCTCATTCTAAAAGGTGTCTTCGTAATAATCATATAAATAAGAATACTACATTCTTCTTCTTTTTTAAAATCTAAGAAAACTTTAAAAAAGTTAAACTTATAGATATTTTTAAAAAATTTTAAAAAAAAGTTAAGTTTTTGCAGGCTTTTTTCTTAAAATCAAGAGTTTTTATATCAATTTAATTTCATCTTAAGCCTTGAAATAGAAAATTATAAGACTATAATTTTTTAAAGAAGAGGGAATTATTATGCTTAATTTTTTAACTGATATACCTGTTGTTTCAAATTTTGAACCTTATACGCTTTTATTGCCAATTGCCTTAATCTTAATATTTGCTAAAATCTTTGCAATTATTTGTAAGAAAATTGGTTTACCACAAGTTATTGGTTTTTTACTTAGTGGTTTATTTGTCGGTTTAATTATTTTAATCCCTGGACAAACAATATTTAACTATGAAACTACTAATCAAACCGGAGGAACTCTAGGAGGATTAGATGATTTAGCTAAAATTGGTGTTGTTTTAATTATGTTTAGTGCTGGAATGGAAACAGATTTAAGACAAATTAAAGCAAGTGGATTATCTAGTTTGGTTATTACATTGCTTGGAGTTTTAGTTCCATTTGGACTTGGAGCTGGAATTGCTTTTGCTTTTTTCCCTACTAACGAAGTGTGGACTAATTTATTTTATGGAGTAATTTTAACTGCTACTAGTGTTTCTATTACAGTAGCTGTTCTAAAAGAACTTGGAAGATTAGAAACTAAAGTTGGTAGTGCAATTATTAGTGCTGCTATTTTAGATGATATTATTGGCATTATTTTCATGAGTTTAATTATTGGTTTAGGAAAATCAGGATCAACTACTGAATCTGTTTTACCATTTAATTTAACAACAAATAATACTGGTTTAGATATTTTCTGCTTAATATTATTTATGGTTGGCTTCTTTGTTTTTGCAATTGGAGCTGGAATTGTAATACGTTTAATTTTTAAATGGTTAGATAAAAAATGGCCATTCCATCGTCGTTTGCCTATTTTTGCATTAGGAGTTTGTTTCCTTTATTCTTATGTAGCAGAAATGGTCTTTGGAGTTGCTGATATTACTGGTGCTTATATTGCAGGAATTATTATAGGTTCAAGTTCACAAGGAGCAAAAACTTATATTGATAATCGCGCAGAAATTCCAACTAACTACTTATTTGGACCTATATTCTTTGCTAACATCGGATTAATGATGTTTAAAGAAAATTTAGATTTCTCAGATTATAAATTTGTAATCTTTGGTGTTCTATTTGTTATTTTAGGAATGCTAGGAAAAGTAATTGGATGTGGTGGAGGAGCTTTATTAACTAAATCTAATTTTAAAGATAGTTTAAAAATAGGTGTTGGAATGATGGCTCGTGCTGAAGTTGTTATTGTTACTGCTAGTAAAGGAATTACTGTTGGTTTAATTGAACCTAATATTATGCCTTTTATTTTAATATTAATTATTGCAACTAGCTTCTTAACTCCAATATTCCTAAAATTACTTTATAAGAATGATCCACCAGTTATTAACAATAACGAACTTAGTAGAAATTAAAAAAAGAGCTTGTGCTCTTTTTTTAATAATGATTTTTCATCCAGTTTAGATATTCACCGCTTTCAACATGTTTTATCCATTCAGCGTTATCTAAATTCCATTTAATTGTAACTTTAATACCGGTATCAAAATTATATTTAGGTTTCCACCCAAGTTCAGTTTCAATTTTATGAGGATCCATTGCATATCTTAAATCATGTCCTGGACGGTCTTTAACATAATTAATTAAGGATTCAGGTTTATTTAATTCTTTTAAAATAGTTTTAACTACTTCAAGATTAGTTCTTTCGTTATGTCCGCCAATATTATAGATTTCACCATCTTTTCCATGTCTAACAATTAAATCAATTGCTTCGCAATGATCACCAACATAAAGCCAATCACGAACATTTTCCCCATTTCCATATACTGGGAGTTTTTCATTATGCAAAGCTTTTTGAATCATTAAAGGAATTAATTTTTCAGGGAAATGATATGGACCATAGTTGTTACTACAACGTGAAATAGTAACAGGTAATTTATAAGTACGATAATAAGCTAAAACTAATAAATCTGCGGCAGCTTTACTTGCACTATAAGGAGATGAAGTTTTAATTGGAGTTTCTTCAGTAAAAAATAAATCTTTTCTATCTAAAGGCAAATCTCCGTAAACTTCATCAGTTGAAACTTGATGATATCTTTTAATTCCATATTTTCTACAAGCATCCATTAAAACTTGAGTACCTAAAATATTTGTTTTTAAAAAAATTTCTGGATTATCTATACTTCTATCAACATGACTTTCAGCTGCAAAGTTAATAACATAATCAAATTTTTCATTCTCAAATAGCTTATAAATTCCTTCACGATTACAAATATTTTCATGAACAAATTTAAAATTAGGCTTATTTAAAATCGGTTCAAGAGTTTCAAGATTACCAGCATAAGTTAAAGCATCAACACATACATATTGGTCATCTTTATATTTGTTGACCATCATATGTAAGAAATTTCCTCCAATAAATCCTGCTCCACCAGTTACTAAAAATTTTGCCATATTAAATTTCTCCTTTATTTTTTAATTCTTCAATAAATCTTCTAAGTGCATCTTCCCAAGTAGGTAATAATTTAAAACCATTATTAGTTAAACTTTTTTTACTTAATCTTGAATTTAATGGTCTTGCAGCTTGATTAGGAACTAAGGCTTGATATTGAAGTGTTGTAACTTCATTAACTTTTACATCAAAATTAGTTAATTTAAAAATTTCTTCTGCAAACTTAGCCCAGGAGCAAACTCCTTCATTAGTTGCATGATATATTCCATATTTATTTGTTTCAATCATATCACAAAGTAATTTAGCTAAATCATAAGTATAAGTTGGTGAACCAATTTGATCACAAACTACATTAAGTTCTTTTTTATTAGCTTTAGCTAGTTTAATCATAGTTTTAACAAAATTATTTCCATTAATTCCAAATACCCAAGAAATTCTAACAATAAAGTATTTTGTTAATAAACTAGTTACAAAATCTTCTCCTTCAGATTTAGTTTTTCCATAAACTGAAAGTCCTTCTTTTTTATCATCAACTTCATAAAAATTACTACCTTCACCTTTAAAAACATAATCTGTAGAAATATAAACAAATTTTGCATCAATTTCTTTAGCAGCTAATGCTAAATATTTTGTCCCAAGTGCATTAACTTTATAACATAATTCTGGATTAGCTTCAGCTTTATCCACTTGGGTAAAAGCTGCATTATGCATAATTACATCTGGTTTAATTTTTGAAAAATAAGCTAAAACATCCTCTTTTTTTGTGATGTCTAAGTCATCAATGTCTATACCAAAAACATTATCATAGCCACGTTTAGCTAATTCTCTTAGACAATCATATCCAAGTTGACCTTTTACACCTGTAACAACTATTTTTAAATTCTTATTCATTAAAATTCAACCTTTAAATCTTTTAATTTTGGATGTTTTTTATCTTTTTCACTTAAAGTTATTTCTTTATCAATTTTAGGCCAAGCAATATTAACATCTTCATCATTATACATTAATCCACCTTCATCTTCAGGATGATAAAATTGATCGCATTTATAAGTGAAAGTAGCAAAATCACTTAATACTAAAAATCCATGAGCAAATCCACGAGGAATCATAAACATTTTCTTATTTTCACTAGATAAAATAACTCCATAATATTTTCCATATGTTGAACTATTTTTTCTTAAATCAACTGCTACATCATAAACTTCCCCTTCAATTACACGAACAAGCTTAGCCTGAGGAAAAGTTTTTTGAAAATGTAAACCTCTTAATACTCCTTTAAAAGAACGAGATTGATTATCTTGAACAAAAGTATAATTTAAACCATGTTGTTTAAATTCATTTTCATTATAAGTTTCCATAAAGTATCCACGATTATCACCAAATACTTTAGGTTCTATAACATATAAATCTTTAATTTCAGTTTTAATAAAATTCATAAATTACCTCTAATATTTAATTTTTGAATTAGCAACATTTAATAAATGTTGACCATATTGATTTTTGCTTAAAAGTTCACCTTCTTTAATTAAAGTTTCTTTACTTATCCATCCATTAATATAGGCAATTTCTTCTGGACAACATACTTTAATTCCTTGATGTTCTTCTAATATTTTAATATAGTCACTAGCTTCATTTAAACTTTCATGAGTTCCTGTATCTAACCAAGAATATCCTCTCCCTAATGTGGTAACATGAAGATTTTTATTTTCTAAATACATATTATTTAAAGTAGTAATTTCTAGTTCTCCACGTTTACTAGGTTTAACTAAATGTGCAAGTTTACTAACTCCTTTTGGATAAAAATATAAACCAGTTACACAATAATTTGATTTAGGCTCTAAAGGTTTTTCTTCAATTGATATTGCGTTATTATTTTCATCAAATTCAACAATTCCATATCTTTGAGGATCTTTAACATAATAAGCAAAAATAGTTGCTTGTCCTTCATTTGCTCTTCTTGAAGAATTTAATAAATGATCTTTTAAACCAGCTCCATAAAAAATATTATCGCCAAGAATCATTGCACAAGAATCATCGCCAATAAATTCTTCACCAATTAAAAAAGCTTGAGCTAATCCATCAGGACTTTTTTGAATAGCATAACTTAAATTAATACCAAATTTGCTTCCATTTCCAAGAAGTTGTTCAAATCGAGGAGTATCTTCTGGAGTTGAAATAATTAAAATATCTTTAATTCCTGCTAACATTAATGTACTTAATGGATAATAAATCATTGGTTTGTCATAAATTGGTAAAAGTTGTTTACTAGTAACTAAAGTTAATGGATATAACCTTGTTCCGCTTCCACCTGCTAAAATAATTCCTTTCATAAATTCTCCTTTTAATAAATATAGAAATCCTTAAAAAATATCGAACGATATGGATAAATTTGAGCAACATTATATGTTCCTAAAGTAATACAAATCATTAATAACATTGTAACAGTTCGATAAGTTAAAGTAGTTTTGCCTTTATCTTTAAAGGCATCAAATAAGTATGGGAAAATAAATAATTCAACTCCATAAACCATTGTTCTTAAACGATCTGCAGTCATTAAATTATTAAGTAAAGTTGATATTAACATAAAACAAATATTTGCTGATAAATATACAAAAATTAACTTAAGTCGATAATCTTCTTCATTTGTAAAATTAAGTAAAAACATTACTAAAGTAAACATTGGGACAATATACATAAATATAGAACCTAATATTTTCCAGACTGTTTCAGTGGAGGTATCTTCTCCTAAAATATATGAAGAATATCGATTTAAAATTGGAATATATTCAATGGTATATTTTAAGATTAATAATAAAATTGGAGAAATCGCAATTATAATAAAACAAATAACGATTAAATATTTCATCTTTAACTTATGAATAAACAATCTAAATAAAATATAAATTAATAAGATAACAATATTAATAATCTCGGAATAATGAAAGAAAATTGAACATATTGCAATTACAAAAGCAATTACATGAACATACCATTTGTCAAAATAATTAATAATTAAAGCTAAACTAAACATTCCTAAAGCAATTCCAACACTTTGTCTAGTTTGATTTAAGCTTGAAATAAATAAACAATAAAAAATATAAACAAACATTCTTAATAAGAATTTATTGTCTTTATTTATAAAAATTGCTCCAATAAAGAAAGCATTAGTAATTAATCCTAAAATCACAAAATAAACTTGATTTGGTAAATTGTGATTAACAATAAATTTCATTAAATAAACAATAAATGGTTCACCAATTGTTAGAGGTTTCCCATCTCGTAAATTATTTAATTGAAAACTATCACTAAAAAAATAATCTCTGCCAATTCCATAACGGGTAACACTAAGTAAACTTAAAATAGTAAAAATTAAAAACACTATTAGTATAAATTTAAATAAATCACTTTTATGTTTATCTTTATGATAGCGGTTTTTAAAAATTTCGGCAAAGTATGTACCAACGAAACTAAATAAATAAACAGGTAAATAAACTAACATAAACTAAGAAAAATATACTATTTTTCTTCTCTAATTTCAAAATCATAAATCATAAATAAATAATAAATTTATTTATGATATAACTTTAAACTTATAAAAAGTCTTATTTTTTAGAAAAAAACCCTTAAAACTCAACTATTTTTATAAAATTTAATAAATTATTAAATCTTTATTAAAGATAGAACGGTATGGATACATTTTCCCAACTTCAAAGGTTCCAATAGTAATTGTTAGCATTAATAACATTGTTACTATTAAATAAGATTTCTTAGCTTTCCCTTTTAATTTATCAACTAAATATGGGAAGGAAATGATCTCAGCTCCATAAATTAAAGTTCTAGCACGATCAGCAAACATTAAATTTGTTAATAACATTGAAGTAAACATAAATCCGATTGAGGCTGTTAAATATATAAAGATAACTTTTAACATGTAATCATCTTCATCAAAACCAAAATTATTAACAAAGTAAAACATTGTTACTAAAGGAACAATATAAATATAAAATGAACCAAAATATCTTAATTCAACAATTGCACTATTATCATTAGAAGTTAGATAAATCGAATATTTATTATAAATTGGAATTAACTCTAGCATTTCTTTAGCTATCATAAGTATAATTGGCGAAATAATTATTAAAATATAGCCTGTAATCATTAAATTTTTCATTTTGATATATTTATTAAAATATCTAAATGCATAAAGTATACTAAGCAAAAATAAATTAATGATTTCACTATAATGTGTAAGTGCACTAATAATTGCAACTAAATAAGCTATTAATATACTAGTTCGACTTCGATAATTATAAAATATTGAAAATGCTAGCATTCCAAAAGCTACACCAAATGATTGTCGAACTTGATTATAACTTGTTATATAAATTGCATAACAAAGTAAAACATACATTCTAATTAAAAATTTATTATCTTTATTAATAAAAATTGCTAAAACAAATCCTAAATTAGTAAAGATAGCAAAGAAAACAAAATAATAATGATTATCTAAACAATTTTACCAAATAAAGCTGTAATTAATTCGGTTCTAACAAATGTACCGGTTAGTTTATAATTAGTTATCGTATTTAAATCACCAAAATAATCTAATCCAATCCCATATCTAAATACACTTGGTAAAACTAAAATTACATATATTAAAAATACTAAAATTATAAAAATTAAAAGTTTAGCCTTTTTCTTATTTTTATCAAAATCACTTTTGATATTTTGTGCGAAAAAAGTTAACAAAAATACTGAAAAATAAACCCCTAAATAAATTAACACCTTATGCTTTTTTCTTATTATATCTTAAATGATAATAACCTTTATAATCCTCAAACTCTACTTCTTCCTCTATTAAAAAATCATTAAAGCTTAAATTAGAGTTATCAACTCCTTCAGCCATTGATTTAGATAAAACAGTTTTGATTGTCATAAATAAAATTTCAATATCAAGAATCGTGGTGTAATTAGAAATATAATATAAATCATATCTTAACTTATCATCATAAGTTGTGTGGTATGTAGTTGAAACTTGTTGCAAACCAGTTACTCCTGCTTTTACATTATATCTATATTTATACAAGTCATTTTCTTCTAAGAAACCTTTAACAAATTCAGGTCTTTCTGGACGAGGTCCTACTAAGCTCATATCTCCTTTAAAAACATTAATAACTTGAGGAATCTCATCAATTCGAGTTGCACGAATAAATTTTCCAAATTTGGTTACACGTTGATCATTACTAGTTGAAAGTTGAGCTCCATTTTTCTCAGCATCCACTCTCATACTTCTAAATTTTAAAATTTTAAATTCTTTCATATGAATTGTTAGACGAACTTGTTTATAAAATACAGGTCCTCCATCTTGAAGTTTAATAATTAAAGGAACAATTAACCAAACAGGTATTGATAAAATCAATATTAAAGAAGAAGCTAAAATATCAATTAAACGTTTAATTACACTTTCAACAACATCGATACGTAATGGTTTTTGTTCAAAACTTAATAAATCATTAATATTTTTAGTATTATTTCCAAGTAAAACTACATCAAAATAAGTTGTACATAAATAAACATCTTTATTAATCGTACTATTAAAATATAAAAGATATTTCTGTTTATTTTTAAAAGTTAAAGTATTTAAAAGAATAATTGTATTACATCTTTTAAATTTTTCTTGAAGTAATTCTTCTTTAAAATCTTCTTCAAAAAATAAATATTTAACACGATATTGTTTACGATTTTCTCTAATTAATTTTTTTGCTAAAGATAAAACATCTTCTTTTGGTCCAAAAATTAAAGCAATCTTCTTATTATTTGAATTTAAAAAATAAACAAATATTCTAAAAATTGTTAAAAATAAAATATAAAATCCCGCAATAAAAATTGCAAATGTAACATAAATTAAAGGATAAGTTCCGTTTAAGTAATATATACATAAAACTGCAAAAACAATACAAAAAGCAATTAAAGTTGAAAAAACTGTTGATTTAACAATTCCTTTATATAAACAAACATTTTTAATAGCAAATTCTACTCCAATAATTGCAAAACTAACAACAATCCAAGCAGGAAGCATACTTAAAACAACTTGTCCATCAAGTGGATTTATTTCTTTAATAAAAAATGTTGAGAAACTTAATCCAAGTGGAAAAGAAAATAAAGCAAGATAAATAATAATTACTTTTTCAGCAATAGATAATCTTCTTTTGATACTATATGTACCATCATTTTTCACTTTCTTAGTCATCTTCTTTTCCTTTCTTTCGATAAACAAAATAGAAACAGAAAGCTAAAGTAATTCCTAATGTTAAAATAACTACTGCAACAATAACAATTGGAGCTACATATCTTCCAAACCCTAAATTAATATTTATTTCACTAAAAAATGACGAATCAAAGTCATTATTAATAATAAAACGACGATATGTTCTAATAAATTCAAAATCGTTAGCTAAAGTATTTCTAAGTGACTCATTTAAACTATTATTATATTCATATTCAAGATCTTCATAAGCTTCTTCAACACTATAATAACCAGGTAAATTATTAACTACATAATTTAAAAAATCTTTATACAAAAGAATCTTCGTTGAATCATAAATAATATCTGAATCGCTATTATATTTAGGATCCATCGTAATACGAATGTCAAATGCACTATATTTTAATTCATCATCAATATTAAAAGTCACATAAATTCTTTGTTTACCAAGTCTAGAAGAAACTTGCGTAAAGGTTGGTCGATAAGAACTAATTAAATTGATATTATTTTCATCAACTAAAGAAATAAAATCACTATTAACTAAACTTAAATGATAAAAATCAGGACGATTAGCGACATAATAATGGGCTTCAAGATAAGAACTATTTATTTTAATTGAATACTGATAATAAGTAGTATTAATCACTAAATCTTTACTAATGTTAGTATCTTTAATTCCAATACTAATTCGATATGACTTAATTTCACTTCCAGGCACTATGTCAATTCTTAATAAAGGGTATTCATCATCGATAGAATAATCTGCATTTAATTCAATATAAACTAATCCACCTAGTTTACTAGAGTTTTTAATTTCAAAATCACTAGGATCAAAATTAGCTGTTAAGTTTCCAACATAAATTGTTTTTTTTGAAAAAGACTGAACTTCTAAAGGGTTTTCTCCTAAAATTTCAACATATTCGCTCTTTTCATTTAATTCATAAAAAGTAAAATATTTGCTTTGTTCAACAACATTAATAGTAATAATAAAACTACTTACATTAATTAAAGTTCCATCACCTTTACGATAATTATAAGAACATTTAATTTTACAAACTCCAGCATTTTCAGTAGTTTGAAGTCTAATTCCATAAGCAGGAATTATTTCTCCAAAAGTTATTTCTTTAATACAAGAATTAGTGTTTTCAATTATTTCATAACTAATTTCATCTTGTCTAATTCCGCTAATATCATCTCCATCAACAAGTTTAATATCAAATTTAAGTGGATCTTCTTTAGAAGATGTAGGTTTAGTTACTGTTACATCATCAAAAGAAAAAAAACTATCATTTACATAAACTGGAATAGTATATGTTTCGTTTTGATAATCTAATTGTAAATAACTTTCTCCAGCATCTACTCCTTTTAAAGAAAAATCAAAACGCTCTAAAGTTTCGTTATAACTAAATTTAGTAATAGTAAAAATATTCGAATTTAATGTTTTTAATGAATAATTAATAATATTATAATCCTCATTTGAAACATAAAAATAACTATCTATTTGTTGATAAGTTATTTCAAAATCACTAGTATCTTCAATAATTGTTTCGCTTAATATAAAGTAAGGATCTTTTTCAAAAGTTACATTAAAAGTTCTTTCATTGTTATTTAAAACATCATTAGTATTAGTTATATTTGTACAAATTTGATTACTAAATAATAAAGCAGGTATTAAACTTAATAAAGCAAGTTTCATAAAAAATTAAAAGGTTACGATTAAACCGCCTTCCAAGGCATAAAATGCACATAATCCACGGTTTTCCATAACACGTACTTCTTTAAAATGATAATTTTCTTCAATATCTTTTTTTAACTCTAATGCAGCTGATTCATTTTTTGTATGAGCAATAATACAAATTTTATTTGTGGTATCTTCACACATTTTACCTATATAATGAGTCATTCTTTTGATAACTCCTCTAAAGGTACGAATCTTTTCTTTTATTTTAATTTCACCATCATCAGCATAACAAAGTGGTTTAATAGCAATTTTTTCAGCAATGAAAGCTGTAAGTTTACTCATACGACCATTACGAACTAAATTATCAAAACGATCTAAAGCAAACAATAAATTAACACTATTTCTAAAAGCAGTTATTTCATTAGTAATAACTGAGAATTCTTTATTTTCTTTGATTAATTCAAATAATTTTTCAGCAATTAAAACAATACTACCAGCGGTTCCCTTACTATCGATAACAAAGACGTGTTCAGGATTTTTACACATATTTCTTGCAACACAAGCACTATTAAACGAACCACTTAACTTAGAAGTTATTGTAATAATAAAACTATATTCAGCTTCATCTAATTCTCTTAAATAATCATTAGGTGAAGGACAACTTGATTGTCCGCCATCATTTAAACGTAAAACATCAAGCATCCTATTAACATCTAATTCATCATTATCGATAAATTCTTCTTGTCCAATTCTAATTGTTAAAGGAACAACTTTAAAAGCAACATCCTTTTTATCTTGATAATAGGAATTAAGTAAATTTGAACTACTATCAACAATTATTTTAAATTTCATAACATAATCCTCTTAAATGTATATATAAATAAAGTTAAATGCTAAATAATGTATTTATTCTAATAAATACCTTATTTATTATACACTAAATTAATTTATCGTGCATTATTATGTAATTATGGTAAATTCTCTTTAAAAAATTGTTTTTAAATTATAGAATAGTTGATATTTAGGAGACTAATATGAAAGAAATTGTTTTAAATGAAACTCAATTAAATGAGATCGTTGAAAAAATTGCTAAGCAACTTAATTTATATTATCAAAACACTAAAGAACCAATTTATTTTGTTTGTGTTTTAAAAGGTGCCAGCGTTTTTATGAATGATTTAATTAAAAAGATCGATTTTCCATTAATTATTGATTATATCCAAGTCTCAAGTTATGATGGCACTAGTTCTACTGGAGTTATTCATTTAAAAAAAGATATTAGTGAAGATATTACAAATAAAGATGTCGTAATTATTGAAGATATTGTCGATAGTGGATTAACTTTAAAATATTTAAAAGATTATATTAATATTAAACACCATCCAAGAAGCATTAAAATCTGTTGTTTATTAAATAAAAAGATGGCTAGAAAAATTCCTTTAGATGTGGATTTTGTCGGCTATGAATTAGTTGATAATAAATTTTTAATCGGTTATGGACTAGATTATAATGAGCTTTTAAGAAACATTCCTTACATATTTGTTCCTACCGAAGAAGATTTAAAAACTTACGATGAAATTCTTAAAAAAAATTAACTTGATTTAGTTAATATATAAATGGTAAAATATACGAGCATTTAAGGAGGTAGTAACGAGATGTCAAGAGTTTGTCCAATTACAGGTAAAAAGCCTATCAGTGGTAATAAAAGATCACACAGTTTAAGAGCAACTCGTAGAAGATGGGACGTTAACTTACAAACCTATAAAATTAATATAGATGGTAAAGAAGTTAAGGTAAGAATGTCTACAAGAGCATATAGAACCCTCAACAAATCATTAAGTAAATAATATAAAGTCCGCAAGGACTTTTTTTATTTTATATATTTAGAAACTTAAAATAATTAAAGGAATATAACAAATAAGTAAATTAATAAATGTTCCCCATTCTAAACAAGCTAAATAATTAATTTTTGGTCTAGAAAATGTTTCAGCATCTATTCTTACCATTTTATGGAAAATTTTATATTTAGGATTTAATAATAAGACAAACTCAAATATCAATTGTAAGATGTTAATTGCTAAAGTGATATAAGACATATAAGGTTTACTTACATCATAATAAGTTAATTTTAAAGAAGTAAAAAAGATTGCTTCTAAAACAATTAATAACATCGTTATTCCAATAAAGAAGCAAACTAAAATTAAATGCTCTTTAAATAAAGAAAGTTTAGTAAAAAGAAGTAAAACAAAAACAATTGCACCTAAAATAAAGCAAATCATTAAAAAGACACTACTAATAATCTTACTTTCACCTTGATTAAAATGAACTAAAGCAAAAATAATACTTGGAGCAATAAATAAAATAAAACTAATAATAATTAATCCAAGATTTAAAAAAGAATCTTTTGCATTTCTACGATAAGCATTTAATTCAAAAGGAAAATAAGTTAAAAAATTAAATTTTTTTGAGCCAGTTCTTTCAAAACTTAAAACCCAATATGTAAACATAATTATATAAACTAAAATACATACTGAAAATAAAGCAATGATAGCAATACTCATAAGATACTCTCCCTTAATGTTTTAAATGCTGTTTCTAAATCTTGTTTAAATAAATAACTTCCAACAACTACTATATCTGCACCACTTTTAACAACCTCATTAATTGTTAAATTGTTAATACCTCCATCAACTTCAATCTTATATGAAAGTCCTTTATTTTTTCTAAAAGTATCTAAAACCTCAATCTTTTTTAAAATTTTTGTTTGAAAAGCTTGTCCGCCAAACCCTGGTTCAACTGACATTACTAAAATTAAATCTATATCTTTAATAATCGGAAATAATACTTTTTCACTAGTATTTGGTTTAATTGATACGCCAACTTTTAAATTTTTTGATTTAATATAGTCAATACATTTTTTTAAATCTTCTAAAGAAGTAAAAGCTTCATAATGAATAGTAATAATATCGGCCTTAGCTTTTAAAAATTGATCAACATATTTTAAAGGATCATCAACCATTAAATGAACATCATTAATTAATTTATGTTCCTTGTTAATTGATTTTAATACTTCACTACCCAAGCTTAAATTAGGAACAAAATGTCCATCCATTACATCAAAATGTAAATAAGTTGCTCCATTTTTATATAAATCTTCTAAAAGTTTTTCAAGATTATCAAAGGGAGCGTTTAAAATTGAAGGGGCGATATCTACTTTTTTCATACTAATATATTACCATTAATTACTAGATAATCCAAAAATACGCGCTAGAAAACTTCTACCTTGACGCATAGCTTTTTTATTTTTATATAAAACTAAAATATCTTCACGTAATTCACTTACTCTTTTATATCTTTTTGATAAATCTTTATTCGTAGCTTTAAAAATAATTTTTTCTACTTCTTTTGGTAAATTAGGAATGATTTTTAAGGGGCTTGGAATTGTTTCATTAACATGTTTAATAGCAACATCATTTGGATTTTCTCCATTAAATGGCACATTACCTGTAATTAATTCGAAAAATAAAATTCCTAAAGCATATATATCGCTTTGATAACTAGCTTCTTTACCTTTAATTAATTCTGGAGATAAATATTGAGCAGTTCCCATAACCTTACTATTTTCATTAATATTAATATCACTATTTAATAAAATACTAATTCCAAAATCAGTTATTTTAACACTTCCATCAGGTTCAATAAAAATATTACTACTTTTAATATCACGATGAATTATATGCTTGTTATGGATATAAATCATAGCATCACAAAGTTGTAACATAATTGAACAAGCTTCACTAATAGAAAAGGCTTGTTTAAAATCTAAAGCATCTCTTAAAGTTTGGCCTTTAGCAAATTCATTAACAATAAATGGTGTTCCATCGATATCACCAAAATCATATATTTTAATAATATTAGGATGATTTAAACTAGAAGAAAAACGAGCTTCATTTTGAAAACGAATAATATTTGCTATCTTTTTAGAAGCTTCAGCATTTAATACTTTAATTGTAACTGGTCTTTTAAAAATGATGTCTCTAGCTTCATAGACATCACTCATCCCACCATGGCCAATAATTCCAGCCACTTTATAGCGTTCGCTAATTAAATCATTAACTTTAATCATCTAAACACTCCCATAAAGCAATAGAAATATTGTCACTTCCACCATTATAGTTTGCAATATTAATTAAATTTAAAACTTTATCGCTAGTATCTTCATTAGTTCTTAAAATATTTTCAATATCATTTTCTTTTAAGTTATTGTAAAGTCCATCACTACATAACAAAATACTTTCTTTATTATAATGTAAAACATTAAACTCCAAACTTAAAGAAGGATAAATTCCAATCGCATTAGTTAAAACATGTCTTGAAGGATGTACTTTTATTTCTTCTTTTTTTATTTGTCCACTTTTATATAAATAATTAACATAAGAATGATCATCACTTACTTGAATAAATTCTTTTTTATTTAAAATATAAGCTCTACTATCACCAGCATTAGCAATTATTAATTTATTATTAAATAAAAAAGCAATAATTATTGTTGAACCCATTCCTTTATAAACAGAATCTTTTTCACTTAAATCATATATTTTCTTATTAATTTTCCTTAAATTATTAGTTAGCCACAACTTAATTTCAAAAACCGATAAAAATCTTTTTTTATTTACAAAGCTTTCACTTAAACTATGAATGATTTCACTAGAAGCAAAATCACCTTTATTATATCCACCCATTCCATCGGCAACCATCATTAAAAGGTCGCCATGAGAATTAATTAAGATTTTTGTATCATCTTCATTAGTAATACGGACTTTGCCAATATCTTTTTTGTAAGAAAATTTTCCATTAAACTTTTTTTTCATTTTTTGCCCTCAATTGTCCACAAGCAGCATCAATATCCGTACCAAATTCTTTTCTTATTGTTGCGGTTACATTATTTTTCATCAAAATATCTAAAAATTGATGTACAGTTTTTGAATCACTTCTCTTATATTTTAATTCTTCTACCGGATTAAAAGGAATTAAATTTACATAAGCTAATGTTCCTTTAATTAAATTAACTAGTTCTAAAGCATTTTCTTTAGAATCATTAACTCCTTTTAACAAGATATATTCAAAAGTTACACGGCGATTAGCAACTTTTTCATAATATTTTACTGCTTCCATTAATTCAGTTAAATTATATTTAAAATTAATTGGCATAATTTTATTTCTTAATTGATCGTTAGGAGCATGTAAGGAGATTGCTAAATTTATTTGTAATCCTTCATGAGCATATTTTTTAATCTTATCAACTATTCCACAAGTTGAAACAGTAATGTGTCTTGCTCCAATTGCCAAACCATGAGGATGATTTAAAATACGTATAAAATCTAAAACGTTATCATAATTATCAAATGGCTCACCAGTTCCCATTACAACAACATGAGTGACTCTTTTATTCTCACTTTTTAATAAATCATCAAGGACTAAAACTTGGCCAACTAATTCATCTACAGTTAACTCGCGTTTCTTTTTTAATAAACCACTAGCACAAAAACAGCACCCCATATTGCAGCCAACTTCACTTGAAACACAAGCTACATTTCCATAATTATATCGCATTAAGACAGTTTCAATTTTATTGCCATCTTTTAATTCTAAAAGAAGTTTAATTGTCCCATCACTTGAAACTTGTTTTTTAAAAATTTTTGGTTTATCTAAAGTATAATTATCTTTTAAAAATTCGCGAAAACTAAGCGAAACATCGCTCATTTCATCAAAATTAGTAACTCTTTTTTCATAAATCCATTTAAAAATTTGTGTCGCTCGATACTTTTTTTGCCCAATAAAAAGCATCAGATCTTCAAGTTTTGGTAACGAATATGAAAAAAGATTAGTCATTAGCTTTTTTCCTTAAAATTGCATAGTAAAGTATGGAATTTTCTTCTTCATATGGGAAGAATTGTTTTTCTTTAACTAGTTCAAATTCAGGATGAGCTTTTAAAAATTCTTCAATTAATAAGGAAGTTTCTTTTTTACCTAATGTTCTAACACAATAAACTAAAGTAGCTTTATCGTTTAAATGTTTAATAACATTTTCTAAACATGCTAATTCTTCCTTGATGAAAATATCAAGTGAATTTTGTTCAAAGAAAATTGAATAATCTGGTTCAATTCTTAAATTTTCAAATTCACTAGAATTTGGGAAATATAGGAATAAATCTTGTTTTTTGCTTAAGAATGGATCAAGTCCATCTTCATTTCCTTCATAGAAATGAGTATTCTTAATTTTATATTCTTTAATTTTAGTTAATAAATCATAGTTCTCATATAAATGTTTAGTAATAATTGAAATGTGATTTCCTTCAGTAGCAAATTTTGAAAGTAAAGGGAAATAAACATTATTTTTATTACCTAAATAAATTGAGACATTTGAATGTTTTAAATCTTCTAATTCTTGAATTAATTTTAAATATCCAATTTGAATTTGGAATAAAGTTTTATCTTTAATTAAAGGGTTTTTTCTTAAAGAAACTTTGTTGTTATAAAGATATAAATTATCTTTAACTAAGGTAAATTCTTTATCAATTAGTGTTTTAACATCACCATTTAATAATTTAAAACTATTTAAAATCGCATATTGTTTTGGCATTCTTGAAATTTCACGACATGTTTTAATTCCAACATCTTTTCCATAATGTTTAATCATCATTAAAATAAACCAACTTGGTAAATTATATTTAACACTAAAGTAGGCGGTGGAACCTCTTTTTAAATCAAGGAACATATATTGTTTCTTTTGATTACAAATATCATTTAAAACTCTTCTTTGATTTTCAGAGATATCTTTTTTAATACTTTTTAAATATTCATTTAAATGAGCATCCGCTTCAGCTTTACTTATAACGTTAGCATAAGCGTTGTTTACAAAATAAAGACCAACTTGAATGACAACATTAATGTCTTTAGTATCAAAAACAAATTTTTCAATATGTTTTATAAAATAAAAGTTTCTTAAAAATGAACCTATTAATTGAATAATTTGTCCTTTTACTTTTGGTTCCCAATTTTCTTGTTTTTCTGTTTTTGTTACTAATTCAAAATAATTTTTCCTATCTTGAAGTATTTCTTTAATAATTTCACCTGTTTTAAACATTAATTCCATAATTTCTACCCTTTAATTTTTTCCTCAAAATTTTCAAATATATCACCTAAATATGGTTCTTCACCATCTTCTAATGGTTCATCTTCTTCAATAACTGTATTTTCTTCAGTCATAAAACGTGGATGTTCCTTATCAATAAATTCATAACGATTATCTTGTGAATAATAGTAAAATTCAATTGCCATATTAACACAAGCATCTTTAACAAATTCATGAATAATTTTTGCAGCATCTTTTTCCATTACTTTTACTTTTAATGGAGCATTAACTTTAACTAATACATTCCATGTATTTTGCTCTACACCATTATGAATAAATAAACATTCAGGAGAATAAAAATTAATATTATCTACTGTTGTTTCATAAATGTCAGCAATCTTAGCTGACATCTCTTTACTTATTTGTCTTACTAAGTATGGATCTAGGCCAATAATTGATATCGTAATCATACATTTTCCTCGCTCATTAATAATCATAGATTATTAGGATATTTTTTTCAATTAATAGTCGTTGGGATTTACATTAATTTTTAATGTAAGATTAGATTTTCTTTTAAAAGTATCTATCAAATTATTAATTGCCTGATAAATCTCTTCTAAAGATTTATATTTTAAATACATTGAACGAGTAAAAAATGGTCCATTTTTAAACGAAAATGAAAAATTATGAATAATAATTGGTAAGTTTAAAATTTTAAGGTAAGTATAAATATCATCAGCATACTTATCTAATAAATTATTATTTTTTGATAAAATTTTAATTTCCAAAACATTAAAAAATGGTGGATTATTAAATCTTTTGCGATTTAAAATTTCATAATTATAAAATCCTTCATAGTCATTATTAATTGCAAAATTTATTAATGAAGAATTTGGATTACTTGTTTGAATTAAAGCTAAGCCTCTTTTTTCTTTTCTTCCTGCTCTTCCTATAGTTTGAACTATTAAGCTAAAAGCATCTTCATTAGTTTTATAAGAAGGATAAGAAAGGAGTCCATCAGCATCTAAAATTGCAACTAAAGTCACATCATCAAAGTCATGGCCTTTAGAAACTATTTGTGTTCCAATTAAGACATTAGCTTCTTTTTTATAAAATTTTGATAAAATAGTTGAGATTTGTAGGGTTTTTGGAGTACGGTCACCATCTAAAACTAAATAAGGGACATTAAAAATCTTTTTAAAATCTTCTTCAACTTTTTCAATTCCAATTCCAGTGTAACTAAAATAACTTGAATTACAATTAGGACATTTAGTTGGTTTTTGCATCTTAAAATCGCAATGATGACAACGTAAAGTATTAGTTTCTTTATGATAAGTTAAATTTAATCCACAAGTTGGACATTTAAAAGTATATCCACACTCTCTACACATTAATTGATGAGAATAACCTCTTTTATTTATTAATAAAATAACTTGTTCATTTTTATTTAAACGTTCTTTTATTTCTTTAATTAAAGCTAGTGAAAATACACTCGATTTATATGAAAAATTCATATAATTTTTAGTATCAATTAATTCTACATTTGGTAAATCCACATTTTGATAACGTAAAACTAGATTAACTTCATGATATTTACCAACTTTAGCTTTTGACATTGATTCTATTGATGGAGTTGCACTCCCTAAAATAACTTTAGCATGATAATATTTTGCTCTTAAAATAGCTACATCAATTGCATTATAACTTAAATTATCATCTTTATAAGTTTTACTATGCTCTTCATCAATACAAATAAGTCCAATATTACTTAAAGGAGCAAAAATTGCGCTACGCGTTCCAATAACTATGCGAGCTTTATTATCTCTAATTTTACGATATTCATCGTATTTTTGAACTGGAGTTAATGAAGAATGTATAACAGCAATTTCTTCATTAAAATAAGATGAAATTCTTGAAATCATTAAAGGAGTTAAAGCAATTTCAGGAACTAAAATAAGAGCATTTTTATTTTCCTTAAGAGTTTTTTCAATTAACTTAATATAAATTTCAGTTTTTCCACTTCCAGTAACTCCATGAAGTAAATATACTAAATCATTACTATTAATTATTTCTTCATATACTTTTAATTGAAAGTCAGTTAATTTGAATTGATTATGATAATCATAAATCTTTTCAATCTTATAACGATATTTCTCTTCTTTTATAACTTTTAAAACTTTTTTAGAAATTAACGAATCTAAAGCCTTAGATTTGTTAAACATGTTTTTTGGTAATTTTGAAAAAATAGCGAACTTTGAAAGGATTTTTCTCTCAAAAGTGGTATATTTTAAGTTTTCATTAGGACAATATTCTAAATATTCTTCATAAGCAATTTTAACTTTGTTTCTTTCAGAAATACTTTGAGGTTTTAATGCTTTCGGTAACATCGCTTGAAATACACCAATTAAAGGAACAAATAAATTTTTAGCTAATTTAATAGCTAACTCAAATAACTCATCATTAATTATTGGTTTATCATCAATCACGCTATCAATAAAAGTAAGTTTTAAACCAAGATTATTTTCTATTTCTTCAAGTGATAAATCTTGATAAATTGTTTCAACAACAAAACCTATTAAATGTTGATTATGAAAAGTAATATTAACTCGTGATCCTTTTTTAACTTCTTCATTAGAAACATAATAAAAACTATCTTTTAAAGAATATGTATTATGTTCAACTAAAACTTTTAAAATATACATTATTTTGAATTTTTAATAATTATTTCTTTAATTGCGTTTGCCGCATTTTCAGGAGTATCATTTACAACATTATATTGATACAAAGAAGCTAAAGTAATTTCTTTTTTCGCTTTTTCTAAACGTTCATTAATAACTTCTTCTGTTTCTGTATGACGATTAGTAATACGTACTTTTAAATCATCAAAAGAAGGTGGTAAAAGGAATATTGAAACAAAGTTTATATCACTACATTTTTCCATTACTTGTTTAGCGCCATTTGTTTCAATTTCTAAAAGAACATTTTTTCCTTTTTTTAATGTATCAACAACAAAATCTTTTGGTGTTCCATAATAGTTATTTACAAATTTAGCATATTCAAGAAGTCCATCTTCTCTTAATTGTTTTTCAAAATTTTCTTTAGTAGTAAAGAAATAATCTTTACCATTAATTTCTCCTATGCGTGGAGGCCTAGTTGTTAAGGAAATCGAATAAACTAAATTTAAAGACTTATCCTTCATTAAAACTGAACGTACAGTTCCTTTTCCTACTCCACTTGGGCCACTTAAAATAACAAGTAATCCTTCTTTCATATTGAAATTATTATATTTAAACTTTTTTAGTTATTCAATATACTTATCAATTTAAATTCCTAAAATAATAACAATTTTTGTTTAACATAGCTAATAAAAGTGATATTATAAATATCTATTGATGCGCCCATAGCTCAATTGGATAGAGTGTTTGGCTACGAACCAAGAGGTTGCGGGTTCGACTCCTGCTGGGCGCGCCAATTTTAAAAAAATACCTATGATTTTAAAATCATAGGTTTTTATTTTTTAATAAATATCTTTAAATTACATTTATTTTAAATAATGTTTATGATTATGATTTTCTTCATCATTAAAATGAAAATGAAAAAGTTTATGAGTAATAGTTTTAGTTTTTTCTTCACCATTTTCAACATAACTTACTTGATGTTCATGAAAATGATTATGACTTTTAAATAAAGTATCAAAAATTATTATTCCTGTTGATAAAAGCATAATTACTAAACTTATAATATATTGAACTCTAATTTGTTCTTTAAAAATTATAAAAGATAAAAATACCCCAATAAATGGATTAAGTGCATAAAAAAACTGCCGCTAATATTGCTAATATAATTCCATTTACTTCTTTTTTTATAAAACAATTATAAATTATTTAATTTATATTATTAAGTTGTTATTATAATGATAAAGGAGTAAATCATGAAAAATAAACTTACAATTTATTCATTATTATCGTACATATCAATATTTTTAATATTTTTTGTTTTTACAATTGTTTTAATTGATTCAATTATTGCAATATCTCAAATAAGTCAAATTATGTCTCTATATAACGTTAGTGATTATGATATGATTTTAGTCACTGCTTTCTTAGAATTCTTTGCTGCTGTTGGCTGTATTGTTTTATCTTCTTTTGAAGCAAGAAAATTTAATAAAGGAACATTTGATAATATTCGCATAACTTATTTAGTATATGCAATTTTCTTTTGCTATATAGCGCTAAGTTTTATTTTTGTTTTACCAAGTGACACTATTATTACTGCAGGTTATATTTCACTAATAATTTTACTTTTACTTGAAACATGTTTTAATGTTTTTTTGGCATTTTTTAAAAATAAATTAAAAGAAAATACAAGAAATTTATTTATAGTTGTTAATGATGGACTAAATCTTGTTTTTGTTATTGTAGTATTTTCTAATAATACTAATCCATTACCAATTAATACCTTAATTTTTTCTTTATTAATTATTATTATATTAATAAATCTAATAGCTGATAATATAAATTTATTTAACAAATCATTATTAGAAAAAGCTATAGGTAATGCTACTACTCAAGAAGAAAAAACTCTTGAAATTAATGAAGAACAAAAAGAAGATAAAGCTGAATAAAGTTTAAAGTTATCTATAAAAAGATCAATTTCAAAATTGATCTTTTTTATATTTTTAAAATTTAATTCGTGAAATAAAAATCAAAAAATATATAAAAAAGTCTGCAAAACTAAACTTATTTTTTTAATTTTAAAAAATAATATCTGAGGTTAATAGAAATATACTTAGTCTTTTTTATAAAACTATTTTTAAGTAGTAAAAGATAAATGATTTAAATTAGAATTTCTCTTTAACATGAAAGAAAAAGCTATTTTATAGTAATATAACTAAAGATAAATTTAACAACTTTAGTTAAGGAAAATTTCTTTATTTTTTTATATCACTTATGTTAAATTTTACAAACTATATAGATTGAGTATAATATCTAAGGAGGATATTATGAAAAATAAACTTACAATTTATTCATTGCTATCATTTATCTCATTATTTTTGGTAGCATTTATTTTTTCTTTTGATTTAGTTGGTGCAATCGTTTCTTTTGCTCAAACCATTCAATTATTAAGTGAGAATAATGTTCAAGGCGTAGAAGCAATTTTAGCAACATCTATACTTGAACTTTTAGCCTGTATAGCTTGTATTGTCTTAGCTGCACTTGAATCTAAAAAATTAAAAAAAGGTACTTATGACAATGGTCGTTTAATTTATGAAGTTACTGCTATTTTTTATACAGTACTAGCTATTTCTCTCATTTTAGTTTTAACTTCTTTTGGCGTTGTTGATGCAGGTATATTAACTTTAGCAATTCTTCTTTTAATTGTTTCTGCTTTCAATGCATTTTTAGTTTTTTATAGTAAGAAATTAACTACTGGTTTAGCAAAAATCTTAGCAATTGTGGCTGATGCCTTAGATTTCATTTTTATCATTATATTGCTTGTTTCTTACTTAAATACAACAACTATGGGTATTTTAGTTGGAGTATTTTTAATTATTTTGTATTTAATTAATTTAACAATTGATATTATAAGTATATTTAATAAATCTTTATTAGATAAAGTTATAACTAATGTTAATACTCAAGAAGAAAAGCCTATTGAAACTAAAGAAGAGCAAAAAGAAGATAAAACTGAATAATTCACTTAAAAATATTATTTTAAAAGATCAATTTTATAATTGATCTTTTTTAATTTGATCATAAATAATCTATAATAAAAAGGTGGAAAAAAATAAACATTTTGCAGTATTTGATATTAAAGCATTTTATGCTTCTTTTGAATGCGTAGAAAGAGGATTAGATCCTTTTACTACTCCTTTAGTAGTTACTGATATTTCAAGAAAGGAGTCAACAATTGTATTAAGTGTTTCTCCTTTTTTAAAAGCTTTAGGAGTTCCTTCAAGATGTAGAAGAAAAGACTTGCCAACTAATATTCCAGGAATGATATATGCTGTTCCACAAATGGAAAAATATGTTAAAAAGTCAGCGGAAATTGTCTCAATTTTCTTAGATTACTTTGGAATTGATGATATTCATATTTATAGTATTGATGAACTTTTTATAGATTTAACTCCGTATTTAAAATTATATAAGAAAGCTCCTGATGTTTTATGTAAAGATATTCAAAAAGAAATTTTCAATAAAACTGGATTAACATTAACTTGTGGAATTGGACCAAATATGTTTTTAGCTAAAGTTGCTGATGATCATGATGCTAAATATGCTAAAGACTACATTGCCTATTGGACAAAAGATAATTTTAAGGAAAAACTATGGAAAATTTCTCCTTTAAGTGAATTATGGGGAATTTCTAAAGGTTACGAAAAGCAATTAAATACTTTAGGAATATATAATGTTTATGATTTAGCTCATGCTGATAAAGAAATGTTAAAAGATAAATTAGGCGTTATGGGTGAAGAACTTTATGAACATGCTAATGGTATTGATAATACAAACATAAGAGATAAATATATTCCAATTAATAAAAACTTGTCCCTTGGACAAGTTTTAATGAAAGATTATAAAAAAGATGATGTTTTATTAATTATTCGTGAAATGTGTGATGATTTAGCTTCACGATTAAGAAAAAATCAATTAGAAACTTCAAAAGTTCATCTTTTTATTCGATATACATTTGCTCAAGAAGGTGGTTTTGCTCACCAAGTTGATTTATTAAGACCAACTAGTAATAATGATGAAATTTTTGAAGGTTTAAAATATTTATTTGAAAAATATATTGATGAAAAAGCTTTAGTAAGACAAATTAATATTTCCTTTACAAATTTAAGTAAACCAAAAAGTAAGCAACTTTCAATTTTTAAAAATATTGAAAAAGAAGCTTCGCTTGAAAATTTATATTTAGCTCTTGATGAAATTCAAGAAAAGTATGGAAAAAATAGTATTTTAAGAGCTTCTTCATTATTAAAAAATTCTACTGCTAAAGAAAGACATAATCAGATTGGTGGACATAGAAAATAAAAAAATATCTTAGTTTTGCAAGATATTTTTTAAAATTAAAGACTTTTTTAATAAATAACAAATTTAGAAGTTAAGTTTATAACATCTTTTTTAATACGTTTTAGTACTTCTTCGTTATCTTTATTTTTAATTGCTTCATCAATTAATCTAGCAATGTAAATAAACTCTTTTTCTTTAAAACCTCTAGTAGTCATAGCTGGAGTTCCAATTCTAATTCCACTAGTTTGTAATGGTGGTAGTTCATCATGAGGAATACTATTTTTATTTAAAGTTATATTTACTTTTTCAAGTAAAGTTTCTACTTCTTTGCCAGTTAAATTAACACTTTTTTTAACATCAACCAAAAATAAATGATTATCTGTTCCATTACTAACTACTTTATATCCCGTTTTAATAAATTCATCAGCCATTGCTTTAGCATTTAAAATAACTTGATGAATGTATTCTTTATATGATGAATCTAAATCTTCTTTAAAAGCAACAGCTTTTGCTCCAATTACATGCATCAAAGGACCACCTTGAACCCCAGGGAAAACATTTTTGTCAATCTTTTTAGCAAGCTCTTCATTATTAGTCATAATAATTCCCCCACGAGGTCCTTTTAAAGTTTTATGTGTTGTTGAAGTTACAATATCACAATAAGGAATTGGAGAATTATGATAATTAGTAGCAACTAATCCAGCAATATGAGCGATATCTGCCATTAAATATGCCCCAACTTCATCAGCAATTTCTCTAAATTTTTTAAAATCTATTTCGCGAGGATAAGCACTTGCTCCGCATATAATTAATTGAGGTTTTACTTCTTTAGCAATACGTAAAACTTCATCATAGTCGATTAAGCCAGTTTCTTTATCTACTCCATATGTATAAGATATATAATCTTGTCCACTAAAAGATAATTTATAACCGTGTGTTAAATGTCCACCAGCATCAAGACTCATTCCAAGAATCTTATCACCTTTATTTATTAAACTGCGAATAGCAGCCATATTAGCGCTACTTCCACTATGAGGTTGTACGTTAGCAAATTTACAATTAAATAATTTCTTTAATCTTTCAATAGCTAAAGTTTCGATTTGATCAATATATTTACATCCACCATAATATCTTTTATTTGGATATCCTTCGGCATATTTATTAGTTAAAATTGATCCTTGAACTAATAAAACTTCTTTAGAAACAAAATTTTCACTAGCAATTAATTCGACATTGTTTTGTTCTCTTTTTAGTTCATTAGTTAAACATTCATATAGTTCTAAATCTTTAGCTTTTAATTCTTCGTACATATTAAAACCTCAATCACTTAATAACAATTGTTGCTTGATAATCTTGAATTGATTGAACTTCAATTTTATAATCAAAACTCGAACCATTATGTAGTTTATTATTAATAAAGAAATTACTTTGAGTTGAAGATGAAAAACTTTCTCCTTCTAAAAATAATCCTCTTAATTCTTCATTACCTTTTTTATCAATTCCTAAAAAAGTACTTCCATATGTTCTTTGATTACTTGGAGTAACTATTTCAATTAAATTATAACGACCTTCGTCATCATATTTATAAGAATAAGATGCAGTATTACTAGTTGCAATAGTATAAACTGGATAATATTTTGGAAAACTTGGTAAATCCTTAATAGTTCCGTTATTAATATAATATTCATTAAAATCTAAATATTTTAATAATCTAGCATCAACGTGTAATATCTTAACTCCTTCATAATCGTATAAACGATTATAAGGAGTAGTATAAAACTCTTCGCCATAATTATGTGTGCTATCTAAATAATTTAAATTCGTATTCGTATAAAATTCGACTAAATAATATTCATTAAACGGAGAATCATCAAAAGAATTAGAAATTAATAAGCATTCCCCAGTTTCTGCAAAACTATTTAAGACTACTGAGCTATTTTTAACATTAATAATTTTAGGATCAACCCATCCTAAAATTATTTTAGAAAAAGCATTATGATCCCCAATATTTAAATCCATCATATCTAGTCCACCTAAACTACTTACATTTATTTTATCGTCATAAGTGTAATAGTCATCAAGTCCAAACATATGACCAGTTTCATGAATTAAAGTATGGGCATCATATCCTAAAGAACTATCTTGATATAAGAAAATGTTTGCACAATTAGCATAAACTCCAAATTGAGGTTTATTTACATTAGGAGTTGCTGTATCAGATATATTCCAATAGGTATAAGCCCAAAAGTTATTGCGATTATAAACTTCATAAACATCATCGACATTATAAATTAACCATAATCCATCAACATAACCATCTTTATTAACATCATAATTTTTTAAATTAATATCGTTATTTTCTAAGGTTAATTTATTATAAATATAATCTAAAATAACTTTTACTCCTCCAGCATCTTCACTAGATTCACGTCTTGAAAATTCTGTTGAAGTAATTGGTGAAGTTATAGCATCACAAATAGTAAAACTTAAATCAAGTTTGTTATAACTACTTTTTTTATAATAACTAGCAACACTTTCCCAATATGAGTTAGTTTTATCACTATATTCTCCATTAAAAGCAACATCAATTGCTTTTAAATCATTATCATCAAAAGCAATTTGATCACTAAAATTAATTGGAACAACTAAAGCCTTAACAGTCCCTAAAGAAGGTAAAACAGGTAAGCCTTGAGCATTATAAACATCTTCTATTAATAATCGATCACTTGATAATGTATAATTATACTCTTCATCAATATCATCAATTAAAGTAAACTTAGCATCAACATAATTTAAATCACTTTGCAATTTAAAAGATTCTGAATCTAAAATATCTTCTCCATTAACAGTTAAAGATGTTAATTTATATCCATCATTTGCTTTTGGATATAAAACAATTTCAATTCCAGTCGAATATTCTTCGAATTCTTCAGCTAAAGTTTTAATGCTTCCACCATTTGAACAATGAATTTCAATGTAACCTGTTGATAAGGCTGGTAAAATATCACAACTACTTAAACATAAGGCTAAAGGGGTAAATAAAAATAAAAGTTTTTTTCTAATTTTCATATTAAGTATTTTAACAAATTATATTAGTAAAATGAATAAATTCACTTTTATTTTTTAAAAAAGATAGATACAATTATGAAGGGCTCTTTATGACAAAAATAATTTTAATTGGTGGAGGCAGTGCTAGTGGTAAAACTTACGTTATAAATGAAGTTTTAAAAGAAATTGGCACCGAAAATATTTCCCATTTTTCAATCGATGATTACTATAAAAATTTAGATTTACCTTACGAAGAAAGAAGAAAACAAAATTTTGATCATCCAAAAGCTTTTGATTGGAAATTATTAGAAGAACATATCAAATCTTTAAAAGAAGGAAAAAATATTGAAAAACCAATTTATGATTACACAATTTCAAATCGAACAGACAAAACCGAAACTATTAAAGCTAAAAAAATTGTTGTAATCGAAGGTATTATGGCTTTAGTTAATAAAAGAATTCGTGATTTAAGTGATTTAAATGTCTTTATTGAAGCTGGAAGAGAAGAAAGATTAGTACGTAGAATTGAACGTGACCAAAAAGAAAGAGGACGTTCATTTGAATCAATCGTAAATCAATATTTTGCAACTGTTCTACCAATGTATGAAGAAATTATTGGTCCTTCTCAATATTATGCTGATATTTTAATTCATAATGATAAAAAGAAAAATCATTCTATCGAAGTTTTGGTATCAATTTTAAAATCTTATCTTTAATCGTTTTTAATAATTTCAATATCTATCTTATTTAATCTAACCTTTGAATTAGGTTCAATACTTTTTACAATAAAAACATTACTACCAATTACGGAATTTTTTCCAATTACAGTTTCTCCGCCAAAAATTGAGGCGCCACTATATATAGTTACATTATCTTCAATAGTTGGATGCCTTTTCTTATTTTTTAAACTACGTCCATCCTTTAAAGATAATGCTCCAAGAGTAACTCCTTGATAAAGTTTAACATTATTTCCGATAATAGTTGTTTCCCCAATTACAATTCCAGTGCCGTGATCAATAAAAAATGATCTTCCGATTGTAGCTCCAGGATTAATATCTACTCCTGTTCTTGAATGAGCATATTCACTAATTACTCTTGCAGGAAATTTTAAATCTTGAGTGTATAACTTATGAGCAATACGATATGCACTAATTGCCACAAAACCTGGATAAGTTAATACAACTTCACAATAAGAATTAGCACTAGGATCACCTTCATATAAAGCCTTAACATCATCAATTAACAATTCCTTTATCTGAGGCAATTCATTGATAAACTCATTTAATTTATCAAAAAGGTCCTCATTCTTGGATATTTTTGCAAAATTTAAATATTTACTTTTAGCATCTTCTAAAAGTTTATTAGCCTCATTTTCATTAAATTCTTGATGATAAAAATCATAAAAAAGTATTTCACGAATTTCTTTATAAAATTCAATTATTCCTCTTCTTGATAAAACGATTTTATCTTTGCAATGAAAATTATTTAATTGTTTTACTAAATTATTCATATAATCCCTCAACACTTAAATATCTCTCACCATTATCTGGTAAAATAATAACTATATTTTTATTTTTAAATTTATTACTGTCTAATTTTAAAGCTGCGCCTAAAGCTGCTCCACTACTAATTCCTGCAAAAATACCTTCTTCTTTTGCAAGTATATTACATCCTTTATAAGCTTCATCGTCTTTAATATCAATTACTTCATCAATATTTTCAAGTTTTAATATTTCAGGAATAAAATTAGCACCAATACCTTGAATTTTATGAGCTCCAGTATATTTTTTAGTTAACAAAGGTGATGAACTAGGTTCAACTCCAATAATATAAGCATTAATATTATTATCTTTAAAATATGAACTTATTCCACTTATTGTTCCACCAGTCCCAATTCCAGCAATTAAAACATCAATTTTATTATCTAAATCATATAAAATTTCTTTTGCAGTTGTATAATAATGGCTTTTTAAATTAGCAAGATTATCAAATTGAGAAGGAACAAAAGAATTTTTATTTTCTTTATATTCTTTAAAAGCAGCCTCTATTGCTCCTTTCATTCCTAAACTAGCATCAGTTAAAATAACTTTTGCTCCATAAGCTTCCATCATTTTAACACGTTCAATTGAACTATTTGCTGGCATATAAATGTGACACTTTAAATTTAAGTAGGCACAAATCATTGCTAAACCAATACCAGTATTCCCACTTGTTGGTTCAATAATTAAAGTATCATTATTTATTTTATGATTATTAAGAGCATCTTTAATCATAAAATAGCTAGCACGATCCTTAATTGAGCCGCTTGGATTAAAGCGCTCCACTTTTGCGAATAAATTAAAACTTAAATTATATTTCTTTATAATTTTGTTTAGTTTTACTAATGGAGTGTTACCAATACAATCTAAAATATTTTCTTTATACATAACATAAGTATTATATTTGAAAAAATAAAAAGTTTCATTTAATTTGCAAAAAACCTATAAAAATCAGTTATTTTAAAGAACTTCTTATAGAAGGTACATAATCAGTTGGTGGAAAGTTTGGATCATAAGAAGAAATATCTCCTCCGCCTGTAATATTACCAAACATCTCACCCCAACCATTTTGATAATTTAAATATTCTTGGAAATCATTGTAATGGTTATAAGTATAAAATACATATCTATCTTCTAAAGAAGTTATTAAAGAGCCATCACTTTCATAATATCTTGAATAAACAATTCGCGCTGCTCCTCTAGTGATAGAATATCCGTCATTATAAATTTCTGAAGGATATCTTGGATCACAATCAGTGCCGGTTGTTCCAATATCTACTTCATAATAAATTAAATCTCCTCCACACCCACTAATTCTAGGAAGAATAGGTTCATACGGAAATTTATCTGTATCTCCACTAAATTCATTATTATTTAGTCTTAAATATTCACCCCAAGGAGATTCTGATGGATATGGATAGTTATATCTATTTTCATAATAGTTAGTTGCAACATCTCCAAAAGCATAAATATAAGCAGCAACTTCTTCTAAAGTTATATAAGCTCCATCTTTATAAACTTCAAAAACTTCATTTCCATAACAATCAACAACTACATATGTATTTTCATTTTTATAATAGTAATTATTGTTATGAACTAACTTGCCATCTTCTTCTTTTTGGTAATTAGAAATAATTGGTTCTTGATCATCAACTTCTAGATTTCCTGACATTAAATAAGCTTCACTTCTTTTTTTAGCGTCTTCATTTGAAGTTGCTCTAACATAATTTTTATAAAATTCATCTTTAGGTATATCTTCATAGCTTTCTTCATTAACAATTTTTATATCAAAATAATTACTATAAATTTCATTAAAATAATCACATAATTTAACTCTAACTTCACCTACTTCGTTTCCAACAATATAAAAAGAATTGTTTTCTACTCCTAAACTAATAATTCCATCATTATTAGTTTCTATTCCAAAACTATATTTTTTAAAATTATCATCAATACTTAAATAAATTTTTTCATTAACCTTAGCAACACTTTTACTAAGCTCAACTTTAAAATCATATATGTTTAAACTAATTTCATTACTTATAACGTCATTAGCTTTAGCTACTAAACTTACATCTCCTGATTTTAAAGTATAAATTTTATTATTCTCAATAGTAATTAAATTTTCTCCACTAGTTATTTCATATTCAATTTGATAGTTATTAGCATTTGTTGGATAAACACTAGTATTTATATTTAAAGTTGAATTAACTTTAACTTCATTAACATCTAAACTTATATATAAGCTTTTAACATCAATTTTTTCTTCATTTACTTTAACACTTACTTTATCAAAACAGCCATCAATCCTTGCATAAATTATTGTTTCTCCAGCACTATTTGCTTTAATCAATCCATCATTACTAACTGAGGCAATACTACTATTTCTACTTAAAAATGTAACATCACCATCATAATTAATAGTTTCAACTTCAAGTTGATGTGTATCTCCAATTTCTAATGTAATTAAATCATCGTTTTTTATTACAATATTTGGAGTTTCATCCTCGTTTATAGAAAAAGAATTATCACAACTAAATAAAGAGAAATTTATACCGAAAATAAATAAAAATAAAGATAAACTTTTTGCTATTTTTTTCATATTAAACATTGAAAATATTTTATCATTAAATACTAAAAAAATATACGAAAACTTAAAATATTTAAAGAAAACCCTTTAAAACCTAATTATTTTTTTATTTTTCTTTTTTAATATAAAGTATCATTCCATTAAAATAATCACTATTTTTAGAAGTTAAAATACTTAATTCATCTCCTTTTTGATTTTTAACAACTAAAAGCATATTGGTATTTAAATCAAAGATTTTAGTAACTAAAAAGTATTTATTTTCTTTAATAAAATTTTTATCTTTATTTAAAACATAAAAATCTTTTCCAATTTGTTTTATATTTAATTCTTTAATAGGTTTTTTGATTTCTTGATTTACTGTTAAAATATTTAAATTTTCATCTAAGATATTAACTAAGTCTAATGATACATATACTTTAAGTAACTTAGTTTCATCTAGTTTAATTTCATTTTCACTAATGAAAGTAATTCGCATATTACTAACATTATCTTTAGCATAATAAACATATTTATCACTTCTTACATCAAATGCAACAACTTTTAAATCTAAACAAATATCATCTTCGTTAAGTCTATTTAAATTAATTTCATCTGATTTAAAACTAATAAAACCTTTGTTAACGTTATTTAAACTACCTACTAATTTATTTTCAATATTTTTAATTTTATATTTATTATTAATTAATAAATCATTTTCAACAGTTTCAAAATTCACAGGTAAAAAGTTAAAATCATTAATTTTTAAGATTGATTCTTCATTTTTATTAAAAAGATGAATTCTTTCTTTATTTATTTTTAAATATAAAGGTGCTTCAAGTTTTTCACTCATATCTAGTTTTAATGAAATAATTGTACTTTCACTTCTACCTGGCAAATTAATATAAACTAAAGTTTCATTTCCTAATTTTTCAATTAAATCAATTTTTTCAACAACAAAATCAAAATCAATTTTATTGCCAAGGCTAAAATCATTTGGTCTAATACCTAAACTTAATTCTTCGTTCTCATAATTTCCATTAATTTTATTAATTATTTTTTCACTTAGTTTAAATTTAACATTATCATCTAAAAATAAAGTATTATTTTTTAAAGTTACTTTAAAAATATTCATTTGAGGCGACCCTAAAAATGTTGCAACAAATATATTTATTGGATATTCGTATAAATTTACAGGTGTATCAATTTGTTGAATAAAGCCATCCTTCATAACAACAATTCTATCTCCCATTGTCATTGCTTCTGTTTGATCATGAGTAACATATATAAAGGTTCCTTTTACTTCTTTATGTAATTTTGAGATTTCACTTCGCATTTGAACTCTTAATTTAGCATCTAAATTACTTAAAGGTTCATCAAACAAAAATACTTTTGGATTTCTTATTAAACATCTACCTAACGCAACTCTTTGACGTTGTCCACCAGATAATTCTTTAGGTTTTCTTTCTAAATATTCTTTTATATTTAATAATTCTGCAACTTCATTAACTTTTTTATTGATAACATCTTTATTTTCATGATGACATTTTAAAGAGTAAGCTAAATTATCATAAACGCTCATATGTGGATAAAGCGCATAATTTTGAAAAACCATCGCAATATCGCGATCTTTAGGTTCAACGTTATTAACTAATGTCTCATCAATATAAATTTTTCCAGAAGTAATTTCTTCAAGACCAGCAATCATTCTTAAAGTTGTAGATTTACCACATCCACTAGGTCCAACAAAAATAACAAATTCACCATCTTTAATTTTTAAATTAAAATCAGAAACTGCTTTTACATTTCCTTTATAAACTTTACAAACATCATATAATTCAACTTTTGCCATAATTTATCCTTTCACTGCTCCACTTGTCATTCCATTAACCATGTTTTTAACAAGAATGAAATATAATATAACGATAGGTATTGCAATAAATACACTACCTGCTGCAAATCTAGAAAACTCATCTTGTCCAAGTTGCATTAATCCTACAGCGACTGTCCAATTATCTTTTTCTATTAATAATAATTTAGGTAAAATAAAATCACTCCAAGGCCAAGTAAAACTTGTTAAAGCTGTATAAACAATAATTGGTTTTGCAAGTGGCAAGGTAATAGTTGTAAAAATTCTTGCATTTGTTGCACCATCGATTTTTGCTGCTTCATAAATGGATTGCGGAATTGTATCAAAAAATCCCTTTTGAACCAAATAACCTAAAGGAGCTGTACATGAATAAATTAATACAAGACCCCATATATTATTAACGAAATTAAACTGGGTCATTAAAATATAAATTACTGTCATTCCCATAAAACTTGGAAACATACTCAAAATTAACGCTGATTTCATTAATTTTTTACGAGATTTAAATTGAAAATAAGACATTACATATGCTGTACCTATTATAAGAATTGTTGATAAAAAACAATTTGCTATAGAAATAATTAACGTATTTAATAACCACTTTGGATAATTATATTGTGAAGTATCAGTAAATAATTTAATAAAAGCATCAAAAGAATATGATTTAGGGAAAAATCCATTTATATCATATAATGATCCAGTTTTTGAAAAACTCGATAATATCAACCATAAACAAGGGAAAAAGAATATTGTAGATACAATTAAAAGTAGGCAATATACTAAAACAATATTTAAAACTTTCTTAACATTTGAATTCATTAAAATTTTGGCGCTCATCTAAATGTATCCTCCTTTTTATAAGCTGGGGATTTTATATAAATAATTAAAGATATTAAAGAAGTAATTATAAATATAATTAAAGAAATAGTTGCTCCAATTGAATAGTATGTATTATCAATTGAAAGTCGATATAACCAGTTAATTAATAAATCAGTATCATTAGCAACAAAATAACCATCAGATGTAACTTTTCCTCTTAAAAAATAAAACACTCCAAAATTATTAAAGTTACCAATAAATGAGGTTATTAATGTTGGAGTTGTCGCAAATACAACAAAAGGTAAGGTAATATCTTTAAATTGTTTAAAACTACTAGCACCATCAATTTTAGCTGCTTCATATAAATCACTATTTATATTACTTAAAATACCAGTTGCAAGTAACATTACACTTGGAATAGTTAACCATGCATTAACCATTAATCCAATAACTCTAGCCCACCAAGTACCATCTTCAGTTAAAAATGAAATTGCTTTTCCTCCATTAGAAACAAGAATTTGATTAATTGGACCACCTTGAGAAAACATAAATTTAAAGGCAGTTAAAGTAATAAATCCTGGAATTGCATAAGCTAAAATAGGAAATAGTCTCCAAAAAGGTTTTCCTTTAACAATCTTTTTATTTAATAAAATAGCAAGTAGCAAACCAAATATATAATTTATTAAAGTTGTTAATATTGCCCAAACAATGTTCCAACCTAATATTTTAAAAAATGTTGGACCAATATCACCTAAAGAAAATACACTTACAAAATTATCAATACCAACCCAATCTACTAATGCTGGAGGCACAAAATCTCCTCCATAATTAGTAAAAGCAATTAATATCATAAAAATAATTGGAATTACACTAAAAATTATTGTTCCTAATAATGGGAAAAATAAAACTGTTTTATAAAACTTTTTATCTAATAAATCTTTTAAATCATCTTTAAAAGTTTTTGGTTTTTCACCTTTTATAATATTTTTACTAGTATTGTAACAGTCCATAATATTAGAAATATATAACCCAATAAATAAAATTAGCAAAGCAATACTAAGTAAACCTAATAATAAGAAAATAACTGAATTATCTCCTTCTTTTCCAATCCAAGGATCTGCTTCTACAGTTCCTAAAGTAATTAAACCAACTATCCATTGAAATCCATAAATTGAAAAGAATAAAATTCCTAAAATTTCAATTATTAAATATATTAATCCTCTACCAACTTGATGATACATAAGTTGCCCTAGTCCCATTAAAGCCATTGAGGCTCTTACGTTCATGTTAGAGACTCTTAAAAAATTAATAAATGATGTCCGCTGATTATTAATATATAAACTAAATTTATTTAATATTCGTTTCATCTTGTTCCCTTAATTTAATAAATGAATTGCATTATATATATCACTTGAAAGTTTTTCTAAACCAGTTTGAATTTTGTCTAAAGTATCATATTTCATTTTAGAAGGATCTCTTTTAGGATCTGCTGCTACATCAGCCATAAAGCTTCCTGCAGGAGACCATATTTGATTAGTAGCTTTAATACTAGGCATTAAAACTGTTAAACCATCTTGTACTCTTTCAAATAATTGTTTTGATAAATCGGTTGATTCACTTGCAACATCACTTCTACATGGTGCAATTTGTAACATTTGTTCACGTAATTTAATCATTTTATAAGAAGTAGCAAAATTAACAAAAGCTAAAGCGGCATTTGGACATTTAGTGTAACTCGAAATAGCATATCCGTTAATTCCTCCCATTTGTTTACAAGGAACCATTTCTTCACTAGGATTTTCTAAATCACCATTAGCAGGTAAATCTGGAAATGGTACACCTATAATATTTTCATTTGCTTTATTTTGAGCTTCTTCTAAACTCATACCTTCTGATTGATATTGCTTACTTAAAGCATCAACAATAACACTTCTTACATCAGGAGTTGTAACACTAGCAAAATATTTTCCACTTGCCATTGCTCCAGAAATTGCAAGTTTTGCGCTATCATCTTCACAAGCAGCAGACATTAAACTTGCAAGTTGACGAATAACATTTACTCCTAATTTTGCATCTCCTTCAGCTAAACCAATAATTTCATCGTTACGATTATTATCGCCAAAAACATACCCACCATATGTAAATAAATAACCACTACTAAAATAAAAATCATTTATTGAAAATTCAAATCCGTATTTAGAATTATCTTCTTCATGATAAATTTTAGAAAATTCATATAAATCTACAATATTTTCAACCATATCTGGAACATTATTTTTATTGTCATCCCAAGTAGTTTGCCAATCACTAGGTAAAAGATCCTGACGATAATATAATAAAGGAGTCTGAATATTTACAGGGACACAAAATGTATAATTAACATTATTCATTACAGCTTTAAAAGCTTCATGAGCTGTTGAAGGGATATTATTATTGTTATAAGCTTCGAGTTTTTCTAAAGGTAAAGGGGTAATATGCTTATCACTTACCCAACCCATTAAAATATTATTAGCTTGATAAACTACATCAGGTCCATATCCATAAGGACCACTATTTGGTAAATCGGCAAATTCCCCTTGATTTGCATCAACTGCTGTAATGTTATATTGAGCATACTCCTCATTAAATGCATCTAATAATTCATCAAGATACCCCATTTTGATAGCGGTATCGTTTTCAACTACTTTAATAGTAACTCCTTCTTCAAGTTCTCCATCAAATTTAGCAAAAACAGGATCATTTGGACTTGGATCTTTAACTTCTCCTCCTCCATTACCATTATTGTCATTTTGATTGCAAGAAACTAATAAAAATGCAATCCCTATCATAGTTAAAACATGCTTAAAGTTTTTCATTAGAAAATTCCTCCTTAATAAAAGCAAATCCTTTATTTAATAAAACATTTTTAGTTAAATTATTAGCTAATAAAATTTGACCGTTAATATTTAATTCTTTATCAAATTTAGAAAGATTAACTACTAAAGTAATTTCATATTGATTATTCTTTCTTTTTATATAAACTAAATTGTCAGTTTCCTCAATTATAAAATCTAATGAATTTAATTGATATTCTTTATGAAGTTGAATCAAATTTTTAATAGTTTGATGTATTTTCATATTCCATTTATTTTCATCCCAAATAAAACATTCGCGATTATATGGATCATATCCACCAAAAAGACCTATTTCATCTCCATAATAAAGACAAGGTATTCCAATATAAATAAATAAAATTGCATACCCTAGTAAATAAAGATCAACATCATTTTTACATTCATTTAAAAATCTGTTAACGTCATGACTTGATAATAAATTTAACAAATTATAATTAACGTTAGTTTTATATCTAAATAAATTCGAAGTTAAACGGTTTTTAAATTGTTTAGCATCAAGAGATTGATAGGCAACAAAATCTAATATAGTTTTTGTAAATGCATAATTCATAATGCTATCAAATTCAAAATTAGAATTTAAAAATGAATGAGCGTTATGCCAATTTTCACCTAGTAAAATAAAGTCATCTTTAATTTCTTTTAAACTTAATTTAAATTTAATCCAAAATCCATGAGGAATCTCATCACTAACATCTAATCTAAAACCGTCAATATGAAAATTTGTTAAATAATGTTTCCCTACTTCAATAATATAATTTTGTACTTCTAAATTATTTAAATTTAAACGAGGTAATCCTTGACAATTTGCAAATTTTTCATAATTTGAACCGTCTTCTTTAATTTTCTCTCCATCAATAAAAAACCACTTAAAATATTTTGATTTATTTCCTTTTTCTAAAACATCTTTAAAATAAGGAAATAAGTTCGAAACATGATTAAACACTCCATCAAGTAAAATAATCATCTTTCGCTTATGAATTTCATTAATTAACTCTTTTAAAGTAGTTTCATCACCAAAATCACTACTTACTTTATAATAATCGATAGTATCGTATTTATGATTAGACATTGCTTCAAAAATAGGAGTTAAATAAATTCCATTAATTCCTAAATTTTCTAAATAATCTAATTTTTCCTTAATTCCTTTTAATGTTCCACCACATATAGCAGTTGAGTTTACTAATTCTCCCCGCTTTAAATTAATTCTAGGATTATGATTATTTTCATCTTTATAAAAACGATCAACAAATATTTGATAAAATGCACGGTCTTTAATAACTTTATTTTGATTTATAACATCAATTTTATTTATAAATGAAACTTGGAAAAAATCATAATATCCTTTTTTAATATCATAAGTTTTACTAATTCCACTTTCACTAAAATAATAAACTTCTCCATTAAAAAGGGTTAACTTGAAAATATATGCAAAGCGTTTATCTTTCAACTTAATCCTTTGAATATAATAATCAAAATACTCATCACTAGTAGTTTTAGAAATTTTCATTGAATTTATATATTCATGAAAAAGATATTTACAATTATAAATTAATTCAACTAATTGAATATCATCATCTTTTTTTGTTAATAAACGAATTTCAATTTCATCTTCACTAATAGGAAATGAATATATCGAATCGCTTTTATGTTTTAAACTTGAAAAATCCATATTTTTATCTTTCTTTTATATTTTACCTTAATGTTATAAAATAGTTTTAAATGAATAAGAAAGTTACAATGTCTGATATTGCCAAAATGTGTAACGTAAGTGTTGCTAGTGTTTCTTATGTTTTAAATCAGAAAGAAAATTCTAGAATTTCAGAAGAAACTAAGCAAAAGATTTTACAAATGGCAAATCTTTATATGTATCGATCAAATCCATATGCACGAAGTTTAGCTACTGGAGAAATGCATAATATTTTATTTTTTTATGAAGAAATAGATTTTTATTTATATAAAGCTGATATTTTAAATTTTATGAATCAACTTTCGACTTATTTACGTCCTTTTAAATATAATATTATTGTTGCCCCTAATAACCAAATTACAAAATATAATTATGTCGATGCAATTATAACTTATCGTATTGATAAGACTACTTTTAAGAAATTAGGAGAAATAAATTTTATTCCACTTATTTCTCTTGATTGTGTAATTAATGACAATTTATTTTTTGAAATAAATAATTCTTTCAATAATGTTTTAAATGAGAATAATTTCATTTATCTTTCTTTTCCTTATAAAGATGAAAAGATAACAAATTTCTTAAAAAATAAAGCTAATATTTATTTTATTGATAATTTAAATACCTTAAATGATGTACTTAATAATAATTTAGACAAAACAATATTTTGCTTAAATCACGAATTAAGTTCTTATTTAGATTCAATTAATGTCAAACATACTTATTTAGAACTTAATAATTCATCTAAATTTAAAGCAATAAGTGATGCTTTAAATTATTCTATTAATCGAGAAGAGACTTCTACTCATCAATTTATAATTGATTAGTTAGTCCTGCGAGCTTATTAAGAAGGACAACATAAGCTCGCAGTAATTATTTTTAAACTAAGCTAATTGTAATAATATGAGAATATGTATTAATTGAAATATTATATTCTCCTGGAACTTTAAAGACGATATTGTTTTTAGTTAAATCATAATTTTCGCTTGCTACTGCAACATATTTAGCTCCAAAGAAATCTACATATGGACTATCTAGTTCAGCATTATAATATTGAATACCCATTTCTTCATCAGCTTTTGCAACAGTAATTGGAGTAGCTAACTCAAGTACTTCTGGATTTTCACTATCAGCGACTAATTTTAAACTTTCTTCAATTCCCCAATTTCTATTATTGAAGTTACCATCAACATAATAACTTGCTTCAACTGGAGTATATGAATCATTTTTAACTACATCTAAAGTTTGTGCTTCATAATCATAAGTAAAGGAATAATAGCCAGTTTCATTAACCTTCATATTACTTGTTCCACTAACTAATTCCTTAGCGCTTTCAGTTAAATTATTAGCTTTGATATATTCGTTACCTTCACTAACTTCACCTGTTTCAATTGTTTTCACAATTGAAGCAAACATAAATTCATCTTCGGCTTTTAAATATACGTTATTTAATGTGTAAATTCCCTCGTTTTCACTCATTAAAGTATGATCGTTTTGTAAATTTGCCCAACTTGTAATTAAAGCACCTTTAATAAAGAAACTAATTTCAGTTTCAGCTAATTCTTCAGTAGGATCGCCAAGTCTTTCCCATTCAAGAGTATCGTAATAATTTCTATTATCATATGTATTTGTAGTATCATCTTTTTGGAAATCACCAGCTGGATAAGTTGTTAAAGTAAATTTATATCTTCCTTCAACTAAAGCAGTAATATTAGAAGTATAATTATCAGAACCTAAACCACCACCAACAGAAAAATATTCTACATTATCTTTACTTGGATTAACTAAATAACCACCACCTCTTTGATGACCCCAAGAATATGTTTCATTAGTTTCATCAAAAATTGGATCGGTGAATTGAAATTGATCATTAACAAATAAATTTACTTCATAAGTATAAACATTTCTAGAATCTGTAGATTCATTAACCATGTAATGGTCTTCAGTAAATACTTTACCCCAGTTTGAAGATTTTAAAATTGCACTTGCTCCACTTCCTGCAATTGCCCATTGACGATTATCTTTTTGATATCCAACAAAAGAACCAAAAATTGATAAATCATCTGTTACTGGTGTAGTAAAATCGTATTCATGAGTTAATGTTGGTTCTCCAAACCATCCAAAAAATTCTTTATTAGTAACTGTTGATGTAGGATCCCAGTTAGGAGCAACTTCACCATTTTCTACTTCTTCTGTATGAATGACAGTAGATCCATCATAATAACTAACTGTAAAAGTGTCGACGACTGGCTCAACTAAATTATTGTCGCAAGAAGTTAAGCCAAAAACTAAAGCTGTTCCACATAAAAGTGGCATTATTAAGGCATAAGCTTTTTTCATTTTTTCCTCCATAATTGCTTTGCTTAAACGCTTAAGCATTTTTATACTCTTATAATAAATCTAAATTTTAACTTTTGCAAACATAAAAAATATAGACTTCATCAATAAAAATTTCATTCAGCAATTTTTAAGCAAGAGTTTTTCTATATAAGCATAGCTTAATCATATTTTTAAAGAAAATTAACAAAAATATTTACAAAATTTTAAGCAAAAAAAAGTTTGATTAACATTAATCAAACAAAATTTAATGGTGCACAAGACAGGATTTGAACCTGCACGGATTTCTCCACTAGCTTCTGAAACTAGAGCGTCTACCATTCCGCCACTTGTGCAAAAAGTCTTAAACTTATATAAAAAACCTGCAAAACCCCTGTGAAACCCTAAATTTATACTTTTTTCGAAGCTTGCGCTTTCACTTTTTTA
>ERZ779737.165-NODE-165-length-68133-cov-5.705984_pt1 | contig 68133 bp, 64 predicted proteins | sample MGYA00511889_ERZ779737 | MGnify/ENA primary metagenome ERZ779737 (study PRJEB29588, sample SAMEA2163575) | human gut metagenome | biome: human gut; feature: human-associated habitat; material: faeces | place: Denmark | collected 2008/2010 ... | reverse complement strand
AAGGTATAGGAGTGATCACGGTAGCCGGATTTCTGGCAGAAGTGGGTGATGTGAGACGTTTCGAATCACCCAGACAGATACAAAAGCTGGCAGGGCTCTCTTTACGGGAGAACAGCTCGGGAAAGCACAAAGGACAGACGACCATAAGTAAAAGAGGTCGGAGTAAGCTGAGGGCAGTACTGTTCAATGCAGCGATACCGCTGATAGCTACGAATCCAGAGTTTAAGTCATTGCATGAGTATTACACGACAAGAGCGGACAATCCGCTCAAGAAGAAACAATCCGTGATTGCAATCAGCTGTAAGCTGATACGGGTCTTTTATGCCATCCTTGCAAATGGAGTGACCTATGATGCGCAGAAGATGCTTTCTGACATTCACAGGCAGCCGCAGGCAGCATAAGAAGATCGACTGTGAGATTCAGGAGACGTCCGCCGCAAGGTGCTGAAAGGAACAGAAGAATTTCATAAACATAGAGAGCCAAGTCAGATTTCTTACCATCAGAGCAGAGACTCAGTAATGGAGCATCATGACGCCCCTTTATGGATAAGCAGAACGAAGGAATTAAGGACCCTGAAGTAAAGGAGATCCCGTATGACATGGGAGGTTAGGCTGCCGTAAGGAGTTGGGGGAAGAAAGGCCGATCATAACAGAATAAGACGACGTCTTGTTTTGTGTACCCTAAACATCCGTATATCCATGATTCATGGTCAAGGGGAATGACATAGACTTAGAAAATATCTTTATGAAGAAATGAAAATGTGAGAAAAAGCGAGTTAACAAGAGAAAAACAAAGATTATTATGGGAGGTTCCAAGACCCTTCCATACCATGAAGATGATCATGGACACCTTAATGAGGGTTTCGTCCCCCAGCCAGTTGGGGCCATGTTTTCCGGTCAAGGCCTTGATGATTACGTTCAACAGGCCGTAATCATAGTTATAAACCCATGCCCACAAGATGGAAACGGCAACAAGCGAGGAAATGACGGGAATGTAATACATGGTGCGAAGAACCTTTACGCCTGGAATCTTGCGGTTCATTCCCATAGCACAGAGCAGGCCCAGGATCATTCCGATAGGAATTCCAATCAGATAGATGGTGGTAGTGCCAAGGGTCTGCCAGAATTTTGGATCCTTGAAAAGCTTTATGTAATTGTCAAATCCGCAGAAACGATCTAACATGCCGGCAATTCCTTTGGCTCCGGTCCAGGTCGTCAGGGAAGTGAGAAACGCAAAAATGATGGGGTACAGCATAAACAGTGCAAAGCCGATAAGCGGTGCGGCAACAAACAGGTATGCCCACCTTTCCTCACGCCTTGCCATTGTAGATAATTTTACCTTTACCCTTTTACCTTCTTGTGGTTGATTCATGGTAACACCTCTCTTATTAAAAAAGGGGGGTCACAGCCCCCCTCTTTAGCAATTAATTACTGTCCATTTGCTTCGGCTTTTAATGCATTTGCATTATCCAATGCTTCCTGCATAGCGGGCTGTACCTCTGCACAATATTCAGCAGCTGTCTTTTCCCCTGTCAGTACATATTCGTAACCGCCACTGAGGAATGCGGTCCACCAGTCAGAATTGTAGGTGTAGTTGGTTTCTACAAAAATTCCTTCATACTTGTCAGTTCCCTCAATGTAATTGAAGATTACTTCAACATTATCACCATAAGGAATAGTGCCGTCAGCAATTCTGTCTTTGAAATCACCCTTGGCATAGCTCATGGTATTGGGGATCTGAAGGGATGCGCCGGTTGTTTCGCCGGAAAGAACTCTCTGGCCTTCAAGATCTGTGGAGAATAAAGTGATCAGTGCGGCAGCGGCTTCCGGATATTCGGTATCTGCGGAAACGGCAAAGCCTACAGAACCGTTACGGGTCATGGAAACGCCGGTCTTACCTACAGGCCATCCACACAGACCCCACTCATAGGGGAAGGTGTTTTTGTCCATAAATGCTCCTACATCCCAGGTACCACAGGCGTAGAAACCGATCTGTCCGTCTAACCATCTCTGATATCCGCCAAGTGCAGTGTCCTGCTCAACAGTAGGGGTAACATTGTACTTGCAGGTTAAGTCTGCAAAATACTGGAAAGCGTCAATGAATTCCTGCTGCCCGTCAATGACAACCAGGGTTTGATCCTCGTTCAGGAAATGACCTCCATTCGTATAAATGAAGGCGTCAAGAGCCCACTGAAGAGCGTTTGCACAGCCCCACTGGTCGATCTCACCATCTCCGTCCTTATCCATGGTCAGCTTCTTGCAAACATCAACAAACTCTTCCCATGTGTAGGGATTTTCAGGATCGGGATATTCCAGCCCGGCTTCATCAAATAAGGTTTTGTTGTATGCAAATGCAAAGGTAGACAAATCCTTGGGCAGACAGTAAAGGGAACCGGCGCCTGCCTCTTTGCCGTCATAACGATAAGCGGTTGTGATGGCAGGCCATAAATCGGAGACTGTTTCCTCAGGAACATATTCATCCAAGGGAAGCAGATAACCGTCATCTACGTTACTTGCAACGGCTTCCGGCCCTACATAGAAGATGTCAGGCATATCGTCTGCAGCCTTATATGCCATAAGCTTCTGGGCATATTCGTCTGATGTGGTTACCTCGAAGGTAACATTGGCATTGGTACTTTCCATGAATTTATCGATCAGGGACTGATAAACAGCCTTCTCATGATCCTGTGCAAAGATGAAAACGGTAAGATCGGCATCGCTGTAATCTCCCTCAACGCCTACGTTCTCGGTAGCACTTTCATCTACCGTGATCTGTGCGCCGATACTTTCGGTTGTTTCTTCGCCACTTTCGGCTGCTTCGGAAGTATCCGTTTCGGCTGTCTCTGCGGTGTCTGCGGAAGCGTCTTCAGAGCTGCCGCAGCCGGCCAGCATGGAAAGGGAAAGTGTGGCTGCAAGTAATAAACTGACAATTTTCTTTTTCATTACATCCTCCTTTATCACAAATTACTGTGTTGAATAGTTTTAATGTTCACAGAAAAATAGACTATTTTAGATTTTGAACACTAACCGGTATTGTGAACAAAAGTTAAAACAATAAATTGTGCAATATGTACACCAAAACTAAATTTCTGTAAATTTTATATACACATAGTACAATAAAAACCATACTCTGTCAATATATATTTTAAATAAAACTAAATTAGTTTTGATATTGAGCAAAAATGTAAAATATGTATGAAAAAACTACATAAATTAATTAAAGGTACATCACGCCCCAGAGAGTTTCGTTGTTACTGCCCACTCCTGCAAAGCATCTGACAGGATTTCCGGCTTCATCGGCCATGTCACATAAAATGCCTTTATAGTCTACTTCGTCCAGTGTGATTGTCATATAATAGGAGCCATCCTCAAAGGAGTAGGATCCGCTGGTTTCATTCTCAAGGCTGAGCATGCCGTTCTCTAATATGCATTCCCGGGGTTCGTGGATCTTGGAGCTGATTTCGGTTCCATGATTCAGCAGATACCACCTTCCCTCCAGATCCCCACTGTGGTAGCTGCCGGTTTTGATTTCTTCACCGGCTGTGGCAAAGGGGAGGGCAACGGGCCAGCCATCCTGGTTATAAGCCATCTGATGGACCCGGGGTTCATGGTATTCTGTACCGCCGTCAAAGCGTGTATGATAAACCAGATAGAGCTTTTGATCCTCTGACTGAAGGACAGAGCAGTGTCCGGGAGCCATATAAGCTGTTTTAAGGCTGGGCAGGATATAATTTCCCATCATTTTGACACCGCGTTTCTGGTGGAGATCGGAGCTTTTTAGTGTATTGCCGGCTGCGTCCAGAAATTCACCATCCGGTGTTTTGGAACGGAAGCACCGGATCTGGTAGCCGCCCTCCCGGGTCAGTTCGCCATAGGAAACCAGCAGGTAATACATATCCTGGTCTTTGTCATAATACATATAGGGCCCTTCGCAGGACATGTGATTTCCGGAAATCAGATGCTTCCCAAAGTAGGGATCGGTTCCGGCTGCTTCATCAGCCTGCGGATGAACCGGATAACCGGTGCTCTGATCGATCTCAAGCAGCCAGATGCCGCCTGACCAGGAGCCGTAAACCATCAGCATTTTCCCGTCCTTATCATAAAAGACGCAGGGATCGATGCAGTTTGGGTATTTCTTGTTGTTGTATTGTATTCCGGTCAGATATGGGGAGGGATCAGCATCGGCGCCCATAATAGCATAGAAATTTGTTTCGCTGACGGTTGTTTTGGAAAAGCCGGAATAGATCAGCGCATCACAATATTCATAAGGACCTTTCACATCATCTGCTGTTGCAAAATGGATCACAGAAGTGCGGTAATCATGACTGGTGGAAAAATACATGACCCATTTTCCGAGCGCTTCGTTATAAATAACATCCGGCGCCCACACGGCATAGCCTCCATCTGTAAATTTCCCTACATATTTAAATGCAGTCATGTCAGAATCAAATAAGTTGGAGAACAGGGGATTGCTTTTTCCGACTCCGCTGGCAAAGGATTTCCAGTTCCTGAGGTCCGTGCACTGCGCAGCCTCCATATGGGAACCGAAAATATAATAGGAGCCATCTGCTTCCACAACGGAAGGGTCATGTACGGAAACCCCAAGCTGAAAGCTCCCTTTTTTGATCTCAGACTCTGTTTTTCCCTGTATTTTTTCGTGCTCCACCGCTTCTTCCTCCTTGCTTTCCGCTCTGTTTTCCTGTGCCGGGATGGCAGAGGGGGGATCCGCCGTTTGACCTTTGCTACAGCCTGTGACGCCCAGAGCTGCTGTTAGTAAGAAAATTCCCTTCCACACTTTTTTTCTCATACTCTTGCCTCCTTATTACTTTTGCTTAGACTAAAATACTTTAAATGTAACTTAAGTATATAAGATTACAAGGTATTAGACAAGTGCTGAAAAATAATTTGTTTAAAATATAAATAATAGTTATGTATAAATACCTATGGTTTCTTATAAAATACTGGTTTCTTTTCTATACTAATAGTAAAGTTACATGCTGTCAGGAAGGTGACATATGGATTTTTCTAGTGTAGGAAAACAGATCAAGGCAAGAAGGCTCCAGAAGTCCTGGAACCAGGAGCAGCTTGCAGAAAAGGCAGGGATCACAGCGGTTTATGTGGGAATGATCGAGCGTGGGGAAAAGGTTCCCAAGCTGGAAACCTTTATCAAGCTGATCAACGTGCTTGAGATCTCGGCGGATGTGGTGCTGGCAGATGTGACCAAGGTAGGCTATCAGGTGAGGATGAGCCAGTATATGCAAAGAATAGAGAGCTTATCAGACGAAAGAAAGCGGGAGATCTATTCGGTTCTCGATGTGATGCTTGCCTCAGGGAAGTGAGCCTGTCCTTATAACAGGCTTTTCCGGAACTGGGAAGGAGTCATGTGCATATAGCGCTGAAAGGTCCGGTTATAGTAGCTGATGTTGTTAAAGCCGGTCATACCGGCGATCTGGCTGATATCTGCATCAGAGTTGTGCAGCAGATAGGCGCTTTGGTTGATCCGGTAATAATTTAAATATTCAAAGGGAGTCATGTGAGTCATGGCTTTAAACAGACGGCAGGTGTGTCCTTTGCTGAGGCCAAAATGTTTGGCAAGCGTAGCAAGGCAGATACTGCCGTCATAATTTTTGCGCAGATATTCCATCATGGATCTGACAAGAGCAGCCTGATAACCGGAGCCCTTGTCTTCAGTTTCCCTTTGAGAAGCGGTAAAAAAGGAGAACTGGTAAAAGATCTCCAGGAGCCTGATGCGGATGAAAAGCTCATAGCCGAAGGTCTGCTCCCGGAAAGCGGAATAAATCTGCCCAAGGCAGGCGGCAATCTGCTTTTCCGGCTCAGAGGCAGGAGATAAAACCATAGGAAGAGCTTCGGCGTCAGATAAAAAGAAGCGGAGATACTTTTGCTGGATCAGGTCATTTCCAAGGCTCCGCAAAAAATCGGGATGGAAAACAATGGCATAAAAGGACAGAGCCTCCCCCATCCGGCAGGTCAGAAAGTGGATGCTGTTTGAGGGAATAAAACAGATACTTCCCTTGGTTACAGGGAAAAGCCCGCCGTCGCAGTGAAGGGTTGCATTTCCTTCTGTAATGACCAGAAATTCGATTTCTTCATGCCAGTGACAGCCGATCCGTTCCTCAAAGGTGGAATCGGAATGGATGTCATAGAGCATAAAAGGAAACAGGGAGTTTCCGTGAGGCGTGGTCTCACGAAGCTGGGCGGGATTGTTTTTGGAAGCATGGTTTTTCATGGGGCTTCTCCTTTCAGGCCGCAGAAAGCAGTGCAAAGGTCTGTTCTATATGAAAATGTTAATATAGTGCAAATATGTGTTAAAAATATTAAAGATAAAAAGGAAAAATGTTATTACAATGTCATTATAAAGAATGCGGGACAAAACCACAAGGGCTTTGTCAGGAGAAGGAAAAGGGAGGAAATCACATGAAATTCTGGAAGGAAGAAAATGCACTGGTTTTTAAGCATCAATACGAAACCGTTAAGATCACACCCTGGGGAAAGAATGCGCTGCGTGTGCAGGCTACCAAGTACCCTGGTTTTACAGATAAGAACTGGGCTCTTGAGGAGGAGGTTCCTTTTTACGGGGAATGCTCCATTGAAATAGAGGAAGGGGAAAAGGCGTCCATTACAAACGGAAGACTGACCATCAGCGCAGACAAGGCCGGGATCCTGACCTTTTACCGGGATGGAGAGAAGTTTTTAAAGGAATATCACAGGGATTATGATCAGCCCTCCTGCGCAGAAAGCAGATGCCTGAAGATCAGGGGAAGACAGTGGAAGTCCATCATAGGGGGAGATTATTCCCTGGCTGTCCGCTTTGAGAGCAACGATCGGGAAAAAATATACGGAATGGGGCAGTATCAGCAGGCGTATCTGGATCTGAAGGGCTGCAGCCTGGAGCTGGCACAGAGAAACTCCCAGGCGTCCGTTCCCTTTGCAGTGTCCAGCCTTGGATATGGCTTCTTGTGGAACCATCCGGGAGTGGGAAGAGCCACATTCGGAAAGAATTATACCCAGTGGGAGGCAGAGGCCTTAAAGCAGATGGATTACTGGATCACGGTAGAGGACACCCCTGCAAAGCTGGTGGAAAATTATACGGAGGTGACCGGCAGAACCCCTATGATCCCGGATGGGGTTTTAGGACTCTGGCAGTGCAAGCTGCGTTACAGAACACAGGAGGAGGTTCTCAGCGTTGCAAGGAAGTACAAGGAGCTGGGGATCCATATTGACGTCATTGTCATTGATTTCTTCCACTGGACCAGACAGGGAGACTGGAAGTTTGACAAGGAATACTGGCCGGATCCCAAGGCCATGTGCGACGAGCTTCATGCCATGGGCACGAAGGTAGTGGTTTCCATATGGCCCAGCGTGGATAAAAAAAGCGAAAACTTTGAGGAAATGCTGGAGAGAGGCCTTCTGATCCAGACGGAAAGAGGCAGCATCCAGACCTATGAGTTCCAGGGAGACTGTCTGGAGGTGGATGTGACCAACCCGGAGGCAAGACAGTATCTGTGGGAGAAATGCAAAAAAAATTATTACGATTACGGAATCGACATGTTCTGGCTGGATAATTCAGAGCCGGACTATGGCGTATATGACTATGATAATTACCGGTATCAGATGGGAACAGCCCTTGAGGTCACCAATTTATATTCCAAGCTTTATGCCAAGACCTTTTATGATGGAATTAAGGAAGAGGGAAGGGAAAAGGAGTGCCTGCAGCTCATCCGCTGCGGCTGGGCAGGAAGCCAGAAGTATGCGGCCCTTCACTGGTCTGGCGACGTTCCAAGCACCTTTGAATCCATGAGAGATCAGCTCAGCGCAGGACTGAATATGGGTCTTGCGGGAATTCCCTGGTGGACCACGGACATCGGCGGATTTATGACAGATGATGTGGAGGATGAGAACTTTAAGGAGCTTTTGCTGCGCTGGTTTGAATTTGCAGTATTTACCCCCATTCTCCGTATGCACGGCGACAGAGGCCCCCATAATATCCCCCCTCTTTCCGATAAGGATTTCGGCGGCGGAAGCCTGTATACGGGACATCCCAATGAGCTTTGGAGCTATGGCCGGGAAGCCTTTGACATTATGAAGCAGCAGCTCGACTTAAGGCTGTCCATTGTGCCTTATGTGGAAAAGCTGATGCAGGAGGCATCAGAGAAAGGCGCACCCCTCCTTCGTACCATGTTTTATGAGTTCCCCGGGGATCCTCACTGCTGGGAGCTGGAGGATCAGTACATGTTTGGCGGAAAGTACCTGGTAGCGCCGGTATTTGCCCTGGGACAGAGGGAGAGAGAGGTTTATCTGCCGGAAGGAAAATGGAAGAGCCTTTCAGACGGAGAAGTCTGTGAAGGAGGAAAGACCATTCTCTGCAAGGCACCGCTTACGTCTATCCCGGTATTTGAGAGACTTTCCCTATTCAATGAATAAGATTACTTTATGAACTAGAATGAGGGAAAAAATAAAATAAAAAAGTTACATGGGAAATCCTTTTGTGCTATAGTATTTTTGGCCTCATTTTAGAGGCAGAAAATCAAACAGTTTTGGGAGAAAGCATGGAACGTGAGATTGATTTAAGCCAGGTATCGGACGGAAAGCTTTATACGGCAAATGATATGGTAAGGGCAGCCTGCAATGATTGTGCAGGCTGCTCTTTGTGCTGTCATGTTGTGGGAAAATCCATTATCCTGGATCCCTATGATCTGTATCAGATGGAAAAGGGACTTTCAAGGAGCTTTGGAGAGCTTTTGCAGGAGGCTCTTGAGCTTAGGGTGGTAGATGGGATTGTCATGCCCAACATCCGAATACAGGGAGAGCAGGGGGGCTGCAGCTTTTTAAATGAGCAGGGAAGATGCAGCATCCATGCATACCGGCCCGGATTTTGCCGGATGTTCCCCTTAGGAAGGATTTATGAAAAGGAGCAGTTCCATTATTTTTTGCAGATCCATGAGTGTCCTTATCCGGATAAGACCAAAATAAAGGTGAAAAAGTGGCTGGGGATCCCGGAGCTTCCAAGGTATGAGAAATACATCTGCGACTGGCATTTCTTCCTGAAAAAGCTGCAGGAAAATCTGAAGGAAGAGGAACAGGCGGCAGGGCAGCTGAGCATGTACCTGTTACAGCTGTTCTTTGAAAGACCCTATAACACGGAAATGGATTTTTATCCCCAGTTTTATGAAAGATTAAAGAAGGCAAGTGTGCTTACAGGAGAAAGTGATGATAACCATTGATCTGATCACGGGGTTTTTAGGCTCCGGAAAGACTACCTTTCTGAAGGAATATGCGCAGTATCTGATGAAAAAGGGACTGCGCATCGGAATACTGGAAAATGATTTTGGAGCCATCAATGTGGATATGCTGCTTTTGCATGAGCTTCTGGGGGATCAGTGCGGACTGGAAATGATTGCAGGAGGCTGCGATAAGGAAAGCCATGCAAGGCGGTTCAAAACAAAGCTGATCGCCATGGGAATGAGCGGTTATGACCGGGTACTTGTAGAGCCCTCCGGTATTTATGATGTAGATGAATTCTTTGACGTGCTGAGGGAGGAGCCCCTAGAGGAATGGTATGAGATCGGAAATGTGATCGCCATTGTGGATGCAAAGCTGGAGCCCAGGCTTTCCAAGGAGGCAGATTATCTTTTGGCATCCGAGGTTTCCCATGCGGGATGCGTCCTGTTAAGCCATATGGACGAGGCAGAAGAAGCGGATGTACAGGAAACCATAGATCATTTAAAGCGTGCGCTGGAAGAGATCCAGTGCAAAAGGGATCATACAGGAGTGATCCTGAAAAAAAGCACCATGCAGCTTAACCGGGAGGATTTTTTGAAGCTTTCCTCCTGCGGCTATGCGCAGGCCAGCTACCAGAAAATGGATCTGCCGGATGATCTGGGCTTTGACACGCTGTTCTTTATGGAGGAAAAGATCACAAAGGAGCAGCTGCAGACAGCGGCGGCGCGGATCCTTCAGGATGAAAGCTGCGGCAGGGTCTTTCGGATCAAAGGCTTTTTAAAGGATGAAAAGGGAGCGTGGACAGAGCTTAACGCCATAAACGGCGAGATTACCATGCGTCCCATAGAAGTGGGGCAGGAGGTGCTGATCGTGATCGGCGAAGGGCTTTGCGAGGCAAAGATCAGATCTTACCTGGAAAGCGCATAAAACATTGGAAAAACCGGGAATTCCGGCAAAAACACTTGAAAATCAAGCGGCCGGAAGGTATGATAAGGGAGCGTGCTTTCGCAGGAAAGCGGCAGTGGAAAAAGGATAAGGGAGAGAAGAACATGAGTAATTTTTTACCGATCAAGGATGCAGTTGCCAAATATATTGACGGATGTGCCGGAAAGGTTTCGGCTCCGTTTTCCAGATTATTTATCAGGGGGATCCTGGCAGGCGTGATGATCGCCCTTGGAGCAAGCGGCAGCAGCGTGGCGGCTCATTCCGTAGACAATGTGGGACTTGCAAGGCTTCTTTCGGGAGTGGTATTCCCGGTAGGACTGATGATGGTGATCGTGCTGGGAGCAGAGCTTTTTACGGGAGACTGCCTGATGGTGATGGGAACGGTGGACAAAAAGCATACCCCCCTTCAGCTGATCAGATGTCTTGTGATCGTATATATTGGCAATCTGGCAGGGGCGCTTCTGCTTGCGGCGGCTGCATATGCCAGCGGACAGTTTGACTATTCCGCAGGAGGACTGGGCGGCTATACCATTAAGGTGGCGCTGGGCAAGGCTACCATTTCCTTTGGAAAGGCAGTTGTTTCCGGTATCCTCTGTAATTTCCTGGTGTGTGCGGCGGTGATGATGGCAACCTGCGCCAAGAATATTATGGGAAAGCTGTTTTGTGCCTTTTTTGCGATCATGCTCTTTGTCGTGGCAGGATTTGAGCACTGCGTGGCAAATATGTATTATATCCCTGCAGGGATTTTTGCAAAGGGAAATCCGGCCTATGTACAGGCGGCAGTGGAGCGGTACGGATGCGCCGCAGACCAGATTTCAAGGCTGTCCTGGCAGAATTTCTTTGTCACGAACCTTATTCCTGTTACAATCGGCAATATCATAGGCGGCATGGTGTTTGTAGGGCTTGCGCTGTACTATGGAAATAAGGAAAAAGCAGCGTAATAAAAGTTTGACAAATCGGGTATTCTACATTATGATTACTGGTGAATGGCTATGACGAAGAAGAGTAGTATGGATTATCGCTTCCAGAGAGCCGGGATGGTGGAAAGCCGGCAGAATGAATTCATATGAATAACAGCTTTACCAGCCTTAAATCAACAGATAAGTGACTGCAAAGGCAGTAAATCAGGTGGCACCGCGGATTTTGTCCAGAACCGTCCAGGGAGACAGGCATGGATCATTCGTCCTGAATTAATTCAGCTATGGATTAATTCAGGTTTTTTTTATGGCGGGCAGAATGGAGATCAGTATGGAATTATCAACAAGGTATCGTGAGAGAAATTTAGGGCAGATCACCGAGGGAGATATCGGAAGTGAAATGAAGGTGGCAGGCTGGGTGGAAAACATCCGTGACCATGGCGGCGTTTCCTTTATCGATCTTCGTGATATGCATGGACAGCTTCAGATCGTTATGAGAGACACCAGTCTCCTTAAGGGAATCAGCAAGGAGGACTGTGTCAGCATCAAGGGAGAGATCGAAAAGAGGGATGAAGAGACCTATAATCCCAAGATCCCCACAGGAACCATTGAATTGGAGGCGCACGGCATTGAAGTGCTGGGGAAGGTTTACAGGCCGCTACCCTTTGAAATTGCAACCTCCAAGGAGATCAGGGAGGATCTGAGATTAAAATACCGTTTCCTGGATCTGCGTAACCGCAAGGTCATTGACAATATGATCTTCCGTTCCAATGTGATCGCATTCCTGAGAAGCAAAATGACAGAAATGGGATTTATGGAGGTACAGACCCCGATCCTGTGCGCATCCTCACCGGAAGGCGCAAGAGATTATATTGTACCGTCCAGACATTATAAAGGAAAATTCTATGCGCTTCCCCAGGCGCCCCAGCAGTATAAGCAGCTTCTGATGGTGTCCGGCGTGGATAAGTATTTCCAGATTGCGCCCTGTTTCCGTGATGAAGACGCAAGGGCTGACCGTTCTCCCGGAGAGTTCTATCAGCTTGACTTTGAGATGAGCTTTGCCACCCAGGAGGATGTGTTCCGCGTGGGAGAAGAGGTTCTCACCGCAACCTTTGAAAAATTTGCACCGGAGGGCTACGAGGTAACGAAGGCTCCTTATCCGGTGATCAGCTATAAGCAGGCAATGCTGGAGTTTGGCTCTGATAAGCCGGATTTAAGAAACCCTTTAAGGATCATCGACCTTTCAGAATTTTTCAACAAGTGTACTTTTAAACCCTTCCAGAACAAGACGGTCCGCGCTATTAAGATCCATGGCCGTCAGTCCAAGGGCTTCCACGAAAAGATGCTGAAATTTGCAACGGAGATCGGCATGGGCGGTCTTGGGTATCTGGAAGTGCTGGAGGATCTTTCCTATAAGGGGCCCATTGATAAGTTTATTCCCGAAGAGCTGAAGGAGGAGCTGAGAAAGCTTGCAGGACTTGAGGTGGATGATACCATCTTCTTTATTGCGGACAAGGAAGCACATGCGGCTGCCTACGCAGGACAGATCCGTAATGAGCTGGGCAGAAGACTGGATCTATACGAGAAAAATGCGTACCGCTTCTGTTTTGTAAATGATTTCCCCATGTATGAGAAGGATGAGGAGACCCACAAGATCGGCTTTACCCACAATCCTTTCTCCATGCCCCAGGGCGGACTGGAAGCACTGACCACCAAGGATCCTCTTGAGATCCTGGCTTATCAGTACGATATTGTCTGCAACGGCGTAGAGCTTTCCTCCGGTGCTGTCCGTAACCACAGTATTGATATTATGGTAAAGGCATTTGAGATTGCAGGCTATGATGAAGAGGTACTGAAGCAGAAATTTGGAGCGCTTTACAACGCATTCCAGTTTGGAGCGCCTCCGCACGCAGGCATGGCGCCCGGCGTAGACCGTATGATCATGCTGCTGCGCAATGAAGAAAACATCAGGGAAATCATTCCTTTCCCTATGAGCGGCACGGCACAGGATCTGATGTGCGGCGCACCCAATGAAGTGACAGAGCAGCAGCTCCGTGAGGTTCACATTAAAGTGAGACAGTAAGGGATGAGTAAGGGATGAAAGCAAGATTGAAAAATAAAATTTTTCAATCGCGTGATTTGTGTCTGCGCACACTTGGCACAAACTCGGCATGCGCAAAAAGCGTGCGCAGAAATGAGGATAAAAATGACACGGCGTAGTAATATGAAAATATTTGTAGTCGGGGGCGGCGAGATTGGAAAAAATCTCGCCGTACAGCTTTCTCATGACGGATATGAGATCACTGTGATCGACCGGGAAGAAAACGTAGTAAATACCATGAGCAATTCCGCAGATGTGATCTGCTTTCAGGGGAATGGGGCCTCCTACGGAACGCTTAAGGATGCTGGCGCCAGTGAAGCGGATATTTTTATCTCTGTAACGGAATCGGACGAATTGAATATCTTAAGCTGCATGACGGCCCACATGATGGGAGCCAAGCATACCATTGCCCGGATCCGGGATGTGGATTATGCCAGGCAGAATAAATTTTATAAAAGCAAGCTTGGCATCAGCATGATCATCAATCCGGAGCTTGCAACGGCAATGGAAATTTCCAGGCTCTTACGTTTCCCCCTGGCAACCAGGGTGGAGGTCTTTGCCGGAGGCAGGGCAGAGCTGGTGGAGATGACCGTAGGAAAAGCAGCTCCCCTGGACGGAAAGAGCCTGATCGAGATCAATCAGAATATGGGGATCAATCTGCTGATCTGTGCCGTAGTGCGCGAGGGGGAAGCCTTTGTGCCTACCGGACATACGGTACTGAAAGGCGGCGATATCCTTTACCTGACAGGGGCGGCAGAGGAATTCCGCAAATCCTTCAAAAAGCTTGGTCTGCCGGTGAAGCCGCTGCAGTCGGTGCTGATCGCAGGAGGAGGCAGGATTTCCTATTATCTGGCGGAAACCCTCAGCAGGCAGGGCGCCAAGGTGACCATGATCGAAAAAAATCCGGAGCTTGCCAAAAAGATGTCTGAGGAGCTTACGGGAGCCGCTGTGATGTGTGATGATGCCCTGGCTTATTTCGATTCCATGTCTGACACGGATATTTCCAACACGGATGCCTTTATTGCCATTACAGATAATGACGAATACAATCTGGTAGCCGCCATGTATGCGGAGTCCCGCAATATCAATAAGGTGGTTTCCAGGATCGGAGCAAAGTCCAGGCTGAAGGTGCTGCAAAGCGGCAGCAGGATCTGCAGTATTTCAAGGGAAGATGTTGCGGCAGACAGAATTTTAGGCTACGGCAGATCCCTCTTAAATGCAGAGGATAATGATGCTGTGGAATCCCTGTACCGGCTGATGGACGGCAAGATCGAATTTATTGAATTCAAAATTGACAGGGACGATCCTAATCTTGAAGTGCCGCTGAAGGATCTGAAGCTGAAGCAGGATATCCTGCTGGGCTGTATCATCCGCGACGGCAGCACCATTATCCCCCATGGCGAGGATATGCTGAAGGCCGGCGACACGGCGTTAGTAGCTACCATCAACAGACAGATCGCACGGTTAGAAGACATCTTTGCGGACTAGGGAAGGCGTGAAGAAAAATGAATAAGCGAAAAATAATCAGTTTTATGGGAAAGATCATCCTTATAGAGGTATTTCTGATGATACCGTCACTGATCGTTGCCCTTTCCTATGGGGATGGGGACGCCATGGCGTTTATAGAGACTATGGTGCCTGCGCTGATCCTGGGCGTTCTTCTCTGCCGGGTCAGACAGTCGGAACAAAGGATCAGCAGCCGGGACGGATATTTTATTGTGGCTGCGGCGTGGATCGTGATCAGTCTGATCGGTGCGCTGCCTCTTTATCTTTCCGGGGGCTTTGAAAGCTATTTCGGCGCACTGTTTGAGATTGTGTCCGGCTTTACCACAACAGGAGCTTCTGTACTTGCAAAGCCTGAGCTTCTGGGACACGGTGTGTTGTTCTGGAGAAGCTTTACCCATTGGATCGGCGGCATGGGCGTGCTGGTCTTTGTGCTCATGGTGATGCCCATGAATAATGATAATTCCATGCACCTGGTAAGAGCGGAGGTGCCCGGGCCTACAGCAGGAAAGCTGGTTCCCAGAATGAGAACCACTTCCATGATCCTGTATGGCATTTATGCGGCAATGACCCTGATCCTGATCCTTCTGCTTCTGGCATTTGGAATGCAGCCCTTTGATACCTTCTGCATTGCCTTTGGCACTGCGGGAACCGGAGGGTTTGCCGTTTCTTCAGCAGGAATTGCCGGCTACAACAGTCTGGCCATTGAGATCATTCTGGGCATTTTCATGCTGCTGTTTGGAATTAACTTTAATGTGTACCATCTTCTGCTGCTCAGGAAGTTCCGGGAAGCCTTTTCCATGGAAGAGATCAAGGTTTATCTGGGGATCGCAGCTTTTGCTGTGGTATCCATTACGGTCAACATTGCAGGCATGGTGGGAAATGTGGGAACGGCGCTGCGGCAGGCCTTTTTCCAGGTGTCAAGCATATTGACTACCACGGGCTTTTCCACAGTGGATTATGAGGCCTGGCCGGAATATGCAAAGCATCTGATCGTCTTTTTGTCCCTGGTGGGAGCCTGTGCCGGTTCTACCGGAGGCGGATTTAAGGTTTCACGGGCGATCATTCTGGTAAAATCCTTTTTCCAGGAGATCCACCAGATCATTAACCCCAAAGAGGTGATCACCGTCAGGCTGGATGGAAAGGCGGTGGGCGGCAGAACACTGGAAAGCACCAGGATCTATGCGGCAACCTATATGGTATTGATCTGCATCTTTACACTGATCCTTTCCCTGGACGGACTGGATTTTACCACCAATGTAACGGCGGTCATTACCTGCTTTAACAATATCGGGCCGGGACTGAACCTGGTAGGGCCCATGTCCAATTTCAGTGTGTATTCTGACTGGGCAAAGGTGCTCTTAAGCTTTGTGATGTTGACCGGGAGACTGGAAATTTTCCCCATGTTTCTTTTGTTTGCAAGATCGGCCCATGACAGGTAGACAGAAAAGATGCTTTGAAAAAATTATTTCTAAATATTTTTTACCCCTCTGCAACCTTTGAAAGGTGGGAGGGGTATTATTAGTGTAAGGTAAAAACAAAGAATGCGGAAATGGAACGCAGAAATGAGGGAGAAGATGAGAAAATTGCAAAAGAAACTGTTGGTGTGCCTGCTGCTTGTCTGCATGGTACTGCCCCTTGGGGCTTGCGGAAGCGCGGTAGAGGCAGCAAAGCAGGCGCTGGAGAAGAAAAAGCAGGAAGAAGGCCAGACCACGGAGGAAGAGGTAACAGAAGACGAGGATGTGGACGAGGAAGCTGGGGACAGCGAGGATGCGGACGAGGAAGCTGGGGACAGCGAGGAATTGTCAGTAAGCCTTGACCATCCGGTACTGGGAGAGGATGACATTGCAGACTATGACGGATTTGAATATCTTTACTGTGAGAATTTAAGAACCCAGTCTGAGAAGAACGAAGAGACCGGCAAGATGGAAAGCTATTCCATGGATGTATTTATTCCCCAGGATGATTATGTTTATGTGAGCATGAACCGTGTCACCGGAGATAAGCTGGGGGTATCCTTCCGGATCGAGCTGAACCCCATTATCCGTTATGCGGCTGAGGATTATCTGGTAAGTGAAAATCTGCAGTATTATGTTGAAAATGAATTTGATCCTTTTTATTCGGACGGTACCAAGGATGTTGTAATCGGTGAGCCGGAAGAAATCGACAGGAACACGGCGCGTCAGACCGTGGAATATCTGCTCTACAATAAATATGAGGCCTCATTAACGCCCGTTTTTTCCACCTATTATCTTAAGGAATTTGAGGATGGCAGAACGGCAATGGCACGTTTTGATGTGAGCGCAGATGAGGTGACCGGAAAGACGCCGGAGCTTTTAGAAGAGCTGGAAGCTTTCTATCAATTTGAGATTGACTGGGATAAGGATGCAGCCCAAAAGAAGCTTGAGGACTATGAAGCAAGCGGCGGCGACAGCACCTTTGCAACTGATTTTGTCATGTTCACGCTGCCGGATGGCTGGGATAAGGACTATGATGTAAGCAGCTATGATAACTTTGTCTATGCACCTGAGGGCGATGCAGTGAATGCACAGTGCTTTATCATGCTGCAGAAGGAATATATGGGCTACGGAGAAATGGAAGGCGTAGATCTGTCTGATGAGGAAAGCCTGAAGGGCCTGTCTGAAATGGTAAAGGAACAGTATGGAGCAAGCGGCGATGTAAAGGCTTCCTATTACGGCGATACCTGTCTGGGAGAAGCGATTTTAGTAGAGATGACCGCACAGGTAGAAGAGGGAATTACCGGCGTTTATAACCTGTACCTGATCTTTGATGACAGCTATATGTATGAGATCATGGCAGCGGCAGGGGACGGAGCAGAAGAAAATCCGTTTGTGATCGTAGAAGATATTTTGCAAAATGGCCAGGTACCGGACTAGGCAAGGAACGAACCATCCTGTATAATAGTAATGTTGGAGTCATGCGCTGTTTTGGCTTCAAATGACGCAGGACAGGGGAAAAGGAAATGTCAGTTGAGGAACCAATGACTGTGGAGGGAGCCATAGACCGGTATGCCGATATGGTGTATCGTGTGGCTCTCTCCCAGATGAAAAACCAGGCGGACGCAGAGGATCTTTTTCAGGAGGTTTTTGTACGTCTGGTGAAGCATATGGATAAGATGAAAAGCTGGGAGCATGTAAAGGCGTGGCTTTTAAAGGTGACCGTAAACTGTGCAAGAAAGCACTTTGACGGCGCCTGGCACAGGAGGGTGACCTTTCTGGAGGAAACGGAGTATCTCGCGGAAACAGGCGAAAGCAGCCTTATGGAGAAGGAGCATCCCGTCAGGGATGCAGTGGAGGAGCTTCCGGAAAAGTACAGGCTGGTCATCCATTTGTTTTACTATGAGGAGCTTTCCGTAACGGAAATCGCAAGGATTACAAACCAAAAAGAAAGCACTGTGAAATCACAGCTTTTCAGAGCCAGGGAGATGCTTCGGGAAAGCTTAAAAGGAGATCCTGACTTATGATACAGGAATATCGCAAGGAAATGGCCAAGGTGCATGCGGGAGAGGATCTGATAAGGCGCACAAAGCTGGCGGCTTTGCAGGAATCCGGAAGCTATGCGCTGCGGAAAAAGAGACAGCAAAGGCTCTTTCCCATTTTAGGGGCGGCCGCTGCCTGTATATTGCTTCTTTTTTTGCCGGGAGCGCTGCAGCAGGCAGGGAGCAGAAACCAGACGCCTCAAAGAATGGGGCACAAAACAGAACAGACCAGGGAAATTTCCCAGATCCCCCAAAAGGACAAACTGGTTCCCATGGATAAAATGCCGGAGAGATTTGAAGCGGCGGAAGTGATAAAGGAAGAAGAAGTAACCTACTATCTGCTTTGGGAGGAAGAGAACAAGGCAGGAGAGGTATATATCAAGAAGCAGGAACAGGGATACCTGTTTACGGCACAGGCAGAAGATGATAAGGAGCTTTTAGCCCTTTCGCAGGAGGCCTACAGAAGGGAAACGAAAGAGCAATGAAATTTGAAAATGACTGGATCAGGATCGTTATCGAGCGGAAACAGCTGACCAGGGAACAAAAGGAAAACAGGAGATGGATCACAAAAGACCGTTTCTTAAAGACGGGGATTTCTTTTGCACTGATCGCCGCCCTTCTGGCCGGAGTGCTGTATGGAAGCACATGCAGCATGAAGGGAGAAGAGGCGGTTTTTGTTTCTGAAAGTGGGGATAAGGAAGAGCCTGCGGGTCCCGGAAATGCAGGGGATGAGGAAAGCGTTGTTTATATTGAGCAGAAACGCCTGGCAGGAGAGGTCAAGGAGAAGTACGAAAACCATACGATCTACGGACACACCTATGGAGAGCCCATTGAAGATCTGGGCAGGGGGGATAATCTGGTCTTTGAGCTTGGCTATGACGCAACTGCCATAGAGGGCGTGGAATACTGGTATGAGATCTACGGGATCTATCAGGATCCGGAGCTCACCGAACCGGTCATTGCAGGGGATTATCTGTGGGATCCGGAGAAAAAGACGCTGACCATGACCCCTTCCCACTATGGAGTCAATAAGGTGGCCTTTGGAGGGCTGAGCACAGAGCAGGTAAAGAGGTACGAGCATTCCGATAATCTGTTTTTTGACCGGGGGAGCGGCGCAGACTGGGGAAATCTCGGAACCCTGTATCTGGCACAGTATTATGATGAGCAGACCGGACAGAAGCTGGAAAAGCCCATTGTGCGGATCATTACGCTGAAGGGAGAGCTGGAAGAGACTCCCCATCTTACCTATTCTGTTCTGGAGGATGGAAGGGCGCAGTTTTCCTGGACGCCGGTAGAAGGTGCAGAGGACTATCTTGTCTGCAGGGTCAAATACCGGGAGGAAAGAGGACTGGATTCCATGATGTTTGCCCTTGCAATGACGAAGGAGACCACCTGGACCACAGAGCAGCCGGAGTATGACGTGACAGAGCTGGTCAACCAGGAATTTAAGACCTATCGTGTGAGTGAGGACGACTGGAACAACGAAGGGGATTTTGAGTATTATAAGGATCAATATGAACCGGGGCAGGTGGTTTATGAGGATACTTCCTATGGAGAAGAAGGGATCTGTGTCATTGCCATCTGTAAGGAGGGCACTTCCATGGCCAGCAACTATTTCCTGAACAGGGAGCTTGCCCCTAAGCTGCCCCACTGTATTGCCTTTGACACGGAGCGGGCCAATGGATTTGCAGAAAGCTACGAGAGAGTAAAGGAGCTGCCTGTATATGATTATGTGACCATGTGTGACGGCATCACAAATCAAAGGCTTATCGACTATCAGACAGAGGATGCCAACGTATCCATGGAAAGATTTCTCCTCCTTGATGAGGAAGGAAACTTTACGGGCGCAGAGGATCTGCTCTGCCTTCACATTCCCTACCGGGTAGAGGGAACGCCTTTTTACTATACCATGCGTGTGGACGACTACCAGGAAGAAAATCTGGAAAGGGATCTGGAATTTCTGGAGGAGAGGGAGGCGGATCTTCGGAAAAAATCAGGAGAGCTTTCCCTGAAAATGGCCCATAAGGAAGTTGGCCGGGAAACAGAGATTGAGGAAGAAGAAAAGCAGGTCAGGAAGGTGGAGGACACCCCTGTATTTGCAAGCAGCGCACTTTCAGAATATCTGGCCCTCTCCATGCTGGGAGGGGCAACCTCCATCGATCTTTCGGATTTCCCGGAGGCAAGAGACCTGTCCCTTGCGGAGGATGCGCTTTTGGAGGCATATTATCAAAACCCGCTGATCCTGGGACTGAAGGAGTATCGGTTTAACAGAAGGGGAACCGTCCTTCATCTCGCTTATGATGAAACGGCCTCTGTTCAGGCAAGAAAGCAGGAAGAGATCAGGGAGGAGGTTTCCCGGGTGATCAAAAGGATCATCAGATCCAACATGACAGAGGAGGAAAAAGAGCTTGCCATCAATGAGTATCTGTGCGATACCGTCACCTATGATGAGGATGCGCTTGCAAACGCAGAGCAAAACGACTTTATGTATGTAGATCAGCAGTATCATGATTCCTTTACCGCCTATGGCGCTTTGATGAACGGAAGATGCGTCTGCGCCGGTTATGCGGCAGCATTTAAGCTGCTGGCACAGGAGGCCGGACTGGAAACCATTGTGGTCACAGGCTTTCTGGACGGCAGCCTGTCCCACGCCTGGAATAAGGTGCTGATTGGAAATGAATGGCAGATTGTGGATGCGACCAACAATGACAACGACCGTATTTCCAATGCTCTTTTCAACCTGCCGGCATTTGCAGGAGACCGGGTGCTTGTGGAGGATCGGGATTATATGCAGGATAAGGCCATCCGGAATTATACCGGCAGCAGCGAGGAATATGAATATTATCATATGACGGACAGCTATTTCCCGGTACAGGAGATCGCCCAAAGGCTCACAGAAGGGCTGAAGGAGAAGGGAGAGATCACCCTGCGCACGGATTATGCTCTGGATGATGATGATTTTTATAATGTTACCGACACCGTATTTGAGGCTTTGGGAGAGGATGCAGAGCTTTATGGCTGCTACTGGATCGGCGTTATTTATTTATCTCTGGAATAAGGCGGATAAAAGCAATATTTGAGAAGCAGACCGTTTGAAATGAACAGCAACAGGGCAGGGAATATCCTATACTGAAAAAAGGTATAGGATATTTTTTTTCGGGAACGGAGGAAATTATGGGAGACTTAAGACTGCCAAGACTGATCAGTGACGGGATGATCCTGCAGCAAAAAAAGCAGATCAAAATGTGGGGCTTTGACAGACCGGGAAGAAAAGTGATGCTTTCCTTTCTGGGAGAAGAATATGTAGCGGTTGCGGACGGGCAGGGGAGATTTGAAGCCGTCCTGCCGCCTATGGAGCCGGGAGGGCCTTATAACCTGTATATTGGAAATGAAAACGGGGAAGAGATCGTTGTGACGGACATTCTGATCGGGGATGTATGGCTCTGTGCCGGACAATCCAATATGGAGCTTCCCATGGAGCGTGTAAAGGACCGTTATCCGGAGGAGATCAGGGAGTGCAGCGAACCCTTTATCAGAACCTTTAAGGTCATAGAACACAGTGATTTTCATGGGCCTTTACGGGAACTGCAGTCGGGAAGCTGGGAGAAAGCAGATACGGGCACGATCCTGAAGTTTTCGGCTACCGCCTACTTTTTTGCAAAGCAGATGTATCAGATGACAGGGGTTCCGGTGGGACTGATCAATACCAGTCTTGGGGGCTCCAGGATCCAGTCATGGATGAGCAGGGAAATGCTGCAGGGAGATGTGGAGGATCTGCTTCTTGCAGAAAAATATGCAGATGATGCTTTCGTAGCCGGGCAGCTTGAAAGGAACCAGGAAAATATGGAGGCCTGGCACAGAAACCTGGACGAGCAGGATCAGGGACTTAAACGGAATTTTAAGGAGCTGAAGGCTCCGGAGCCCTCTTTTAAGGAGGTTTCCATCCCCTTCTTTTTCAGGGATACGCAGCTGCAGGGATTTATCGGAAGCGTGTGGTTTTTGAGAAACTTCCAGGTAACGGGAGGGCTTGCCGGCAAAGCCGCAAAGCTCTGGCTTGGCACCATTGTGGACAGCGATACTGTTTATATTAACGGAGTGATGGTGGGACATACGGATTACCAGTATCCTCCCCGCAAGTATGAAATCCCCGAGGGACTTTTAAGGGAAGGGGAAAATACCATTGTGATCCGGGTGAAATGTGAAAACGGGCATGGACGGTTTACAGACGGCAAAAAATATGCTCTCTGGAATGACGAGGAGGAGATTGATCTTACAGGGAAATGGTACTATGAGATCGGGGCGGCCTGTGAACAGATAGAGCCTACGGATTTTGTGAACTGGAAGCCTACCGGCTTATATAACGGCATGGTGGCGCCCTGCAGGCCATACACGTTAGCGGGAATTTTGTGGTATCAGGGAGAATCCAATACCCATGTACCGGAGGTATACCTGGAGCTTATGAAGCGTATGGTGGCCGGTTACCGGAAGGAATGGGGAGAAGAGCTGCCGTTTTTGTATGTGCAGCTTCCCAATTTTGCCATTGACCGGTATGACAGCGATGCAGATGAGACCGGACAGGGATGGCCCGTGGTGCGGGAGCTGCAAAGAAGGGCGAAAAAGCTTCCCCGGGTGGGAATGGCGGTAACAATGGATCTGGGGGAGGACAACGACCTGCATCCCCTTAATAAAAAGGAGGTAGGCTTCCGGCTTGCCATGCTGGCGGCAAAAATGCTTTATGGGATCGCCTCTGAATGCGAGGGGCCGGAGATATGCGGGATCGATTATGAAATGGAAAAGACCGGAGCCGTTCTGCTTTATTTTAAGAATATTACCGACGGCATGTATGCCTATGGAGGAGAAAAGGGAAAAGAGATCAGGGACTTTGAACTGCGGGACGAGCAGGGGATCTGGCACAGGGCAGCAGCGGTCATAAAGGAAGATACGATCCGCTTAACGCCGGTAGAAAGGATCCGGATCAGACCCTGTGGGGTGCGTTATTTATTCTCCAACATAAGCCACGGGGCAATGATCTATAACAGGGCAGGTTTTCCCCTGTCCCCCTTTGTTAATGAAAAGCAGGAGGATACCAATGAAAACACTGTGGAATGACGGATGGGTGTTTTTAAAGACGCAGCCGGAGGAAAATTTTACGGACGTGCAGCAAAAAGCAGAGGAATTTCAGCCGGTGGATGTGCCTCATGACTGGCTGATCTATGATGCCACAAAGCTGTATGAGGACAGCAGAGGCTGGTACCGTAAGCAGTTTTACTGGGACGGAGATAGGGAAAAGCGGGTGTTTCTCACCTTTGAAGGGGTCTATATGGACTGCTGCATTTATATTAATCAGGCGCCGGCATTTGAATGGAAATACGGTTATTCCGGCTTTACCTTTGAACTTGGTCCCTTTCTGCAAAAGGGGGAAAATGAGATCTGTGTCTGCGCTACCTTCCGAAATCCAAACAGCAGGTGGTATTCCGGCGCAGGGATCTACCGGAATGTATGGCTTAAGATAACGGAAAAGACTTATATTGCCGAGGATGGAATTTATATCAGTACCAGAAAAAGGGGAGAGGATTTCGTCCTCCGGGTGGAAACCGAGCTGCGCGGCGGGAAGGACAGGGAGGCAGTAATCTCCCACAGACTTTCCCTGCAGGGAAAGGAAATCCCGCTGCAGAAGGTGGACAGCTCCTTTTTTCCGGGACTTTCAAAGGAAAAGGCAGAGAGCCGGGAAGAAAACGGCAGTTTTTTTGAAACACAGTATTACCTGGTACAGGCTCCTCGTCTGTGGGATACCGAAGAGCCTGTGCTTTATTCCCTTACGACCATGCTGCAGAAGGAAAATGAGATCCTTCAGCAGGAGGAAAATGGGGTGGGCTTTCGGGAAACGGCCTTTGACCCCGACAGGGGATTTTTCCTGAACGGAAAGCACTGCAAGCTGAAGGGCGTCTGTGAGCATCATGATCTGGGGGCCCTTGGGGCGGCGGTAAATGTCAGCGCCATCAGGAGAAAATTCAGGATCCTGAAGGAAATGGGGGTAAACGCCATCCGGGGCTCCCATAATATGATGGCACCGGATTTTATGCGTCTTGCAGACGAAATGGGATTTTTGATGATCTCCGAGGCCTTTGATATGTGGGAAAGGTCAAAAACGGAATACGATTATGCCAGATTTTTTAAGGACTGGCATGAAAGGGATGTGGAAAGCTGGGTGAAGAGGGACAGGAACCATCCCAGTGTGATCCTGCTTAGTATTGGAAATGAGATCTATGATACCCATGCAGGGGAAAGGGGACTGGAGCTGACCAGGGAGCTTAAGGAGCTGGTAGAAAAATATGATCCCTGCCAGAATGCCCGCCCTACCATAGGCTCCAATTATATGCCCTGGGAAAATGCCCAGAAATGCGCAGATATTTTGAAGATCGCCGGATATAATTATTCGGAAAAATACTATGAGAAGCATCACAGGGAACACCCGGACTGGGTGATCTACGGAAGTGAGACCTCTTCTATCGTGCAGAGCAGAGGAGTATACCATTTTCCCCTGCATGCAGGGATCCTGGCAGAGGATGATGAACAGTGTTCTGCACTGGGAAACAGTATTACCAGCTGGGGAGCCAGATCGGTGGAGAACTGTATTACCATAGACAGGGATACGCCTTTTTCCATGGGGCAGTTTCTTTGGACAGGCTTTGATTACATTGGGGAGCCTACCCCTTATCATACGAAGAATTCCTACTTTGGCCAGGTGGATACGGCTGGATTTCCCAAGGATACCTATTATATGTGGAAGAGCGCTTTTGTGGATGTGGAAAAGGAGCCTTTTGTGCATGTGCTTCCTTACTGGGATTTTAATCCGGGACAGCAGATCGATATCCGGGTCTGCTCCAATGCGCCGGTGGTAGAGCTCTTTTTGAACGGAAGAAGCCTGGGAAAGCAGAAGCTTTCAAAGGCGCCCGGAAGCGGAAAAAAGGTGATCGCAGATTATCAGGCCCTTTACGAGCCGGGAGAGCTGCTTGCGGCTGCCTATGATGAGGAAGGCAGAGAGCTTGCAAGAAGGAAGAAGCATTCCTTTGGGGACTCAAAGCGGATCGTGTTAAAGCCGGAGAGCACAGAGGAGCCTGCAGACGGAGTAAGCCTCTTTTTTGTAGAGATCGGAACCTGCGACCAGCAGGGGTATCCGGTGGAAAATGCCTGTGACAGAGTGACCGTAGAGGTAACGGGAGCGGGAAGGCTGGTGGGCCTTGATAATGGCGACAGCACCGACGAGGACAGTTATAAAGGAATCAGCCGCAGGCTATTTAACGGAAAGCTTCTGGCCATGATCCAGACAGATAATGCCCCCGGGGAGATCGAAGTCCTTGTTACGGCCCCCGGCCTGATCCCTGCCCGGCTGTCCCTGTATAGCGCAGAAGGAAGCAGCATAGGCGGGATGATCACCAAAAGGGAAAAGAACACAAAGCGGCCGGTGGTGACCGGAAGGGAGGAAGAGATCCCGGTCAGAAAGATCACACTGACAGCACCGGAGGGACAAAGCTTTGACAAGGAGCATCAGGTTCTGACTGCAAAGGCCCATATTGAGCCGGAAGAGGCACAGGATCATGAGTTGATCTTCCAGGCGGTGGGAGATGGAGGCGTTCCTTGTAACCTGGTGGAGGTTGTGCAGGAGGAAAGTAAGGCGGTCATGACGGCAAAGGGCGACGGCGCTTTCCGCCTGAGATGTATGTCAAAAAGCGGAACAGGAAAGATCCGTCTGATCTCCCAGCTTGAGTTTACCATCACCGGTATGGGACAGGCCTACCTGGATCCTTATGATTTTATTTGCGGCAGTCTTTATACCTCCTTCCGGGGAGAGGTGGGAAATGGAAATGAAAGAGGGGTAGCAACCGCCAGAGATGGGGAAACGGTTGTTTCCTACGGAAACATTGATTTTGGGCAGACAGGATCTGACGAGATCACGATCCCTATTTTTGCACTGGACAGTCAGCCCTATGACATCCAGATTTATGAGGGGATCCCGGGGAAAGAAGGAAGCAGTCTTTTGTTTCAGGGAATTTATCAGAAGCCTTCCATCTGGAATGTTTACCAGCCGGAGACCTTCCGGCTTTGCCGGAGGCTGAAGGGAATAACCACCATCAGCTTTCTTCTTCATCAAAAGATCCATATCAAGGGATTTTCCTTCCAAAGGCAGAACAAAGCATTTCTGCGGCTGCTGGCGTCGGAGGCGGACGCCGTTTATGGGGACAGCTTCCAGAAAAGAGAAGGCTGTGTGGAGCAGATCGGTAATAATGTATCTCTGGAATTTAGGGAAATGGATTTCGGGGAGGAAGGAACCGGAAAGCTTACGATCTGCGGCAGGGCGCCGAAGGGCGCCTGCTCCATCCATGTCCGTTTCTTTGACGGGGAGGAGGAAAGCAAGCAGATCGTAGAATTTGGGGAAGGCATAGAATATGAAGAGAAGGAATTTGTGCTTTCAAAGGTAAAGGGAAAGCAGACGGTGACCTTTGTATTTATGCCGGGCAGCTGTTTTGATTTTAAAGATTTTCAGTTCAGTATTGAATAATCCGAAAAAGAGTGATAGCATCTTAGATAAAAACGGGAAAGGATGAGATGCAGGATGGAAATTAAGACAGCGGCAGTGATAGGGGCTGGAGCCATAGGAAGCTATTTTATTGCCGGACTTTCCCCAAAACTGAAGGACGGATTATGGACCGTGGCAGAAGGGGAAAGGAAGCAAAGATTATCAGAAAACGGGATCACGGTAAATGACAGGAAGATTCCCCTGCATGTGAAAACACCTAAGGAAGCAAAAGGAGCCGATCTGGTTCTGGTTACGGTAAAATACGGAGCCCTTGAGGCAGCGCTGCCCATGATCGAAAAGATCATAGATTCCCATACGATCGTATTAAGCCCCATGAACGGAGTGGACAGTGAAAAGGTGATCGGAGAGCGGATCGGCATGGAGCATATGGTATATTCCATGATCAAGATCGCCTCAGAGAGAAAGGAAGACAGGATTTCCTATAATCAGGAGACCACCGAGGGGATCTTTTTCGGAGAAAAGGACGGACAGGAAAGTGAAAGGATAAAGGCCCTTTCAGAGCTGTTTTCAGGAACCCAGGTCCACTATCATGTGCGCGACAATATCGAGCGGGATATCTGGTATAAATATGCGCTGAACATCAGCAAAAATCTGCCCCAGGCGATCATAAACTGCGGACTTGGAGCGTATAACGACAGCCAGCATGTGGCCTACATCAGCAAAAGACTGCGGGAGGAAGTGGTGCAGGTAGCGGCGGCCCTTGGAATTGACATCAGTGATGAGAACAATATTTCCGGCGGAAATGCGGCCTTTTCACCAGAGGCAAGGTTTTCCACCCTGCAGGATCTGGACGCAAAGCGTCCTACGGAAATCGATATGTTTTCCGGTACATTAATACGAATGGGAAAGGAGCTTTCCGTAGAAACTCCTTTTAATGAATTTGCTTACCACGCCATCAAGGCGTTGGAGGAGAAAAACATGGGTGTCATCAAATGAATAAGGATCTGACAAAGGGAGAGCCCTCCCGGGTTTTGTGGAGTTTTTGCCTTCCCTTATTTGGAAGCATTATCTTTCAGCAGCTTTATAACATTGCTGACAGTCTGATTGCAGGAAAATTTGTTGGAGAAAATGCCCTTGCAGCAGTAGGCAACAGCTATGAGATTACTTTGATCTTCATAGCTGTTGCTTTTGGCTGTAATATCGGCTGTTCTGTGATCGTCAGCAGATACTTCGGGTCAGGGGAGATCCACAATGTAAAAACTGCAGTTTATACCACCTTTTTAAGCGGCGGCATTTTATGTCTTCTGCTTATGGCGGGCGGCATTCTGGGCTGCGATTTTATGCTGGGACTGATCCATACGCCGGCAGAGATCATGGCGGATTCCAGGCTGTATCTTCTGATCTATATGCTGGGGCTTCCCTTTCTTTTCTTTTACAATATTGCCACAGGGATTTTTTCTGCCATGGGAGATTCAAGAACGCCGTTTGTGTTCCTGGCCTTTTCCTCCATTGCCAATATCCTGGTGGATTATCTTTTTGTACGGTTCCTGGCAATGGGAGTTGCAGGCGTGGCATGGGCTACTTTTCTGTGTCAGGGCGTAAGCTGCATTCTTGCCATTGTTGTTATCTTTAAAAGGCTATCCCAAATGGTCAGCGAAAGGAAACCCAGGATCTTTTCCCTCCACATTTTCGGACAGATTGCAGCGGTGGCAGTGCCCAGCATTTTGCAGCAAAGCTTTGTGTCTGTGGGCAATATCATCATCCAAAGCCTGATCAACGGCTACGGGGCTCCCGTCATTGCGGGATATGCGGCCGCCATTAAGCTGAACAATCTGGTGATCACCTCCCTTACCACCCTGGCAAACGGGATTTCCAATTTTGCCTCCCAGAATTTGGGGGCAGGAAAATATGAACGGATCCACAGCGGATTTAAGGCGGGGCTGAAAATGGTCTTTCTGCTCTGTATTCCCATTGTGATCGTGTACGTTTTGTGGGGAAGATGGTTTGTGTACCTGTTTATGGAAAATCCAAAGGGACTTGCCATGGATACGGGAATTCAGATCCTCAGGATCCTTTCTCCTTTTTATTTTGTGGTATCCGTGAAGCTGGTGGCAGACGGCGCCCTGAGGGGAACAAGCCGTATGGTGCAGTTTATGGTTTCAACCTTTACAGACCTGATCCTTAGGGTGGTTCTGGCAACGGCCTTTTCAGGAGCCTTTGGGGTGATCGGGATCTGGTGCGCATGGCCCGTGGGCTGGAGCGTGGGAACGGCGGTATCCCTTTTCTTTTACAGCCGGGCAAAGAAGCAATGGGAGAAAGATTGAAAAATAAAATTTTTCAATCGCGAGATTTGTGTCTGCGCGCACTTGACACAAACTCGGCATGCGCAAAAAGCTTGCGCAGAAACGAGGAAAAAATAAAAAAAGGATTGACATATATCGTACTGCGATGTATTATACATATATATCGATGTGCGATATATCGCAGTAGGATGTATAGAAGCAACATGCATTGAGGTGAAATAAAAAGAGCTGAAATGTATATGAGGCACAGAGAGGAAAAAGAAAATGGATGCGCACATCAGGAAAGTATATGTCCCTATGACGGAAACCGGATTTTATATTTTGCTTTGTCTGCAGCAGCCGAACCACGGATACGGCGTGGTACAGAAGGTGAAGGAGATGACCGGAGGGGAAGTGCTTTTAAGCCCCGGAACCATGTACGGAAGCCTGTCCAAAATGGAAAAAGATGGTGTGATCAGCTTCGTGAGGGAAGAGGAGAAAAGAAAAATCTATGTGATCACCCAGCTTGGAAGAGAGATTTTGGAGCTGGAAAGAAAAAGGATCGAGCGGTTGCACCGGAATGCTGAGGAGGAGATGGAGAGATGAAAGAGAAAAAGACTGTATTTAAAATGTTTACCGTAACCCAATATGATCAGGAGGCAGAATATCTGAGGGCACAGCAGCAAAAGGGCTGGAAGCTCACCAGGATTACAGGCGGCATGCTTTATCATTTTGAGGCCTGTGAGCCGGAGGATGTGGTTTACCAGCTTGATTATAATCAGGATGGGATAAGGAACAAGGACGAGTATGTGCAGATGTTTGCGGACTGCGGCTGGGAGTATCTGTTTGATGTAAATGGCTACAGCTATTTCCGCAAGCCCCAGAGTCAGATGGAAGGGGAAGAGAAGATCTTCTGTGACGATCAGTCCAGACTGGAAATGTTAAAGAGAGTGATAAGAGGCAGAATTTGTCCGCTGATCATTATTTTCCTGCTGATCATCATTCCCCAGCTTACCAGAGTGCAGTTCACTGCAGGCGGACGGGCGGATTCCTTTATCAAGGGAATTTTTGCAGCGCTGCTGGTATTATATCTGGTCATTTTTGCGCAAACCGCCATTGGATATCAGAGATTAAAAAAGAAATTGGAAAGATAAATATTTTTTGATATAATAGCTCTGTCAGAGACAGGAACCTTTTTAAGAGGGAGCCATAACAATAACAATATACCACATAGGATGGAAATAAGATGTTTGCGTTAAACTGCAGGTTTCAGATAGCGGCGATATTAATTCTTTTTGTAATAGGTGTGGATTATGTTCAAAATCCACACCTAAAACTACGTTCCAGCAATTTTTTTAAACTGTTGCTGGGCAGCATGGCTTTAAATTTATGTCTTGATATGGGCACAGTCTATACCATTACGCATATGGACAGTGTTTCCTCGTCTGTGAACAGGCTTCTTCATCAGTTCTTTATTTTTAGCGTGATCCTGGTGTTGTTCCTGACCTATTTATATATCAGAATGCTGGCAGATCCGCAAAACAGGATCAGATCAAAGAAGCTTTGGGTTTTGCTGGTTCCGGTTGGGATCGCAGTGCTGGAAATCATAAACGGAAAGCTCTATTATTATAACGACGGAACAGCAGCCTATTCCTATGGCCCCATGGTCATAACGGTTTACGCCTGCGGGTTTATTTATACGGTGCTTGGGATCAGGGCGGCCTTTCACAGGGAAGGGATCCTCAGCAAAAAACAGAAATCCTCGGTAGCCTTCGGAACCATTCTGTGGTTTGTGATCCTGCTGGTACAGATGTGCTTCCCCTATCTGCTGCTTTCGGGCCTTGGCTTTTCCCTGATGCTTCTGGCTATTTATTTTTCCTATGAAAACCAGAGGGAAAATTATGATGCGGAAACAGAAAGCTTTAACAGAAGCGCATTTAATAAGATGCTGGCGGAGAAATATCCCCGCAAAAAGCAGCTTTATGTGGTCAGCCTAAGCTGCGAAAACCTGGATCGCATTAACCGTATTGCCGGCCGGGATAAGGGGCTGGAGGCTATGCGGTATTTAAAATCTGCCTTTGAGAAATATACAGGGGAGGATATTTACCGTACCAGGGCGCAGGTGCTTAGCATTCTGGTGACAAAGGACATCAGGCAGGAGATGGAGAAGCTGCACTGCCTGGAGCTTGAGCTTGGAAAAGAGGAATACCATGACGCCCGTCTGATCTGCCATATCAGCGTCATGGATATTAAGAAATATACCGCTTCCTGGCAGGAGGTAGACGAACTTCTGAACTTCATGGATGCAAAGCTGCAGCATTCCGCCTGCAAGATCTGCTTTTTAAATGAACAGGTAATAGAAGAGAAAAAGAGAAGGGATCAGATCGATAAGCTGCTCGACGAGGCGATCTCGGGAGACGGCTTTGAAATGGTTTATCAGCCCATTTATAATACAAAGGAAAAGGCCATCACCTCCGCAGAAGCCCTGGTGAGACTGAAAAACTGCGGGGACCTTGGTTTTGTTTCCCCTGAGGAATTTATTCCGATCGCAGAGGAAAAGGGCCTTATCCTGGACATTGGAGACAGAACCCTGGAGCTGGTGGCTGCATTTGCCAAGGAAAACAGGCTGGATCAGTCCTCCATTCAATATATTGAAGTCAACCTGTCGGCAATCCAGGCGGTAGTTCCCCATCTGGATCAGAGACTGAAAAAAATCCTGGACTGGTATGGACTTCCTGCAAACTTCATTAATTTGGAGATCACCGAAACTGCCACCATTAATTTCGGAGCCAGCTTCGAGCAGAATATCAGCAGTCTGCGCAGGATGGGCTTCAGCTTTTCCATGGATGACTTTGGAACGGGATATTCCAACCTGGCACAGATCAATCAGATCAGTTATGATCTGGTAAAGCTGGATAAGAGCCTGATCTGGCCGGTATTTGATAAAAAGGTAGAAAATAAAGAGAATGCGGAACGCCTTTTACGGTCTGCCATTGAACTGCTTAAATCCATCGGCAAAAAGGTTGTTGCAGAAGGGGTGGAGACAGAAGAAATGGTGCAGTATCTCATAGACCATAAGGTAGAATATCTGCAGGGGTATTATTTCTCAAAACCTATTAAGGGAAAAGAATTTCTGGAATTTCTGAAAGATTTTGAAGAAAAGACAGAAGCAAAAGCCTAAGAAAGCTCCTCAAAGGAGATGCCCTTTGCATCCAGAAAGCTTTGGATAAACTGATCCCAAAGCCGGTCAGGGGCTTTGTCCGGTAAAAAAGAATGAAAAGCGGTGGCAGTGATGCAGGTAAGCTCACTGCCATCGTATTTTATATTCAGCACAAAGGCCTTGATATCGGAAGGGGAAACGCTGCTTTCTTCCTTTTTGAGGATTTCGGCCACAAGCTCAGGCTTTAAGTGAAGCACAAACTTAAAGCTTACAGGAGTGCGTTTTCCTTTGATCAGATCAAAGCATAAGGGACGCATATCCGCCCAGCAGGAAAAGTCATAGGGCGGCATTTCTCCCCCATCTGCCACATCCCCTGCAAAAAATTCCTTTACCATATGACCGTCAATGACAAAGGTATTATAGGTGACAACGGTGCCCTCTGAAAGAAGAAAGCAATCGAAAGCATCGCTTTTTAAAAGCCTGCTCATAAAATGATTCAGTTCTTTGATGCGGAATGCCTTCATAAATGGAATTCTCCTAAATCTGTTTCCTTACTTTTCAGAGTATTTTTGCGCCTGCTCTGCGATCAGCGCATGGTCATCGAAGTAATTGATCTTCATGGAGCGCTTCACATCCTCTAAGGTTTTTGCAGCAACCTCCCTTGCAGCAAGACTGCCCTTATGCAGGATCTCATAAACGGCGGGAATATCCTTTTCCCATTCCTTTCTTCTCTGACGGATAGGAGACAGCTCTTCCTGAAGCACGTTGTTCAGGAACTTCTTGACCTTAACATCTCCAAGACCGCCTCTTGTATAATGGGCCTTCAGCTCGTCCAGATTTGCATATTCGGGAAGATATTCCGCAAACAGTTCGTCCCTGCAGAAAGCGTCCAGATAAATAAAGACCGGATTTCCCTCTACCTTACCCGGATCAGAAACCTGAAGATGGTTGGGATCGGTAAACATGGACATGACCTTCTTGCGAACATCCTCCTCTGTATCGGAAAGATAAATACAGTTGCCAAGAGATTTGCTCATCTTTGCCTTGCCGTCAATACCGGGAAGACGCAGACAGGCTTTATTGTCGGGAAGCAGGATGTCGGGCTCCACCAAAGTATCCCCATAGACGGAATTAAATTTGCGCACGATCTCCTTGGTCTGCTCCAGCATAGGAAGCTGATCTTCTCCCACAGGAACGGTGGTTGCCTTAAAGGCTGTAATATCTGCCGCCTGGCTGATGGGGTAGGTGAAAAAGCCTACCGGAATGCTGGCTTCAAAATTCCGCATCTGGATCTCAGATTTCACAGTAGGATTGCGCTGCAGTCTGGATACGGTAACCAGGTTCATGTAATAAAAAGAAAGCTCGCAAAGCTCCGGGATCTGAGACTGGATCAGAAGTGTGGATTTTTCAGGATCAAGACCGCAGGAAAGGTAGTCAAGGGCCACCTCGACAATGTTCTGGCGTACCTTTTCCGGCTGCTCTGCATTATCGGTAAGGGCCTGGGCATCTGCGATCATAATAAATATTTCATCAAACTGACCGGAATTTTGCAGCTCAACTCTTCTTTTCAGGGAGCCAACATAGTGTCCTACATGAAGGCGTCCGGTGGGTCTGTCCCCGGTTAAGATTATTTTAGGCATATCTCATAAACTCCTTTTGTGTCGATTCTGGCGGAGAAAGTCCGCTTTTCCTATTATACACTATCGGGAAAGAATTTCCCACCATATCTTTGAAATAAATTGATAGCTGTGGATTTTTAAAGGGGATTGGGATAGAATGAAAGAAAAAGCAAAGGGAGATCAGAAAAATGGGACAGGTGGCAAAACGATTATGGAAGGACATTAAGGGCTTTGTGCCGGTAGCGGCCCTTTATGGAATTTATTATCTGGTTTCCCACAGACTGTATGACGCCTTCTGCCCGCTGCTGATCGTTACGGGAATTCCCTGTGCGGGCTGCGGCCTTACCAGGGCAGGACTTTTTCTGCTGAAAGGACAGGTTCTGCGGGCGGCAAGTCTCAATCCCGCCATTTTTCTGTTTGTATCCTTCTTGTCGTACTGCGCTTATTTCCGTTATCTGAAGGGACAGCGGGTGAAACGGCTTGGGCCTGCGCTGATCCTTCTGGTGGCAGGCACGCTCTTAATTTACGGTTACCGGATGTATCTGTATTTTCCGGGAAGAGTGCCCTATGTTTATCAGGAACATAATCTGTTTGCGGATAAGATACCCGGGTATAGCGCCCTGTTACATAGGATTCTTAACAGGATCAGCCTGTTAAGGTCATGACCTGGTCCAGCGTCCGCTTGCCCCGCAGGGAAGCACAAGACCCTTGGAGGTTACGGGAAGGCCGATCTCGGAGGAAACAGCCTGTCCTCCATGCTTTGCCACAATAGCGGTGTTTAGCATATAGGTCAAAACGGCGGGCTGAAGCCCTGTGGTATAGGAATTGATCAGGAAAAACAGGGCGTCCTTTGACAGAAGCTGCTCGGTCAGCTCCAGGAAAGGGTAAATGCTTTCTTCGATCTTCCAGATCTCTCCCTTAGGGCCTCTTCCATAAGAAGGAGGATCCATAATGATGCCGTCATAGGTATTTCCTCTTCGGATCTCACGTTCTACAAATTTCACACAGTCATCTACCAGATAACGGATGGGGGCGTCAGAAAGACCGGAAGCGGCTGCATTTTCCTTGGCCCAGGTAACCATTCCCTTAGAAGCGTCCACATGGGTGACGCTTGCGCCGGCATGAGCGGCAGCCAGGGTTGCGCCGCCGGTATAGGCGAAAAGGTTTAAGACTTTTACAGGGCGGCCTGCCTGGCGGATCAGATTTCCGAACCAGTCCCAGTTTACAGCCTGCTCCGGGAAAAGACCCGTATGCTTAAAGCTGAAAGGCTTCAGATGGAAGGTCAGCTCTCCGTACCGGATGCTCCACTCATTTGGCAGATCAAAGAATTCCCATTCTCCGCCGCCTTTGTTGCTGCGATGGTAATGACCGTTCAGATGCTTCCATTCCTTCCGTTCCTTTTTGGTGTTCCAGATGACCTGGGGATCGGGACGGAGAAGGATATAGCGTCCCCAGCGCTCCAATTTTTCTCCACAGGAGGTATCGATCACTTCATAATCCTTCCAGTTATCTGCAATCCACATGAATTTGGTTCCTTTCAGACTTATTTTGCAATATCTATAAATGATAATAGGGGACGGAAGGGGAAAATGCAACATGAAATTTGAGGTATCTGCAAGGCTTATTTTATGATACACTGGCAAAAGAAAGGACAGGAAGAAACAGGTGAAAGTAAGGCATTGTGCCGGATGCAGGAAGGAGACCTGCGACGGCTGCGGTTTATGGAAACAGATTGAAAATCCCAAAGGGCAGGAAATGATCTTTCCGGAGGGCTTTCAAAGGGACAAAGGGCAGGGACTTGGGATCACCTTTGATGTTGGAACGACTACCGTTGCGGCGGTTTTATGGGATCTGGCAGAGGGAAAGCAGCTTGGCGCAGTAACGGAGGTAAACGCCCAGCGCTTTGCCGGAAGTGATGTGGTGAGCAGGATCCTTTATTACGAGGAAGGGCCGGAGCATGCGAAAAAGCTTAAGGCTGCGATCACGAAACAGCTTGACAGACTGGCGCAGGAGGTCTCAGGGGGCCGGAAAATCCAAAGGGCTGTGGTGGCAGGAAACACGGCCATGTGCCAGATCCTTCTTGGAATTTCCCTGGAAGGACTGACGAGGGCACCTTTTCACAAGGGGTATGAAGGAAGCAGGATCCAGCAGGGAAAAGAACTGGGATTTGTATTTTTGCAGCACACAAGGCTCATCGTCCTGCCTGCCATCCAGGGCTTTGTGGGGGCGGACGCTCTGGCCGTGTACACCATTATAAAGAAGCTGGACGGACGGAAAGGGATCCTTGCGGTGGATATCGGTACCAATGGAGAAATCCTGCTGTTCGGAAAGGAGCATGTCTATGCCTGTTCGGCAGCGGCGGGGCCGGCTCTTGAGGGAGCGGCAGCCGCACAGGGCATGGGCGCCTGCGCCGGGGCCATCAGGGCAGTAGGACTTACAGGAGGGTTTCCAAGGCAGGAGCTTGCATGTCAGGTGATCGGAGGACAAAAAGCAAAGGGCATCTGCGGTTCCGGTCTTTTGAGCGCCCTTGCCCTGCTCCTTAAGCTTCAGATAATCGATCAAAGCGGATATTTAAAAAGTGAAAGCGAAGCAAGAAGGGACGGAGCCCCCCAGCGGATCTGCACAAGGATCCGGGAGGAGGAAGAGGGACGCAGCTTCCTGCTCTGGGAAGGGGAAAAAGGGCAGGCCGTGCGGATCACAGCAGCAGACGTGAGACAGCTTCAGCTTGCCATAGCCGCAATCCGCAGCGGCATAGATCTGGTTCTGGAAAAAGCGGAAACAAAGAAATCGGATCTTGCAGGGATCTACCTTGCCGGATCCTTCGGAAGCAGTCTTTCCGCAGAGGATGCAGTAGAGATCGGGCTTTTGCCGGAGGCAGAGGGAAAGCTGGTAAGCAGTATCGGAAGCGCCGCCGGAATGGGCGCCTGTCTGGCGCTTTTTTCCGAAAAGGTGGTTCGGGAGATGGAGGAGGATGCAGGCAGGATCCTCCATGTGGAGCTTGCAGACGAGAAGAATTTCCAGGAAAGATTTCTGGAGGCCATGACGCTCAAAAGAAGGTAGATGCAACTTATAGGCCGTTTTTTGCAGGTCATGTGAAAAGGCAGGACAGGAAGATACAAAAGAGCTATACTGTAATGCGACATATAATCGGATGAGAACATACGGAGGAAACTAGAATGGGTGAAGGAAACAGTAATGTACTGGTGAAAAATGAAAAGCAGGCGAATAAAGCCGTTGCCAAGGTGATGAGGATCACCTTTGTCATGTTTACACTTGTGTATTTCATGAACGTGGCAGGGATCTTTATTGTGGATATGAAGATCATGACCATTGCCTACGGCATGGCGGCGGTGCTTTTATGGCTGCCTACCCTGCTTGTAAATGTGTTAAAGCTGGAGCAGCCCTTTGTAAAATATGTGCTTACCATCATTGCAGTGAGCTTTGTCACAATCTCGGCGGTGACTTTAACCTACCATGTGGTGCTGCTTTATATTTATGCCATAGCCATTGCCAGCCTGTATTTTTCCAAAAGGCTGAACATACTGGTTACGGTGCTTTCTGTGGTGGGAGTTTCGGTTGGACAGTGGGTGTCGTTTGCATTAAACACACTTCCGGATAAGAACTTAACCTCTACCTATAAGCTGGTGGTATTTGGAATTGTTCCAAGAGCGTTGATCTTAGTGGCATTAGCGGCCATCTTTACCATGCTCTGCAAGAGGACTGCGGAAATGCTGTCCAGTCTGTTAGGAGCAGAGGAGCAGGAAAAGCTGATGGAAGATATGAAGCGGATGCAGGAAAAGACGGGCCAGACCTCCGATTATCTGCTGACCATGGTAAAGGATCTCTCTACGATTTCCGGATCGTCAGCTAAGGCAAATGCAAGGATCGTGGAGGAGACCTCCGGGGTGCTGCAGAGCTTCAGCGATAATACGGCTGAAATTGAAGGAATGAATGAAAAGACAAAGGAAATCAACAACAGACTGATCGAACTGAACGACATGAATAACCAGATCTCCTCCCTGGCAGAGCATGTAAACGAGGAGACAAAGGACAATCAAAGCAAGATGGATTTTGCCATGAAGAGCATGGAACAGATCAATGCAAGCACGGACGAGTGCAGAGCCGTTATCTCGCAGCTTGGGGAAGAATCAAAGGAAATTTTAGGGATCATTCAGCTGATCACGGGAATTTCCGGGCAGACCAATATCCTGGCCTTAAATGCCAGCATTGAAGCGGCAAGGGCAGGAGAGGCCGGAAGAGGCTTTTCCGTTGTGGCAGACCAGATCCAGAAGCTGTCTGAGCAGACAAAGGGCGCAGTGGATGATATTGGAAAGATTGTTCATGAGGTAGTAAAGAATACAGAAAAAGCCGTGGTTGCCATGGAACAAAGCGCAAAGCTGACAAAGACCGGTATGGAAAGCATTCAAAAGGTGGGAAGCTCTACAGGTGTCATTACAGCCTCCAACCAGAAAATGTCGGATCAGATGCTGGAAATGGAAAAGACAACGGAAAGCATCCGGTTAAGGAGCCATGAGGTTGCAAAGGCCATGGAACAGATCAGCGGCAATACAAAGGATAATTATAAAGCCATTGAACATGTAACGGCGGCAACGCAGGAAAACAGCGCCGGAATGGAAGAAATTGAGCAAATGGTTACAAAGGTCAGGAAATTGGCCCAGGAGCTTCATGAGATCAGAACAGACAGATAAGGAGAACGACAGGTGGGAATTACCAAAAATAAGCAGGTTGGCCTGCCGGGAGGGTGAAAGAAGCGGATTACATTCTGGTGCATCATACCGGTGGGATCTATGAAAATGCAGCAGAGGAAATGGATAGACTTCTCGGGATCACCCATACGGCGCTTCGCAGCGTGCAGTGCAGAAAGGGAGTATACAAGGAGCTTAATGTGCCCGCTGCAGACTCTCGTCACGCCGTTTAAGACTTTCGATCCACAGATCGATCATGTCCATGACAACCTGCTGGTTGCCGCAGCTGCAGTGATCAGCACCAAGCTCTTTTTCAGTGATTTCCCGTGCGGTAATAGACTTTGCATTTTTCAGCAGGTGCATCTGCCTGCCGATCCGCTCATAATAGGTTTTAAAGAAATCCATGCCTTTTCCCTTTTTTACCCGATGCAGAAGATTGATCAGCCAGCCAAAGCCGTAAAGGATGATGTCGAGGAGAACGACGATCACCCCTTTGGATGCTCCCCTTTAAAAAAGTCTTCAAAATAAAGAAAGAAAAGCTCTCTGGCTTTTTGCCAGCAGGCGTTGTTGTCAGGGGCGTCATAATCCATAAAAAAGGCGGCCATACGGTAAAAGCCCATGGCGCTGCGGATATTGCCCTTTTCATACTCGGTATCTGCCACCGCCTGAAGAACGGATTTCCAGCTTTTCTTATCGGTGATCTGATCGCCGATCCTGCGGACCTCATCCAGATCCCCCAGATCCATATTGACAAGGCGGTTCAGCTGGAAGCTGTAACCCGGATTTTTGTTGAGCTTGTACATTCCAACGGGCAGAAGAAACGGTTTTGTAATATCATATTTTTCCATGGACTTTTCTCTCCTTAATTTGTAGGCTTTCTGCTTTAAAAAGTGACCTGTTCACGCATGAGTTAGCACAAACCAACTTATGCGTCAAGAGAAATGCCTTAACATCTTATCCGTTTTATTTGCAACTTACCCTCTCTTTGATGGATTGCAGAGAAAAGAAATGCTATAGTCAGAATGTCACAGAGCCAGGCTGCTTTTCACTGGCAGATCATCTGGCGTAAGGTTGCAGTTTTTCAGAAAGGTGTGGAAAGTAAAGTGAAAACATTAGATACGATTCAAAAGCTGTCTCATATTGGAAAGATCCTTTGTAAGGTGATCTTTATCTGTTCCATTGTAGGATTTTGTTTTTGCATAGCGGGGATGCTGAGTATGGCGGTAGGGGCAAAAGACCTAAAGCTTGGAAGCGTCACTTTAAAGAGCCTGATCCAGTCGGAAAAGCTCAGCGCAGGCACAGTGTATGTCTCTGCGGTTATGGGAATGATCCTTTGTGCCGGAAGGGCAGTGCTCGCAAAGTTTGGGGAGCATTACTGCAAAAATGAGCTTGCGCAGGGGACGCCCTTTTATATGGAAGGGGCAAAGGAGCTGATGCGGCTGGGCATTCTGACCATCTGCATTCCACTTGGAACTCAGGTAATTACAGAACTGATTTATGAGATTGGGGCGCAGGTGATACAGGGTGCAGCGCCGTTTAAGGTAGATGCAGGGATCAACGTAACGTTAGGGATCATGCTTCTTTTCATGTCGTTACTGTGCCGGCTTGGAGCGGAATACCGGGGAAAGAACCTATAAACGCCATGGGAAAGATCCTGAACCACGCCAGCGAGCAGGAAATCAAAAAGTGGCTGGAGACCCTGTAAAAGGCTTGACAGTGCTTATGACGGCTGTTAAGATAAGCAGAGGATAAAATAAAGAAGAAAGCGAGGTATGCAGTATGATTGAAATGAATAAGACCATTGGAACTGAATATCGTATGCTGACCTCGGTTTTTTGGAATTGATCTCAAAGTAATCTAAAATGGATCAAAAGCCGCGGCCTGTTTGCTGCGGCTTTTTTTTGTGCCTTGCGGCGCATCTTTCTGCCGCATTCCCATGTGTTTCTATGGCGGGGTCTCCATGCGATATTTTTCACAAAACTATAATTTCAAATGAGAATGGAGAAAGAAATGTCGAAAAATATCAGTAATAATAATGAAACCCCAAAAGATATGTACCCTGAAAAGCTTGGAAGGATCTGCCAGATCCAGAAAAACAGCTTTCTGATTTTATTTGAGGGAAAGGAGCTTCCTGCAAAGCTGAAGGGCAGCTTTTATGCGCAGGAAGCGGAGCTGCTTCCCGTGGTGGGAGATTATGTGAATTTCCTGTATAATCCCATGGGAGACTCCGTGATCTTGTCAGTCTGTGAAAGAACCAGCTTTTTAAAACGGCCGGATCAGGCCAAGACCGGCGTGGAGCAGTATATGGTTGCCAATGCAGACTATACCTTTATTGTAACCTCCCTGAACGGGGACTACAGCTATAACCGGATCGCAAGATATGTAAGCGTGGTGCTGCAGGGAAATTCCATACCGGTGGTGATCCTGACAAAAGCAGATCTTTGCAGCTGGAGGGAAAGATATGTGGCAGAGGCAGAGAGTATTTCAGACCGGGTAAGGGTCCATGCGGTTTCTGCCCTGTATGAGCCCATAGGGGAGGAGCTTTCAGAATATATGAAGCCTGGCAGCACGATCTGCCTGATGGGCTCTTCAGGAGCAGGAAAATCCACCCTGTTAAATGCCCTTGTGGGAAAAGAAGTGATGAAGACCGGTGAGATCCGGGAGGAAGACTCCAAGGGCCGCCACACCACAACCTACAGGCAGCTCATACAGCTTCAAAACGGTGTCACGATCATTGATACCCCGGGGATGCGTGAAATCGGCATGTCCAATGTGGAGGAAGGGATTGAAGATACCTTTTCCGATATTGTGGCGCTGGAGGCCTGCTGCAAATTTGGAAACTGCAGGCATGAAACAGAGCCCGGCTGTGCGGTCAAGAGAGCCATTGCAAATGGAGAGCTTTCGGAGGAGAGACTTGCCCTTTACCAAAGCCTTGGCAGCGAAAACCAACGAAATTATGCCAAGAAAAAGCAGATCTCGAAATGGATCAGACAGCAGAACAAGTTTTATTCTAAAAGAAGTTGAGGTTGTGGGGGAAAGCAGGACAGAGTAGGATGTAAATTAGGAAAGAAATGGAAGTTTATTTAAATTTTAGAAGGAGATGGAGGTTTATATGAAAAGAAGATATGTTATTGCTCAGTAGTCTGAGCTTAAATAAAAAGGAATCGTAAGCTCAGATGAATCCTAAAGGAAATAAATTAGGAGGATCAAAATGAGCTATTTACGAGCAGAAGAAATTCTGCCCAGAGAATTAATTGAAACAATTCAGCAGTATGTCAGTGGAAAATCCATCTACATTCCAAGTAAGGAAAAACAGGGCTGGGGAAGTCAGACCGACACCAGAAAAAAACTGGGCATCAGAAACCGGGAGATTTATGAATAATATTTAAACGGTGTGCCCGCAAGCAGTCTTGCAGAAGAATACTTTTTATCCGATAAGAGCGTTCAGAGAATTATTCGCAGCGAAAGGGCTTCTGATCAGAAAGATCAGACGAGATCTGATGAACGATAGCGGTATCAGGGTATTCAGACGCTGCGGAGGCTGTGGGAAAAAACAGGAATTTGTAAACAGCGGCAGGTTCAGGGTCAATGCAAACGGAAACCGCATTGATGTGTGGCTGATCTACCGTTGTGCAAAATGTAAGCATTCCTGGAACCTTACCATTTATGAGAGAAAGAAGCCGGGGAAGATCCCGGCAGAGGAATACGAGCTGTTTTTGGAGAATGACGAAGAGCTTGCTCTCAAATATGGAAATGATATGGGATTTTTAAAGAGAAATAATGCTGAATTCAAGTGACACATCTGCGGATGTTCATGGTTTCCTTTTTAAAAGGAATGTGATAGAATAGCTTTGGTTAGGTTGACCTAACCAAAGCTATTTTTGTTAGGAAACAAATCCATATGAAAGCAAACCTTTAAGGGGGATGAGGAGGAAGGATGAACTCTGGAGAAGTGAAGTTTAATACCATCGGGATTGACTGTGCATGGATCCATATCGGATGTCTGTGGACCTTTTTAGGCTTGCTGTTTATGAGTAAAGGAAGGAGCTCTGGTGAAAATGATGAATAAGAAGAAATGGATAAAGTTTTTGGTGTATGGAATGATCGGTGCAGTTCTGACGATGATCGGCGACTGCCTGCTTCTGGGAGTGGATACCCGGGAGGCTGTGGGGTCTTTAGGGCAGTACATTGTATCCGCACAAAAGGTCTCCTATACTAGGATCGGCCTGGCAGGATCCTTTGGGTATGTGGGAATTCCCTTAACAGCCTTTGGATTTTATGTACTGTACCTGATGCTGGAAAAGAAGGACAGCATGCTTGCAAGACTGTACAGGGCGTCTGTATACGGCTACATAGCCCTTGGGGGAGCCATTCATATTATCTGCTGCTATCTGCTGGCCTGGATGATCTGTATCAAGAGGGTGGGGAAGGATAAGGCATGAGCAGCCTGGCGGAAGAGGAAGCCTGTCTGCCTGCCACACGATCTCAGTGGTGTTATTGCCGCAGCGAATCGACATATATGGAATATCATCCTCTGAGAACATACTGGGAAAAAATACACAGAAAAGCAGGGAAATGTTTCAGCTTAAGCTGATGCCCACTGATAAGGGGAAAACCGGTAGCTTTCCGGACAAATCAGCCAGGTGGCCGATGGCGATTATCATTTGAGTGCAGATGCCTTTGCAACTGAGGCAACATCCAATTTAGAATTTTCTCCCCCAGCAGGCAGGCTGCTATTACAAACCAAAAATGAATCTGAATTAGGAATACGAGCCAGTCGGTTGCCGCTGACCGGGGAATGTAGAACAGATCTGTAAAGAGAACCAAACCCACTGTTTTGATAAACCAGCCCTTTTTCATGGCATCCAGGCAATACAGAAGAAAAACACCCAGTATAAAGCTGTACACTGCAATACCGATATAGCCATAGTCCGCAAACACCTCAAGAAGATAGGACGAGCCCAGCCCGTGACCCTTCAAATATCCCGGATGCGCTACAAAGGAAATGGGGTGTGCCAGCTTGTGGCTCCGGGCAGCAAGCTCGGCGCAATTTCCAACGGGAAGCGGATCCGTGCCAAATAGCCAGAGACCAATTCGGCTGTACAATACCTGGTCAATAAACGGGCCGAAAGTAAAGTTCCGCTTTACACCGGGAAGACTGGGAAGAGCTGCGTGGCCTACGCATAGTGTCCGAAAAGAAACACCCTGCTTATGAAACAGGTCAACCACAATATTCACAACAATCTTGTCCGTGGAGGATGCGCCATCACGCAGATAATTCACGGCAGACAGACCAACACAGGCAATGGGGATTACTGCAATAATGGCGCCAATCTCAAAACGGCCAAGCCAGCGCTTCTCATCTCCGAGATAGTCTCGGATGCAATAATAAAGGAAGATGAACAGGGCATTCAGAACAATAGGGTTTCGCAGTCCAAACATCAGAGCCGGAACGGCAGAGAGCAGATAAAGAGTCAAAGCCGGAAAGGCCAGCTTCTTTTTGGGAAGCGTTGCCAGAAAGGCGCACAGGGCGTAAGGCATACAATACCCTGCTGTGCAAATCCAGAATGGATAGGCGGCATCGTAGGAGACGAAATACTCTGAATAGGTTTTGCCCTGCATAAAAAGAAGCTTGTCCAGTTCTCCGTACAGGAAAAAGCCCATACTGACCACATATAGACAGAGCGCCGTTATCTGCAGAGTCTGCCTGCCGGGGGTTGGCTTAATATTTTGAATATGTGCCTGCAGCCCGGCAGGTCTGTCTTTTGAAGCCTTCCTATGTACTGAAAGCACATATAGCATAGCGCCGAGGTAAATCATAAGCAGACTAAGCGCTACAGACCGAAGGGCAAAGAGAACATCCTCCGGCCTGTATTCCTTCCACCAGAGTGTGCCGATAAAAAAATCGATCAAGGATCTGCAACTCAGGAACACAAAGACAACCAGGCTAAAAAGCAGCATTACAAATCTTCTGCGTAGATCAGCAGCGCAGAAAACCACGATACAGGCGTAAATACAGAGATTTCCAAATACGATCAGATTGTAATTCGACATTTGGGACCCTATCATATGCAGCAAGCCTGCACAGACAAGAAATATTAACTGCACACAAAAAGAGGCAGTGGTCTTTTGAGGAAAATACGGTTTTGCTTTGGATTTGTACATAAGAACTCCTTTTCCTGACTGTCAATTTTCAGGCGTTCACCTCCACACTTCTGCTGTGCAGCAGCAATAAGAGATGATAACATGGGACTCCCAGCTTCAGCGCCAAGGCTGAAATGCGGCGTGTCGGCTGAAAATAAGGGCAAGTAACTATTTCCTTCCAGTGGCTTCGCAGATCAGATACAGTCTGCCAAAACAGCGGATTATTATCAAATTCCGGTGACATCAACATTTTGTCTAACAGAAGAAATTGGGACCAGCGGCAGCGGAAAATAGCGATATCCTCCAGCGCAGGCCAATGCTCACGAACCTGGTCTAAAATATACTGATGCGCCTCGACATGCATCAGGTCATTTACGGAAAAGGGGGAGGAGCAGACACTGCCGAGTCTGTGCCAGTAGTGATACATGGGGCGGTCAATCAGCACAATGCGTTCAACCTGCAGAAGAAGACCGGGGATATACCGAACATCCTCGTAGGTTTTTCCCTTACAGAAACGGTGTCCCTCACATAGACTCCGATGGATCAATTTCGTACATACGGAATAGTTATTCATTTTTCGCAGCATAATATTCTCTAGCATTTCCTGTGGGAAGAGAAGATAGATCCGATTGTCATGTTTTTGGTTTTCCGGTACCTTGAAATGCTCTGTAGTTGTACAGGCGGCAATTCTGGTTTTATATTTTAAAATCAATCCATAAAGGATCTCCAACATATCCTCATCTACATAATCGTCACTGTCAAAAAAGATCAGGTATTCTCCCAGTGCGTGGTCAATGCCGGTATTTCTGGCATCCCCCGCTCCACCGTTTTCTTTGTGAAACACATGGATCCGGCTGTCTGTCAGAGCCAGTGCATCACATAGCTGCCCGCTGGAATCAGTGGAGCCATCATCTATCAGCAGTATTTCAATATCATGGAAGGTCTGTGATGTTACGGAATCCACACATCGGTGCAGAAAGGCTTCAACATTGTAAACCGGGATAATAACTGAAATTATAGGACTTTTCATTCTGCTTCTCCTTGCTGTCAGTGACTATTGAATATGGAAAACACCCTCTCAAGAACCTGCTTTCTCTGTTTTTTTTCCGCTGCAAAGTTGATGCTTCCAAAAAGGAAGAACCCTATAAAACCCACGATGACGGCGCATCCAAATAATTCCGGCCAGTTGCCTGCCTGCTGTGGAACCCATTGTATTCCTACTGCAGACAGTATTACGAAAAGGAAGCCGTTGCGCACAAGACGTTTCACCGTGGTTTTTATGGAGCCATGCAAAATTTTTTTTCTGCTGTACAGAATCATATCCGTTGTCCGATACAGATGAGATGTACACAGACCGATCATGACACCGGAAATTCCAAACGGACGGATCAAGACTGCCGAAATTCCCAGATTAATAATCGCCTCCAGAACCGCTCTGCTCTGGGTCTGCCTGTAGTGCCCAGCAGCAACAATCATTGTATAACCGGGAATTCTAATGCACTGCAGCAGTCCGGCCAATGTAAACAGCATAACCAGCTCCCAGCGCGGGTATGCTGCTCCATCTGCAAAATTTTTGCTATATAGGCATATAAACGGATAGAGCAGGATGAACATGCAGAAATAGGATGCAAAGACCAGCATATAAACCAAAAACTCATAGGTACTGAAGCTTACCTGCAGAGTTTTCTCTTCTTTTTGCGCAATCACCTGTCCGAATCCCGAGCTGATGCCGTTAGAAACGGAATTCATCAGTCCGATCAGAGCCCGGCTTACCAAACTGTATACGCTGTATACACTGATTTCTACCAGTGCATTTCCCTGAAGGAAGAGCGTCATGAAAAACACTGCGGAGCTATTAACCGCACTTCCGATTAGCTGGTGAAACAGAGCAGACCAGTGCTGCCTGAATGCGGAAGGCAGTGGATGTGCACGGAAGCTGACGGAAGGATAGTGACTTTTGGCATATTGACCAACTGCAAGGCTTCGGAGCAGGTAGATTGCTGCGGCAGCTCCTTCTACCAGCAGGACATCTGCGTTTATCAGAATCAATCCAATGGATATGACGGTAGCAGCCACCGTGCCGATCATCTTGATTACAGAGATGACATATCCCTTCTGATCGGCCTGCAAAAGGATTCGGTATTTACCAAGGTAAAAGTAATCAACAATCCCTGTAACGGACAGGATCACGATCAGCATCCGTACAAACACAGTATTTTGTATTTCCTGCAAAACAACAGACGGATAAGCTGCTACAAGTCCTGCGCAAAGCAGAACAAAAAGAATGCCTGAACGCCGGTAGAACCAACGTGCAGTAGATACTATTGTGCTTACATCATCTGTTTTGTTTTGCGCAAGCGGGGCGTACAACGCTACTGTACCGGCTGCATCGACTCCTGCTTCAACTAATCCCAAGTAGCCGATAAACTGTGTGATGGACGACACCAGACCGTTGATGGAGGAGCCATATTGAATGGTAAAATAGCGAGGAACAAGCATGCCGGATATTGCCAGTACAATTTGTAAAAACAAGCTTGCCACTGTGTTTTTTGCTGCCAGCCTGGTTCTCATGATTTCTGTTCCTTCTTCAAAGATTCGTTATTGTGTGCGGTGCATGAACCGCCCTTCATATTACTGATGAGCCTGATTTTAACCGGTTTGCAGAGCCTATATATGCTTCTTTTGCAATACAGCTTCGTACATTCGTTTCCAGAGACCCTGTACAGTGCCAATGCCATAGCTTACATGCATAAGCAGGAAAATACCGGGCAGCAAAAAGCTCCACAGGCCAGTCTCGTTGATTCCCGGCAGAGAAAAAAGCACGCAGAACAGCGCATATGCCGACCAAATAAGGTAGGAAAAATATGGGAAACCGGCAAAGGCCAAAATTGTTGTGCATATAATCCCCAGCACAAACAGGAAGGGTACCAGATGATAAAGACTGACGCACCCCGGGCAAACCAGCAACGTATAACCGATCCAGAAGCCGTTCCCATATTTCTGCCGCAACATTTTCCGGAGCGTATTTCGGACATAGTGGAGGGTAACAATCTCAGGATCAAAAAGGATTCGATAACCGGCCTGACCAATGCGATAATGCATTTCATTGTCCTCTGTGCGGAGCAGGGCTTCGTTAAAACGCCCTACAACATTAAACACTTCACGGCGGTAAGCTCCGTGGGAAACTGTTTTGACATACTGTTTTCGGACTGCACGGCGACTGGTTCTTGCAGAACTGCCAAAAAGAGAGTTTTCTGCCCAAAGCAGGGTTTTCTGCCAGGGACTGTCCGTATCGCAGATGCATCTGCAGAGTCCGCCGACAACATACTCGCCCTGTTTAATAATCCGCATATTTTTCTCTGTAAAGTCAGAGGGGATACGGGTATGGGCATCAAGACGAACGATAACATCTCCTGTGCTGAGGGCGATGGCTTCATTCCAGCCTGCCGCCTGAATAATCCGGGGGTTTGTCCCGATTTGAATATTCAGAAATTTAGTCCGGTATTTCTGGCGGAAGGCCTCCATGAGAGACATAGTCCCATCGCAGGAGCCGCTGTCAATCAATATGATTTCCGTTTTTTCATGGGGATAGGTCTGCATGAGAAAATCATCTAACAGATAGGGAAGATATTCTGCTTCGTTTAGCGCAATCACGCAGAGAGATACGGTATTTGTGGGCATTTTCTTCACCTTACTTAAAAAAAACTGCATACAGCGTCTGAAAAAGGATAACGATATCACGCCGAAGGCTGAACCTCAGAATATCCTCCAGATTATACTTCATTTTCGCAGGGAGTATCCTTTCAAGGTAAACCCGTTCCGGGTTTTCGGCCGCATTCAGCTGTGCGGCTTCATTCCGATAGAGAAGGCAGGCATGACTGGTGATCCCTGCGGGCAGCAGCAGCGTTGCCCACATTTCAGGAGTGTACGCCGCAACGTATTCAGGAACCTCCGGGCGGGTACCTACAAAGCTCATATCACCCCGGAATACATCAATCAGCTGACACAATTCATCCAGATGAAACCTGCGAAGGATTTTTCCCACTCTGGTAATGCGGGAATCCTCAGCAACGGTAATAGAGGGGCCGCGTTCCGGGGCATCCCACACCATTGTTCGAAATTTGAAAATTCGAAAAGGTCTTCCGTAGGCTGTTATCCGTTCCTGACGAAAAAAAACAGGGCCGGGAGAGTCCAGCTTAATCAAAATAGCCAAAAGAAGAAAAACAGGACTCAGAATGAAAAGAAGAAGGGATGACAACACCAGGTCAAACCCCCGCTTCAGAAAAAGACTTGTTTTTTTTCTGTACAACGCATCGTAATATGACCGTACCGCTTCAGAACGCATGGCAATCGGCAGATCATCCCATTTTCTTATTATCATAGATACAATACTTTCTAACAATACTGGAGAATACCGAAATGATGTAATCCACCTCTTCGTCCGTCAGCAGGGTATGCAGCGGAAGCGTGATTTCATTGCTAAAGGACGCATAGGCATTGGGGAAATCCTCAATATGAAATCCCATTGTCCGGTATGCTGTCAGCATAGGCAGCGGGATATAGTGAACGTTGCAGGCAATTCCCTGCCCCGCCATTTCTGCAAAAATGGCATTTCTCTGTTCCTGCGTGATTCCGGGTATTCTACATATATACAGATGTCCAGAAGACTGATGGTCTGGGGCATTGTGCGGCAGGGTGAGGATACCCAGCGGGGAAAAGGCTTTGTCATAGCGACATATAATTTCTCTGCGGCGCACCAGCATTTCAGGATATCGATGAAGCTGAGAAAGACCAATCGCAGCAGCCAGATCAGTTAAGCTATGTTTATACCACGGCTGTACAATATCATATGCCCAGGATCCCAGGCGGGTTTTGTCAAAGGCATTTACTGTTTGACCGTGCAGGCAGAATAATTGGAGCTGCCTGTACACCTGATCGCTGTCCATTCCCGGGATTTTGCGCCAGGTCAGTGCGCCTCCTTCCGCAGTGGTAATGTTTTTTACCGCATGAAAGGAAAAGGAAGAAAAATCAGCCAGACTGCCTGTTGGAATGCCATGCCGGGAAGCACCCAGCGAATGTGCAGTGTCTGCCGAAATGATAATTCGTCCAAAGGCCTCCTGGATAGGATTGGAGGGATGGAAATATTTGCGCTTTTCTTCCACCATTTCATAGATTTTTTGGTAATTGCAAGGAATGCCGGCAAGATCAACGGGAATAATCACCTTCGTATGCTCGTTGATCGCAGCCGACACCTGATCATAATTCATTTCCAAGGAATCTCTGGCACAATCAACCAGTACCAGCTTGGCACCCACATGGCATACCACGGACGCTGTAGCTGAGTAGGTATAGGCGGGCACGATCACCTCATCACCCGGGCCGATCCCCAGAAGACGAAGGGCCATTTCAGCACAGGCTGTCTGGGAATTCATGCAGACTGTGCGTTCGGTTCCGCACAGCCCGGCAATTTCCGATTCCAGCTTCCGCGTGCGGGAACCGGTGGTAATCCAACCAGAGCGCAATACCTCTTCAACAGCTTGTATTTCAGCTTCGCTAATATCCGGTGGCGAAAATTCAATTTTCATATATGACATCAACCTCTTACCTGGAAAAATACTACTATGGGAGAACACAATACAATTACTGTATTGTAGCACAGTGCGGGAAAAAAGACAATGAAGTGAGGCCGAAATTTCTCATTTGTACTGAGACAGCATGCCGGAGAAAAATTGACGAAACCGCTGTTTCACGATATAATTACAAAACGAATGTATGGATGCTTTTTTAGTGCAGACCATATTTCTCCGGCTCTTTCACCAGAAAACAAAACCTTCGGCATGTGGATAATCAGAGAAGGGAAAGCAATCATGAGTAACATTGAAATATCAGAAGCGGAAACCAGAAAACTTCAGAGGATAAGCCTTAAAATGGTGAAGTACTTTGATTCCGTGTGTCGTGAAAATAAGCTGACATATTTCCTGTGTGGAGGCTGCTGCATTGGTGCCGTCAGAAATAAAGGGTTTATTCCATGGGATGATGATGTGGATGTGTTTATGCCGAGAGAGGATTACGAACGTCTGAAGGATGTGTGGAAGGATAGTCCTAAATATTCCATCCAGTATGAAACACAAAATGTTCATACTGCAAATCAATTTCTAACCATTCACGACAACGAGACAACGTTCATTGAAACATACAAAAAAGATCTGAATATCAATCACGGGGTAAAGCTTGATGTATTGCCCATTGATGGCTGTCCGCAGGGATATAAACGCAGACTCCAGAAATTATGGGCGCTGGCCTACGCACTGTTTATTGTCGGAAGAGCACCGGAAAACCATGGGAAGGTAGTGTATGCGTTCGGAAAGCTGGCGCTTTTCCTTGTTTCTTCCAATCATCTTCGGGATAAAATCTGGCGCTTCTGTGAAAAGCAGATGAGCAGATATCCTATTTCCACATGTCAAAATGTAACAGAGCTTTGCTCAGGCCCACGATACATGCAGATGGAATACCCGGCAGAACTATTTTCCCGGCAAAAATACGTTCCCTTTGAAGATACCAGTCTCCCGATCCCAATAGGATATGATACTTATCTTACAATGGCGTTTGGAGACTATATGACGCTGCCACCATTATCAGAGAGAGTGTGCCATCACGAATATGAATGTCTGGATACCGAGCATAGCTATCGGATCTATAAAAAGGATCGCTATTGTACGGCTTTGAAATAACTGGCTTAAAATCTTATTGTGGAAAGGTGGTATTGCCCCATGAATATTGCGTTAATCCTCGCAGGAGGTTCCGGCAATCGAATGGGATTAGATATTCCCAAGCAATTTTACAGCATACAGGGCAAGCCCGTTCTGATCTATACGCTGGAGGGCTTCCAGCAGCATCCGCAGATCGATGCCATTGAGGTTGTCTGCCTCGATGGGTGGATTAGTGCCGTGTCTTCCTTTGCAAAGCAATACAAAATCAGCAAACTGAAATGGATTGTGCCCGGAGGAGATACCTGCCAGGAGTCCATCAGAAACGGCGTATATTATCTGGAGGGAAAGGCCGATGCAGGGGATACCATCATTATTCATGACGGGATTCGTCCTCTGGTAGAACCTTCTGTGCTGACAGATGTTATCAGCAAATGCCAGAAATATGGAAACGCAGTGACCTCTCTGCCGTATTATGAGCAGATTTTTCTTGTAAACGAAAATGACAAATCGGTGTCAACCCAATATATCCAGAGAGAAAAGCTGCGCCGCGTTTCAACGCCGCAGGCATATCAGTTCACTCTGTTGAACCAGAAGTATCACGAGGCGTTTGAAAAAGGAATCGGTATTCAGGGCTCATCATACGCCAACACAATGATGGTTGAGCTTGGAGTTGCACTGCATTTTGCCGCCGGTTCTGAAAAGAATATTAAATTGACAACCAAGGAAGATCTGGAACTGTTCAAAGCATATTTGAAGCTTGGGTAAGGAAAATGCATATGACGAATTTAGAAAAAGAAGATATTGTTTCTGTTGCACAGCTTCCATATGACTGGGACAGACTGAGGAATAAAACGGTTCTGCTTTCCGGGGGGACGGGCTTTATAGGTTCCTTTCTGCTGGATGTGTTCCGTTACCGGAATGAAAAATACGAGGATGGAATTCGTGCGGTGTCCTTATCCCGCAGAGGGGGAAACTCCGATGGAACTGTTTTGTATCAAAAAGCGGATGTAACAACCCCCGTTGTATACCAGGGGAAGGTGGACTATGTTCTTCATTTCGCATCCAATACGCATCCACACCAGTATTCTGCGGATCCGGTTGGAACGATTTTAACAAATGTTCTTGGCTGTGAGCAGCTATTGCACCTTGCCGCAGAAAAGAACGCCCGGTTTCTACTGACATCCAGCGTTGAGATCTACGGAGAAGGCACGGAAGCGGCTATGGATGAACAATACTGTGGGTATCTTGACTGTAATCAGGCGAGGATGGGATACAATGAGTCAAAGCGTGTTTGCGAAGCACTCTGTCAATCCTATCGAAAGCAGTATGGGGTTGATTTTGTAACAGTTCGTCTTAGCCGTGTTTTTGGAGCGGACAGGAAAAAGGACACAAAAGCAATGGCTCAGTTTATGGCGAAGGCCTTAGCAGGTGAGGATATAATTTTGAAGAGCAATGGCACCCAGCGGTATTCCTATTGCTATGTAGCTGACTGTGTAAGCGGGATTATCAGGGTGCTGCTGGATGGAGTCTGCGGTCAGGCCTACAATTTATCTGAGGATGATGAGGGCATGACGCTTGCAGGATATGCCGAGCGAATTGCAGATCTGGCAGGGAGAAAGGTTGTGTATCGAATGGAAGAAGACGAGGCTGCCTCAAAAGCAGCCTATGCCCTGCTCAATACGGAAAAACTGAAAGGCATTGGGTGGAAGCCATTATACAGCGTGAGCGAGGGGCTGGAACGGACATATAAAATTTACACAGACCGCATGGCGCATGGGACTTTCGGTCAGGAGCGCTTCTTCTGCTGACCGTTGCTTTGAAGTCTGATTTTTATCCAGGACAGCACTCGCCCTCCGAGCTGGCAGGCGAATATCACCAGCCAGAAATGAATATGGATCAGGAAGGAAAACCATTCCGTTGCTCCCCCACGGGGAATAAAGAACAAATTTCCCAAAAAGAGCAGGATCAGCGTTCTCGTAAACCAGCCCTTTCGGACAGCATCCATGCAATACAAAAGAAAAACTCCCAGGAGAAGGCTGAATATGATAATTCCGGCATAACCATAATCGGAAAATACTTCTAAAATATATGATGATCCCAGTCCGTGTCCTTCCAAATATCCGGTATGACCGGCGAAAGAAATTGCGTGGCTAAGGCTGTGGCTCCTGGTGGCGAGTTCAGCGCTGTTACCGCTGGGCAGAGCGGTCGTTCCAAATAGCATGCGGCCGATACGTCCATATAATATGTAGTCGATCATGGAACCAAAGGTGAAGTTCCGTTTTACACCGGGGAGAATTGGAAGAACGGCATGCCCAACGCATAGCGTCCAGAAGGAGGCTCCCTGTCTGTAGAATAAATCAATTATCAGGCTGAATACATTGCTGCTTTCCGGAGAAATTCCTTCTCTTGTGTAATTCAAAACAGAGAGTCCAATGCAGGCAAATGGAAGCAGAGCAGCAGTGGCGCAAATCTCCCATCTGCCAAGCCAGCGTTTCGTGTCTCCAAGGTAATCACGAATGAAGCAGTACAGGAAAATGAACAGTGCGTTCAGAATGAATGGGTTACGAATTCCGATGATCAACTGAGGCACTGCAGAAAGCAGATAGACAGTGAGGGCCGCGAAAGCCAGCTTCTTTTTAGGAAGAGCAGCCAGAAACGCACAAAGGGCAAAGGGCATACAGTAGCTGATGCTTCCAAATAATGCAGGATAAGAAGGGGTGTATAAAATGAAATAATCCATATAAACCCTGCCGTGCATAAAAGCCAGCTTATCAAATTCACAATATAAGTAAAACGCCATGCAGATGATGTACAGGCACAGCGCTGTAATCTGCAGAGAAGCGGTGCTGCAGGCGTTTTGTGCGTCAGTAGTCTTTGGAGCGGCCAGGCTTTTGTCTGCCGCCCTTTTTGGCTTCACTGTGCAAATATACAGTATCGCCCCGGCATAAAGCATAAGCATACTCAAAGCGACACTGTTTAAGGCGAAGAGAATGTCCTGAGGCTGAAAACCTATCCACCATTGTTCGCCTCGAAAGAAATCGATCAGTGTTCTGCAGCCTAAAAATATAAAGCTTGTACAGAAAAAAGCGAGCAGCAGAATTCTTTTTCGCAAGTCAGAAGCACAGAACACCACTGCACATAGAAAAATGCAGAAATTTCTGAATACATACCAGTTATAGACCTCTGTGATTGAGCCTGAAATATGCAGGGTCACAGCACAGGCAAGAAGCATAATCTGCAGGGAAAAGCTTATGATGACTCTTAGAGGGACTCGTATAGGAAGGATACTTTCTTCTTTCATTGAAAACAAAACTATTCCCTTTCTGTTTGGCGTTGTTATTTTACTGTCAATTCTTCAATCAGATTTTTCCATTGTGCCAGAACAAGCTCCCTGTCAAATTGTGAGGTATTCTCATGAGAACGTTGGGACATCTGCATACGAAGCTTCGGATCTTCGATCAGACGACAAATTGACTCATAGAGCATTCCTTCGTTGCCGGGAGGAACCAGCAGGCCATCTATTTCATGGCGTACAATCTCTCTGGGACCTGTGGCAATATCAAAGCTAACAATGGGTAGGCGGTTCAGCTTTGCTTCCAGAAGTACCAGGGGCAGCCCTTCGCGATATGAGGACAAAACACACATGGAATAGTCCCCGTAGCGGGAGAGCAGATCGGAACACATTCCCGGTAAACGGACATTTTCTGTAAGCTTCAGCTTTAAAACCAGCTCCTGCAGCTGGGGCATCAGTTCTCCATCGCCGTATAGATCTAATGACCAATCAGTATGCTTTTGCACAACCCGGTGAAATGCGCGTAATAACACATCAAACTGCTTCTCCTTTGCAAAACGCCCGGCGGCAAGGATCCGCTTTGAGTCCGCACGATAATTTTCAGAATGAGGAAGAGAGAAGTCGATCCAGTTGGGAATGCAGCATAGCTTTCTCCGTGGAACCCAAAAGCGACTGACATAATCCTCCAGATTTCTCTCTGTCAGCACCACAGTTCTGTGACAGAGAATGGAGCCCATTCTCCGCATAAAGGTGGGATGGCCTCGACCATCGCGCAATGCACCATGGTCACAGAATATGAATTTTGAGCGGGTAAGGAGCCGCAGTGGCGACACAATTATGCAGGGATAGAAATCCTGTAACACTACTAAGTCAAAATCCCTTTCCCGGATGAAACGCTTCAGGGGGGTGTGCAGCCGGACTACAGCCTGCCGGAGCCGGAGACCTTCTTTGTGGAAATATTGAACGCAGATTCTGGGATCCAAAGGATACCAGTTTTTACCTCCTGATACCAGGGAAGCAATCCAGACTTCGTAATCATCCGCCAGAGCAGAGGCCAGTGCGGCATTCACACGGTCTAGTCCCCCCGACATTGAAATGTCATTTATAATAAAGCAAATTTTCTTCACTAGTCGTTTACCTCATGTAACTGATAATTTGTATTATACCACTGTGCTGAAAAAAGGCAACGAGATCGGTGCGGTTCTGACGATGATCGGCGAGGGCCTGCTTCTGGGAGCGGATACCGGCTCTTGACAGACCAGCGGCCTTATGCTACCATGATTTAAAAATTTACAAGTAAAGGAGGTAATCATCATGACGGAATTAAAGAGAGCAGTTTTTCATGATAATATCGCATTAATGATTACCCCGAAGGTCTGTCAGTAAGAAAAGAACAAGCATCGTGGTGTCATTTATGATGCCGCGATTTTTTGTGCCTGGAGAGAAGGCCAAGGATTTCGTGTCCTTGGCCTTCTCTTTTTTGGCATACGGACATTTCGGGAAAACAAAAAGAAAGAAGGAGAAATAAGAGATCAATCAGATAATGGAATGTAAAGACATGAACATGGAAGAGGCAATGGAGCTTTGCAGACAGGAGTATGAAAAAGAGAGAGAACAGGCAGCGGCCAGAGAGCTGGTTCGGGATGGGATCTTTGGCATTGCCATAAGCAGGTATGCGAATCTGGAAGAAGTGAACCGTTTATTTGTTTTAAGCGGCTTTGGGATCCGGTGCTCGGATGCCGTCTTATCCCTGAAGGAGTATGAGTTTTCAGACAAAGACAGCAAGGTGGTTATCGGGGAACTGAAACAGGAAGAACGGGCAGAGCTTGCCCCACTGTTTGAAAAGCTGCAGAAGCACTTATCCGTAAGCCCCTGCTTTTTCCCTAGGCAGGAGGGACAGGCAGGGGTGGCAAAGCAGCTTCTGGACGAAATATTTTACCCCCTATACCTATTCCTTTATGAGAAGGATTGATGAAAGGATGCGGTTGCCTTATTTTAGGAATTTGCTACAATAGAACTTAGAAAATAAGAGGGATCAGGTATAAAACAGGAGGACGGCGTATGTATGATTTAAAACCATATCTTACCACCATTGATCAGGTAATTGAGAAGGGGCCTTATAAGGATGACTGGCATTCCCTGGCGGCATATCAGGTTCCGGAATGGTACAGGCAGGCCAAATTCGGGATTTTTATCCATTGGGGAGTTTTCAGCGTGCCTGCCTTTGCAAATGAGTGGTATTCCAGAAATATGTATGTGAAGGACAGTGCAGAATATCAGCATCACATTGAAACCTATGGAGAGCATACCAAATTTGGTTATCAGAATTTTATCCCTATGTTCCGGGCAGAAAACTTTGATCCCCGGGAGTGGGCGGAGCTTTTTAAGGCGGCAGGAGCAAAATATGTTGTTCCTGTTGCAGAGCATCATGATGGCTTTCAGATGTACAAGAGCGAGATCTCTCACTGGAATGCCTATGAAAAAGGGCCGCATCGGGATGTGCTGTTGGAGCTTAAGGCAAGCTGCAATGCCCTTGGAATGGAAGTGGGCGCATCCTCCCACCGTGCCGAGCACTGGTTTTTTATGGGAGTAGGAAAAGAATTTGACAGTGACGTCAGGGAACCTCTGCAAAGGGGGGATCTGTACTGGCCCTCAATGCCGGCAGGAGAGCTGCATGATATTTTCAGTAAGCCTGAGCCGACAGAGGAATATCTGCAGGACTGGCTGGTCAGGTGCTGCGAACTGGTAGACAGGTATCGGCCAAGGATCATCTATTTTGACTGGTGGATCCAGCACAGAGCCTTTAAGCCCTACCTGAAAAAGTTTGCCGCTTATTATTATAACCGCGCCAGCGAATGGGGCAGTGATGCGGTAATCACCTATAAACATGATGCATTTTTATTTGGGGCTGCAGTGCCTGATGTGGAAAGAGGACAATTTGCAGAGCGGAAGCCGTTTTTCTGGCAGACGGATACCTCGGTGGCGCTGAATTCCTGGTGTTACACGGAAAGCAATACCTACCGCAGCGCCAGAGAGCTTGTGTGTGATCTGGTTGATATTGTAAGTAAAAACGGCTGCATGCTTTTGAATATCGGCCCTAAGGCTGATGGCTCGATTCCGGAGGAGGACAGGGGCATTTTACTTGACATAGGGAAATGGCTTTCCAAAAACGGAGAAGCCATTTACGGCACAGAGCTTTGGCGCAGATCCGGGGAAGGGCCCACTGAAATCCCGGAAGGGCAGTTTACGGACAGCATAAGGAAAGAGTTTACCTCGGAGGATATCCGCTTTACCACGGCAAACGGCTGTTTATATGCCACTGTGCTGCGGCCCTCTGAAAGCGGCAGCTATGTGATCAGGGCTCTTGGAATACAGCCTGCCCATGAAAAAGATAATTTCTGCGGTATCATCCGGGAGATAAGCATCCTGGGAACGGATGAAAAGCCTTTATGGAAAAGAGAGGCTGACGGGCTTTTCCTTACTTCAAAATATCGCGACGGGGATTATCCCATTGTGTTTAAAATGGAAATTGACTGATACCGGTCTTATGATATTGCAATAAAACCGTTGGATGTTCCGGCGTACCGAACCATCGGAGTGGCGGTGAGGAGCCGGAAAGAGCTGTCCTTAGCTGCCCGCCGATTTTTGGATTTCCTTGATTACAGGGAAGAACAGTTATCCTGAAAACATAGCAGATAAATGAAAGCGCACTCCTTTGGCAGGTGCTAAAATGTCCTTAGCATAGGGAACCTTGCAAAACTGTTTTTTTTATGTGAATGGTGCGGAATCTGCAATTTAACGCAGGCACGCTCTCGCTGCATATCGCTGGCAGCGGTACATAAGGCGCCAAAATACGGCGCCTAAGTACCGGCCGCTCTATAGCACCTGCTTATAAATATGCAGTTCCGCATGATCCATAAATGTAAAATAGCAGTTTTGCAATGGGATGGCTATATGAAAAGCAGCATTTCAAGGCAATGAATAGGCAAGAGGGCAAGAGAAAGGAGCATTTATCTATGAGCAGAGCAGGAAATCATTTTCAGGAAAAATTTATGTCCCTGAAATTCAGGGGAAAAGAGATCTTTAAACCCATGAACACAGGGCGGATTGATGAGCATGTAAGCTGTGTGAGGGAATATATTGCCAATATCTTTTTTTACACCAAAAACGGCAAAACCATTATGATTGTCAGCGAAAGCTGCTGAAGGACGGGCAGGTCTTTTGGATCAATGACATTAAAATAGAATGTTTTCTGGTACCCGGACATACCTGGGGACATATGTGCTATCTGATCGACGACCAGTATCTGTTTACCGGCGATACGATCTGGTTTGGCCCTGACGGAGGATATTCCTTCCTGGATGCCCTGGCAGAGGATAACGAACTGGCAAAGAGATCTCTGGCAGAATTTGAACAGAAGCTGCGCAGCCGTAAGCTTTCTCCTATGGTCATTACGGGCCATACCGGCTGGTATGATGATCTGGACTGGGTTTTCCGCCACAAGGATCAGGTCTGCAGGGCAGGCAAGAAGCAAAAGCCCCATGATCCCAATGCGCCCTATGACGGCTATGACGAGACCCAGGATACAGAGGAAAATGCAAGAAATGTGCTGATTGCAAAGGTGGTTCCGGTGGTCGGATAGAGGATCTGCTTGAGAGGAAGGCACGCACCCCTAAAAAAAGTAAGAGTTACAAAGGAAATGGTCATAGATGCTGCGTTTGAAGTGACAAGAGCAGAGGGCATTGAAGCGGTAAACGCCAAAAATGTGTCAGGGTATTTGAAATGCTCAACACAGATGTCCGGTGGATGATCCGGTTTGATGCAGAACGGTGAAGGGCCGGAAAAATTTTTTGACATATCAGATTTGAAAACGGAAGAAAGCGCAGAGTTACCCATATTGCTTGAAGGGACTCTGCGTTTTTATGAGGATAAAGATGGATAAGCATAAGGGACATTAAGTTTGCCTTAAAAGGCTTGAATTATGTGGCCGACTTCGGTAAAATGACAATGGTTAGCAAGAACTAACTTGCGCAGCGGGAAATGATATGCAAAAGAAAGAGGAGGGAAAACACAGTGGAAGAGAAAATCAAGCCGGAACTGAATGGAGCAGCAGAGACCATGCTGCAGAGCTTTTATGCGAGAGCGCAGTATTCCCTGAGCAGGAAACATAAATTTTATGATGCAAAAGCGGTGGAAATGGTAGAAAAAATTGATTATGATTTCAGCAAGGCTTCCAAAGATTCAACAATGGGAAGCGGGGTAATTGCAAGGACGATCGTATTTGACGAACTGGTAAAGAAATTTATCGATCAAAATCCGGATTGTACGGTTGTCAATATTGCCTGTGGACTGGACACCAGATTTTACCGTATGGATAACGGCAGGATCACCTGGTACAATCTGGATCTTCCGGAAACGGCAAGCGTCCGTGAGCAGATCTATCAGGAAAAGGGCCGGGTTTCTACCATAGGATGCTCTGTACTGGAGGATGTGTGGGCAAAAGAGATCAAGGTAAGAGGGAAGATGCTGTTTATCGTAGAGGGACTTTCCATGTACCTGACAGAGGAAGAAAATGCCAAAATGCTGGGGATTATCAGAGATCATTTTGAAAATGCAACTGTGCTGCTGGAATGCCTTGCAAAGAAATGGGTCAACCGCGAAAAGGTAGAAAAGTCCATAAAGGATACCGGAGCAAAGTTTGTTTTCGGAGCGGATTGCTTTGAGGATCTTGGAAAGGCAGCAGAAGGCTACAGGAAGATAAAGGACGATAATATCGTAAGAGGAATGACAGCGCTCTTTCCTATTTTAAAACCCTTTGCGGGACTGCCATATCTTAACAAGGTTACACAGAAGATCCTGATCTTTGAAAAGATTGTGTAAAGCAGGATTTTGAGGTAAACTTTCTTTATAGAAGCGCTGATATAAGTTCCAGACATTGCTTCGGGCTTATAAAGGCGTGGTGGGAAGACAGGCGGAGCCCGTCTGTGGAACGGAGAAAGTATGCAGATTTCCAGCAGATTTACAATGGCAATCCATATGTTTGCCTGTATCGTGACTTTTACAGATTGCAAAGTAACCAGTGAGCTTATGGCAGGCAGCATTGGCACCAATCCGGTTATCATCAGGAAGCTGCTTCAGCAGTTGAAGGCCGCCGGGCTGATTGAGGTAGCTAGAGGAACCGGAGGCGTTACCATTACAAGACCCCTGGATGAAATTTCCTTTTTGGACGTATACAGAGCGGTAGAATGTACTCCAAGTGAAACCTTATTCCATTTCCATGAAAATCCCAGCATGGCCTGTCCGGTGGGAAGAAGCATTCATGCTGTGCTGGATGATAAGCTGCTTAGAGTGCAGGAGGCCATGGAAAGGGAACTGACAAATATGACGCTGGCTGATGTGGTTAGGGATATAAAAGAAAAGACTTTAAGAAAAGAATGAAGGTGGGCATGATCAGCGCACCTTTTTTCAAAGTCGGAGATGTAACTATTGACATTACATCAACTGAATGATATTTTGCAAGAGATGTAACAAGATGTGTTACAATGAAATGAATTGATACCCAAATAGCGAGCGGAGATCAGAGCCGTTGATTTGGAAGAAAGGCGGTATGCTTGATGAGAGGATGGAAAAATTCCAAAGCTTTTCCTGCACAAAATGAGGTAGAAAGGCTTGGCAGGGCCATTGAGGAGGCAGATGAGAAGCTGTTAGCATCCTGTTATCATTCCTGCTTGGAGCTTGCAGAGCAAAATGGGGTCAGGAGTGTGGCTTTTTGCTGTATCTCCACAGGCGTCTTTATGTTCCCTAATGAACGGGCGGCAGAAATCGCAGTAGAAACGGTTCGGAAATATTATGAGGAAACAGGAAGCGAAATGAAAGTTGTTTTTGATGTGTTTAAGGAAGAAGATCTTGCGATTTATAGTAGGATTTTATAAGATGATATATTAGGATAAAAAATATGTAACAAAGCGGTAAGGGGAGAAATGATGAGTGGAATTCAAAAGATACTATTGATTGTGGGAGCGGCTTTTACTGCAATAGGGGGCGTATTTACAGTCACATTTTGGAGAGTCAGTGCGTGGATGACAGATGATTTCCGAGCCTTTTTGATGATCCCCGTGCTGTTTTTGATACTTGGACTGGCCATGATCCTATGGGTGCTTGTAAAGCGATACCAGAGGTTTTTTATTATAAAGCATGGAACAAAATATCCGGCAAAGATCTACAGCTATGTGGAAAACACAGCTTATACAGTGAACGGCAGGTTCCCGGTTAATGTTAAGGTTCACTATTTTGACCGTAACCATATAGAAAGAGAAGCGATTATTCCCACGAACTTTGAACAGGGAACAGGAGACTATCCGGTGGGGATGACAATAGATATTTATGAGTATCGGGGCAAATATGATTTTGACCCGGCTTCTGTTCGGGATGAAATCCTTCCGGGAGAAGGAGAACTGATGGATGATAAACCGGTGGATCTCTCAAAGGTCAGGCTGGTGGCTGTAAGCTGCCAGGGCTGCGGTGCATCTTTTCAGGCGGCAGCAGGTTATGCGGGCAGATGTCCCTACTGCGGCAGGTATCAGAATGTACGGTAAGCATTTGGGGAAAAGAAGAATACAGAGAGACTGATTGACGTTCCTTGAAAGAATGGTATAATGATACCTGTGACAAAAATAAGGGACACGGGGAAGGAATAGAAAAGTGGACAGAAGTTTTTTGCGGGAGAAAAAGAGGATCGTTATTAAGATCGGAACCTCGACGATCACCCATACGAGTACAGGCAATCTGAACCTGGGGAAAATGGAAAAATTTGTGAGGATCCTGACAGACATCAGAAATCAGAATAAGGAAGTGGTGATTGTATCATCCGGCGCTATCGGAGCAGGACGCAAGGCCCTTGGCTTTAAGGAAAAACCAAAGACGCTTTCAGAAAAGCAGGCCTGCGCAGCAGTAGGACAGGCAAGACTGATGATGATCTATCAGAAGCTGTTTGCAGAGTACAATCAGACCATTGCCCAGATCCTGATTACCAAGAGGATCCTGCTCAATGAGATCAGTCTGCAAAATGCCAAGAATACCTTTCATGAGCTTCTGGAATTAGGGGTAATCCCGATTGTAAATGAAAATGACCCGATTTCCACAGATCAGATCCAGGAAGAAAACTTTGGAGATAATGATACCTTATCAGCCAACGTAGCAGAAATGGTAGATGCGGATCTTTTGATCCTGCTTTCCGATATAGATGGGCTATATACGGACGATCCGCGCAAAGATCAAAACGCCAGATTTATCAGTTATGTGGACAGCATTGATGACCATCTGGAGGCTATGGCAAAAGGGGCAGACACAACCTTTGGAACCGGAGGCATGGCAACGAAGATCGCAGCGGCAAAGCTTGCTGGCAGCGCCGGTGTAGATATGGTGATTGCCAACGGAAACCGGATCGGGAATATTAACCGTATCCTGGAAGGGGAAGAGATCGGAACCCTGTTTAAGGCAGATAAATAGAAAATCTTTTAAAGGATAAAAGGCCCGGCATTTTGACATGCCGGGCCGATTTGGCGTTTAAGAAAGACTATGTAAAAACAGTCCGCTTCTGAGCTTTGGCTCAAACCAGGTAGATTTGGGGGGCATAAGCAGCCCTGCATCGGCCACGGAAAGCAGCTCCTCAATGGAAGTGGGATACATGGAAAAGGCCAGTGTCATATCCTCGGAAACCCGTCTTTCCAGCTCGGAAAGTCCGCGGATCCCGCCTACAAAATCAATCCGTTTGTCTGTCCTGGGATCTCCAATTCCCAAAATCGGCCCTAAGATTCTGTCCTGCAAAATGGAAACATCAAGTCCTTTTACAGGATCGTCGGAAAGAAGCGGCAGGGAAGCAGTGACAAGATACCAGCTGCCGTCAAGGTAAAGGCCAAAAGAGCCCTTGAAGGAAGGAGAAATAGCTTCCTTTTGAGGGGCGGAAACGGTAAAGCCTGCTTTTTCCAGGGCACTTAAAAATTCAGAAACGGAAAGGCCGTTCAGATCCTTTACCACACGGTTATAAGGCAGGATCGCAAGCTGATCATCCGGGAAAAGAACCGAAAGAAAACGGTTAAACTCTTCCTCGCCGGTATAACCTGGATGTTCTTTTCTGCGTTTTTGACCGACCTTCACTGCTGAGGCGCAGCGGTGGTGCCCGTCTGCGATATAGGTACAGGGAATTTCTGCAAAAGCCTTTTCAAGCTTTTGAATGGCGTCCTGATCGGAAATCCGAAAGACCCGGTGCCTGATCCCATCTGAGGATACAAAGTCATATAAAGGAGCTTCCTGTTTGGCATCTTCTACAATCTGGTTGATAACGGAAACAGAACGGTATACCAGGAAAATAGGGCCTGTATGGGTGTCTGTAATGTCCACATGGCGGATCCGGTCAAGCTCCTTGTCTTCTCTGGTCTTTTCGTGTTTCTTGATAATCTCATTCTGGTAATCATCAATGGAGGAGCAGGCTACAATTCCTGTCTGGGAGCGGCCGTCCATGGTAAGCTCATAGATATAGTAGCAGGGGGCGTCTTCCATGATAAAGGAGCCATCCTGCAGCATGGAGTTTAACAGTTCCTTTGCTTTTTCATAAACCTTTGGATCATAGGTGTCAACATCCTCTGGAAACTGTGTTTCTGCACGGTCGATCTTTAAAAAGGAAAGAGGTTCCCTGAGGGTTTCGTCAAGCGCTTCCCTGCGGTTATAAACATCATAGGGCAGCGCTGCAATACGATCTGCCAGCTCCGGGATGGGTCTGATACTGCGAAAGGGAGTAACCTGTGGCATATACATCCTCCTTGTTCTTCTCTGGAATGATAATCTGATGTTGTAAAGATTATACGTTGCGCAAAGAGGGCGTGTCAATGCTTACCTGGAAATATAATTAAGGAAAAGGAAGTAACGTCTTCCATCACGAAAATATAAAATAACGTTTCTCTTTTTTTGAAATATTGCAATTTGTATTATGAGATGCTATACTTGTCCCAAAATAAAAGAGTCGTTATAGGGATTTGCTAAGAACAAAGGAAAAGGGGATTAGTGAACGAAGGACGATTCGAGGAGGATATTAGCATATGAAAAAGAAAGCATTCAAAAGAAAACGGAATATTTTAAATGTATTGGCAGCACTTGTTATGCTTATGGCAATGCTGCTTACGGCATGCTCATCCGGTAAAACAGATGCCGCACTTGCGCATGATATTAAATATTACTATGAGTAAGCTGGGCGAAGGAATTTAGGGTTCCACAATATAAGGCTGATCCTGTTAGACATGAGGTGTTAGCAGTTATGGGGAAGAGTGAGACACAGATTTGCTTTCAAAAAAGGCTGGCGTTTTGTGTACTTTTTAACCGGAAACATAAGTGCATTGAAGTTAAATTGACACGGTTTTCACTTTGTCATTGTTTATGGCTTGATTAACCATTGTATAAAGGGCAAATATATAGGCTTTTTTGTGCAAAATAAATAAGAAAGTAGAGGAATGCTATATGGAAAAACAAGATATAGTACAAAAAAATATAATAAGTGATCTTTTTTGGGGATATATTAGTAGTTGTGTAGAAGATAAAATAGATGAGCAGAGGTTTAAAAGACAGGTATTAAAAATAGATAAAAAATTAGATGATTATATGGAAGCAGTGGACGATTTGATCTTGAGAGAACAAATCCAGCAATTTATTAGGGGAGAACTGTTAAAGATAATTGGTACGGATTATGAAATAAGTGAAGAAATAATTATTCGGAAATTTCAAACTAAATATAAAGGATATATACCCAATGATATAAAGAAAATTATAATACAATCTCTAAATATGATTGTAGATGAGATGTTTGAAATATTTTCTCCAGAACAAAGAGTTATATTATCTGTTTGTATAGAAAATAATAAAATGCTTAACCAGTTAATTAGTATAAAGCAAAAAGATAGAAAGGTGCAGGCCCCCCGTTGTTTAGAAAGCAAAAATGAAAACAAAGAAGATACTAATTCGTTTAAAAAAGTATGGAATTCGGAACTGTTTTTGGAAGGAGAAAAAGATAAGAAAAAATTATTAGACGTTTTCGTTAAAACAAATTTTGAAAGAATTATTATAAGTAGGATAGAAAATTGTAAAAGAGATAGGAAGAGGAACAACGAAAAGCATGAAGTGGAGAAGCGCGACATAGAGAAGAAAAGTAAATATTATTGGCAGGTTTTAAATGGAAATATAGAAGAGTATACCGTCGAGGCTGCTTTGAGACATTATGAGGAGGATATTGATAAAAGTAGTAATTTAGATGATGTATTATTAGATTTTGTACAATCAAATAATAAGGTATGTATCATTATGGGACAACCAGGAAGTGGAAAGAGTAGTCTTTTGGCATATCTTGCAGGTGATTTTTTTGAAAATAGAAAGGATTGCCTCTTTGTTATATTGTCGAAAGTAACATATAAAGAAAGTCTATTGCAATCAATATGTTACTATTTGAAAATGACTCCAGAGCAATTAGAGAATAAAAATATTATTTTAGATGGATTTGATGAAATGGTTGTTTTGGAAAATGTTGAAAAAATTTTTGCTAATTTTATTAATGATGTTAAAAATCAGTATATTCAAGTTAAATTTTTTATAACTACGAGAGAAAACTATATCGACATTCTGAATGCAGATTTCCTTTTATATTATAAAGAATGTACCATCATTCGTTTGAAAAATTTTGGATTAATTCAAATGATAGATTTTCATAAAAAATATAAAAAAGAGATAATATCTTATGAAAGATTGAAAGCATTAAACATGGAAAAGGAAGTGTTTGGAATACCGTTGATTTTATATATTATATATTCATTAGAATTAGATATTAATAAAGATACTGATAAATATATGTTATATAATAAAATTTTTTCAACAGAGAATGGAATTTATGATAAATGCAATTCTGGAACAGGCGGGTATGGAACAAGAGGTAGAAAGCTTAGCATTGAAGACAAGGAATCTTTTCATAGGATTTCACAGAAAATAGCATTTTTAATGTACACAAGTGCTACGCTGGAAGTTTCACATGAAGATGTTGAGCAAAGTATTAAGGGCTGTGGATATACGGAAATGAGCCTGAAAAATTATTTGCATAACAATTATTATGAAAAAAACATGAATATGCAAATTAAATTTAAACATAAGTCATTTTATGAATATTTTTTGGCTGAATATTTATTTAATTATATTGTTGAGGTGTTATGCGAAGACAATAGCATAGAGCAACAGTGTCAAAGTATATGTGAACTATTGGTGATAGGAAGAATTGAAGAAGAAGTATTTAAGCATTTTAATAGTAAAAAAAATTTTGAAAAGGTTATATCAATTGAAGAATTTTCCCCAATGTTATCGAAATGTGTAGAAAAAATAATTCTTTACGGTGGAATGCACTTTGTAAATTCATGTATTGAAGCTAATGTTTTAAGGGGTGAAGCTAATATATTTTTTAATATAATGAAAATAAGTAAAATTATATTAGCAGATGAGGAGGATAAGATAGCATGGTCAGAAGAGTTGAGACTGATTACTAATGAAATGAATAATCTTCAATTATTTGACTATTTAGAACCACATTTGATTGATAGTATACTATTACCCAATATTGAGCTTCAATTAGTAAATATGTCATATGAAAATGTAGAATGCCTTAAAAAGGGAATTTGGATGGGGCGGATGATAGCTTCTCAAACTTTATCAAATATTAATATGACTGGATCCTATTTGGGATGTTCAATAATGAGTAAGTGTAGGTTTGAGAGGAGTACATTTTGTGATTCTGATTTTAGAAATAGTTTTTTAACTGATGTTAGTTTTATCAATTCAAATTTATTAGGAGCTGATTTTCAAAATTGTATATTTCAAAATGTTGCATTTATTAGAGTTAAAATAGAAAAAGTTACATTTAAAGGAAGTATTATGAAAAATGTTATTTTTGATGAAGAATGTTTACCTTTATTAAAAGAACAAGGGGTTGATTTGGATAATATCATAGTTTATTGTTTAAAAACTCGAAAAGAAATGTTGTATCAAGAATATGTGAATAAAGATATTTAGAGAAAAAGTGAATATAAGTTAGAGACAAAAACAGATTTTGTGTAAAACTGGCTTGGAAAATCGAATTCCGGTGTCAAGTAGTAAATCCTGTAGTATTTTTAATAACATGATTGAGAACTTGGGTCTTGAAAAAATGGATTCTCGTTATCATCATAGTAATTAGTGGAGTTCAATATAGTAAATAAATCCCGGGAAGGTAGTGCATTGGATACGAATTTCATTGACAAATTCTAAAATGTGAAAATTTACTTTCAGTTAAACAGTAGTTTTTTTGATAAATTACTGGCGAGTTGAGTTAGATGGGGCAGATTAATATTATTGGGGAAATTTGGGCATGCGGACATTTTTTTAGACCGCTATGCCTATACTCCTTCTATAATCTAGA
>ERZ779737.164-NODE-164-length-68453-cov-2.498085_pt1 | contig 68453 bp, 60 predicted proteins | sample MGYA00511889_ERZ779737 | MGnify/ENA primary metagenome ERZ779737 (study PRJEB29588, sample SAMEA2163575) | human gut metagenome | biome: human gut; feature: human-associated habitat; material: faeces | place: Denmark | collected 2008/2010 ... | reverse complement strand
CTTTTCTATTTTATGCAAGCAAGCGATGCCGGGACTTGAAGGCGACCGTTAAGAAAACAGTCCTGTGGACTGTTTTTAGGGAGAGCGTTGATGAAAGTATGATGATGAACAAGCCGCATTGGCGAGGACGGAAGTTTGACAAATAGCAATCACCGTCACTCGCAGTTACCGCTATAAATGAATACTCAAACTTCATCAAATAAAACAAATGTTGGATAAACATATTTACAGCACCATACCTTGACAACCAAAATCCGTTGTGATAATATCGTTTTTGGCAACGGGAGTCCGTTAAGCATATTTGATATGGGGATATGAATTTATGAAAAAAGCAGTTTTATTTGACCTTGACGGCACAATGTGGCACACTTCTGATGTGATTTTGCCTGTGTGGAATGATGTACTTAAAAAACATAAAGAAACAACAAAGCAAGTCACACTTGAAGAAATGAACAGCTATATGGGAAAAACGGTTGAACAGATTGCGTCAATAATGTTGCCCGAGCTTCCTCTTGAAAACTCGGTTGCAATTGTAAAGGAATGTTGCGCTGAACAGATTCCGTCACTTCGCAAAACAGGCGGTCATTTGTATGATAATCTTGAAAGTACGCTTGAAATTCTTTCAAAGAATTATCTTCTCGGCATAATCAGCAATTGTCAGTGCGGCTATATTGAAGCGTTCCTGTTCGCTCATAAGCTTGAAAAATATTTCTCCGATTTTGAAATGTCGGGCAGAACCAATCAGACAAAAGGGGAGAATATAAAGCTTGTTATTAAGAGAAACAGCATTGATAAGGCTGTGTATCTCGGCGATACAATCGGCGATCAAATTGCCGCAAAAGATGCAGAAATTCCGTTCGTGTTTGCATCATACGGATTCGGCACAACGGAAAATCCCGAATACACAATCAGTTCGTTTGATGAATTGCCAAAAGTTGCAGAAAAAATTCTCGGCTAAATGCGATAAAATAAGATGATATCGGGATACTGCCTGTCACGGTGTCATCTTGTCAAAAGGTATAAAGTTTCAGTTTTTATGCGTTTTTTGTTGACAGAGAAAAAATAATGTAAAAAATTTGAAAAAACTTTCAAATATCTATTGACAAATTAAATGCCTTGTGATACAATGTTGACTGTTGAGTCGAGAGATTCACAACTTAATAATTGCGAGTGTGCTGGAATAGGCAGACAGGCACGTTTGAGGGGCGTGTGTTTCACGACGTACGGGTTCAAGTCCCGTCACTCGCACCATTAAAAGAGGATTGATATAAAATATCAATCCTCTTTTAATTTGTACCAGCAAGCGATGACGGGACTTGAAGGTAGCCTTGCGACCGCCTGTGGCGGAAAAAGGGAGCAAAGCGCTGTCTGAAATAAGGAGCATAAGGAAGTGCATTTATGCACAACGCAAGGCGACTGTATTTCAGACGGGGAGAGAATAACCGTAAAAACAAAAGTGGATAGAAGAAAACAACTGTTTTTAGGGAGAGCGTTGATGAAAGTATGACTATGAACAAGCCGCATTGGCGAGGACGGAAGTTTGACATATAGTAATCACCGTCACTCGCAGTTACCGCTATAAGGACTTTAGGTAGCCTTGCGACCGCCGCCTGTAGCGGAAAGAAGTTTAAGACTTCATTCTTCGAAGCTCTTTTTGTTTTATGCGAATAATAGTTACTTTTTTGAAAAAATCGAAAAAATTTTAAAAATTTTAAAATTTTTTGGGATTTTATAAAATCAAAAGCCGTTTTAAATTGTCTATATTATGAAAGGAAATGAGAGGAGGTTATTTTATGAACATTTCCCACTTAGTAGAGAAAATTAAAAAGGGAGATAACAAATCATTTGAAAAGCTCTACAAGCTTACAGAGCGTGAAGTGTGGTTTACTTGTATCAGCTTTTTAAAGAACGAAACAACCGCACAGGACATTATGCAAGAAACTTACATAACGGCTTTTTTAAAAATCCAATCTTTGGAAAAATCATCACAAATCAGAAGTTGGCTTAACAGAATTGCCGTTAATAAGTGCAAAAATTATTTGAAAGGTAAAGGTGAAATCCAACTGGACGATGAAATTTTTGAAAATCAGGCAATAGTTGACGAGCGTATATCAATTCCCGAAGAATACATTTCAGACAAGGCAAAGAGAGAAATTATTCTTTCGATTATGCAGGAAGTACTGTCCGATGTTCAGTATCAGACAGTGATTATGCACTATTTTAATGAAATGACTGTTGATGAAATCGCAGAAGTCTTTGAATGTTCAAGGGGTACTGTGCTTTCAAGGCTCAACTATTCAAGGGCAAAGATGAAAACTGCAATTGAAGATTACGAAAACAAAAGCGGTGACAAGCTTCACGGTGTTGTTGTTGTACCTTTCTTTACAACTATTTTCAAGGAAGAAGCAAAGAGCCTTGTAGTACCGAACATTACAATCAAGCTCCCGAACGGACAGACACTTGCAACATCTGCAACAAAAGGCTTTGCGACAGGTGCAAAGTCAACAGTTTCATCTATCGTAAAGGCAACAGCAACTGCGACAGTAAAAACCAAGGTAATTGCCGTTGTCTGCGGTGCTACAATACTTGCAGGCACATCAGCAGTCGGCATAAGCATTCTTGCAGGCTGTAACGCTGAGAAAGAACCGACAGAACCGTCAGTAATATCTTCAACCGTACAGACTTCAACCGTACAGACTTCAACTGTATCATCTGAGGTCAGCAAGGCTATTGAGGATAACGGTCTAAAAATCGACAAAGACGGCAACATCACTGATAAGAAGGGTAAGAAAGTCGAAGTAAAAGACGGCAAAGTAGAAGTAAAAACCGATGACGGTAAGACAGTTACAGTTAAGGTTGACGATGTAAAAACTACAGTATCTAACAAAAATAACAGCAAAAAGGGTAACACCGAAAAGAAAGAAGATACTAAGTCAAATACATCTTCAAAGAAAGACGACTCTTCAAAGACAAATACATCAAAGGTTGACACTTCTAAGAATGACAAGAAGCCAGCGTCTAAGCCGAGCACCTCTTCAAAGAACGACACAAAACCAGTTCAGAAGCCAGCATCTAAGCCGAGTGAGTCCTCAAAGACTGAAACTCCTACAGCAAAGCCAAAAAAGAAGGTATGGGTAGTTGACTACAAAACAGTACACCACGAAGGTTATTGGAAAGTAGTAGGCACTCACGAGGAGCCAGTATATGGTTGGGTAGGTTGCAATGTATGCAATGACTGCGGTAAAAAGTTACCTGATTCTAACACTTTGTTAGATCATTTGGAGTGGGAAGCAGATAATGGTGGAAAGGGTTCTTATCACTACGAGAAAGAATATGTACAGACAGGCACAAAGACAGTAGAAGACAAGAAGTGGGTAGAACCTCATGATGAAAAGGTTGTATCAGGTGGTCACTACGAGTACAGATAATTAAATTTGATAACAAGAATAAATACTAAATAAGATAGGGCTGTGAAGAAATGAAGTTTAAGACTTCGTTCTTCACAGCCTGACTTGTTTTGTACAAAAGCACGGCACACCAAAGTTTCCTGTTCGTAAAGTATGCCCGAGCATAGTATTGTAATCGTTTGTGCAATAAATTGTAGGGTAGAACCGTGTTCTCCCATTCGTGTGCAAAGCACACGGTTGAACGCAAAGCGTTCAAAGCAGGATACATAATTTTGGCAAAATTAGAATATGTTATGTTTAAGCTCAAATATTCTGACACAATAAAAGCCGTGTTTATTTTTGTCAATTGTATTTTTAAAATTCCGTCAGAACAATGTGCGCCTGTGAATTGTCAAGTACAATGGGTTTATCCATATCTACTCTCTTTAGTTCTCCGTACAGTCTGCCGAAAATCACCGTTGTTTTGTCCATATATGCCGCCATTGCCTCGCCTTTTACCGTAAACGGCTTAAATGTAATGTCAACTGCGGAATATCCTGCCTTGAAGTACCACGGTCTGTCAAGATTTCCGCCTGTACTTTTAACATTTATCTGTGACAGCTTTTCAAGATGCCCGTCAGTGAAAAAGCAGTTTTCGTTGCCGTAACGGTTGTCGCCTACTCTGCTTGCAAGGCAGAGGGAAAAGCGTTTTCCGTCAATAAAGCAGTCGGAGCTTAATCTCTGATAATTATGCTTTCTCGGCTTTGAAAAGCGTGTCCAATCAAAATATGCGTTAGTGGTTGTTTCGTTTAAGGAATATTCCATACCGCCCACACGAATAATTCCGCCTGCGACAAATTTGGGAACAAAGCGTTTGAGATAAAAATATTTTCTGTCTCTCTCAAACGGTGCAATTTCGTTAAGACTTTCGCCCGCCGTCTTTTTGAGATTGATGTTAAAGTAAAGATTTTTTATGCCGCCAAAGTCGATAAAATCACATTTTAAAAATCTTCCGTTCGGTGTGTTTGTAAGCTGCAGCTGAAGTCTTTTGTCCGTGTACAAAAGCTCTCCCGAGCTGCCCGATTCGGGAAGCTCGTTCTTGCTGAAAACAAATTTCTTTACAACACAATCGTAAATCACACCGCCTCTTTTAAGGTCGGCAACCGCAATTTTTACCGCAAATTCCATGCCCAGATTTTCAACCGAAAGATAGAGCGAAACCTCTGTGTTGCTTATGAAATAGCAATCCCTTTCGCTGTGTTTTCCTCTTGTTTTGCTCTGTTCGCTGTTATATTCAAAAACAGGCGTTCTTGCCCAGCCTGCACACATAACCTCTCCGTTTTCTTCAAAAACATTATGCTTTTCGGTTATCTCATGTTGCAAAACAATCCCTCCGTGTTCTCGTTTTTAAAATTTCCCATAAAATCACACCATACAATATACACAAAATAATTATGCTTTTCAAGAATTATAACAAAACTGTAAATTTCGATTTTCCGCATCCGAACACTATCGTATGTACTGATATATATTTTTGGTGCATAAACTTGTAATACTATCATACACCAGTGAGGGCGGTTTTTATGAAGAAATTTGTCATTTCGCTTTTAATCTGCTTATGTTTTCTGCTTTGTTCATGCAGTGCTGACACATCGGGATATCAAAACGAGCTTACCTGCACAGACTGGAGTGCAGAGCTTGACGGCGGCGGAAGGATAAGCCTTTCGTTTGACGGCGACAATGCGTCCCTTATTATGATGAGCGGAAAAGACAAGGCGGAGCTTTGCGGAAAATATGTTGCCGATGATACAACGCTTGTCATATTTGTGCCGAAACTTTACAGAAACTACACATTTGAATATATTCCCCACGGAAAAAAGCTTGATTTGTCATACAACGGTTCAAAAATCACGCTCAGCCGTGCCGATAACACGCAAAAAACCGAGTAAATCAGCCGTTCAAAGTTTCTTATGTACATTTTGAGCGGAATACGCAGATTAACGAATAATTTTATTGATAAATAAAGTTGTGTGTGTTATAATGTTTTAAGCTATGTTATTATGCCATTTTTGGATTTTTTCGGAGGTATTGTTTTGGTAGTGTTTGGAATTGATCCCGGATATGCCATTGTAGGCTGGGGAGCAATCAATTTTAAATCGAATACATACAAAACTCTCGGCTTCGGTGCAATTGAAACCGTTGCGGGGACGGATTTTAACAAACGGCTTGAGTACATCTATGACGAAACCTATGCTATTCTCAACAGATGTCGCCCCGACGCCCTTGCAATCGAAAAACTTTACTTTCAGACCAATCAGAAAACGGCTATCAATGTTGCTCAGGCAAGGGGAGTAACCCTGCTTGCGGCACAAAAACTTAAAATACCAATCTTTGAGTACACTCCTCTTCAGGTCAAAACGGCTGTAACTGGATACGGCAAGGCTAAAAAACCACAGGTTATGGAAATGACCGCAAGGCTTTTAAAGCTGAAAGAAATCCCGAAACCCGATGATACCTGTGATGCACTTGCAATTGCAATCTGTCACACACAGGCGGCAGGCTCACAGCTCAGAAGAGTAATGTACGGAAAGGGACTTTAAATATGCTTTATTCCGTAAGAGGAAAACTTATTGCTATAGAATCAAATGCGGCGGTAGTAGAGTGCGGCGGTGTCGGCTATATGTGCCAGACAACAATGAACACACTCAAAGCCGTAAAGCTCAACACAGAGGTAACGCTCTACACCTACCTTAATGTAAGGGAAGATGCGGTTGACCTTTTCGGCTTTGCAACAAAGGCAGAGCTTGAAACCTTTAAAAACCTCATCAGCGTAAGCGGTGTAGGTCCAAAGGCAGGACTTGCGGTTTTATCGGAGCTCAGTCCCGAACAGGTTGCAATGGCGATTGCCTCCGATGACCTCAAAACAATTACAAGAGCACAGGGAATAGGCAAAAAAATTGCACAGAGAATTGTTCTTGAACTCAAGGACAAGCTTGCAAAAGCGGCTAAGGAGGACAGTTCCTTTGCACAGGCGGCACAGAACAGCGTGAATGTTTCAACGGGAAATGTTCCGAAAGCAATCGAGGCACTCGGAGTTTTGGGCTATTCTCCTTCGGATGTTTCACCCGTGCTTGCAACACTCGACAGCACCTTGCCTGTTGAACAGCTTATTTCACTCACATTAAAACAGATGGGAAGACAGTAACATATGAGTAAAATGGAATTCTCGGATGAATTTGATTTTGAAAACAGAATAACCGATACTTCCGAAATTCCCGAAGATACGGCAGAGAGCGACAACCCTCTGCGGCCGAAAACACTTTCGGAATACATAGGACAGGAAAAGGCAAAGGAAAACCTCAAGGTTTTTATCGAGGCGGCAAAAATCAGAGGCGAAACCCTTGACCATGTACTGCTCTACGGCCCTCCGGGACTCGGTAAAACAACTCTTTCGGGAATCATTGCGAATGAACTCGGTGTGTCAATGAGAATAACCTCAGGCCCTGCAATTGAAAAGCCGGGCGACCTTGCGGCATTGCTTACCAACCTTAACGAGGGCGATGTGCTTTTTATTGACGAAATTCACAGACTGAGCCGTTCCGTTGAAGAAATACTTTACCCTTCAATGGAGGACTTTGCAATTGATATCATCACGGGCAAAGGTCAGATGGCGGCTTCGTATCATCTGCCGTTGCCAAAATTTACACTTGTCGGAGCAACCACAAGAGCAGGTCAGCTGACCGCTCCTTTGCGTGACCGTTTCGGTGTGGTGTTAAGACTTGAGCTCTACACTCCCGAGGAGCTTGCACAGATTGTTGAAAGAAGTGCCGGAATCCTCGGAATAAAAATTGAACATGACGGTGCGCTTGAAATTGCGTCCCGTTCAAGGGGAACACCACGAATTGCAAACCGACTTTTAAAGCGTGTGCGTGACTTTGCACAGGTTATGTCAAACGGCGTCATCACACTTGAAACCGCAAGGACAGCACTTGACAGACTCGAAATTGACGAACTCGGTCTTGACCGCAACGACAGAAGAATGCTTGAGGCAATCGTTCGTTTTTACAACGGCGGTCCTGTCGGACTTGAAACACTTGCGGCGGCAATCGGTGAAGAGGCTGTAACAATCGAAGATGTCTATGAACCGTATCTTTTGCAGATAGGTTTTGTCAGCAGAACACCGAGGGGAAGATGCATAACTGCCGAGGCTTGCAGACATCTCGGCTGTGAATTTCCTAAGGGCGTTGTAAATGCACAGCCTACACAGCCGACTCTCTTTGGTGACAGGGAGTCATAAATCAGTCACAATATGAGTGTATAATTCAACAGAGTGCAAGGCTTTTACTTGGGTTATACCGAAAATTGCAGTTTTGAAAATTTACAATCTACAAATTATTTAACGGAGGAATATATATAATGGGAAGATTATTCGGCACAGACGGTGCAAGAGGTGTTGCAAACGCAGAGCTTACACCTGAACTTGCAATGAATATAGGCAGAGCGGCGGCAATGGTTCTTATCAGCGATGAGGTTGAACACCCCACAATTTTAATCGGTAAGGACACAAGACTTTCGGGCGATATGCTCGAGGGTGCACTTATTGCAGGACTTTGCTCGGTAGGTGCAAATGTTCACATTCTCGGGGTAGTTCCTACTCCTGCGGTTGCTTATCTTGTAGGCAAATACAATGCCGATGCAGGTATTATGATTTCCGCATCACACAACCCGTTTGAATTTAACGGTATCAAAATTTTCAGCTCTGACGGATGCAAGCTCCCCGATGCCCTCGAAAACAGAATTGAAGAAATCGTACTTGACCATGTTGTTCCGTATGCATCCGCAACAGATGAAAATATCGGCAGAGTAACATATGATACAGAGGCGGCTGATTTGTATATTGACCACCTTGTTTCGGCAGTTGACTGCGACTTTGAGGGTATGGAAATTGCACTTGACTGCTCAAACGGTTCTTCTTCAAGAACAGCCGAAAAGCTTTTCACAAAGCTTGGTGCAAAGGTTCATATGCTTTTTGACGAGCCTGACGGTGTGAACATCAACCGTGACTGCGGTTCAACTCATATGAGCAAATTGCAGAAGTATGTTCGTGAACACAAGCTTTCATGCGGCCTTGCATTTGACGGTGATGCCGACAGATGTCTTGCGGTTGACGAAAACGGAAACCTTGTTGACGGTGACTACCTTATTGCAATCTGTGCAAATGATATGAAGCAGAGAGGCGTACTCAAAAAGAATGCCGTTGTCGGAACAATTATGACAAACATGGGCTTTAACAAGTTCTGCGAAGAAAACGATATGCACTTTGTTTCAACAAAGGTTGGCGACAGATATGTTCTTGAGGCTATGATGCAGGAGGGCTACAACATCGGCGGTGAGCAGAGCGGTCACATCATTTTGCTTGACTATGCAACAACAGGTGACGGTCAGCTTTCAGGCGCAATGATTCTCAGCATTATGAAGAGAACAGGCGAAAAGCTCAGTCAGCTTGCAAAGATTATGGAGCGTCTGCCGCAGGTGCTTATCAATGTTAAAGTAAGCAGAGAGGGCAAGCTCTCATTCTATACAGACAGGGAAATCAAGGCTGAAATCGAAAGAGTTAGCGAAATCCTCGGTGACAGAGGCAGAATCCTTGTTCGTGTATCGGGAACAGAACCTCTCGTAAGAGTAATGCTCGAGGGCGAAAACCTCGAAGAAATTCAGAACCTTGCGGAAGAAGCCGCACAGGTAGTAAGGGAAAGACTTGCATAATGCGATTATCTGATAAATGGAAAGATTATGAACTTATAGATACCTCTGACGGGGAAAGACTTGAAAGATGGGGAGATATAATCCTTATCCGTCCCGATCCGCAGATTATCTGGTCAAGCGAAAAGAAAAATCCTCTTTGGTATTCGGCACATGCCCGTTACCACCGTTCAAATCGTGGCGGAGGAAGTTGGGAGCAGTACAAAAAAGTTCCCGACCGCTGGACTGTAAATTACGGCGACCTCGTTTTCAACATCAAGCCTATGGGATTCAAGCACACGGGTGTGTTCCCCGAACAGGCAGTTAACTGGGATTTTGCCGCAGAAAAAATTAAAAACGAAAACAGACCGCTTAAAATTCTCAACCTTTTCGGTTACACAGGATGTGCAACTCTTGCGTGTATGAACGCAGGCGCAACCGTTTGCCATGTTGATGCATCAAAGGGCATGGTTCAGTGGGCAAAGGAAAATGCCGCATCAAGCGGTATTGCCGACAGACCTGTCCGTTGGCTCGTTGACGATTGCGTAAAATTTGTACAGCGTGAAATCCGCCGTGGCAACAGGTATGACGGAATCATCATGGATCCTCCGTCATACGGCAGAGGTCCGGGCGGTGAGGTCTGGAAACTTGAAGAACAGCTTTATTCGCTCGTAACCCTGTGCAAACAGGTTCTTTCGGACAATCCGCTGTTTTTCATTCTCAATTCCTACACAACGGGACTTTCTCCCGCTGTAATGGAGTATTTGCTCGGAGTTCTTTTGCAGAAGGACTTCGGCGGAAAAGTATCAAGCGATGAAATAGGACTGAAGGTGAGCGACACGGGACTTGTATTGCCGTGCGGCTCAACCGCAATATGGGAGAAATAATAAATGAGCTTTATTTCACTTGACAACATCAGCTTTTCATATTCCGACATTGAAAGCGGTCAGCCGTACAAAAATGCGGTTGACGGTGTTTCTCTCAACATCGAAAAGGGTGAATTTGTTGCCCTTCTCGGTCACAACGGATGCGGAAAGTCAACTGTTGCAAAACATCTCAATGCAATGCTATTGCCGGATAAGGGCAAAGTGTATGTTGACGGAGATGACACTTCAGATGAAAACAAGACATATGACATAAGAGAAAAAGTGGGACTTGTACTTCAAAATCCCGACAACCAGCTTGTTGCAAGCGTTGTTGAGGAAGATGTTGCATTCGGCCCCGAAAACCTCGGAATACCGCCAAAGGAGATTAGACAGAGGGTTGACGATGCCCTAAAAGCCGTTGATATGTACGATTACCGTGAACACGCCCCGTTCAAGCTTTCTGGCGGTCAGAAACAGCGTATTGCAATTGCGGGAATTCTTGCAATGCAGCCGCAATGCATAGTTCTTGACGAACCCACGGCAATGCTTGACCCTAACGGCCGTGACGAGGTAATGACAACGCTTTTAAAGCTCAACCGTGAAAAGAATATGACGGTTGTTCTCATCACACACTATATGGAAGAGGCAGTCCTTGCCGACAGAGTTGTCGTTATGGACGCAGGAAAAATCCTCACTCAGGGTACACCCGAGGATGTTTTTTCACAGGTGGAGCTGCTCAAAAAGCACCGTCTTGATGTTCCGCAGGCAACAGAACTTGCCTACAGACTTAAGGGCTGTGGGGTAAAACTCGACAAGCTTCCTCTCAATGCAGAGCAATGTGTAAAAATGCTTGAGGAGGTGCTGTCATGAGCAAGGTGCTTGAACTGAAAAATTTAAGCTATGTTTACGGAACAGGCACTCCGTTTGAGAAAACCGCTGTCAATAATGTTAGCCTTTCAATTGAAAAAGGCGAGTTTATCGGCATTATGGGACACACGGGTTCGGGCAAGTCAACACTTGTTCAAATGCTCAACGGACTTATGAAACCAACTTCGGGACAGGTTCTTCTTGACGGCGAGGATATCTGGGCAAATCCCAAGGATATCAGAAAAATCCGTTTCAAAGTCGGAATGGTATTTCAGTATCCCGAATATCAGCTTTTTGAAGAAACCGTTGCCAAGGATATCGCATTCGGCCCTACGAATATGGGCAAGAGCGGTGCAGAGCTTGAAAAAGCGGTAAATGACGCCGCAAGATTTACCGGACTTAAAGATGAACTTCTTGAAAAATCTCCGTTCGACCTTTCGGGCGGTGAAAAGAGAAGGGCGGCAATTGCAGGTGTTATTGCAATGAATCCCGAGGTTCTTGTTCTTGACGAACCGACCGCAGGTCTTGATCCTATGGGCAGAGATGTGCTGTTGAGCCAGATTATGCAGTATCACAAGGAACGCAAAAACACAGTTATCCTTGTATCCCACAGCATGGAAGACATTGCAAGAGTTGCCGATAAGATAATCGTTATGAACAAGTCAAACCTCGTTACGTTTGATAAGACGAAAGAAGTTTTCTCAAAAGGAAGAGAGCTTGAAAAAATAGGACTTCGAGTACCGCAGATAACCAAGATTATGCTTGATCTGCGTGAAAAAGGTTTTAATGTTCCCGAAGGAATACTTACTGTTGATGAGGCAATGGACTGTATTTCCTCACTGCTTGACAAGGAGGGTAAAATATGGTAAGAGATGTTGCGTTCGGTCAGTATTTTCCTGCGAACAGCGTAATCCACAAATGTGATCCCCGTGCAAAGCTGATTATGCTTGTCGGATTTCTCGTAATTATTTTCTGTACTTTTAATTATGCTTCGCTTGCGCTTGTTGTGCTTTTTACCGCACTTTTTGTTGCGGCAAGCAAAGTGCCTGCAAAGTTCTATTTCAAAAGCATGAAAGTAATTATATTTATTATAATAGTAACCTCAATTCTCAATGTGTTCTACGGTTCGGGTGATCCGCTTGTACAATGGGGAATTTTCAAAATTACCTTAAACGGCATTAACAGAGCAATTTTTGTTTCGGTAAGAATCATCTGTCTTATCCTTGCAAGCTCCTGTCTTACATTCACAACCTCTCCGACAGAGCTTACGGATGCAATTGAAAGACTGATGAAGCCGCTTGCAAAACTGCACTTTCCCGTTCACGAGATTGCAATGATGATGTCGCTTGCTTTAAGATTTGTTCCCACACTTCTTGAAGAAACCGACAAAATTACTCAGGCTCAAAAGGCACGAGGTGCCGATATGGAGTCGGGTAATATTATTCAGAGGGTAAAGGCGTTTATCCCTATTCTTATTCCGCTTTTTGTTTCGGCATTCAGAAGAGCCTATGAGCTTGCAACAGCTATGGAGTGCCGTTGCTACCGTGGCGGAACAGGAAGAACACGAATGAAAACTATTCATATGGCAAAGCGTGACTATGTATCTTTTGTAATGGTCGCACTTCTAATCGGCGGAGTGATTTTATGCAACATATTCCTGCCTGCGGCAGTTTAAGAAATCTTCTTCTCACAATTTCATATGACGGAAAAGAGTTCCACGGCTGGCAGATTCAGCAGAACGCAATGACGGTTCAGGAAACTTTTCAAACTGCTCTTTCTAAGATTATCGGTGATGACTTCGATGTAAAGGGATGCAGTCGCACAGACAGCGGAGTTCACGCAAATATGTACTGCATCAGCCTTAAAACAGAGCATCCCATAAAGCCCGAAAGGCTCAAGGCTGCGCTTAACCGCTGGCTGCCGCTAAGCATTGCGGTTCTTGACTGCAAAGAGGTTGCACCCGATTTTCACGCCCGCTATTCCTGCACAAGCAAGGAATATATCTACAAAATCTGGAACAGCGAGGTGCGAAATCCGTTTCTTGACGGATACGCACTTCATTACAGATACAAAATTGACGAAAATCTGCTCGACAAAGCCGCTCAGGCATATGTCGGCAGACACGATTTCACTTCCTTTTGCACGCTTGACAACCGTGAAAAAGGGGATATGACCAGAAATGTAAAAGCCTTTTCGGTAACCCGTGAGGGCAACCTTGTTACAATGAAGGTTGAGGCTGACGGCTTTTTGTATAATATGGTTCGTATTATGGTGGGAACACTTCTCAGGATTCAGCAGGGTAAAATTGCTCCCGATGAAATCCCCTCCATTATAGAAAAGAAAAACAGAAAATATTCGGGTCCCACCGCACAGGCTTGCGGATTGTACCTGAATCGTGTGAATTATGAAAATGACAACAGTTCACAAAAAGGAGTGAACACTGATGTTTAAAAAGTTTAAAGGACATTATTCAAAACGAAAAACACATAAATCCGACAGAGATGTAATGAGCTATGAGGATATGCCTCTTGACGATTATGAACAGGAAAAAACCGAAATGTCGCCCCAGGCTGTCAAGAAAATCGTACTCGGTGCGTGTATTGCCATTGCGGCAGGACTTATAGTTTTTGCCTTTGCAAACCGTGATAAGCTTACATGGGAGAACATCTCAAATTGGTGGACTTATGATGTACTCGGAAATGCAGGTCACGGTTATCCCGTTGACATTATCGGCTCTGAGGTTTCATCAGGTAACTTTGCCGTGTCGCAGGGACACGCAGTGTATGCTTCCGATACCTCTTTTGTAACCCTGACAAGCTCCGGTACAGAGGTTGCACGACTTCAGCTTACACATTCAAATCCCGTAATGAAAAACAATGAAAACAGATTTCTTACATACGGAATCGGCGGTTCAAGCTATGAGATAAGCAGCTTTGACGAAAAGCTTTATTCGGGTACTGCCGATAACAAAATCTATACCGCAGATATTGCGTCAAACGGTACATATTGCCTGGTAACAGAGGATACCGGTTATCTTACTACGCTGTATGCTTACAGCAAAAATAACAACAGAATCTATAAATATTCTTTTTCGGAATATTACATAACTTCGGTTGCTGTCAACAAAGACGGTTCCGGCTGTATTGCAACAGGCATTTCAAGCGATAAAGGCTCGGTTGTAACAGGCGTTTATGTTCTTGATTTTTCACAGGACAAGCCTGTTTCAACATACACCGTAAAAGGGGATTCTGTTATTGACTGCAAGTATCTTACATCTGACACAGCTGTACTTATCGGTTCACAGGCAAGCTACATTGTAAACAAGGGCGAGAAAAATTACAAGACCGTCAGCTACGACGGAAAGACCCTTTCAAATTATTGCTTTAACACAGACACTTCATCATATACAATGGCTCTTTCAAGAAGCGGTGACGGCAGGAGCGTTGCTCTCATAAACTATAATAAAAACGGCGAGGTTCTGAACACAATCAATACCGAACACAAAGCCGACTCAATTTCGGTTTACAAGGGAACGGCTGCAATTCTTGACGGCAATGTTGTTTACGGTTATAATCAAAAAGGTGATTTGCTATACTCGGCAAATTCGGGAACGGGTTCAAAAAAGGTTGTGCTTGCGTCCGATTATACCGCTTATATTCTAAGCGTAAATCAAATCAGATTCATCGACCTTGACAGCGTATCCAGCAGCGATACCGCCGAAACTTCAAAACAGGAGTAATAAATTTGATTGCAGATATAATAATTATTGCAATATTTGCGCTTTTGTTCATGATTGACTTTAAGCGTGGAATTGCAATTACAATTCTCAATATCGCAGGAGTGGCTCTCACGGGCTTTCTTGCGTATCACATTTCAGCTTTTCTTGCATCGTGGGTTTATACGGCATTTGTTCAGCAGACTTTGATAACAAATTTGCAGCAGATGATAGACACACAGGGCATTAACGCAGCAATAGCAAACAGCTTTTCTGCTCTTCCGGACTGGGCAATGGGGATGATGGGATTTTTCCTTTCTCTTTTTGGAACAGATGCAAGTATCTATACTAATGACTTTCAAATTCCGAATCAGACGGCTACAACCGTATCCGTATCGGTTGAACAGCTGATACAGCCAATTATAACAGGATTTTTTCAAATGGTTATCGGTGCGGTAATCTCAATAATTGTCTTTATACTTATCAAGTTGCTTGTTAATAAACTTGCAAAGGTATTCAAAATACCGGTTGTTAAACAGGTCAATCAGTTATTGGGCGGTGTATTCGGACTTGCGGAGGCGGCAATCCTTGTATTTTTTGCCGTAAATATCTATTCGGGAGTGCTTGAGTTATCAAATCCCGAAATGCTTAATAGCCCTATAATTTCAGGTGCTGTTTTTAAATTTTTCAGCGTTGTGGTTTAAATTCAAAAACAGGAGGGAACAGTAATGGAAAAAGAAAAAGAAGTGTGGAGCTTTAAAACATCCGATTTGGTTGCTATACCTAATATTATAACTTATGTAAGATTTGTGCTTATAATTCCGTTCGTATATTTTTTCCTTGCGGAACAGTATATATATGCGGCAATATGTATAGGTTTGTCGGGACTTACCGATTGCTTTGACGGAATGGCTGCCAGAAAACTCAATCAGGTAACCCCTCTCGGAAAAATCCTTGATCCCATTGCAGACAAAGTAACCCTTTTTGCGGTTGTTATCTGTATGGTAATTTATGTGCCTATGGTTCTTCCGATTCTTGTGACGCTTTTGGTCAAAGACCTTCTTATGCTCATCGGCGGTGCTGATTTAATTAAGAAAAGGCTCACACCGCCTTCTGCAAACTGGTACGGAAAGGTCGGAACAATTATTTTCTACTTTTCCGTATGTCTTATCGTATTTTTGAAAGCATTCTTCGCTTACGAAAATATGGTGCTTGACCTTGTGTTGCTTTCAGTTACCGCAGCGTCAATGCTTTATGCACTTTATCGTTACGGAAAAATCTATTTTGCAATGATTAAAGAGTACAACGAATCACTTAAAAAGACAGCTGACATTAAAAATAAATAAATTCCGACAAATAAATATTGAATTATTTGTTAAACAGTTGTATAATTCTTATATTACCATGACAGCAAATGTGCAATTTGGTGTCCTAAAAAGGAGTATGCTATGCTTTGTACAAGATGCGGAAAACGCCCTGCGGTTGTTTTCGTTTCAAATAACAATTCCAAAGATGCCCCGACGGCAGGTTATTGCCTTACCTGTGCAAAAGAGCTTGGAATCAAGCCGGTTGAGGATCTTATCAGCAAAATGGGTATCTCGGATGAGGACCTTGAAAATGTTCAGGATCAGATGAACACCCTCATGAACAGTATGGGTGACGGCGATATGTCGCAGCTTATGGAACAGCTTGGTGCGGATAACCTTGCCGAGCAGATGGGCGATTTTTCTAAAGACGGTGACGGCAGCGAGGATGATGACTTCTCACACGGTGCACCTGCATTCCCTGCATTTTTCAACAGTATGTTCGGCGGACAGAACAACAATGCGACAAATCAGGATAATAATAAAAAGGGCAAAAAAGAGAAAAAAGAAAAGAACAGAAAGCACATCAATCTTTACTGTGAAGACCTCACACGCAAGGCGAGAGAGGGCAAAATCGACCGCATTGTCGGCAGAGACAGCGAGATTGAGCGTGTAATTCAGATTCTTTCAAGAAGAACAAAGAACAACCCTTGCCTAATCGGTGAACCCGGTGTAGGTAAAACCGCTATTGCAGAGGGACTTGCTCTCCGCATTGCCGCAGGAAATGTTCCGCAAAGACTTAAAAACAAAGAAATTCAGCTTCTTGACCTCACCTCACTTGTTGCAGGTACTCAGTTCAGAGGTCAGTTTGAAAGCAGAATCAAAGGACTTGTTTCCGAAATCAAGGAGAACGGCAACATAATTCTCTTTATTGATGAGGTTCACAGTCTTGTCGGCACAGGTGACAACGAGGGTACAATGAATGCCGCAAATATCCTCAAACCGGCTCTTTCAAGGGGCGAGGTTCAGGTTATCGGTGCTACAACATTCAACGAATACAGAAAATATATTGAAAAGGATTCCGCCCTTGAAAGAAGATTTCAGCCTGTAAAGGTCGGCGAGCCTACAATCGCTCAGTCAATTGATGTTATCGCAGGCGTAAAAGGCTATTATGAGGCACATCACCGTGTAATTGTTGACGATGATATCGTTCGCAAGACGGTTATCCTTTCCGAAAGATACATAACAGACCGTTTTCTTCCCGACAAAGCAATCGACCTTCTTGATGAAAGCTGTGCCTGTGCCGCTCTCCGCAACAAGAGCATGGAGCGCCACGATAAGCTTGAGGACGAAAGACAGAAGCTTCTCATCAAAAAGGACGCTCTTACAAATGCCGATGATGTAAACTACGAACAGCTTGCCGAGGTCAACACAAGCCTTGCAAGAATTGATAATGACCTTAAAGAAATTGACCCCGAAACACTCGTTTCAAAGGTTACAGAGGAGGATATCGCCAAGGTAATCGAGCTTTGGACAGGCATCCCCGCATCAAGAATCAAGGAAAATGAGCTTTCAAAGCTTGCCGACCTTGAGAACGAGCTTAAAAAGAAAATTATCGGTCAGGACGAGGCTGTAAAGGCTCTTGCATCTGCAATCAGAAGAAGCAGAGTTCAGATTTCACCTCGCCGCAGACCTGCATCGTTCATCTTTGTAGGTCCTACAGGTGTCGGTAAAACAGAGCTTGTAAAGGTTCTCAGCAAGGAACTTTTCGATACCCCCGAAACTCTTATCAGACTTGATATGAGTGAATTTATGGAGAAACATTCGGTTTCTAAAATTATCGGTTCACCGCCCGGATATGTCGGCTACGATGAGGCAGGACAGGTAACGGAGAAAGTTCGCCGCAGACCTTATTCGGTTCTCCTCTTTGATGAAATCGAAAAGGCTCATCCCGATGTTCTCAATATTTTGCTCCAAATTCTTGACGAGGGCAGAGTTACAGACGCTCACGGCAGAACAGTAAACTTTGAAAATACTGTTATCATTATGACATCAAATGCCGGTTCTGCATCAAAGGACAGCGCATTAGGCTTTGGCAAGACTGAAGAAGATGCCTCAAAAGAAAAGGTTATGAAGGCACTTTCCGAGTTCCTCCGTCCCGAGTTTATCGCAAGAGTTGACGAGGTTATCGTATTCAACAGCCTTAAAAAGGACGATTTTGTAAAGATTGCAGAACTTATGCTCTCTGAGTATGTACCGACTCTTGAGGAAAAGCACATCAAATTCACATTTGACGAAAAGGTTTGTCAGCTCCTTGCAGAAAAGTCATGCAACGGTGCAAGCGGTGCTCGTGACCTCAGAAACACAATTCGCAGAGAGGTTGAGGAGAAAATTGCAAACGCAATGATTGAGGCAGGTGCAGGCGGTGTTACTGCAATGCACCTTACAGCCGAAAACGGAGAGCCTGTTCTTCAGTCAATCTGATTTTTTACGGTAAAAGTTAACACATAAAATTTTCGCATATCGGGCAGTCATTACGATTGCCCGATTTTTTGTATGCATTTTTTATATGCAATATAATTCCGCTAAAGAACAATCTCGCACGGCGAGCCGCCGTACCCAATTCGTGAAGATAGTTTGTAATATCAAAAAACATATTATGCCCGAGCGGAAGTTTTTTAAAAATTGAAAGTTGAAAATTGAAAATGTAAAATTGTGGTCGGGCATACAGTTTGCAAAATGCAAATCATTGTCGCCCGATTGTTTTTGTATATATAGAAGTTGCGTTAAATGTAGAGGCGGATATTATCCGCCCGCACGGCGAGCCCCGTACCCAATTCGTGTAGATAATTTGTTTTGCATTATACAAACTGTCTACACGAGAGAAAAAACACAAGAGAAAAAACGGCTGTGTAACATAATGTACACAGCCGTCTTTTGAAAATAAAATGAAAGAAAGATTTAACCTTTTACAGCACCTGAAACAACGCCCTCGATGATGTATTTCTGACAGGCAAAGTAGAAAATAATAATTGGAACGATGCTCAGAACGATAAGCGCCATAATAGCACTTGTGTCCGTATGACCGTAACTGCCGTTAAGATACTGAATATGAATCGGAATAGTTTTGTAATCCATATCAAGAATAAGATAGGGGAGAAGGTAGTCGTTCCAAATCCACATTGTTTCAAGGATTGCAACCGAAATAAAAGTAGGTTTCATAATCGGAAGAACAATACCGAAGAATGTTCTCAAAGGACCTGCTCCGTCAACATCTGCGGCTTCCTCAATTTCAACAGGAATTGATTTAACAAATCCCGAGAACATAAATACCGCAAGTCCTGCTCCAAATCCGAGGTATATAATCAAAATACCCCACGGAGTTGTAAGCTTGAGACTGTCGGCTGTCTTTGAGAGGGTAAACATTACCATCTGGAAAGGAATAACCATTGAGAAAATGCAGAAATAGTAGATGATTTTGCATATACGAGAATTTGAACGCTGCAAGTACCACGCACACATTGATGTGCAGAAAAGAATAAGCACAACACCGCCGATTGTAATGAAGAAGCTCCATACAATTGACTTCCAGAACGGATAGTTGCCGTGGAACATACCTGTCATATAGCTTTGAAAGCCCTGAAAACTGTCTGCATTCGGAAATTCAAAGATTGCACGGCTGATTGCCGCATTGCTCTTGAAGGAGTTCATCAGTACAATGAAAACGGGAGCAACATAGAATACTGACACAATAGAGAAGAGAATTGTTAAAATTTTCATTCCTACGGTTTGTTTTTTCTTTACAGGCCTATCCTTAGCCTTTGCTGCAACTTTTGCCATTACTGCTGAACCTCCTTTCTTCTTGTAAAGTAAAGCTGAATAAGGGCAATGATAACAACAATTACGAAGAAGATAACGCCCTCAGCCTGACCTACGCCACGAGAATTCTGGTTTGCATAGAATGTATTGTAAATATTGAGAGCCATCATTTCCGTCTGATAAACCATTGTACCGCTTCCCTGTGATACAATACCCGGAGCACCGCCTGTGAGGGCAAGGTTCTGGTCGAACAGCTTAAATGAGTTTGTAAGTGTAAGGAATGTGCAGATTGTGATGGAAGGCATCATCATCGGCAATGTTACATTTGTAAGCAACTGTTTTTTGCCTGCGCCGTCAATTTTAGCCGCCTCATAAAGATCATGAGGTACGCTCTGGAAACCGGCAATGTAAATAATCATCATATAACCTGCCTGTTGCCAGCACATAAGAATTACAAGTCCCCAGAAACCGTAGTTTGCGTTAAGCGCAAGGTTTGTTCCGTAATACTGAAGAATACCGTTAAAAATGTACTGCCAGATGTAGCCGAGAATGATACCGCCTACAAGGTTAGGAACAAAGAAAACAGTTCTGAATACATTTGATCCCCTGATTCCGAGCGTGAGTGCATACGCCACAAAAAACGCAATTAGGTTAATGAGTATAACAGATACTATAACAAACACAACTGTGAACCAGAATGAATGTAAAAAGCCCTCATTCTGAAAGGCCTTGACATAGTTTCCGAACCCGATGAATACTGCATCGCTTGTTGTTCTGAATTTACAGAACGAAAGGTAAATGCCGTTAAAGAACGGATATACAAAACCTATAAGGAAAGCAGCCAGAGTGGGAAGAACAAATATCAGAAAATAAATTTTTCTTTTAGGTTTTCTAAACATAATATTTTGCCTTTCCGTTCATAAGAAAGGGGAGCGGAATGCCGCCCCCCTACCGAACCTGTTAAATTAAAACAGAAATTTTACAATCAGCCGTTAGCCTTTGCATATTCTGTTTTCCAACCCTGTACGAATGCAGTCTTAACAGCATCCCAGTCGCCTGTACCTGCTGCATACTGTGTAAGAGCTGTACCAACACCGTTTTTCCAATCCTCACTTGGCATTGTTGTGAAGTTCCAGCTTACAGGAGTTTTGCCTGCTGCTGTGAGTTCGTTATCAATCTTAACAAATACATTGGTTGCTTCCTTAGCATTCTTGAAAGGAATTACAAATCCCATATCGTCAGCAAGAGCAGATGTACCTGTTTTGTTTGTTACACACCAGTTCAAGAATTCAAGAGTAGCTGCCTGATCGTCAGCACTTGCCTTGTTGTTTACACACCAGTAGTTCTCTGAACCTGTGCAAAGACCCTGATTAGCTTCATCGCCTACGCCGATGTAAATCGGGAGCATGCCGAGTTCGTCGTCCTTCATACCTGCCTTGGTAACTGTTGAATATTCCCAGCTGCCGTTCTGGAAGAATACTGCTTCGCCTGATGTGAACTCTGTTTCAGCGTCTGTACCCTTCTTGCTTGCGAGGTCTGCAGGCTTACATGTTGAATCTGTGATGTAGAGATCCCAAATGTTCTTATAGTTTTCAAGGTATTTACCCTCGATAGCGTCTGTTGATTTGATGTTCTTATCCTTGTACTCAAAGTAGATAGGAAGGTTTGCAAGGTGAGTCTTAAATCTCCAGTCAGATGAAGAATCCATACCTGCTGATGTGAACGCACCCTTAACGCCGAGCTTATCCTTATTCTTCTGGATTTCATCGGCAACAGTCTTTAACTTCTCAAAGCTGTTGATGTCCTCAATCTTCTTAACCGAAGCAAAGTCAGAATCGCAATACTTCTGGAGAAGAGTCTTGTTGTAGATAATGCCGTATGTTTCAATTACATAAGCAATACCGTAAACCTTGCCGTCCTCTTCAAGTGCATAATCCTTTGAAGTAAGCTGATTATAAATTTCTGATGAGCTGAGGTCTGCACAATAGTCTTTCCAGTTAGCAAGACCTACAGGACCGTTAACCTGGAAGAGTGTAGGAGCGTTGTCCTTGTCCATCTCTGCTGTAAGTGTTGACTCATAAGTACCCTCGGCAGCTGTCTTAACAGTTACCTCAACACCTGTTTCGTCCGTGTACTTCTTAGCAAGAGCCTGCCAATCCTTGTCCTGCTCAGGCTTAAAGTTAAGATAGTAAACTTTACCGTTTTTTGCGTTGCCTGCTGCATTTTTTGAATCATCTTTTGATGAACCTGATGATGAAGAACCGCCGCAGCCTGCAAGAGCAGTAGCAGTCATCATACCTGCAACTGCAAGAGCTGCAGCTCTTTTGAATGTTGATTTTTTCATAGCTTTCACCTTAATTAAAAATATTTATCCGCTAAACCCGGATATTGGCGAGAGAACAACATTCTGTGTTCTCTCTATTGCAACAATCATAACACACTATTTATGAAAATACAATAGATTTTTTTAAAAATTTTCTCTGCGATTAGTCAAAACGAAGGTATTGACCAAATGTAATTTCAAAATCAAACAAAAAACAACCGCATATTATCTGAGTTTTTTGACTTATTTGTCAAATAAGAAATATTAAAGTAACATTAAAGTTACAATATTGTAACCTGTCAAATATGGTCATTCTATTGAAAATGACAAGCGTTTTGTGCTAAAATTATGTCAAATTTGTTTTTTAAGAAGGTTACTTTAGCAATTATGAAAAATTTCAATCAATCATCACTAGCACGATTTTTCACCCGATTTCCTAAGCTGTTATTTGCGGGACTGATGTACTCAATTCCGTTTGCCGTATTTTCCGGAATATTCATTCTCATAAGCTTTCTGTCCGGATTCAACAATGTAATATTATGGAGCTTGGGAATAATTCCCGCAATGCCGTTCTATTCCGGACTTGTAATGGTAATCCGAAAAATCTCCGTTGAAAAAGAGGATGTAAATGTTTTCAAAACTTTTGTACAGGCATTCCGTGAAAATCTGAAAAAATCAATTTTTAACGGATTTGTCGCTTATTTAATAGTAGCATGTTCGTTTTTTGCAATTCTCTATTACGGAACACTTGCTCAGACAGATATAGTTTACGGCTCTGTCTTTACCATATATATAGTATTCTCAATTGCAATGCTTATTATGCTGTTCTATGTACCGCTCCTAACAATTACCTATGACCTCAGACTTCGTGACATTTATAAAAATTCACTCCTGTTGATTTTCGGTAAAATTCTCAGAAATATTGTCGCACTTGTGCTTGTCGGCATAATTTCTTTTGCGGTCTTTCTCGCAGTAATCTATGCAAAGGGTGCAATGCTTGTTGTTGCAGTTGTTCTCTCGGTAATTTTCTACCCTATGATTACAACCTATATAATAGTATCGGTAATTGCAAAAGGAGTGCAGGAATCTGTCGGCTACTTCACTGGCGATAATGTGCAGTATGTCCTCACGGAAGAAGAGGTTCAGCGTGAAACCGAAGCTGTAGAGAATGCAAACTCAGATGACGACTACATATTTGTCAACGGCAGAATGATTAAAAACCCGTCGAAAACGAATACAACAGAGTAATATTTTAGCACTTTACAGAATGCATAGTGTTTTTACATCAAAATTAAAACCGCACCAAAGAGTCTGAAAACGGCTTTTTGATGCGGTTTTTGTCGTTGAACTAAAGAAGGTATATGCCCCGGATCTGATGATTTCATCCCATTCGACAGATATAGAAACTGTTGACATTATCCGCCTCTGAGTATTTGCTGCAGTCAAGGTATTAAGTAAATTTGGGTATATAAAAATAAAACAGTCGGCAACAAAAAGATACCGACTGATAAACACCCCAACATTTTTATTATAACATAACACAGATATTACTTCAATAGATTTTTTAAAAATAAAATTATAAATATTTTTAATAAAAGTGTTGACAATGTTGAAAACTAACTGTATAATATAGACAAAGAAAAGAACTTAAGGAGGTTTTAATATGAAAGTGAAAAAGCCTTACTTCAAACACATCAGAGATTATATGCGGAGCTTGCCACCTAACTCTACAGCCCGTGTATTCTAAGAGATGGTCTTCTAATTCTTATTTGTTTTGTCGGAAGAGCTGATTATTTTGATGTTATAAAACATATTTATTAAATTTTAATCACAAGAGCATTCCGAATTCGTCTTTAGCAATCTACATATTATGATTGAAATTCGTCCAATTAAGCGTTAAAGATTATCAAATTTAATACTCGGGAGAACGGAATTTTAATTATAACTTAATATATATTGAAATCTAAAAATTGGTGGTTAGTCCAATGGAAGCTTAATCAGAATTTAGGTTAAGCAAAAATAATCCGAAACGGAGATAAGTCCAATGGAAGTAAAAACTAAAACCGATGGATGAACAGCTTATACAACAGCACACAGAGTAGTCTGAATTTAATGAATGTAAGAGGCTGAATTTAGTAAGCAGTTCAAACGGAGCGTAAATTTGGAAACTTACAGTACAGAGTGAAACCGTAAATTTCAATCTGATTTCTAAAATTCTAAGAAAACTAAACTGTCAGGAGATTATTCCAATGAAATAAGAACTTGAAACAAATCTCACTTATTTGTTATGATTGGAGATATTCCGATGTATGCTTGAGATTTAAACCGGTATAAAGTCAAAATATAATCCAATACTTGGAATTGACAGTATTCGGTTACTGATATTGATTTGTTAAAAAGTTAATATAGGTCATAAATAAAGCATTGATTAGCAGTAATTATAATGTCGTGATGACATAGTGAATCTGCAGACAATAGGAGATTATTCCAATGAGAATTTAAGTCTTATGGTTTGATGATTGTATACATGCTTAGGTGTGTAAACATAATTAGTCGAATTTAAAGCTAAAGGAGTTAATTCCAATAACTGTATAAGCCAAAATTCCGAAATATTCCAATGGCTTGGTTTCAGGATAGGTGCAATTGAAATAAAAAAGTTGATAAGCTTTTTTAAGTGATTGTTGTGCCGATTGATATTATGAATTTAAACGGTTGAAAAACTTTTATATTCAAATTTAGGAACGGAGAAAAGTCCAATGTAATACTAAATTGTTAGTGTAAAGGACGAAAATCCGAAATTGGAGATGAGTCCAAGGGGCATATTAACGATACGATACCCATCTGAAAATTGCTATTTATGAATCAACCAATTACAGAGGTGACTGCAACAGTGGTCACCTCTGTTTTGCATTTTGTCTGAGATAACTGTGTATAATAGAATAAGTGAATTTGCTGAATACAAAAATTATGGGGACAACATTTGCTGTCCCCATATCTATTTCAATAATAATTTTCTAATCAATACAATATTGATTACTCAATACCGAGAATTTCTTTACTTGCGATTACGAGCTTTTCACAAATTTCTGTTGCATCTGCTTTGTTCTTGGCGACTGAAGTTATATAGAGCTTAATTTTTGGCTCTGTGCCGCTTGGACGGATGATAACTGCATTGTCACCGGAAAGGTGAAGAGCAATAACATTTGACTTAGGAAGTTCAATGTCGGTAGCACTGCCGGTTGCGATCTCAGTTTCCTTTTTAAGAAGATAGTCGGAAACCTTAACAACATCGTAGCCTGCAATGCTCTTTGGTGTGTTATCTCTTACAGCTGTCATAATATCAGCCATCTTCTGCATACCTGCGGCACCGTCAAACTCGAATGAGTATGTCTGATTGAGGTAGTAACCAAATTCTTCGTAAAGACCGTCAATAACCTCGGCAAGTGACTTGCCCTGCTTCTTGTAGTAAGCAGCCATTTCGCAAACGAGCATTGACGCAACAACAGCATCCTTATCTCTTACATATGTGCCTGAAAGGTAGCCGTAGCTTTCTTCAAAACCGAAGAGATATCTGTTTTCTTCATGCTTTTTTTCAAGGTTTAGAATAACTTCACCAATGTATTTGAAACCTGTAAGAACATTCTTGAGTTCACAATCGTACTTTTCGCAAAGCTTGTTGATGAGTTTTGTTGTAACGATAGTTTTAACAACAACAGGCTTTTCGGGAAGCTTGCCGCTTGCTTTTTTGCAGGAAAGGATGTAGTTTGTCAACATTACGCCGTCTTCATTACCTGAAATAAGTCTGTAACTGCCGTCATAATCCTTAACTGCGATACCTACACGGTCTGCGTCAGGGTCGGTTGCAAGAAGAAGGTCAGGCTGTTCTTTTTCACAAAGCTCAAGACCTTTTGCAAGTGCCTCTTTAATCTCAGGGTTCGGATAAGGGCAAGTTGTAAAGTTGCCGTCGGGAAGTTCCTGTTCGGGAACAACAACAACATCTTTAACGCCGATTTTACCGAGAACCTTTCTTACAAGCTTGTTGCCTGTACCGTTAAGAGGTGTGTAGACAACCTTAAGGTCAGCACCCTCACAAATGCCGGGGTTGACCTGCTGTTCCATAACCTTTTCAAGGTATGTGTCATAAACGCTCTCATCAACATATTCAATCATACCGTTGTTAACGGCTTCATCAAAATCTGCAATTTTAACATCCTTGAACATATCAAGCTTTGAAATTTCGTCGTAAACTGTGTTAGCGGCAACATCGGTCATTTGACAGCCGTCCTCGCCATATGCCTTGTAGCCGTTGTATGCAGCAGGGTTGTGGCTTGCCGTAACCATAATACCTGCCTGACATTTAAAGTAACGAACGAGGTATGAGAGAACGGGAGTAGGCTGAAGCTCAGAAGTGATGTAAACCTTAATACCGTTAGCGGCAAGAACTCTGGCTGCCTCATTCATAAACAAATCTGCTTTAATTCTGCTGTCGTGAGAAATAGCAACAGAACCCTTGCCGTACTTTTTGAGAACATAATTAGCAAGTCCCTGTGTAGCCTGACGAACAACATAAATATTCATTCTGTTAGTACCTGCACCAATAATACCTCTAAGACCTGCAGTACCGAATTTTAAAGCTGTGTAGAAACGATCATAAATTTCATCTTCATTGTTTTTTATACTTTCAAGCTCAGCTGTAAGGTCCTTGTCTTCAACAGCATTTTCGAGCCATTCGTTATAAAGCTTTTTAATATCCATGATTATGCCCCCAACTTAAAATATTCACAAAATTATAGTTAATATCTGTGACAAGTCATTTTTACCTATCTTAATTCACTATACCATAAACTCTGAAAAAAAACAAGTTTTTTATTTTGTACATTTTACGGAATGTGTACTAAAAGCTGTGTGTTCTAAATTAAACTGTATAATGAAATTGACTCATATTATTGGCTTTTGTGATGAGGGACGGCGGTTATTCCGCAAAAACAACTGTGCTTTGCTTTTAATGTATATCTAAGCGTGTTGATTTTTGTTCTTTGTCAGAATTAAATTACGGCTCGACAAACGGCACATTAAAATACTCGGCAACAGATTTTGCAAGGTTTCTGCCGATTACATTGATGTTGTCCCTAATCCATTGAGCTTCTTCGGGGTTATCGTGATATGCAACCTCAATCAATGCCGACGGTGATTTTGTCCGCCTTACTTCCGCAAGTGAGGTGGTGGGGATTATGTCAACATCGTTCGGTTCGGGATAAATATCCTTGTAATTCTTTTTCAGAATTTCAGCAAAACGCTTGCCGTTATTGCCTGTCGGATAGTAATAAATATCTGCACCCGTGTATCTGCCTGCCGAACCCTCGGGAGCGGCATTGCTGTGAATTGCAAGGTGCAAATCGTGATTGCCCTTGTTTGAATCTGCAATTGCCTGGCTCAGCGTCATATCGGGATCGTTTCGCTTGAAATCAATTCCGCTTGCTTTCAAATAAGGCTCCATTGCGTCCGCAATAAGATTCATATAATATTCTTCATTTCCTCCGTCAACATACGGATTATACTCCTGTAATGACGGTGAAAGGTAAACTGAAGGCATAAAATCTCTCCTAAATTTAATCTCTTATCATTTTATTCGCAAAACCCGTGCCGTTGACAAATAATTTTCTTTTCAAAATTCAATTTGTATTGTATAATGATTACATATGATTTTGGCGAAAATGTTGGCAAGTGTATGATATCACAATTATTATGTGTGAGCAGATTGTAACCGCAGGCAGAATGTTAAGCGTATGGACGGATATTGTTCTTTTAAAGAACTATTATTTAATGTAAAAGCTTGCTTAATTACTTTATGAAATTATGAAACGGAGAAATTATTATGACTGATGAAATGAGAGCAAAAGTTGAGAAAGTTATGAAAAATCTTGAACGCAACAGGATGAAACCTTATTTTTGCGAAAACAGGGAAGAGGCGCAGGCACTTGTAAAAACACTCATTAAAAAGGGCGAAACAATTTCATGCGGCGGTTCAAAAACTCTTGACGAAACGGGAATTTATCAGATGATAAATTCGCCCGATTACAATTTTCTTGACCGTTCTGCACCCGGAATGACTCGTCCCGAGGTTGAAGAGGTTTACCGTCAGACTTTCAGGGCAGACACATTTTTTATGAGTACAAACGCTCTTACCGAAAACGGAGAGCTTTATAATGTTGACGGCAATTCAAACCGTGTTGCCGCACTTCTTTACGGTCCGAAAAGCGTTATCGTTGTATGCGGTATCAACAAAATCGTAAAGAATATTGACGAGGCAATCAAGAGAGTTAAAACAATTGCCGCTCCGCAGAATACAATCAGACTCGGCATTGAAACCCCCTGCGGAAAAACAGGCGAATGTGTTTCATTGAGAAAGGAAAATCCCGAACTCTGTGACGGATGCCACGGTAATACAAGAATTTGCTGTAACTATGTGGTATCTGCTCAGCAAAGACATATTGACAGAATTAAGGTTATTATCATAGGCGAAGAATACGGATATTGATTCTTTTAAAGAAAAAAGCCGCATCAAAAGATACGGCTCGGGAGAACTTCAGAATGTAATCATCTGCAATTGTTTTGACTTTTGTTCTGGCTGTTCTGCTGATTTTTATTCTGATTGTTGTTCTGATTCTTATTCTGGCTGTTCTGCTCGTTCTTGTTCTGATTGTTGTTCCGATTCTGATTGAAATTCATTTCAACACCTCCTTTACAAAACTATTATTATCCCGAAAAGGCTTGTTTATTCATGAATGATTTTTTATTGCGAATGAAATCACTTCTGGGTGATGAATTTGACGAATTTTTAAAATTTTACAACAGCGACGATTTCATAAAGGGACTTCGTGTCAACACCTTAAAATGTTTGCCCGAAAAGCTTTGTTCACTTCTTGATTTTGAACTGAAAAAAACTCCGTTTTGCGATGAGGGCTTCTATATTCCGTCCGATGTTAAGTCAATCGGCAACAATCCTCTGCACCATGCAGGAGCATTCTATGTTCAGGAACCGTCTGCAACTTCGGCAGTTACAATGCTTGATGTTCATGAGGGCGATTATGTCCTTGATTTGTGTGCCGCTCCGGGCGGAAAAAGTACGCAAATCGGTGCTAAACTTAACGGAACAGGACTTTTGTGGAGCAATGAAATTGTAAGAAGCAGAGCGAATATTCTTTTATCGAACATTGAACGAATGGGAATTTCAAACGCAGTTGTATCAAACTGCCGTCCCGATGAACTTTGCAAAAGGCTTGAAAACCGTTTTGACAGGATTCTTGTTGACGCACCCTGCAGCGGTGAGGGAATGTTCCGCAAGAATGATGCGGAGCGTGAATGGAGCATTGAGCATGTAAAGAGTTGTGCCGCCCGTCAGCTTTTGATTCTTAACAGTGCAAAGGATGCCCTGAAAAACGGCGGATATATGGTTTATTCAACCTGTACTTTTTCAAAGGAAGAAAACGAGGGCGTAATTTCTCAGTTCCTTGCAGAAAATCCCGATTTTGAACTTGTTGATTCGGGCGTAACATTCGGCAGACCTACGCTTGATTATGCGAGAAGAATTTTCCCGATGGACGGCGGAGAAGGACATTTTGCCGCCAAGCTTCACAAAAAGGGCGAGCCGTATTCTAATTATAGTATTCCTAAAAAGAATAATAAAATCGACTCGAAAATTTTTGATTTCTATGACAGTATTTTTATCGACAGACCGTTCGGTGAAAATATTGATGTTATAAAGGATAAAATTATAGTTCTTCCACAGAATTATAATTTTGATGTAAAAGGCTTGCAGATTCTCCGTGCGGGAGTTATTCTCGGCGAAATTGTCAAGAACAGAATCGAACCGCATCACAGCGCATTTACGGCAGCTAAAAAGGAAAACTGCAAATCCGCAGTTGATTTTGATGTGAACAGTAAAGAAATTGCAGCGTATCTTCACGGTGAGGAAATTGCCGTGCCACAGGATGTCAAAGGCTATACGGCTGTCTGCGTAAACGGAATTACTACAGGCTTTGGCAAAGCGTCAAATTCAAGACTGAAAAATAAATATCCGAAAGGGCTTCGCATATTAAGATGAAAAAATTATCAGATATAGGTACAATCAAAGGTATACTTTCAAGACACGGCTTTACTTTTTCAAAGTCACTCGGTCAGAATTTCCTTATAAACCCGTCAGTTTGTCCGAGAATGGCAGAGCTTTCGGGTGCCGGAGAGGGAGTTGGCGTAATTGAAGTCGGTCCCGGAATAGGTGTTCTCACAACAGAGCTTTGCTCGCTTGCCGACAAGGTTGTAGCGGTTGAGCTTGACAAGCGACTTCTTCCCGTTCTTGAAGAAACACTCTCCGAACACGACAATGTTAAAGTTGTAAACGATGACATTCTTAAAATTGACTTGCACAAGCTGATTGAAGAAGAATTTCAGGGCATGGATGTTGTTGTGTGTGCAAATCTTCCGTACTACATCACATCTCCTGTAATTATGAAATTGCTCGAGGACAGACTGCCGATTTGTGCAATCACGGTTATGGTTCAGAAAGAGGCGGCTCATCGAATTTGTGCTGAGGTGGGTTCTCGTGCAAGCGGTGCGGTAACGGTATCGGTCAACTATTATGCAGAACCCGAAATGCTGTTTTCGGTTAGTGCCGGCTCGTTTATGCCTGCTCCAAAGGTTGATTCGGCTGTTTTAAGACTTAACATTCTCAAAGAGCCGCCTGTGAAGGTCGATGACGAAAAGAAGTTTTTCAAGGTTGTAAAAGCCGCCTTTTCACAGCGAAGAAAAACACTTTCAAATTCTCTTGCATCGGGACTTTCTTTGCCAAAGGCAGAGGTCAACGCAATTCTTGATAATTCTTTCGTTCCTCTCAATGCAAGGGCGGAACAGCTGAAACTTGAAGATTTTGCAAACATTGCAAACAACATTGGTGACTGATTATGAAAAGAAAAATGAACGGTCTTTACAAAACAGCTTTTATATTTATGCTTGTTGCCGCAGCACTTTTTATTGCCGCAACAATTGTTGCATATGCCCTTGAACGCCCGTATTTCTCAGCAGTTTTCTCATGCAGCGGAGCTTTTCTTGCATTTTTGGGCATAATATTTGCAACTTGCAGTAAACCCAAAAAACGCAAAAGACACCTTGTCACAGATGAAATTGCTGCCGAAAATGATGACGATGATGAGATTTCTGAAAATTTTGTTGACAAAGAGCAATAAATTTGATAGAATGTCAGTAGATAAAGGGGAGTAGTTCGCAGATAATCTGTGATATTAATCGTCAGTACATACCGTTTTCGGTATCGGTTATATCTTAAAGGACAAGACTTTTATTGTAGGGTGAGTTGCACCTTGCAATAAAGGCCTTTTTTATTTGCCTTTTTCAGTCTGTCTGTATTCTGCAATCCGAACGGAGGAGAAAATTATGAAAAATTGGTATCAGTTGACCGAGAGCGAAGCTCTTGACAAGCTCGGTGTAACAAGCGAAGGACTTTCGTCACAACAGGCTGACAGCCTTCTTGAGAAACACGGAAAAAATGTGCTTGAAGAAAGCAAAAAGAAATCTGTTTTTCAGGTGTTTTTAAGTCAGTTTGCCGACCTTATGGTAATCATCCTTATAATTGCGGCAATTATTTCAATGTTTTCGGGAAGTGTTGAAAGCACAATCGTAATTTTTGCGGTAATCACACTCAATGCTATTCTCGGCACGGTTCAGCATGTCAAGGCTGAAAAGTCACTTGAAAGCCTTAAATCGCTTTCGTCACCTTCGGCAAAGGTAATCCGTGACGGAAGAAAAATTGAAATTGATTCAGAAAACATCGTTCCCGGCGACATTGTTGTGCTTGAGGCAGGCGACCTTGTTGTTGCAGACGGAAGAATAATAAATAACTATTCTTTACAGGTAAATGAAAGCTCGCTCACGGGTGAATCTACAAATATTGACAAAAGTGTGGAGACAATTGAAAAGGAAGTTCCGCTTGCCGACCGCACTGATATGGTCTTTTCGGGCAGCCTTGTAACATACGGCAGAGCAATTGTTGTTGTTACGGAAACAGGCATGAACACAGAAATCGGTAAAATCGCAACACTTATGAATCAGGCAAAGAGCAAGAAAACTCCCCTCCAGCTCAGCCTTGATAAATTTTCGAGCAGACTTGCCGTTATTATTATGGCAATTTGCGTAGTAGTTTTCGGCTTGAGTATGTTCAACGGAATGTCGGTTCTCAACTCTCTTATGTTTGCCGTTGCACTTGCAGTAGCCGCAATCCCTGAGGCACTTGGCTCAATCGTTACAATTGTTCAGGCAATGGGTACGCAAAAAATGGCAAAAGAAAATGCCGTTATCAAGGATTTGAAGGCTGTTGAAAGCCTCGGCTGTGTGTCTGTAATCTGCTCCGATAAGACGGGTACGCTCACACAGAATAAAATGACTGTTCAGAAAATCTATGTGAACGGCGAAAGTATTCTTGAGGATCAGCTCGACCTTAATATTGAAAGCCACCGCCACCTTCTCTATGATATGGTTCTCAACAACGATTCGAGTATCGTTGACGGAAAGGGAATAGGTGATCCGACCGAGTATGCTTTGCTTGAAACATTTCAGCATATCGGACTTGACGAAAATGTGCTTAGGGATGTTCTTACAAGGGTTGAGGAAGTTCCGTTTGATTCCGACAGAAAGATGATGAGCACAAAGTACAAAATGCACGGTGTAAATCATATTCTCACAAAGGGTGCGCTTGATTCAATTCTTGACCGTTGTGTAAGTATCGCAACAAAAGACGGTATTCGTCCGATTACAGATGAAGATAAGGCTGAGATTTCAAGAGTTAACCGTGAATATTCCGAACAGGGACTCCGTGTTCTCACCTTTGCATATAAGGAATCTGATGAGGCTCTCACGGTTGACACAGAGAAGGATTATACATTCATCGGACTTGTTTCAATGATAGATCCTCCGAGAGAGGAGTCAAAACAGGCTGTTGCCGATGCAATCCGTGCAGGAATCAAGCCTGTTATGATTACGGGCGACCACAAAATCACAGCAAGTGCAATTGCAAAGCAGATTGGTATTTTCAATGACGGCGACATCGCAGTTACAGGTCTTGAGCTTGACGCAATGAGCGATAAGGAGCTTGACGAAAAAATTGAGAAAATTTCTGTTTATGCACGAGTTTCTCCCGAAAACAAAATCAGAATCGTTGAGGCTTGGCAAAGAAAAGGCAACATTGTTTCCATGACAGGTGACGGTGTAAACGACGCACCCGCTCTCAAAAAAGCTGATATTGGTGTTGCAATGGGTATCACAGGTACCGAAGTTTCAAAAGACGCCGCATCTATGATTCTTCAGGATGATAACTTTGCTACAATTATCAAGGCGGTTGCAAACGGACGAAATGTTTACCGCAACATTAAAAATGCAATTCTTTTCCTGCTTTCGGGTAATATGGCAGGCATTTTTGCCGTGTTGTTCTGTTCAATTATGGCTCTGCCCGTACCGTTTGAGGCGGTTCACCTTCTATTTATCAACCTTCTTACAGACTCACTTCCCGCAATTGCAATCGGTATGGAGAAGCCCGAAAAAGACTTGCTCAGACAAAAACCCCGTGATCCGAAACAGGGAATCCTTACAAAAAGCTTTTCTGCTCTTATGCTCGGACAGGGCGCTTTGATTGCCGTTGTAACGCTCATTTCATTCTACATCGGACTTCAGACAAGTCCTGCCGTTGCAAGCACAATGGCGTTTGCAACACTCACGCTTGCAAGACTGTTCCACGGCTTTAATTGCAGAAGTACACATTCAATCTTTAAACTCGGACTTTTTTCAAATACGGCAAGCATAGGTGCTTTCTTTATCGGAACATTACTGCTCGCATTTGTATTGTTTGTTCCGTTTATGCAGCCGCTTTTCAGCGTTACCGCACTCACAGGTGCACAGGCAGGCTTTATAGCCCTCCTCGCATTCATCCCGACATTTATAATTCAGTTTGTAAAAGTCATTGTTGAAAATGTGAGAAAGTAAATTTAATAACATTGAACACGGCAGATTGATTTTGCCGTGTTCTTTTACTTTTATCGAATAAAATTCATTGACAAAGAAATAATAATGTAGTACAATGTACTATACAAGGAGGTCGGTACTATGGCATTCTCAATCAGATTAACAGAACAGGAAAAGAAAATAGCAGACAGCTATGCTCGGTTGCACTCAATATCACTCGGAGAGGCTTTTAAACAGGCTTTGTTTGAAAAAATCGAAGAAGAATATGACCTTGCCGTTTTTGATGACGCTTATGATGAATACAAAAAGAACGGTGAAGAAAGCAGACCAATCTCTGATTTTTGGAAGGAACTTGACATATGAGTTATGTTGTAAGAACCACTCTGAGATTTGAAAAAGAATTTAAAAAACTCGACAGATATACTATGAAGATGATTAAAGCGTGGATTGAAAAGAATTTATCGGGGTGTGAAAATCCCAGAGTAAAGGGGAAAGCTCTCACGGCAAATCGCAAAGGTCAATGGCGGTATCGTATCGGAGATTACAGACTGCTCTGCCTTATAGAAGACGAAGAACTTGTTATTCTTGCTTTGTCTATAGGTCACAGGCGAGAGGTTTATGACAACACTTAAAATTAAAAACACTTAAATAATCAAATCCGGTCATAATTTTTGAATAATTATGACCGAAAATCATTTATTTTGAATTACTTTGACTGAAATCGCAAAAATTCCTTGACAAAGTTTGACAGGTTTCTTATAATTAAATCATAACATAATGTTTCGCAGGGTATTACAGGATATACAAAAATAAGATTAAGAAGGGTGACAGAAATTATGAACATTTGGCACGACATTTCTCCAAAGAGAATTACAAAAGACAAGTTTTATGCCGTAATCGAAATTTCAAAGGGCGGCAAAAACAAGTATGAGCTTGACAAAGAAACAGGTATGCTCAAGCTTGACCGTGTGCTTTTTACATCAACTCACTATCCTGCCAACTACGGCTTTATTCCGAGAACCTTTGCAGATGACGGCGATCCGCTTGATGTTCTTGTTTTGTGCAGTGAAACAATTCAGCCGATGACACTCGTTGAATGCAAGCCAATCGGTGTTCTCAATATGGTTGATAATGACAGCTGTGACGAAAAAATTATTGCAGTTCCGGTAAACGATCCCAACTACAACTGCTACAGCGACATCAGCGAACTTCCAAAACATTATTTTGAAGAAATTCAGCACTTTTTCCAGGTTTACAAGACCCTTGAGGCTGACAAGGTTACTTCGGTAACCGAAACCGACGGTGTTGACAAGGCTAAAGAAATCATTGAAAAGGCTATCACAAGCTATATTCGTGATTTTCAGATGGCGTAAATTTATAAAGACCGCAAAACTAAAAGCTTTACCATTTTTGGTAAAGCTTTTTCTTTATTCTGATATTTAATTTAATTCTAAAAAGGAATATTATTATAATTCATTCCTGTATAATAAAAATACCGCAGGTTAAAGTTTAAAATCCTTAGCCGAAAAATCTGTTTTAAAAACCGTGACATTCGGCATACGCAATAACGGGTCATACTTAAATGATCTGCATTTTCCGTTCTTGACCTGCTTAGATCTTTTGCAGAACATAATATCGTTTTCAATTCCGCTGTATTCGCAATATGAACAGTTGACAGGAATATTCTTGCCAAACAAACTTTTTTTCATAATCAACACCTCTGAATGTATATAGTATAGCATTAACTTGATTATGTTTCAAGCATAATATTTTGTCGGATTTTATTTATAAAAATCAGAAAGGAACGCTTATGAAATTTTCTTCAAAAACAATGAAACTCAACAACATTGATACAGTACCGTATCTTACATATAATTCTTTGTCAGAAATAAATTTTATCAATCACGCATTTACAACCAGACTTGGCGGTGTGTCAACGGGTGAATTTACATCAATGAATATGGCATTCAACAGAGGTGACAATCCCGACAGCGTAACCGAAAATTACAAAAGATTCTGCAAAAGTGCAGGCTTTGACTATGAAAGTCTTGTAGCCTCGGCACAGGATCACCACACGGTTGTAAGAGCGGTAACATCTGCCGAAAAGGGCATAGGTATCTACAAGCCCCGTGATATGGAGAGCGTTGACGCCTTGATTACAAATGAAAAGGGAGTAACCCTCGTAACCTACTATGCCGACTGCACACCGCTGTTTTTTGTTGATACAAAGAACAAGGCAATCGGACTTGCCCATGCCGGCTGGAGGGGAACTGTCGGCAGAATAGGGGAAAAGGTTGTTGAGAAAATGACTGAGCTTTACGGCACAAATCCGGCTGACATCAAAGCCGCAATCGGTCCCGCAATTTCAGTTTGTTGCTATGAGGTTGACTATCCATGTGCAGAACATTTTCTGAATCTTGCAGACCTTGACAGTTCAAAGTTTGTTTTTGAAAAAGGAAACGGAAAATATATGGTTGACCTCCTCGAAACCAACCGTCAGATTCTTACTGCTTCAGGTGTAAAGAATGAAAACATAACAGTTTCGGATGTCTGCACCAACTGCAACAGCGACCTCTTATGGAGTCACCGTGCCACCAAAGGTCACAGAGGCACAATGAGTGCATTTATGTGTATTAAAGAAGATTAAAATTTTTGTTTTTGCAAAACAAAAGACGGTTATTGACCGCCTTTATCTATCTAGATTTATCTTTCTGTTTTTTGCAAACCATACATCGTTTACCTCAAATTCTTTGCCATTGAGGTAATTAAGAATGCCTGCATCGGTTTCAAAATTGAATTTCAGCTTATAGCTGTAAAGCGCCTGATACTTAATGCTGTCGGGCGCTTTTTTGCCTTTGCCGTATTTTGTATCGCCCACAAGCGGATGTCCGATTGATGCCATATGCGCTCTTATCTGATGAGTTCTGCCCGTCAGCAGTTCAACCTCGGCAAGGCTGAATTTGCCGTTGAAGTCAAGAATTTCATATTTTGTCTTAATTTCTTTTGAACCCTCAACTTCATTTTTGAAAACAGTAACTTTATTTTTGCTCTCATTCTTGGTCATATAACCGTGAAGTGTGTCGCTGTCCTTTTTCGGCTTTCCGTATAAAAGACAGAGATAGTATTTTTCAAGCTCTCTTGTTTTCATTTTTGCATTTAAAATTCTCAGGCTGTCGGCATTTTTAGCCGCAATCACAATTCCGCCCGTGTTTCTGTCAATTCTGTTGACAAGTGCAGGTGCAAAAGCTTTTTCTTCATCGGGATTGTATTCGCCTTTGTCATAAAGGTAGTGCTGAACTCTTGCAACAAGTGAATCAAAGTGATAATTCTTGTCGGGATGAACGATTATGCCCGGTTTTTTATCTATAAGTATAAGGTTTTCATCCTCATAAACAATGTCAAAGGTTTTCGGCGCTTTCATGAACTCATAGCTTTTTTGCTCCGATGCCTCAAAAAATTCGTCCTTAATATAAAAGGTAAGCACATCGCCCTCTTTGAGCATGGTCTGAATATCACACTTTTTGCCATTTACCTTAATACACTTTTTTCTTATATATTTGTACATAAGCGACTTTGGCAGAGTTTTGAATCTTTTCTGCAAAAATTTATCGAGTCGCTGATTTGCATCATTCTTTTTTATTTCAAGTGTTCTCATAATTTGTAAAATTCTCCGTAATTGTTTTCTCAGTTTATCTTATATCAATTTTAAAAATAATTCAACTGCTTTTGCACACTATTTGATTTTGTGTATATTCTGGTATAGGGTGATACAGTGAATTGCTACAGACAGAGAATTAAATCCGCAGTATGCTTTGGATTGGGACTGCTGTGTGCATCACTTCTGCCGAGTGAATGGGTACTCGTCATTGCGGCAGGCGCACTCGTAGTTGTCAGTATTTGTTGTGTTCGGAGGTAAATTATGAAAGTTGTACTTATTGAGAAACCAAAATTCATATCGGCAATTTTAAGAAAAATTTACGGAATTAAAAAAGGGTGAAAATAAATCGGTGAAAGCAAACACAACATTTTCAAGTGCTGCCGGTTTGGTCGGCAGGTAAACAGTTGCCGCCGCAGTGCCTGTTCATAGCATCTTTTGCCGAATTACGATAATTTAAGACGGTATTGACTGTTCAGTATTAAAGAAAATGCCTTTCGCTTTTGCGAGGGGCATTTTTGCGTGCTTTTTCGCGGAATATTTATGTGTGTCGGTGTAATATTTTTCTTCCGTATGCAATATATTTAACTATAAAACATAAAGGAGAGAAAAATATGGAGTTTAATCAGGAGAACCGTTCGTTTTGCACACCGTCGGTTGTGCTTGACACGGTTGCCGAACAGCTTGCAGATGTTGATCTTACTCTGCCCGATTATTGTCCGGATATTGAAAAAATTCTGAAATGCACCCTTACACCCAAAATTCAAAGCAGGACGCTTTCGGGCGGTCAGCTTCAAATCGACGGATTCTGTACTGTGAATGTGATGTATGTGGAAAGCATAAATAAAAGCGTTCGCTGCTGTGAACAAAGCGTTAATTTTTCGCAGAGCTTTTCCGTGAAGGACGCTTCGGATAATCCGGTTATAATAACCAAAACCAAGTCGGAATACATAAACTGCAGAGCATTAAGCCCACGCAGACTTGTAATGCACGGAGCATTTTCTCTGTATGCAAAAGTATTTTCCAAAACTCAGACGAGCATTTTTACTTCGCCCGATAATATTGAGATATTAAAAAAGACGGTGTCTTGTGCCGACCTTAAATCGTTCTGTCAGGAGCAGTTTTCGGTATGTGAAGAAATCTCCGTAGGCGAAAAGCCCCGTATTGAGTCTGTCCTTCACAGCGATATAAGCGTGGGAGTTACCGATGCAAAAGCCGTTACGGGAAAGCTTATGCTCAACGGCGAGCTTAATCTTAAACTGCTGTATCTGACAAATGTTGAAAGCGGAGAAACGGGAAAGCTTGATTATCTTCTCCCGTTCAATAAGATTATCGACTGTGACGGAATTGACGAAAACACAATAAACTGCGTTTCCTGCGATGTTATGTCATATGATATAAGACTGAAAAACGATATGCTTTCCGAAAAGCCTTCCGTTATTCTTGATGTGAAGCTTTGCGTAACCGAAGAAGGTTACATTACCCGTGAAGAAGAGGTTGTATGTGACGCTTATTCCACAGACTTTTCATCACTGCCCGAATTTGAACAGCTTAAAATTACAGGAGAAGTTATTCCTCTAAACGAAGCTCATATGGAAAAACTGTCCGTGAAGGTAGATGACGGCAAAATTTCAAAAATTCTTGATATTTTTACCGATCAGATAACAGCCGAAGCTTCACACGATGACAGAGGTATGGTCGTAAAGGGCAAAATTAACATATGTATACTTGCTCTCAACGAGGAAGACGCGCCCGTGTTTATTGAACGCTCAGCCGATTATGAACATATCATTCCTAATAATGAATGTAACTGTGCAAAAATTTCAGGAGCACGCGCAGCAAGTATAAGCTACCGTCTTGCCGAAGATGATGTGATTGAAATCCGCTGTGAGCTGAAAATATGCGGAGCCGCTATTTCCGAAAACAGAATAAATGTCGTTAAAAATGTGAATGTTTTTGAGGATAAACCAATACCTCCCGAAAATTTTGCACTTACTTTATATTTTGCGAATAAGGGAGAAAAGCTCTGGGATATTGCAAAATCACACAATACAAGGCTTGGTTTGCTGCTTTCGGAAAATCCGGAGGAAAATCAGGTGCTTGAAGCCCCGAAAATGCTGTTGATTCCGAGAATATAGGGAGGTATAAAGATGGAAGAAAGAAATGTTTATCAGGACATTTCCCGAAGGACAGACGGCGATGTATATATCGGAGTTGTCGGCCCCGTCAGAACGGGTAAATCCACATTTATAAAAAGGTTTATGGATTCGCTTGTACTGCCGAATATTCGTGACGAGGCAGTCTATAAGCGTACCGTTGACGAACTTCCGCAGTCTGCCGCGGGAAGAACCATAATGACAACAGAACCAAAGTTTATTCCCGAGGAATCCGTTGAAATCAATCTTGGCAGCAACACAACCTTTAATGTCCGTTTGATTGATTGTGTCGGATATATTGTGAACAGCGCCATCGGCTACAGTGAAGAGGACGAACCGAGAATGGTGAAAACTCCGTGGTCGAAGGATGCAATTCCCTTTGATGATGCCGCAGAAATCGGTACTAAAAAGGTAATTACCGACCATTCGACAATCGGTCTTGTTATCACAACGGACGGTACAATCAGCGATATTCCGAGAGAAGATTATATAGAAAGTGAAAAGCGCGTAATAAATGAACTCAAGGCAATTAACAAGCCGTTTATTATTCTGCTCAATTCAGTTGACCCTGCGGCGGACGAAGCAATCAATCTTTCAAATGAAATGACTGCAGAGTATAAAGTTCCCGTAATACCTGTAAGCTGTATGGAGCTTGATGAAACCGAAATCAAAAGGATACTCGCACAGCTTTTGTTTGAATTTCCTATCCGTGAAATCAAGGTCGACATTCCAAGATGGGTTGTAAAGCTCGACAAAGACCATTGGCTGAAGTCGGTTGTATTTGATTCAATAAAGAAAAATGCCGCAAAAATCGAGAAAATCAGGCAAATTCAGCAGGTTTTATCAGAGCTTGAACAATGCGAGTACATTACTTCTGCAAGGGTTACGAACCTTGACCTAGGCAAAGGCTGTGCCGAAATGGCTGTATCTATCAGAGGTGAGCTTTTTTACAAGGTAATTTCCGAAGAAACAGGTCTTGAAATTACAGAAGAATACGAGCTTCTGAACTGTATAAAGACTCTTTCACAAAAACAAAAGGAATTTGACAAGATTGCTCAGGCTTATGAGCAGGTTCAGGAAACGGGCTACGGAATTGTTATGCCGACAATTGACGAACTTACCCTTGACGAACCGCAGATTATTAAGCAGAGCGGAAAATACGGCATAAAACTCAGAGCAAGCGCGCCGTCAATTCATATGATGAAGATATTTACGCAGACAGAGGTTACTCCGATTGTCGGATCGGAACAGCAGTCCGAAGAGCTTGTGTCTTATCTTCTCAGAGAATTTGACGAAAATCCGGAGAAAATCTGGGAGAGTAACATATTCGGAAAATCCGTCCATGAGCTTGTAAACGAGGGACTTCACAACAAGCTTTACAGAATGCCCGCCGACGCAAGGCGGAGAATAGGGGAAACCATTGAGAAAATTATCAATGACGGCTGCAACGGATTGATATGTATAATTCTGTAACGGTAAATAACAACAGAATCGCAAAGATTTAATTAACAAATAAATCAGCTAACGCAAAAATAAATTAGTAATATCGCCAAAAAAATATTCGCCCCATATTTGTTGTTGAAAATGCTTCGGGAATAAAGTATAATATTCCTATATGCAAATGACAAATATGGGGGTTGTTTTATGAATCTTTCCGATGTAGCTTTATTGGCTAAAGAGGAGCTTTCCCTTGCCGAAAAAGGTATTGCCTCTGCAAAAGTTGTTCTTACAGGTTTTGTTGTTGTATTCGCAATGCTGATTCTCTTGATTTTCATAATCAAGATTTACGGCGCAATTATTCAGAAAGCTCAAAATGCCGGCAAAAAGAGCAAAGAGAAAAAGGCTGAAACCGTAGCAGAAACTCCTGCTCCCGTTGTTGCCGTTCCTGTTGCTCCTGCTCAGACAGACGGTGTTTCCGATGAGGTTGTTGCCGTAATTTCCGCAGCAGTTGCCACAATGTACGGCTCTTCCGAAAAAGCAAGAATCAAGAGTATTAAAAAGTCATCAGACGGCGGTCGTTCAGCATGGGCAAAAGCCGGTGTACTTGATAATACCCGCCCGTTTTAAGGCAAAGTTTTAAGGGAAAGGATGTTATCTAATGGAAATTTTACAAGGCTTTGCAGATGCCGTTGTCGGTATCTTTGAAGACTCGGGTCTGTTAACTCTTAACTGGCAGAACTATGTAATGATTGGTATTTCAATCGTTTTGCTTTACCTTGCAATCAAAAAGCAGTATGAGCCGCTTTTGCTCCTTCCTATCGCATTCGGTATGCTGCTTGTTAATCTTTATCCGAGCATTATGGCTCCGCCTACAACACAGCTTTTGACAGAGGCTCAATGTACCGCACAGAATGTTGCGGTGTCGGGACACGCCAAAACGGTGATTGACGGAGTAACTTATATTGAGAATCCGACATACGGCGGACTTCTTTATTACCTCTATCAGGGTGTTAAGCTCGGCATTTATCCGCCTCTTATCTTCCTCGGCATCGGTTGTATGACTGACTTCGGTCCGCTCATCTCTAACCCGAAGAGCCTTATTCTCGGTGCTGCCGCACAGATTGGTATCTTTTTAACATTTACAGGTGCTATTTTCCTCGGCTTTACAGAGGCAGAGGCAGGTGCTATCGGTATCATCGGCGGTGCCGACGGTCCTACGGCTATTTATGTAACAACAAAACTTGCTCCGCATCTTCTCGGTTCAATCGCAATTGCCGCATATTCATATATGGCTCTTGTGCCGATTATTCAGCCGCCTATTATGAAGGCGCTCACAACCAAAAAAGAGCGTTCCGTAGTTATGGAGCAGCTTCGTCCTGTTTCAAAGCTTGAGAAGATTATGTTCCCGGTAATCGTTGTTATTATCATCGCAATCTTCCTTCCCGACGCAGCTCCGCTCGTTGGTATGCTTATGCTCGGTAACCTCTTCAAGGAGTCGGGCGTTGTTGAAAGACTCAGCAAAACAGCTCAGAACGAGCTTATGAATATTATCACAATCTTCCTTGGTACAACTGTAGGTGCAACTGCTTCGGGTCAGAACTTCCTTACTCTTGACACAATCAAGATTATCGTTCTCGGTCTTCTTGCGTTCTGTTTGGGTACTGCATTCGGTGTACTCTTCGGTAAGATTATGTACAAGGCAACAGGCGGTAAGGTTAACCCGCTCATCGGTTCAGCAGGCGTATCCGCCGTTCCGATGGCTGCCCGTGTATCTCAGAAGGTTGGTCAGGCTGAAAATCCCGGCAACTTCCTCCTCATGCACGCTATGGGCCCGAATGTTGCAGGTGTAATCGGTTCAGCAGTTGCAGCCGGCGTACTTCTTAATGTTGTAGGCTGATAACCGTAACTTAATAAACTATGATAAAGGAAGTCTTTACGGCTTCCTTTATTTTTGCTGTTAAAGAATCCGACAATGAAAAATTTGTATAATATCACAGAAATTATTTCAATTATTATTCTATGATAGAATTATTACACGGGTTATATAAGATATAATAATTAGTGAATATGTAAAACTGTGCCGTAAAACATCTTCTTTTTTGCTTTGCAGTACTGTTTCCTTAATATGAATTAAAGGGGCTATATAAATGGCAAAGAATGTAACCGTTCAGCGAATTGTCAGCGTCCTTTTACACAGAGTCAAGTTTATTATTCTTGCCACTGTTGTAATGGGATTGCTGTTCTTTATGTACTCACGCTTTGTAATTGCACCGATGTACAGCACATCGACTATGATTTATGTTCAGAATTACAGTTCTGCTCAGCGTGATAACGCAAATACTGAGGCAACGACTTCGACAAAAACTGAAAGTGATTCAAAAAAGACTTCAAACGAAGAAAATCAGAAGATTTATCCTGCCGATATTTCCGCATCTGCAAACCTTGCTGAAATCTGTGTTACGCTCTTTAAAAACTCTGATGAGATGACAGCACTCTATGACGGATGCACAGTTAATGTTGATGTAACTGACGGTACTTTCTTTATTACTATTACCGTTGACGGTACCGATGCACAGAAGTGCGCCAATGTTGCAAATCAGCTTGCCGAAAAAGCTGCCGAGGTTTACAATTCAAAATTCAGCTACGGTCAGATCGGAACTCTCCGTCAGGCCAATGTTCCGCCGGCACCTTATGCGCCGAGCAATATGAAAAATATGTTCATCGGTGCCGCTATCGGATTTATTGCATCCAGCCTTATTTCAATTCTTATTGAACTTATTGATACAACTATCAAGTCAGAAGACGATATACAGGAAATTTACGGAATCCCCATATTTGCCGAAATTCCAGACTTTGATAACCAGGGTTAAGGAGAAACTATGGCTTCTAATTTTAAATTATTTAAAAAGAAAAACGACAGAAAAAACAAAGGACAAACTTTTTCTCTCTCTGACAAGAGCAAGTTTGCAATTGTTGAAGCCTACAAGGCGGCAAGAACAAATATTATGTTTTCACTTTCTGCAAAAGAAAAGAAATGCTTTGCCGTAACAAGCTATTCAAAGGGTGAGGGAAAAAGCACGGCTTCCGCTAACCTTGCAATTTCATTTTCAAAAATGGAGAAGAGAGTTCTTCTCATTGACTGCGATCTTCGCCGTCCGAATATTCATAATATTTTTAAGCTTGACAATAAGAACGGTCTTACCAATGTAATCGGTAAAATGATTGAGGTTGACGAGGCTGTTAGGCACGATGTTTTACCTAATCTTGATATTCTCCCTGCGGGTACTATTGCGCCAAACCCTTCCGAGCTTATGTGCAGCGCTCGTTTTCAGGAGCTATATAAGCAGTTTGTCAGGGATTATGATTATGTAATTTTTGATACACCCCCTATCGGTGTTGTTGCCGATGCTTTGCTTCTCAAGGATTTGATTGCCGGTTTTGTTGTAGTTGTGCGTGAACGCTCAACAACTCACGGTGATCTTCAACATCTTATTGACAGCGTTAAGCTTGCCGACTCTACCATACTCGGACTTCTTGAAGTAGGCTGTACCTATGATTCAAAAAGAAGAAAGAAAGGCTATTACTATTACCAGTATTATTGATTTGTCAGATTCGCTGCTTTGTGCTGCAGCACGAAAATATCTAAAAGCTATATAAACAACAAAAAAATCACAGACTTGCAAACTTTCACCAAAAATGACTGTTGTGAGTCTGTTCTTTTTTGTGAAAATAAAAATGCAAGTTTGTAAAAAACATCTTGCATTTTTCTGCCGCATAGGTTAAAATGTATTAGAAAATTAAAATACATTTGCAATAATATTTTAAGGAGTTATTCAAAATGGGTTATCTTGATTTAAGTAAACAGGAACTTGAAAAAGAGTATAGCGTGCTTTCTAAAAGGTTTGAAGAAATCAAAGGTATGGGTCTTAGCCTGAATATGGCAAGAGGCAAGCCCAGCAAAGAACAGCTGGATTTTTCATTGCCTATGCTTGACACAATTAACAGCAAGTCTGATTTTATCGGCGAAGACAATATGGATTGCCGTAACTACGGACTTCTCAACGGTATTACAGAGTGCAGAAAGCTTTTTGCGGATATTCTCGGCGTAGATGCAGAGAATGTTATTGTAGGCGGTTCTTCAAGCCTTAATATGATGTTTGATACAATTTCATGCTTTATGACAGCTCCCGCTGTTGAGGGCTGCAAACCATGGTATGAAGTAAAGAACAGAAAATTCCTCTGTCCGGTACCTGGCTATGACCGTCATTTCGGCATTACTCAGTATTACGGCTTTGAGCTTATCCCGATTCCTATGGATGACAACGGACCTGATATGGATATAGTTGAAAAGCTCGTTTCCGAAGATGAGTCTGTTAAGGGCATCTGGTGTGTTCCTAAATATTCAAACCCTGCAGGAACAACTTACAGCGATGAGGTTGTAAAGCGTTTTGCCGCCTTAAAGCCTGCCGCCAAGGATTTCAGAATTATGTGGGATAATGCCTATTCATGAAATCAGCGACACGCCCGATGTGCTTCTCAATATTATGGATGAGTGCAAAAAGACCGGCAACGAAGACCTTCCTATTATGTTCTGTTCAACATCAAAGATTACTTTCCCCGGTTCGGGTGTTGCTGCGCTGGCTGCTTCTGAGAATAACCTTAAAGTTCTCCGTGAGAAATATAACTATGAAATCATCAGCTATGACAAGCTTAATATGCTTCGCCATGTAAGATTCTTCAAAAATTATGACGGCGTTCTTAAGCATATGGAAAAGCACAAGAAAATTCTTAAGCCTAAGTTTGACATCGTTCTTGATACACTTGATAAGGAGCTTGAACCCGCCGGTATCGCATCATGGAAAAAGCCGCACGGCGGATACTTTGTAAGTGTTGATGTATATGACGGTACGGCAAAGAGGACAGTTGCCCTCTGCAAGGAGGCAGGAGTTGTCCTCACAGGAGCAGGTGCGACATATCCTCTCGGTCTTGACCCCAATGATTCAAATATAAGAATTGCTCCGACATTTCCTCCGAACAGTGAGCTTGAAGTTGCAATGGATGTTTTCTGTACCTGTGCCAAGCTTGCCGCCTGTGAGAAGATTCTGAACAAGTAATCATCACTTGATTTTTTGTCTGTCAGTGCTTACTATGAAAGATTTTGTGCATTATTTATAACATTAGAATGTTTTTTTTGACAGATTGAATTCTTTTTTTATTAAATATTTCCGTATCCATTGACATTTTACAAAAAAAATTCTATAATAACTCTGTTACGGTCTGTGGTTAGATGTTCGTGACAGAGTTATTTTGACTTTAGAGCAAAATAAAACCACAGCCAATTATTTAACGGAGGTTTCAAAGGCATGAAAAGAGTTCCAAAGCCTGTATTCTTTGTCGTAGCTTTGCTGATACTTGCCTTTTCATTTACTGCGATTTTTGGTATTTCCTACTACACCGGCGATAACAAAACAACAGTATTAAAAGGTATCAGCGACGTACGATGGGGAATAGACATCCGCGGCGGTGTTGAAGCTACTTTCAAACCGGCAGGGGATGTTGACGCAACTGACGAGCAGCTTGAGTCTGCAAAGTCAATCATTGAATTAAGAATGGTATCTCAGGGTATCACGGATTATGAGCTTTATGCTGACGCAAAGAGCGACAGAATCATTGTTCGTTTCCCGTGGAAGGAAGATTCCGACCAGAACGCAGTTGAGGCTATTGAAGAAATTTCTTCAACAGCACAGCTTACATTCCGTCCCGGAGACGGTCATGAAACAACTGACATCGATTCAAACGGTGAATATGTTTACAAGACTCCTTCAGGTGACACGGCAAAAACAATCCTTATGGACGGTTCTTATGTTGAAAGTGCCTCAGCAGGTATGACAACAGACAAGACCACAGGTAAAAATTCCTATGTAGTACAGCTTAAGCTGAAGAGCAGTGGTGACAAGAACGGTAAAGAGCGTTTTGCTGACATCACTAAAGAATATCTAAACCAGCAGGTTTCAATCTGGATGGATGATATTATGCTTTCAGCTCCTAAGGTTGAGGCTGAAATTACAGACGGCAACGCTGTTATTTCAGGTGACTTTACAGCTAAAGAGGCTCAGGACCTTGCATCAAAAATTAATGCAGGTGCTCTTCCAGCTTGAAACATCAAACTACGGCACAATCAGCGCAACCCTCGGTGAAAATTCACTCATTGCAATGGCATATGCGGGTGTTATCGCATTTATCCTTATTGCAATCATTATGATTCTCTTCTACCGTTTGCCCGGTTTTGTTGCAGTTATCTCACTTCTCGGTCAGATGGGTCTTGCCATTGCGGCTGTATCAGGTTACTTCCCTGTATTCTCTTCATTCACAATGACGCTCCCCGGTATTGCTGGTCTTATCCTTTCAATCGGTATGGGCGTTGACTGTAATGTTATTACTGCCGAGCGTATCAAGGAAGAACTTAAAGCGGGCAGAACTCTTGACGGTGCTCTTGAAAGGGGTACAAAGAATTCACTTTCCGCTATCGTCGACGGTAATATGACCGTTATTATCGTATCAATTATCCTTATGCTTGTATTTGGTCCTGCAAATATTCTCTCCATTATCTTCGGTGAGTCAACAACAGGTACTATCTACTCATTCGGTTACACACTTCTTGTCGGCGTAATCGCTAACTTTATCATGGGTGTATTCTGTACAAGAATTATGCTCAGAAGTGTTGCAGGCTTTAAGTTCCTGCGTAAAAAATGGTTGTTTGGAGGTGCTAAGAATGACTGATAAAACTCAGACAAAGACAGTTTCAAAAGCCCCTCTTACAGACGAGGAATTTGTTAATAAGTATAACGGAGGCCGCAAGATTATTGACTTTGTAGGTCACAAAAAGATTTTCTTCGGAATTTCTCTTGCAATTATTATTATCGGTATCATCTGCAACTTTATTTTCGGTACACAGCTTGACATTCAGTTCTCAGGCGGTGCAACTCTTAAATTCAGCTACAGCGGTGAAATCAATCAGTCTGAACTTACTGATTTTATTCAGGTTGAAACAACAGAGGACAGAATCACTACAACATATGCTCAGGATCTTATGGGTGACAGCGGCACAACGGTAACTGTTCAGTTCTCGGGTAACGATTCAATCAAAACCGATATTCAGAAGAACCTTGAATCAGACCTTCAGAAGAAGTATCCGGACAATAACTTCAAATGTCTTGAATCAAATTCGGTTGATGCTTCAATGGGTTTCAGCTTCCTTCTCAAGTGTCTTACTGCTGTTGCAATTGCAGCCGTGCTTATGGTTCTTTATGTAACAATCAGATTTAAGAAAATCGGCGGTCTTTCGGCAGGTGTTATGGCTCTCGTAGCCCTCTTCCACGATGTTGCAATGATTTACTTTATGTATGTAATCTTCCAGATGCCGATTGACGCAAGCTTCATCGCAGTTGTTCTTATGATTCTCGGTTATTCGCTTAACGATACAATTGTTATCTATGACCGTGTTCGTGAGGAAAAGAAGCTTGTCGGAAGCAAAACAGATGTTGGCAAGATATTCAACCTCAGCTGTACAAAGTGTATTAAGAGAACAATTATGACTTCTGTAACAACACTTTCGGCTATTCTTGTTGTTTATGTTGTTGCCTGTGCGTTCAATATCACATCTGTTCAGGGATTTGCTCTTCCGATGATTATCGGTATCATATCGGGTTGTTATTCTTCAATCTGTATCGCAGGTCCGCTTTGGGTTATGTGGCAGCGTCATAAAAAGGCAAAGAAGCTTGCCGCTAAAGCTGCATAAAACAGCTTTCGGATAAATTTATCCGATTCTGCAAATAATTATAAAGGGGTTGCATAAAGATGTTTTATGCAATCCCTTTTGTGTATTCTGTACTTTAAACAACTTGGAGCGATATATGAAAAAAACTGTTTCAATTTTTCTTTCTTTCCTGATAATTTGTGGCTTGTTTTCAATCTCCGGATGCGGAAAAGCTGAGAGTTTTAAGAAGTCTGACGGTAAAATTAGCGTTGTTACTACAATTTTTCCTTACTATGATTTTGTAAGACAGCTTGCCGGCGATAAGGCTGATATCCGTTTGCTGCTTTCGCCCGGAAGTGATCCGCACAGCTATGAACCCACGCCGTCTGATATTGTTGCAATTGAAAATTGCGATATTTTTATCTATAACGGCGGTGAAAGCGATGAATGGGTTGACGGAGTACTTTCATCAATTGAAAACAAAAATGTCAAGGTGATGAAAATGATGGAATATGTGCCTCTCAGATATGAACAGTCTATGGATCACAGCCACGAACACAGCGGGCATGAAGATATGGACGATAATGACGAGGGTCATGACCACGAAGAAGGGGAGGAGTATGACGAGCATATATGGACTTCTATTAAAAATGCCGAACGAATCTCCGCCTCAATTGCTGACGAGTTGATGTCGGTTGACAGTGAAAATTCCAAATATTACAATGAGAGAAAAACAGATTACATTTCTCAGCTTGACAGCCTTGATAAGAAATTTACAGAAGCTGCAAATAATAAAAAGCGTGACACGCTTGTTTTCGGCGACAGATTTCCGTTTCTCTATTTCGTAAGCGACTACGACCTCGGTTATGAATGTGCTTTCCCGGGTTGCAGTCATGAAACCGAGCCGAGTACGGCGGTTGTTTCTCATTTGATTGATTTTACAAGAGAACACGATATACCCGTTGTGTTCTATCTTGAGCTTTCAAGCGGCAAAATTGCGCAGATCATTTCAGAAGATTCTTCCGCAAAGACGCTGCAGTTTTCTTCGTGTCATAATGTTACAAAAGAAGATTTTGAAAACGGTGCAACATATGTTTCTGTTATGGAACAAAATCTTAAAGCACTAAAGGAGGCGTTATACTGATGTCACTTATTAAAATAGAAAATGCCTCACTCGGTTACGAGGGCAAAACTGTTGTCAATGATATTTCGGTTGATATAAAAGAAAAGGACTATATCTGCATAGTCGGCGAAAACGGTTCGGGCAAAACTACTCTTATGAAAGCCCTTCTCGGACTTTTAAAGCCTTTGAGCGGTTCAATTGCCTACGGCGACGGACTGAGGCAGAATGAAATCGGTTACCTTCCGCAGTCAAGCGATATTCAGCGTGATTTTCCTGCTTCTGTCAGCGAGGTTGTGCTTTCGGGCTGTCTTAACAAAAAACACACCTTTTTCTATTCTAAAGAGCAGAAAAAAACTGCCGCCGAGAATATGAAGCTCACGGGGATTTATGATTTACGCAAAAAGTGTTTCAGAGAACTTTCCGGAGGTCAGCGGCAGCGTGTTATGCTTGCAAGGGCTTTATGCGCAACCCACAAGCTGCTTATTCTCGATGAGCCGGTGACGGGACTTGATCCGATGGCAATGGCTGATATGTATGCTCTCATCAAAAAACTGAATGAAAGCGGAATCACGATTATTATGGTTTCTCATGATGTAAATTCAGCGGTGAGCAATGCCTCAAAAATTCTGCACCTTGCAAAGAATTGGTATTTTTACGGTACTGCACATCAGTATCTGCATTCGGATGCCGGCAAACGCTTTATTCTCAGCGATTGTCCGTGTGATGAATGTCAGCACAGAGTTCACGGGGGTGCAAAAAATGTTTGATATGATTATCGAAATGTTTTCATACAATTTTATTGTCAGGGCATTTATTGTCGGCATACTTGTTTCTTTGTGTGCGGCTCTGCTCGGTGTTACGCTTGTTCTCAAACGCTATTCAATGATTGGTGACGGGCTTTCTCATGTGGGCTTCGGTGCGCTTGCAGTTGCGGCGGCTCTCAACCTTGCACCGCTTGAAGTTGCCGTTCCTGTAATCATTGTTGCGGCATTTTTACTTTTAAGACTTTCCGAAAACAGCAAAATCAACGGCGATGCGGCAATCGCTATAATTTCAAGTATGGCGCTTGCGATAGGTGTTGTCTTTGTCAGCGTATCGGGTGTGAATACAGACCTCAATTCGTATTTATTCGGCAGTATTCTTGCCACAACAACAGCCGATGCTATTATGTGTGGAATCCTTGCACTTGTTGTAATCGTAATATTCATTTTGTTCTATAACAAGATTTTTGCCGTAACCTTTGATGAAACATTTTCAAGGGCAACAGGTCTGAAAACAGGTGTTTATAACACGGTAATTGCACTCCTTACGGCTCTCACAATCGTAATCGGTATGAGAATTATGGGTACTCTGCTTATTTCCGCACTTATAATTTTTCCTGCGCTTTCTTCAATGAGGGTCTGCAAAAAATTCAAGTCGGTAATTCTCTGCTCAGGTGTGCTTTCGCTCTGCTGTTTCTTTGTCGGTATGTGTGCGTCATATTTCTGTGACACACCGACAGGCGCAAGCGTAGTAATAGTCAATGCAGCTGTTTTTCTTATATTCTGGCTGATTGAATTTATCAATTCCAAAATCAAAAAGAATAATTCTGTGTAAGAATTATAAAATATTTTCAACTAACGGAAACTCGCTTTCTTTAATGGAGGCGAGTTCTTTTTTTGCCTGAACGCTTTCGGCAAAGTACATATCACGGTTCTGCTTTTGTGCAAATGCGGTCATCCTCGAAATGCTTATTCCTATTGCGTCAACATAATCGTGTATGAGCAAGGTATCAATAAATTTTGCACTGTCATACCACTCTTCTTCTGTTTCTTTGCAAATTTTGAGAGCGTCGTCAAATTCGAGCCGACTCATCAGTCTGTCGGCGTGTTCGATTTTTGCAATGAACGAATCCGTCTTGCCCGAAATAAATCCTGTTTCAACCGAGGCAAAGCAGAGTGCCGCCAGAACAAGCGAAAGTGCAATGTAAATTCTTTTCATACTGTCATTCCTTTTTTATGATATTGTAATTTCCGAGTGCGTCAAGTGTCATCAGAAAAACATTGTTTTGCTTAATATTTTTCTTTTCGAGAATTTTCTTGACATAATCCTTTTCTTTTTCACACAGATTAAGAGAATTTTGAAGGATTTTACCGTTGCTGACAACAACCGTTTCAATTTTGTTGTCCTTGATTTTTAACCCGAAATCCTCGGCAGAAGGCTTTCTCTTCTCAGGCTTTTCAAGAACGCTTACTTCACCGTTGGTTTCAACAATGCAGTACTGAACATCTTCAATCGAAAAAATACCCTGTTGTCTTAGCTGAACGCTCAAATCTTCTGTTGTAAGCCGTAGCTTTTTCATTGCAGATTGCAGAATTTTTCCGTCTTTAATTACAATAACGGGCTTTCCGCACACAAGACTGCGGAAACCGCTCCACTTCATCATAATCACGCTTGCTGTAATTTCAAGAGCAACTAATATTGCAACCGGGATAACTCCGCTCAATAACGGTTGAGATGTGTTCTGCATAGGAATTGACGCAATATCCGATACTATCATCGTTATAACAAGCTCACTCGGCTGCATATCGCTTATTTGTCGCTTTCCCATAAGTCTGACTGCCAAAATAACAAAGGCATAGAGCAAAATTGTTCTGATTATTGAAATTATCATAACATCACCGTTACTAATATTTGCATAATTTGAGCCGATATACCGCAAAATAAAAAGCAGATATATTAAGACGGTGATTAAATGTATAATTCGTTAAAAGAAAATATTTCAACTTTGAAGAAAATGTTCAAAAATTCGGCAGACTTTACGGTTCGTGAAATGAATCTTAAGGGACAATGCAGTATAAAATCCGCAATAATCACAATTGAGGGGATGTGCGGAAAAGATACGCTTGCATTGTCGCTGATCAATCCTCTGCTTGATTATTATTTTGAATGTCAAAATCCCGATGAAATTTTTGATACAATCAAAAATACCGTGCTGACATCAAGCGAGATTGTCGAGTTTATGACAATTGACGAGGCAATCAGCTTTTCAACCTCAGGCTTTGCCCTGCTTGTTGTTGACGGCTGCAGCCGTATGCTTGCAATCGGAGCACAGGGCTTTTCGTTCAGAAGTGTTTCCGAACCTGAAAGTGAGGTGGTTCAGAGAGGCTGCCGAGAGGGCTTTACCGAGCCGCTTAGAATCAATATGACTTTAATAAGACGAAGAATCAAAAGTCCCGACCTTGTTTTTGAAACCGTAACAAGCGGATACAGTTCAAATACGCAGATGATGATTTGTTACCTTCAAAACAGCGTGTCAAAGCAAATCCTTAAAGCAATCAGAGAACGGCTTGAAAACTGCAATCTTAAAATGATTCTTGCGTCGGGATATTTAAGCGAATATCTTGAAGATAACAGTTCAAATTCACTTTTTTCGGGGGTAGGAATTTCCGAAAGACCCGATACGGTCTGCGGAAAGCTATCGGAGGGGAGAGTGGCAATTCTGATTGACGGAACACCGTCGGTAATAATAATTCCTCATCTTTTTGTTGAAGAATTTCAGAGTGTTGACGATTACTCAAACCGTCCGTATTATGCGGCATTTATACGGATTTTAAAGTATATTTCATTCTTTATAGCTGTATTTTTACCGGGAATATACACCGCTTTTGCACAGTTCCATCCCGAATATTTTCCGACGGGTCTGCTCGTGAAAACCTCCGATTCATTATCTCAGACTCCATTGCCCGTAACACTTGAAGTTATTCTCATAACCTTTATCTATGAGGTTATGAGAGAGGCGGGACTGCGTATTCCAAAGCCACTCGGACACGCTGTCAGTATTGTCGGAGCGCTTGTAATCGGCGAAAGTGCCGTCAGTGCAGGTATAATCAGCTCGTCAACCCTTATGGTCGTAGCAACTGCGGCAATTTGCAGTTATGTTACATCCGCACTCTATCCGCCTATTATGGTGCTGAGATTTTTCTGCGTTATCGCAGGCGGAATGTTCGGCTTGTGGGGAATAGTTCTGCTCACCTGCGGAGTACTTGTCAATATGTGCTCAAAAACCTCGGTCGGTGTGCCGTATATGTCATCGCTTGCTCCGTTTTCATGGAGAAGTATGCGTGATGTCTTTGTCAGAGCAGATTGGAAAAGTCTTTCAAAGTGCACAATCAAGGTTCAGAAATTTCCCGAAACGGAGGAGATATAATGCAGTCTAATATAACTTTTCCGTCAAAAAGACTTATGCTTTCATTGTTTGTGTGTTCGGCACTTCCGATATTTTTAATGGGGAGAAATTTTTTACAGAGTGACAACATTTTTTCAAGCCTTGTGTCAATCGGATTCGGAATAATTTTCACTCTGTTGTGCTTTGTTCCTTTTTATTCGATAAAGCATAGAACAAGACTTGATTTTTCAGCCTTTGCAAAAAACACATCGCAAACGGGCTTTTTCTTTGTTTCTTCATATTATTGTATGTATTTCACCGTGATAACCGTTTCTTTTCTGATAAGATTCTGCGATATGTTTGTTTCGGGAGTTAATCCCGATGCCGACACAAAGGTGATTGCCTTTTTGATACTTTGCATTTGTGTTTACGGTGCGTCAAAGGGGATAAATCCGCTTTCAAGAGTCAGCATTTTTGTGTTTGCATTTCTGATAATTGCCTTTGCAGTGATATTTTTTGGCAATATAAAATCTTTTGAATTTGCACCGAACAGCACCTTTGTTACACCCGATTTTTCAAATATTCGGAGCAATGTTGCAGACTGTTTAATCTTTGCGTTTCTGCCTGTTATTTTTGGATTCAATTCCACAAGCACAAAAAATCTTTCGGTAAATCAGCCGATAATTGTGACGCTTACGATATTTGGCACATTGGCATTGACCTTGTTTTTCACCGATTTTGTAACGGGTGCATATTCTGCACAGCAACCGTTTTCTGTTCAGCTATTGTCAAAAACCGCATATTTTGGTGATATGAAAGGCTTTGACAGCTTTTACCTTGCCGCAGTAACTGCCTGTATTTTCGTTTTTGTAACGGCTGTCCTCATCAGCGTTTCAAACTGCATTGTAAATACATCTTCAAAAAGAACGCTTGTTTTTGTTTCTATAATTGCGCTTATAATGTTTGTTTTGTTTGTTTGTGCAGATAGTTATAATGCTGTAAAAGAATTATTGCTGAACAATATTTTTCTGACTGCACTCAATTTTATTTCCGCACTTCTGATTCCTATAATCTATCTTTTTGTATATCGGAGAAAGCTTTATGAATAAAAAAATATTTTTACTGTCGATTTTGGCGGTTGTTCTGATTTTAGGCGGCTGTACAAATTCAAACCGAATTGACACCTCATCACTGGTACAGACTGTTACCGCTGAAAATAAATCCGGCAAAACCGTATATAATTTCTATCTGCTGAAGAACTGCGAAGATGTGCAGGGTGTTTCGGTTGAAGCGGAAAGCCTTGAAAAAGCGGTAATATCCGCAAAGAAAGCTTATATCCCGATGCTTACGCTTTCCAAACTTGAATTGTATCTTATCGACTCAAATCTCGGAGAAAAAAATCTCAAAACAGATATAAATTATATTTCAAAAGCGAGCAAAATTTCCCCTTTAACTTATGCAGCCTTTTCGGATACAAAAACATTGCAACTTTTTTCAAAAGATAAAGAGGCATTAAGGAAAGTAAAAGAACACATTGTTCATTTAAAGAATAATAAAAAAGAGCTTTCGGTGACATCTTTATCCATATTTAATAATTTTAAGGGTAAAAATAACGGCTATTTGAGTATTTGTTATATTAGTTCCGAAAAAGAATTAAAAGCAGACATTGTTAAAATAGTAACATAAAAATGAGAAAATTTTATTTAAAATTGAAAAATAATTCACAAAAAGACTTTATCAAGACGGCGTTATGGTGTATAATAGCAATAAGTATATAATACTTAGTGCGAATGTTCGCCGATTTTGAGGCAGGAACATTGCACCGCTTTAATAAGGGTAATAAATATTTAGGATAGGACGATGATTTATGTCTGTTGAATTTTCTGTTCCGCTGTCGCAAATTGCAGAAGCATTGAACCTCACCGAAGTTTATGTCGCTGAAAATTACAAGGAAACTAACATATCGACTGTTGAAATCAACAGACCGGGACTTGAGCTTACGGGTTATCTTGAATTCTTTGACAACAAGCGAATTCAAGTTCTCGGCAACACGGAGTTCTCGTATCTCGGCCGTTACGGTCCGGAGGCTCAGAAAATGGTTATTGACTCCATTTTCAGCTTTGGACCGCCTGCAGTTATAATCTGCCGCGACATTGAACCTTCAAACGCAATTCTTGAGAGTGCAAAACTGCACAAGGTGTCAATTTTCAGCACTCCGCAGAGTACATCGGATCTCACTGCGTCACTTGTACAGTACCTTAACAAAGAGCTTGCTCCGAGAATCACCCGTCACGGCGTTCTTGTTGAAGTGTACGGCGAAGGCTGTCTGCTTACGGGCGACAGCGGCGTCGGTAAAAGTGAAACCGCTATTGAGCTTATTAAGCGGGGTCACCGTCTTGTTGCTGACGATGCCGTTGAAATCAGAAGAACTTCTCTGACAACTCTCTACGGTCAGTCTCCCGAAAATATCCGTCACTTTATTGAGCTTCGGGGTATCGGAATTATCAACGCCAGAAAGCTTTTCGGTATGGGCGCAATCAAACTGCAGGAAAAGATTGATATGGTAATCAACCTTGAGCAATGGGACAGCTCAAAGGTTTATGACAGAATGGGACTTGACAACGAGTATATGAAGATTCTCGGAATAGAAGTGCCTACTTTGACAATTCCCGTAAAGCCCGGTCGTAACCTTGCCGTAATCATAGAGGTTGCCGCTATGAATAACAGACAGAAGAAAATGGGTTACAATGCAGCAAGAGAACTTCTCAAAAATCTCGGAATGGCTGTTGAGGATCTTCCGCCGTCACCAAAGGTTATTGTTGATACATGGGAATAATTCCGCTTTGTAATGGAATGCAGGGAACAGAAATTTCATATTCTAAACTAACAACGGAGGGTAATTGAATGGACACTACCGATATTATATATAACTGTGCTCAAAAGCTTGATTGTGACGCAAGACGATTTGAACCGATGAGCAGACACACTTCATTTAAAATCGGCGGAAAAGCAGATGTTTACATAAAGGTGACAAATCTTTCTCAGCTGATGAAAATTTTAAAGGAATGCGATGCCTGTAAGGAGAAGTATATTCTTCTCGGCAACGGCAGTAATGTTCTTGTTCCCGATGAGGGAATCCACGGCACTGTTCTTCGTCTTGACGGTGATTTCAGAAACATTTCATTGATTGACGACACAACAATCTATTGCGGAGCCGGTGCGGCTTTGGGAAGTCTTTGTAAGTTTGCCCAAAAATGCGGACTTTCGGGACTTGAATATGCGTGGGGAATCCCCGGAACAGTCGGCGGTGCTGTGTTTATGAACGCAGGCGCATACGGCGGTGAAATGAAAGATGTTGTTTACAGCGTTTCTCATATTACAAACAGCGGTGACATCGGCAGAATAGAAGCCGCTGATCTTGGATTCGGCTACAGAACAAGCGTTTACCGCAAAAACGGCTGCATAATTACAGGTGCGGTATTCAAACTTAAAAAAGATGATCCCGAAGAAATTCAGAACAGAATGAACGATTATATGAACCGCCGTTCGGCAAAACAGCCGCTTGAATATCCGAGCGCAGGCAGTGTGTTCAAAAGACCTGAGGGTGCATTTGCAGGTGCGCTCATTGAGCAGTGCGGCTTAAAGGGTATGACAGTCGGCGGTGCTCAGGTCAGCGAAAAACACGCAGGCTTTATTATTAACAAATCAAAGGCTACGGCAAATGATGTAAAACAGCTTGTGTCTGAAATTCAGAAAACTGTTGAAGATGAAACAGGCTACAAGCTTGAATGTGAACTTATTTTTCTATAAAGCAAAAAAGGTGTAATTTTATGGAATTTGTAATCATTACGGGAATGTCGGGTGCAGGCAAAACAGGTGCTTTGCATGTGCTTGAAGACATCGGCTACTACTGCGTTGACAATCTACCGTCAAGCTTGCTGTCAACACTCTACGATCTTTGCCTTAAATCTGAAGATGATTCAATGAAAAGAGTTGCAGTGGTTGTTGATGTAAGAGGTAACGAAAAATTTGAGGAAATGTGTTCTCAGATTGAACGCTTTAAAAGACGCTATGAAAATGTAAAAGTATTGTTCTTTGACGCAACGACCGACAGACTTGTTGTCCGCTACAAGGAAACAAGAAGAAGACACCCGCTTTCGGAAAAACTCAAGGACGGTTCTGTGCTGTCTGCCGTTGAGCTTGAAAGGGAGCTTCTTTTGCCTGTTAAAAGAACAGCCGATTATAATATTGACACTACATATATGTCAAACAAACAGCTCCGAGAGCGAATTATGTCAATGTTCATGGAGGACACCTCGCAAGGCATTACGCTTACATTTATGTCATTCGGCTTTAAATACGGAATCCCGCTTGAAGCTGACCTTATTATGGATGTTCGCTGTCTGCCTAATCCTTTTTATATTCCGGAGCTTAAACACCTTACAGGGCTTGACAAAAAGGTGCGCGACTATGTTCTTGAAAGCGATGAAACAAGCGAGTTCTTAAAGCGACTTTTGAGTATGCTCGATTTTTCGGTTCCGCTTTATCTCAAAGAGGGCAAAAGCGAGCTTGTTGTCGGCATCGGCTGTACAGGCGGTAAACACAGAAGCGTTACAATTGCCATGCAGCTTAACGCTCACTTTCATGAGAAAGGCTATAAGTGCGTTATTCAGCACAGAGATATTGACAGGTAAGGTGCAGAGATGTCATTTTCCTCGGATGTAAAAAAAGAAATTTGTTCGGTTGAACAGTTCGACCGTGAAGCTCTCAAAGCAGAGCTTTACGGAATGCTTTTGTTCAGCAGAAATTTTTCATCAAAAAAAATAACCTTTACAACAGAAAGCAATTATGCGGGAAACCGCCTTATATTTCTTCTACAGAATTTATATATGCCGATAATCGAAAAACAATCGGCGTTGAGAACAAAATCAAGCGACAGCCGCCTTTACAAAATAATCGTGATTGACGAAAACGATTGCAAGCGTATTTTTGAGGATTTCGGACATATTTACGGTCAGGTTACTCTGCGCGTAAACAGGGCAAATCTCTCAAGCGAAGAGCTTACACAATCATTTTTGAGAGGTGTTTTTCTAAGCTGCGGCTCGATATCCGATCCGATGAAAAGCTATCACCTCGAATTTTGCGTTCCTCACAAAAATCTTTCTCAGGATTTGTGCAAGGTGCTTTCCGAAATAACCGAATGTACTCTCGCTCCGAAAACAGTTGTTCGCAGCGGCAGTTATATCGTTTATTTCAAAGAAAGTGAGCAGATTTGCGATTTGCTCACCTACATAGGCGCTCCGATAAGAGCAATGGAGATTATGGGGACAAAGGCGATAAAACAGGTTAGAAACAATGTGAACCGCAGAATCAACGGTGAGGTGGCAAACATCGGAAAAATCGCAACGGCATCGGCAAAACAGCTTGATGCAATCGAGCATATCAAGAGGACGGTCGGAATTGATTCTCTGCCGGAAGATTTGCGGGAAATTGCATATTTAAGGCTTGAAAATCCCGATATGTCACTTCGTGACTTGGGACAGAATCTTTCAACCCCAATCAGCCGAAGCGGTGCAAATCACCGTATGCAAAGACTGCTTGAATATGCAGGTACAGAGGTAAAAACTAATGGAAAATAAAAATATAACATTTGAACAGGCAAATGAACTGCTTGAAAAATCAGTTTCAAAAATGGAGAGCGGAGAGCTTACTCTTGAACAGACAATGGAGGAGTATGCAAAAGCGTGTGAGCTTCTTGCTTTTTGTATGAAACAGCTTGAGCAATGCAAGGGTAAGATTATTGATATAAACGAGAAAATTTCAAAGCTTTCAAAGGGTGATGACAATGAGTAAGGATTATGCAAAGATAACCGAAAATGCTTTAACAAACTATCTTCCGAGTGCGGATTGCCGTGAAAAAAAGCTGATTGACGCAATGGCTTACAGCCTTGAGGCAGGCGGAAAGCGTGTCCGTCCGTATCTTGTGTTCTCGTTTAACAGCCTTTGCGGCGGAAGTGAAGAGTCTGCAACGGCATTTGCCTGTGCGGTTGAAATGATTCACACATATTCTCTCATTCACGATGATTTGCCGTGTATGGATAACGATGACCTCAGAAGAGGCAAGCCGTCAAACCACAAGGTGTTCGGCGAAGATATCGCATTGCTTGCAGGCGATGCACTTTTAACGCTTGCCTTTGAAACCCTTACAAATGAAAAGACAGTAAAAATCTGCGGAACTCCTGCTTGCTGCAGAGGTGTTTCCGTGCTTTCAAAATATGCCGGTGCGGTTGGTATGATTGGCGGTCAGGTTATTGACCTTATGAGTGAAAATACGAACGCTCCGATTGAAGTCCTCCGTGAAATGGACTACAAAAAAACAGCTTGTCTTATAAAAGCAGCCTGCGAGCTTGGCTGTATAAGTGCAGGCGCAAACGATAAGCAAATCAAAGCCGCCTCTGAATTTGGCGAGTGCATCGGCATTGCATTCCAAATTCAGGACGATATTCTTGATGTAACCTCATCTGATGAGGAACTCGGCAAGCCTGTAGGCAGTGATGCCGAAAACAGCAAGTCAACCTATGTTTCACTTCTCGGAATTGAAAAGTGCAGAGAACTTGTTGATGAACTTACCAAAAAGGCCGTCAATGCGCTGCAGGGCTTTGACGGTGATACAACAGAGCTTGAAGATTTTGCATATAAACTTGCAAAAAGAAATAAATAACTCTGTTAAGTAATTTTGATTATACGGATAGGAAATGAATTATGGGTGAGTATGAACTGCTTTCTAAAATTAAATCACCGCATGATGTCAAAAAGCTTAACGGCGAACAGCTTGAAAACCTGTGTACCGAAATAAGGGAAAAGCTCGTTGAAACCGTGTCTGTAAACGGAGGACATCTTTCACCGAACCTCGGTGTTGTTGAACTTACCGTTGCTCTTGAGCGTAGCTTTAATCTGCCGAAAGACAGCATTGTATGGGATGTCGGACATCAGGCATATACCCACAAGCTGTTGACGGGACGCTACGAGCAGTTTGACACAATCCGCAAAAAAGGCGGAATTTCAGGCTTTCCGAAGCGTGCCGAGAGCAAATACGACGATTTTAACACAGGTCACAGCAGTACATCAATATCAGCCGCATACGGAATTGCAAGAGCAAAACACCTTATGGGCGACCAAAGCTACACAGTTGCCGTAATCGGTGACGGTTCGTTCACAGGCGGACTTGCTTTTGAGGGAATGAACAACTCGGGCAGATTTAATAAAAATTTCATTGTCGTTCTCAACGATAATAAAATGTCAATTTCTCCGAATGTCGGCGCATTGTCACGCTACCTTACAACGGTAAGAATTCAGCCGTGGTATATGCGAGTCAAGAAAATTACGGAAAAAATTCTTTTACACATTCCGCTTATCGGAAAACCTCTGAAAAGATTTCTTCAGGGAGGAAAATCAAAACTTAAAAATCTTGTGTACAAAAACACTCTTTTTGACTGCTTCGGTTTTACCTATCTCGGACCTATTGACGGACATAACATTGATGAGCTTGAAAATGCGTTTGAGTGTGCAAAAAAGGTGAATTCTCCCGTTCTTGTTCATGTTGTTACCAAAAAAGGCAAAGGCTATCAGCCTGCCGAGGACAATCCGGGCGGATTTCACGGAATCGGTCAGTTTGATATTGATTCCGGCGAGCCTCTTTCAAGCCACAGGGGGTTTTCGGCTGAGTTCGGAAAGACTATGTGTGAGCTTGCCGAAGACGATAAAAAGATTTGTGCAATCACAGCCGCAATGTCGGGAGGTACGGGACTTACCGAATTTTCAAAGCTTTATAAAGAAAGATTTTTTGATGTAGGTATTGCAGAAGAGCACGCAGTAACCTTTGGATGCGGACTTGCCGCAAAAGGTATGCGTCCTGTTTTTGCTGTGTATTCAACATTTTTGCAGAGAGCCTATGACCAGCTTTTGCACGACGCGGCTCTCGGAAAGCTTCACCTTGTAATAGGTGTTGACCGTTCGGGAATTGTAGGCGATGACGGTGAAACTCATCAGGGCGTGTTTGATGTTTCAATACTCAACACAATTCCGAACACAACAATTTTCTCTCCTGCGTATTTTGACGGTATGAGAAAATCTCTTTCAACTGCAATCTACATTTGTGACAGTCTTGCCGTTGTGCGTTATCCTCGCGGCGGAGAGCTTTACAAACCCGATGATTTCGGTGAAGAAAATCTTTCTTACGATGTTTACGGAAATCCAAATTGTAAAAATCTTCTCATAACCTACGGCAGACTTTTCTCTTACGCCTGCAAGGCTAAAGAAACTCTTGCAAAACAGGGCGTTGAGATTTGTATATTAAAACTTTGCAGAATTAAACCGATTGATGAAAATGCCGTTGATTTTGCGGCTGCTTTTGAAAATGTGTGGTTCTTTGAAGAGGGAATCAAAAATGGAGGCATTGCACGAAACTTTTCCGATTTGCTCTGTTGCACTTCATTCTGCGGAGATTATCACATAAAGGCTATAAATGACAAATTTGTTAAGCAGATGTCAGTAAGCGAGGCTCTACATGAGCTTAAGCTTGACAATGACGGAATGGTAAATATTATTACCGAAAATTTAAAGGAAAAGAATTAGGATGAAAAAAAGACTTGATATTCTTGTATATGAAAAAGGTTTTACCGACAGCCGTGAAAAGGCTAAGGCGATTATAATGTCGGGGCAGGTTTATGTTGACAATCAGAAAGCCGATAAGTGCGGAACTTCTTATGATGAAAATGTTAAAATTGAAGTAAGGGGCAACACACAGAAATATGTCAGCCGTGGCGGTTTAAAGCTTGAAAAGGCCATAGACAATTTTGACTTTGATTTAAAAGATAAGATAACAATGGATATCGGTGCGTCAACGGGTGGCTTTACCGACTGTATGCTCCAAAACGGTGCAAAAAAGGTGTATTCAATTGATGTCGGTTACGGTCAGCTTGCTTGGAAGCTTCGCAACGATCCTCGTGTTGTCAATCTTGAACGCACCAATATGAGAAAGGTTACAAGGGAGCAGGTTCCCGATGAAATTGATTTTTTCTCGGTTGATGTTTCGTTCATTTCATTAAAGCTGATTCTGCCTGTTGCAAGACAGTTTATGAGCGAAAACGCGCAGGCGGTCTGCCTAATCAAACCGCAGTTTGAGGCAGGCAGGGAAAAGGTGGGCAAAAAGGGCGTAGTTCGTGATCCTGCCGTTCATGTTGAGGTTGTCAGAAAAATATTTGATTTTTGCCTTGAAAACGGATTTGATGTGCTTAATCTCGACTATTCGCCAATCAAAGGTCCCGAAGGCAATATAGAATACCTTATCCACCTTCGCAAAAGCGACGATCCAAAATCATACACAGATGTAACACCCGAGCAGCTTGTTGAAAATTCACATGCCGCTCTTGACAAAAAATGAGCAGGTGCTTTTATGAAATTTGCATTAGTGGTCAATCTTTCAAAAGAAAGGGCAATTAAATATGCAAAAAAGATTTCTCTTTTTCTTCTTGATAAAAATGCAGAAATTGCTATGATTGAGGAATGCAGTCAGTATTTTAAGGGAATCCACATTCATTATTCAAAAAATATTACGGAGCTTTTTGAATACTGCGATATGGCGATTACGGTAGGCGGTGACGGAACGATTATCCATGCCGCAAAATATGCCGCAAAAGCCGATAAACAGCTTATCGGTGTGAATGTCGGCAGACTCGGCTTTGCCGCAGATGTTGAACCGCACGAATATGAACAGCTTGAACGGCTTATTACGGGTGATTACACAACAGAGGAGAGAATTTTGCTTGATGTTGAGGTCATAAAAGAGGACGGCTCAAAGCATTATCTTGCAGTAAACGATGCCGTTGTCGCAAGAGGTCAGCTTTCAAAAACAATTGATTTGCACCTGAGTCTTGACGGTGACGAAATTTCAAAATACAGAGCAGACGGTTTGCTCTTTGCAACTCCGACAGGCTCAACAGCCTATTCATTGTCGGCAGGCGGGCCTATCCTCGCGCCGAAAATGGAATGTATTCTTATGACTCCTGTTTGTCCGCACTCGTTATTTTCCCGTTCAGTACTTTTCAGCGGAGAATCGGAGCTTTCGGTTCATGTTAAAATTCCTGAAGAATGCTGTTGCGTGCTGACAATTGACGGTGAAAAAAATGTTCCTGTTCTTGCAACCGACAGGGTTGTAATCCGCAAATCCGATTTAAAGCTTAAACTTGCGTTACTTCATAACCGCAATTTTTATAAACTGCTTAATGAAAAACTGAAAGAGAGGGATTTTTGATGAAAACAGGGCGACACGCACGAATTCTTGATATTATAGCCGAACATCCGATTGAAACACAGGATGAACTGCTCACTCGACTTCGTGAGGAAGGTTTCAAGGCAACGCAGGCTACAATTTCAAGAGATATCAAGGATTTACGCCTTGTTAAAACTCTCGGAAGTGACGGCAAATACCGCTATGTTTCTGCATCTCGCAGTTCAACCGATATCCGTACCAATTTTTCAAATCTTTTCAGCACTTCGGTAGATTCAATTGATGTTGCGCAAAATCTTGTTGTAATAAAAACTCTCAGCGGTATGGCTCAGGCAGTTTGTGCCGCACTCGATTCTGCCGACTATCCGTCTGTTGTCGGAACAATTGCAGGTGACGATACAATCTTCATTGCCTGCCGAACAGCCGACCTTGCTGTGTCGCTTACCGAAGAACTCAAAAAGCTTATTTGACAGGACTGATTGAAATGCTCAGAACTTTATATATAGAAAACATTGCCGTGATTGAAAAAACTTCAATAGATTTTGAAAACGGTCTTAATGTCCTCACAGGTGAAACAGGTGCAGGTAAAAGTATAATAATTGATGCAATCAATGCAATTATGGGACAGCGTACATCAAAGGAAATTATCCGTACCGAGGCTGATTCAGCCTTTGTAAGCGCCCTATTTGACGATATTAACCAAAGTATTGTTGAAAAGCTTGATGAACTCGGATTTTCCGATGATGAGGGAACGCTCATTTTGCAGAGAACTCTCAACAGAAACGGCAAGAGCAGTTGTAAAATCAACGGCAAGCCTGCAACGGTTTCAATGCTCAAAGAACTTTCAAAGCATCTTATAAACATTCACGGTCAGCACGAAAGCTACGAACTTTTCTCTCCCGAAACTCATATTGATTATATTGACCGTTTCGGCGGTTGTGAAAAGCTTTTGGCAGACTATAAAAAATGTTATGATGAATATAAAATTCTCAAAAAGAAATTAAATTCAGCCGATTCGGACGAAAGTGAAAGATTGAAAGAAATTGACCTGCTTTCATATCAGGTGAATGAACTCACAGAATCCGATGTTAAGCAGGGAGAAGAACAGGAGCTTGAGAGCGAAAGAACAGCGCTTATGAGCTTTGAGAAAATCTTTTCTCTGCTCAATGATGCTAAAATGGCTCTTGACGGTGACGAAAACTATGGCGGCGGTCTTGAATCGGTCGATTCTGCATCAACTGCCCTTCAAAAAGCGTCATCATATAATGCTGAATATGAAGAAATTGCAAATACGCTTACAGATGCATATTACAATTTAAAGGATTGTTGCGACAGCATCTCCGACGCTATTGATTCGCTCGAATCCGATCCACAAAGGCTTGAAGAAGTTGAAGAAAGGCTTGATCTTATCAATCGTCTTACAAGAAAATATAATTGCCCGTCAGACGAGCTTTCGGATCTTGCCGAAAAATATCAGGCAAGACTTGACGAACTTGTGAACTATGACCGCAACCGTGACGAGCTTGCGGAAAAATGCAGAGAAAGCGAAGAAAAAATGCTTGCGGCTGCCGAAAAACTCGGTACTCTCCGCAGAAAAACAGCAAAAACCTTTGCAACAAAAGTAAAATCCGAAATGGCATTTTTGAATATGCCGAATGTTGAGCTTGTTCCGTACTTTGAAAAGTGCGAACCAAATTCAAAGGGTACGGATAAAATGGAACTGCTCATCTCCGCAAACCCGGGTGAAACACCTCGCCCTGTTGCAAAAATCGCATCGGGCGGTGAGCTTTCAAGAATGATGCTTGCAATTAAAACAGTTCTCGCAAGCACGGATACGGTTGATACTCTCATTTTTGATGAGGTTGACACAGGTATTTCGGGTTCAGCGGCAGAAAAGGTCGGCTTAAAGCTGCGAGAAGTCAGCAAAAGCAGTCAGGTTCTCTGCGTAACACATCAGGCACAAATCGCCGCCCTTGCCGATTCTCACTATCTTATCCGCAAGCAGGTTGAAAAAGGAAGAACATTTACAAATGTTGCTCTTCTTGACCACAACGGCAGAGCAGGCGAGCTTGCACGAATAATCGGCGGTGTTGATATAACCGATGCCGCACTTAAACACGCAGAATCAATGCTTGAAAAGTATAATAACTGATTTTGAAAGGAGTAACGAATATGACGAATGAAGCAATATTAAGCAGTAACGGAAATTATACACTATTCAGCTTTAACGGCTATGTTATCAGATTCAGAACTTCATCAAAACTCGAAAGATATACAAAAATACTTGAATGGGAAAACGGTTATATTGCAGTGACAGCAAAATATAAAGGACTTCCCGAAGAAGAGGAATATATAGATTTAGTGCCGATTCTTGAAAATCTGTATATTGATCCTGATGAATTTTTAAAACAGATAGAGAAAGTGAGAATCAGTTATGATTGATTTTAAGACAATTGCTGACAATGCTGATTTGATTATAAACGGTTATGCGTTTACAAAATCAGGAGATTACATCAGGGTTTTAAATTTGAATCGCCTTAATAAAGCACTCGTATTTGATTATAATCAGGAAGTAATTGAAACAAGTATGGATGATATAGAAATTCAGATTGTATTTGATTATTATAATAAAAACAAAAAATATATGGAGGTGTAGCCGTGCCTAAATATTATGAATTTAAAGTATGCGGTTACTATCTCTATTATACCGCACATTGTATTATTGAGGCTATGCATGTCCATGCAAGTGATAAGAAACTTACTGAATCTGGTTCAGCTAAGTTTTTTGTTAAAAGTAACGGTGACACAACTGTTGAAAGACAGGGAATCATCTCTGAAAGAGAAGTAAGAATTATTCGTGAATTTATTAAGGATAACTACAAAGATATGTATCTTAAATGGAACGAATTAAGCAATAACGGATTCTTTGGTGAATAATTTATTAAACTATACAAACGAAAGGGAGCGGCATTTTGAAGCTGTGGTCGGTTGCAAAACTTGATAAAACTAAGGCGGGGGAGATTCAGTCCCGCTATGAGCTGCCTGCAATTGTTGCAATGCTGCTCCAGATACGGAATATTACAACGAATGATGAAATTGAAAGCTTTCTTTACAATGATTCTTTCGTTGCCGATCCGTTTGAAATAAAAGATATGGATAAGGCTGTTGAACGCATTAACAAGGCTCTTGATTGCGGTGAACCGATTTGTGTTTACGGTGATTATGATGCCGATGGTGTCACGTCAACAGCACTTTTGTATTCTTACCTTGAAACAATTGATGCAAACGCAATGTACTATATTCCGTCCCGTGAAACAGAGGGCTACGGAATGAATAAAAACGCTGTTGACAAGCTCAACGAGCGTGGAATAAAGCTCATAATTACCGTTGATAACGGAATTGCGGCAGCACAGGAGGTTGAATACGCAAGCTCACTCGGAATTGATACCGTAGTTACAGACCACCATATGCCGTCAGGCGAGTTGCCGAAGGCTTGTGCCGTAGTTGACTTGCACAGAGAGGACTGCAAAAGCAGATTTAAAAATCTTTCGGGTGTCGGTGTTGCCTTTAAGCTGATTATGGCTCTTGAGGGAGAATACTGTGACACAACAACCCTGCTTGAGAACTATTCGGATCTTTTGAGCATCGGCACAATCGGTGATGTTGTTGAGTTGAAGGATGAAAACCGAGTGTTTGTCAAGCACGGACTTGAAAGCATTACAAATACCGACCGTCCGGGATTGCAGGCACTTATCAAAGACTCCGGACTTACAGGCAAAGCAATATCTTCAACTAATGTGTCGTTTACAATCGTTCCGAGAATCAATGCGGCAGGCCGACTCGGC
>ERZ779737.162-NODE-162-length-68680-cov-9.117056_pt1 | contig 68680 bp, 58 predicted proteins | sample MGYA00511889_ERZ779737 | MGnify/ENA primary metagenome ERZ779737 (study PRJEB29588, sample SAMEA2163575) | human gut metagenome | biome: human gut; feature: human-associated habitat; material: faeces | place: Denmark | collected 2008/2010 ... | reverse complement strand
ATCAACAGATATTTCGAGTCTATCGGTAAGGGCAACAATACGGAAGAACCGTAAATAAAAAATTCAACAAATATATTTGATGCTCCTTGATTATCTGCAGACGTTGAGCATACTGTATTGCAAAAAACACCATACCTAATTGTTTAGCAGTGCGTTTGCAGTGTTGATCTTCCCCGACCGCCCCGTTTAGAGGCGATCGGGGTTGTTTTTTAGTTCCGTAATCCTTTATTATCGTTGAGCCGATTATGTTTTTACAAAGCGTGATTATCTGCCGAGTTCAGAGTAGGAATTAAGTAACAAAGAAACAATGAAGAAGAACTAAAACAAAAATTTTCGTTCGTATTCTTCGCTTGAATAAAGGAAAGAGATGAAACTTTTTACATAAGTATGATTGTAAAGCTTGTTCGCATAGCAAAGACAACCGTGATTTTGGCAGAGAGCCGTTGTGCGAACGCAAAAAACGAGTGTCGGCAAAGAGGCAAATCGGATAATTCGATGACAACGCAAGCTAAGCGTTTTTTAAGATAATCAATCGATTATAATCGGTTATGGCAGATGTGCGATTGGTACAAAGAAACATCGAGAGGTGTATAAAGGGAATACCGCTGCTAATAGAGAAAATTTGATTTTCACTGCCGTTTTTGCTATTTTTACTTGCAAAACAGTTGACAAAATACTTTACTTGTAGTAGAATATACGAGCATTTTGTATTCGGAGGCGTATGCGACTTAGGATTAGCCCCCTAAATCGGACGTTTTCGATGTGCGCAATGCAGTCATGTCGTGGAATTAGCGTGAAATGATTTCGTCGGCGTGCGACTTAAATAATAAAGGATGATTTATAAAATGAAAACTTTTATGGCAAACGATAAAGTTGCCGCTTCGCAGCGCAAGTGGTACGTCGTTGACGCAGCAGGTCAGCCGCTCGGTCGTCTTGCAAGTCAGGTGGCAGCAGTTCTCAGAGGTAAGAATAAACCCATTTATACACCGCACGTAGACACCGGAGATTACGTAATCGTTATCAATACCGATAAGGTTGCTCTTACCGGAAAGAAACTCGAACAGAAGTTCAAGAGACATCACACTCTTTACATGGGTGGACTTAAGGAAGTTCAGTACAAAAAGTATATTGCCGAAAACAGCGACGACGCAGTTTACACCGCAGTAAAGGGTATGCTTCCCAAAAATAGATTGGGCAGACAGATGCTTAAGAAACTCAGAGTTTATAAGGGTAGCGAACACGAGCATGCAGCTCAGCAACCCGAAGTGATGAAATTAGTAGAAAAGAGGTACAACTGATATGGCTAAGGCAGTTAATAAAAAGAAGGTTCAATTTCTCGGTACCGGTCGTAGAAAGAAGGCAATCGCAAGAGTAAGATTGCTCCCCGGAAACGGCAGCGTGGTAGTTAATAAGAGATCGCTTGACGAGTACTTCGGTCTCGACACTCTTAAGCAGATAGTTAATCAGCCCCTCGTTTTGGTAGGCGCAACGGATAAGTACGACGTATACGTTAACGTTTACGGCGGCGGTACTTCCGGTCAGGCAGGCGCAATCCGTCACGGTATTGCAAGAGCTCTTTGTGAAGCAGACGCATCGTACAGAGGCGCACTTAAAAAGGCAGGATTCCTTACCAGAGATCCGAGAATGAAGGAACGTAAAAAGTACGGTCTCAAGAAGGCTCGTAAGGCTCCGCAGTTTAGCAAGAGATAATTTTCTCGGTAATAATTTGTTTAAAAAACTCCGCAACGACATGTTGCGGAGTTTTTTGAGTGTAAGCGCAATTTGTATTGACGGCGCAGCGATTCTGCGGAATAAAAGGAAGCGATTGACGTTACGCAGACTAATCGGAGTCGTAAATGAGCGGCGAAACGTTTTCTTTATTTTATCTGTAATCGTGATGCGGTACGTTCAGAGGCAAAGCGCAAATATTTGTGTTATAATTCGTCAAAATAATTCATAGATTATAGTGAGCGCAGCGTTCGAAATAAAAAATGCGAAAGTTGTGTTTAAGGATGGTCTATGAGAGCTTATGTAAAAACAAGATGCGATTTGCTTGCCGATTATATTATACGCACGGGAGCAACTGTCAGAGATACCGCAAAAGTTTTCGGCGTCAGCAAATCTACCGTACATAAAGACGTTACGTCAAGACTTTATTCGTTCGATGCAGTTAAAGCAAAAAAAGTCAGTGAAGTATTGGAGTTCAATTTAAGCGAGAGACATTTGAGAGGGGGCAATGCCACAAAGCAAAAATACCTTAAACTAAAAAAACGATAGCAAAAAACGAGCGACTTGCAAATTCAAGCGATCCACCGAGTTGAAGATTGGGGGATACGTAGCAAATATCGCTCGTTTTTTGACAAAATAAAAAATCGCAAACAGTAATCGACAAATCGAACGCTTATATCGAGGCATATCATATGCCTTCAATAAATGCGGACAAATATGTCCGGAGTAAGACGAAGATTATTTTATATCGTACTTCTCTTTGTATGCCATTAAGGCTCTTGCGAGTTGATCGGGACAAGAGGTTACGCCTTTGCACGGTATGCCTTTAAGCCTATCAATAACTTCGTCTATATGCATTCCTGTTACAAGTCGAGAAATACCTTGTTGGTTGCCAGAGCATCCGTGTATAAATCGGCAAGAAGTAATAACGTTGTCTTCGTTTACAGTAAAAATAATTTGTTTACTACAAATGCCGGAGGGGCGATAAGTTTCTAATCTGTCCATAAAAATCTCCTTTTTAATCGACAAGCTGTTCGTGCAGCATAGCGTAAATTTCGGCGGCTTTGGACTGCCATTTGCTTGCAACGGCTTTGGCGATTTCTTTGTTTTCTACGTTTAGTTTGATGTCGACAGTGGTTTTCATATAATCCACGATTTTAAGAGTGCAAGTATAAGTTTTGTCGGGGTTCAGGCGATAGGAGGTAGAATACTCCTGCTTGCGACGATACATCGCCCGATTTTCCTTTACAAAATCCGTTATCTCCGAACGGATGGAAGCCGGGATTCGCGAATAAAAGAGCGAAAGGCATGCTCTTCTGTCCGAAGTTATCGAGTAATACGTGGTATTGTCTCGCACTGTTTTGTAGATAAAACCCGCTTCGATAAGCAGGTTGAGCGACTGTACGCAATCCATGTATTCGAGCCAGGTGTTTTTGTAATAGCAAGCTTCCATTATAATGCTTTCGGTCATGGGAACGTCCATTTTGTCCATAAAAAACAAAACTATTAATTTGTTTACTACGCTGTCGCTTGCCGCTTTCATCGGTAGAAAAACGCTCCTTTGTCGCAAAAAGTAAAGCCTGACCGCCGTATCCGAACATTATTTTATAGTTCGATTTAAGCCCGAATCGTTATAATTATACCATACAATTTTTAGTTTGACAATAGGAAAAACAAATTTTTTCAATATTTTTTCTGTATAAATTTTGGTAAAACGGCAAAATAACAATTGCAATACATATTTTTGTATGTTATAATACCTAAGATTGAGGCAAAGTTGTACATAATATAATGTGTTCGGATTGGCTGCCAGACAAAAAATATAATGCAACGGCGAGGGAATATGGCAAAAACGCTATTGGCAAAATTGAAAGAAGCGCTCATATCGGTACTGCCGATAACATTTATCGTTCTTATTCTTTACTTTACTCCGCTGGTGGACTTGACTAAAACAGAGTTGGTCGTTTTTGTCGTGTCGGCAGTTCTTTTGATTATAGGTATAGCGCTTTTTAATCTCGGCGCCGATCTTGCCATGACACCTATGGGAGAGCAGATAGGTACCGGCCTTACCAAATCGAGGAAGTTAAAACTGCTTTTGCCGGTTTGTTTTGCTATGGGCGTACTTATTACCGTTGCCGAACCTGATCTTTCGGTGCTTGCAAAGCAGGTCGCTAATGTTATAAACGGCAAAGCGCTTATCTTTACTGTAGGTGGCGGTGTCGGACTTTTTCTGTTGATAGGCATATTAAAAATAGTTTTCAAGCGCAACTTGTCTCCGCTGCTTATGTTTTCTTATATGCTTTTGTTTGCTTTTGCCGCTTTGGTTATAGACAGCGGTAAGGGGGAATTTATACCGTTATCTTTCGATGCCGGCGGCGTTACGACGGGGCCTATAACGGTACCCTTTATAATGGCTTTGGGCGTAGGCATCTCCGCAACGGTCGGCGGAAAGCGCAGTAACGAAAACAGCTTCGGTTTAGTTGCGCTTTGCTCGGTAGGACCCATGCTTGCGGTTATGATCCTTTCGCTTACGGCAAGCGGTTCGCTGGATTATAAATTAAGCGATTATTCTATGACTGCGGCGTTGGAAGGACTATCCGACGTAATACTCGCAACGTTCTGGGAAGTAGCAAAGGCGTTAGGACTTATAGTTATATTTTTTGCCGTGCTGCAAATTACGGTGCTAAAGCTGCCCAAGTCGAAGTTGCTGCAAATAGGTATCGGAATTTTGTATACGTATGTGGGGTTGGTGGTATTTCTTACTGCGGTAAACGTCGGCTTTATGCCGATAGGATTTAAACTGGGCGAAGAACTTTCATCCGTTCATCCAGCTGTAGTTATTTCGTTCGCAGTTTTAATCGGAGCGGTTGTCGTACTGGCCGAGCCTGCGGTGCATGTACTTAACAAGCAAGTCGAAGAAATTACCGACGGTGCGGTAAGCAAGCGTTCTATGCTTATAGCTTTGTCTGTTGGCGTAGGCGTATCTATAGGACTTTCGGTAATAAGAGTAATATACGGATTCTCAGTGTTATATTATCTTATCCCCGGCTACATATTGTCGCTAGCACTGTCGTTCTTTGTCCCTAAGATATATACGGCAATCGCATTCGACTCCGGCGGAGTTGCGTCAGGACCGCTTACGTCCAGTTTTATATTACCTTTCGCAATAGGCATATGCGCAGCAATGCACGGAGAGGAAAACGTTCTTTCGTCTGCGTTTGGCGTAGTTGCGATGGTAGCAATGACTCCGCTTATCACGATACAGTCATTGGGCTTTAAGGCGGTACTCGGCAAAAAACTGAGAGAGAAGATAAGCATGCGTCGCATTTATGACGAAGGCGATGAGCAGATCATAAGGTTTATGTGAGGTGACTATGAACGAAAAGCAGTCCAAATTAAAACCTATCAAAAAAAATAAAAATGAGCTTTCGGCGGTTAAGTTAAAGCTTCTTGTGACAGTAGTCAATCGAAACAAGGGTGAACTTTTTGCCGATTATATCGAATCTAAGGGAGTGAACATGCAAATGGTGGTTTACGGCAACGGCACCGCAAACACCGAAATATTACATGTATTGGGACTTACGAACACCGAAAAAGCGATAATTCTGAGCGTGATAAGGGAAGATAAAATAAAAGAGACTTTGGAGATGATTTCCGATAAATTATCCAACGTAAAAAACGGCAAAGGTATTGCGTTTACCGTTCCGTTTTCGGGGATGATCGGAGTGCAACTGTTCGGTTTTTTGGCGAATAACAGACCGGAAGTAAACGAAGAAGTGTAGTCGGATAGGCTACGGAGGTAATGATGAATAAATTTGAAATGATTTTGTGTATTGTAAACGCCGGCTATGCGGAACAGGTTATGAACATAGCAAGGGCAAAGGGAGCAAGAGGCGGTACTATTATAAGGGCAAGAGGTACTGCCAATCCCGATGCGGAAGCGTATTTTCATATAGCCATTCAGCCCGAAAAAGAAATTCTTATGTTGGTAGTTCCTGTGGAGATAAAGGACAGTATTTTGCATGCGCTGTATAACCAAGTAGGATTGAATACTGCCGGACACGGTATGGCGTTTTCCATGCCGGTCGACGACGTTGTAGGTATAGGCGGTTCGGTTCCCGCTTTGCAGAAAGAGGAAGAACAAGCGAAGGCGGAACAAAATTGAACGGGAGTAATCGATTTATTTCCGCTTCGGACAAAAGCAAAAAATTACCGCTCGATATAAAAGCCGTACTTATAGACGTGGATGACACTTTGCTCGATTTCGATCGCAGCTCTGCGCTTGCTATGGAAAAATGTCTTATAAGCAGAGGTTATGTTTTTAACGACGAAATGTTTGCGACGTTTAAGCGACGAAATAAGGAGCTTTGGCATCAAGTCGAACAAAATACGCTTACCGTCGGTCAATTGCTCGAACGCAGATGGAATATCGTGTTTAACGATATTAAAATAAAAATAGACGGCGTGGTGTTTGAGAAAGATTTTACGGATAAGTTGTTCGATATAGCCGTGCCTATGGAGGGTGCGGAAGATGCGCTCGGTTATTTGCATGAAAGGTATGTAGTGGCGGCGGCTTCCAATGCCATGACAAATCAGCAAACAAATAGGTTAAAGATTAGCGGATTGCACAGACATATCGACAAGTTGTTTGCATCCGAATCGTTGGGCGTAGGTAAACCGTCCGTCGAATTTTTCGAAAAATGTTTAAGCGGTTTGAACGTAGATCGCCGTAACGTCGTAATGATAGGTGATTCGCAGCGAGCGGATATAGCCGGCGCATGCGGAGCAGGTATCGCCGCCGTTTGGTTCGATCACAAAAAAAGCGGGGAGACTTGCGACGACGCAGTCGCTACGATAACTTCACTGAGGGAAATAAAGGAACTGCTGTGATTTTATACCACGAAGCCTTACCGTCACAATGCGTTATCGCATAAAGTGCGGCTAAAAGATTTTATGCCGGATTGCATAAATCGCAGAAATAATTTGACGAGAGCTGTGTTCTCGTCTTTTTTTATTTCGACTTTTAAACGCAGATAACAGAAATCGGTTAAAGAGATGAGTCGGTTATATGTGCGGCGGGTAGGGAGACGGAACTTAATACATTTCTATTTTGCGCCGATAGAAAGCGGTGCCACAACAGAAGATGAGTAAACATAAGGGAAACAATCAAACAGCAAGTTCGTAAATATATTGCTATAAAAACAACATAATATAATGCTTTAAGTAAAAGAGATTGCAATTAAAAAGACAGGCAGTCTCTTTTTGCTTTGAAAATTTCGTAAGCGTTTATATGAGGTCCGTATATTGCGGTTTAAGCATAGAAAAGGCAGAATGAAATGGTTAAATTGGTCTAAAAACATTACTTTTTAGTTGTTTACAAAATTTTTTTGTTTTATTGGATATAATTAGACTATTTTAGACAAAATATATTGACATTATGTTTTTAATATAGTATAATAATGCCAAACGGATAAGAAGGTGCCAAAATGACAACGAAATTATTTGAAAGACTCGTTACAAAATTTTCTATTAAAGTTACGGATTTAATAAAATATCTTGAAATATCCAAAGCGACGATTTACAATTATCGGAATCTTGAAAACTTTTCGGATATCCCTAAAGATAAGCAATATAAAATCTTCTATCTTTTCGGGAAGGAAAGCGAAGACGAATTGGAGTTGGTTCTCGACGAGTCCGACCCCGATATTCTCGCACAATACGTCAACAGAATTTCAAGCATTTTGAAAGACAGTATTCAGGATAAAAAGCAGTCGCTTTCTTCTGTGGAAAATCTGACAAACGAACTTGAAAGATTACAAAGCGAAAACGATGCGTTAAAACAGCAACTAAGTGCGGGACAAGCATTAAACGGACTCGATCCGTTTACGAAAAGCGTTATACTCGATAAAGTCGGTGGGATTATAGACGGTATGTCGCCTGCGGAAATAAAAGAATTTTTGGATTATATAGACATATTCGATAAGTATCGTAAGTTTACGAAGGGGGAGTAAAATGGCTTACTTATATCTGAATTTCTTGGATAATTTGGATAAAGGTTTAGGTGATAAGGCTTGGGGGAGAAACGACTTTTTCACGCAATCGTTAAACGAGCAATACGAAGCTCTAAAAAGAAAGCTCGGCGGTTATGCGCCCGACACTCTTCAAGAATTTATCGGATACACGTTTCCGTCTACGCCTAAATATTACAATGTATCTTTGCCTTCGTTTGACAGAGGGATGGACGAAAATAAGCGTGGAAATAAGATTTTGCGTAATATCGTAATTCGTCCCGAAGTGGACGGGTATTCTCGCTACGTTCTGCCCGAAACATACGATTTTATGGTAATCGGCGACGTTACATTTGGGAACGTTACGGAAATATCCGTAAAAGGGATAGATTTGATAGACAGACGAACGGTAAAATACGGAGAAAAGCGAGTTTTTTGTTCGTCCCTTTGTGCATTTACAAAGAAGGAAATATATAGCAGAAATACCGGAAATACGTTTTCGGTTCCTGATTACGGTAACGGCGAATTGCACGATTCTGTTCTTACAAACGACTTTGTAAATGAAATAGCCACCAAACTATTTCCCGTTCCGAATCCTGCCGAAGCGATTGGCATTTTTAATCAATGGTTGCGGTATATCGATTTTCGCAGATACTATTTAGGAAAACAATCCGAGCGTTGCGAAGAAATTACGGACGTTTACGTATGCGACGCATATATGATAACGAAAGAATCCTATCGCAGAAATGAAGAGGCTTTTTCGGGCCTTCTTTTGGACGGAATTAAAGATTTCGGCAAAAGCGAGCAGATAATATTATCGAAAGAAGTAGCGGGAGCCGACGGTTTTCCGCTGATTTGCGTTGCGATAGAAAAGGACAGAAAGGAAATATTGTCCGAAACGGTTGGCAGAAACGGAAAAGGAAAACCGAAGTTCGAGGTCAACCTGAACCGATATACTCGTGACGCAATGGGACTGTCGCCGTATCCGCCGAAATCGGACGATAAAGGTAATATCAGAAGTATCAAATCGTATCTTCTCGGCGAACGATATTTATTCACATACATAGATATAGAGCCCGATTTATCTGCTCTCGACAAGAAATATGAAAAAGATTTGACTGCCAAATTTGGAGAAATAGACAGCAAATATAATAGTATAATTCTTGCCGAGATTAACCGTTATATGGCAAACGTTTCTGCTAAAACGCAAGAAAAATTTGATTTGCAACTTGACGAATACAAAACAGAGCTTGACGATAAACTCGATTCCGACGTTATAAATAATTCTGATAAAGACGTATACAAGACATACCAAAGCGAGATTACTCAACTTATCGCGCCGATTGAGAACGAAAAGAAGGAACGGCTCGGCTCAATTCGTGCCAAAATAGACAAAATCAGACGCTTAAAATTGTCTGCCGCTGAAAAAGACAAACAGATCAATGCTTTACACGGTGATGAATCGGCATTAAACGACGAATACGATAAGCGTATAGAAACAGCGAAGACGCAGATTTCTTTGCGCGACTTTTATATTCGTCGCAATACGGCACTTATCGAGAAGAAGCAAAAGAGTTTGGCAATACGTTGTCAGGAAGAACTGGATAAACTTAAAAAGGAAAAGAAAAATCAATTAGAATTTCAATATGCAGAGAGTATCGATTCCGAGAAAACCGAAATAAAAAATGTTCTACTTCAAAAATTAAACGCAGATAAGGCTGATAAAATCGAGAACGAAACGATACGCCGGTATCAGATTTACTTCCGTCCGCAAGATATCACGGACAAAGTAAAAGAAATCGAAAAGCAAATCGAGGAAATTGCGCCGAGGTATCTTACTTATGATAATCGTGCGGAAAAAGCAAAAATAGACAGGCAAGAAAAGGCATTGACTTCTATTTTGGGTGGATACGTTAAAAATCCGTTCTTGCCGACGTATCTTTTTTCGCCAGAAACGCTTGCGCAGTCTTCCGTAGAAGAAATCAAAGATCCCGAGTGGTGTCTTGAAAGCCTGAACGATCGTCAAAAACTTGCCGTAAAACGCGCGCTTCAAAGCGAAAGTATATTTTTGTTGCAAGGTCCTCCGGGAACGGGAAAAACACAGGTTATAGCCGAGATTACGGCGCAACTGACGAAACGCGGTAAGAAAGTTTTAATATCTTCCGAAACACATAAGGCAATCGATAACGTATTTGACAGATTGCCTAAAATCCCCGAAATACGTCCGCTTCGTCTTATTCCGTCGCAAAACGGTAAAGAAACGAATTACAGTCCCGAAAGGCTTGTAGACAATTTCTATCTCAATATTTGCGGAAACCTTGAAAAGCAAGTAGCAAGATACGACAATTACAAAGAAACGAGAGAAGAATTCGATTCGACGATGAAATCTCTTCGCCTCGATTACGATCGCCTTTTGAAATTGCAACGGGAGAATGCAGATACGGAAAGAAAGCGGAACAATTTGCTTTCTGAAATAAACCGTTTAACCGGAGAAAACGAAGTTTTAAGAGAAAAACTTCTTGCCGCAAAAGAAGATACCGAAAAGTATACGAGAACGCTTAAATACGTCGAATCGTATCGTTTTTCGGGCGAAGGCGCAGATAGCAACGTATTGGATAAATACGCCGAACAAGTAGAACGACTGTTAAAGTGCTTTGCTTGTTTTGAAGAGGTAACGCTCGATAAGGTTGCCGAGCTTGTTAATGCCGATATTCAGGCAATAAACAAAGAATTAGAGCGTTTTTTGAGCGAAGACGCGATTGTGGAGTTAAAAAATCGCCAGCGTGCTTTGCGAAACGTTTTGAGCGGTTTGCGCGATCCCGATACAGACGAAGCACCGAATGAAGGAGATTTTAATTACGAAGAGTATAAAAAGAATCAAAGCGAGTTGATTGCCGTAGGCAAAAAGATTAAAGAATACGAAAATAATTCGGAGTTCGATATTGCCGGAAGCGTGATTTACTCTCTCGTCCCCGGCATTACGGGTGCAAAAGAAATATTGAAGCAATTGCCTTCCGAACTTGCGCAATTCAAGGCAAAACTTGCCGATATTGTAAACACACAGAGAAATATAATCGAATTCAAAATCAATGGCGATATAGACAACGAAAACGCTATATCCGATAAAATAAACGAACTAAAAATCCAAATAAGCGAGAAAAAACGTTTATACGAAAAACTCGGAGAAAACCCCGATATTGAAGAATATGGTGAGTTAAATTCCGTGCTGAAACAAAAGATTACGAGATTTTTCAGAGATTTCGGAATTGTCAGGGAATACAATTCGGACAATCTTGAAACGGCGTTCGATATAATCAGCGACGAGTGGAATAAACTCGAAACCGAGTATAATGCTACGTCTTCCGAAAACAAAATAAAAATTCCGATGTATAAGGATATCGTAAAATACTTATCGCAGGAAGATATCTTAGAGGAAGACAGAGCCGCATATACGAGAGAACTTTACAATTCGGCAAACGTTTTCGGTATTACTTGCACAAGCCGCGACAGATTCACGCCGTCGCAACTTGCCGAACTCGGTAAATACGGAATCGAATCGGTAGATATCAGAACGCAAGGCATAGACGTTGTAATCGTAGACGAAGTGTCAAAGTCGTCTTTTCTCGATTTGCTGATACCTATTTTATACGGCAAGACGGTTATTCTCGTCGGCGACCATCGTCAACTTCCGCCTATGTACGATTTGCGGCATATGCGGGGAGATGATTTCGACGGACTCGACGAAGAAAAAATCACAAAGGAAATCAACGACGGATATACAAAGTTATATGAAGAATGTTTCTTCAAAACGCTGTATGAGAAAGTTCCGAGCGATTTCAGAGTAATGCTTAATAAGCAATACCGTTGTCACAGCCACATTATGGAAGTGTTCAATCATTTCTACGGCGGTAACGGCAAAGGACTTGTTGTAGGTAAAAAACAACAAGACGACGAAAAAGAGCATAATCTTACCGTAAAAATCAACGGGAATACCGTTATCGATCCCAAACGGCATATATATTTTGTGGATTGCGACCAAAAAGAATCGAGCGCATTTGAAGGCAGTACGTCCAAAATCAACGAGCAGGAAGCGCAGGTTGCGATAACGCTATTAAAGGAACTCGACAAAGCGGCGAAAGGGCTTGTTTCCGAGCATAAAATTATCGTTGATCCGTCAAGGAAAATCGACGAAAGACCGAGCGCGGGTATTATTTGTACATACGGTGATCAGGCGGGGCTAATAAAAAAGAAGCGCAAAGGCTATCAATTTACAGGCTTTTCGGGTAAACAGGACGAAAAACTTGTTATCAGTACCGTTGACGATTTCCAAGGCGATGAAAGGGATATCATTATCGTTTCGATGGTAAGAAATCCGAGCGGAACGAGGTACGACGCGGAATTTATTAAAAAATTCGAGCGTATCAACGTTGCGTTGTCAAGAGCGAGAAAACTTCTGATTATCGTCGGCTCGAAAAAGTTTTTATCGGAAGCGGGCATAATCGACCTTCCCGATCTCGAAGGCGATCACAGTCGCGATAAAATCAACTTCCCCGTATACAGAGAAATTATCGACACGATAAACTTCCGCGGAAGAATACTTACGGCTAAAGATATTTTAGGAGAGTAAAATGGAAGAGAAAAGTTTGTTAAAATTCACTACGGCTATTCCGTTTCCGCTACTTGTCTATAAAGTAAACGTGCGATATAACGAGGTAAGGAAGGCGTCGGGCGTTGCATATATTCTGCTCGACGTAATCGAAAAAACTGCGGGTTCGGAAGATAAAATATGCGACGTGCTTCTGAAATTCGGTATTCCGAGAGATTTGCACTATATTTTCGGAAAAGAAATTTCAAATCTTATCGGTACCGAAATACTCTCTTACGATTACGATCCGTCGCATTTTATGAATCCGAAATATTTTTCGGAAATCAGAGTAAAAGACGTTTCGCTTACCGCGAAAGGCAGAAAAATGTTCCGTGAAGGCGCGATTCCCACAGGCGAAGAAAGAGTAAAGACGAAAGATATTTTTTATAGTCCCGTAACGCGGAAATTCGACGTGAGTTATTCGCTTCCGTATACCTCTCTCGATTCGTCCGTTCTTTACGAAGATATCGAAAGGTTTTTAGGAAAAACGATAGATATAAGCGGGCTTAAAGATTATATCGAAGCGAATCCGACAAAAGTAGGGCTAAAAGCCGAAGAACGCGTTGTCGAAGTTGAAATACCCGAGGTCGGAGAAGAAAAACAAGTCAGAAAAGAGGACGGAACGCAGGTTATAATAAACAAAAGCGGCGTTGTATTTTCGTTCGATACGTCGGACGAAACCGTTTATTTCAACAAGTGGTATTCAACCGCATTTATGACGAAATGTTTGCTTGCCAAAGAAAAGTATAAGTTTGTGGACGCGCTTAAAAATGCGGTAGACGTGCCGACGGTGTTACTTTCCGAGCTTACCGATATCGAGGGCGCATATATCCCGAACGACGTATCCAAGCAGGCGAAACGACCTTGCAAAATTTTTATCGACGGCGGCAGACTTGCGACCGACAGGACGGATAACGCTTTAAGAACGGATAAAGATTTTTCGATAAAAATACTTGGCGAAATAGGCGGGAATGCCGAGTTTGCTTTGCTCGATACTTCCGCGCTTCACTACTATTCAGCAGTAAACGTAAAAATGCCTTGCAACCAGCTTGGCGACACGTTTGAATTGCAGCTACTTACCGAAAGCGTTTTAGACGAAACTCGCTATAAAGAAACGGTAGAAGAAATTTTTGAGTATTACGTACAAAAAGATTTTGCCGACGACGTTGCAAAAGTGGTTTTGTTTACTGTTGCCGCGTTGAAAGACTCTTCGTATTTTGGTAGAACTATTAGGGCGCTGTTTGAAAATACAAAAACTGTTGATGAAAAGATAGAAGTTGTATTAAAACTGAATAACGCCTTTACCAAGAACGCAGAGTGGGAAAACTATTTTGTATCGACGGCAAAAGAATTGTTTGAAGAAAGTGCAAGTGAGATAAAAATCGATAATGCGATTTATAAATCATCGGTGTTGAATCCGCTCAGAAAAGCACTCGGGATGAACGATTTCGACTACGTTTCCGCCTTTGCGAAAGAAATGAAAAAAACGGAAGACGACGACATTGTTTACGAAGCACTTTTAAGCGCGGGTTTTACCGTTGACGCCGTTTTAAGCGTTGTGAACGTGGTGGCAAATTTTGCCGAGAAAGTTGTAAATAACGAAGAAATATACTCGGATTCCGATCTCGGGAACGCTTTTAATAATGTTAAACGGAATTTGTGGAAACTGAACGATATGCTCGGGATAGAGAGCCTTTCGGAGTATACGCTTAAAGACGATTATAACGAAGACGAATTTTTCAATGCTTACGCCACGCTTAATTCGGAGTTGAAATCGGTGACAAAATACGAGAAATACGCGCCTAAATCCTATGCTGCAATCAGAAAGTTTATAGAGATTTACGAGCCGATTCACGATTTGTTGTCTATTGAGCGCAACGCATCTTCTCATCCCGAAAAAATTACGAAAAAATACATTGACGATCAGATTGCACGCGGAAAATATAGAGACGCAATTTGCGATTTATTCGTAAAACTGCAATACGATTTAAGAGATATGCTTAACGCCGAGCCTATGACGTCTGCACACGATTTACTCGTTATGGCAAAAGATAAAGGCATTCTCGACGGCAAGCAAGAATCCGCATTACATAAACTTCGTATGTGCAGAAACGGATTGCAACATCCGGAAAAGTCGCAAACACGTTTCGATAAAGAAACGATTGAAAATTGGCGCGATATAGTATTTGCCATAAAGGGGGAACGAAAATGAGCCATCAGGTACAAATAGACTACGAGGCGATAGCGATAAGATGCGAAAGCATTTGCGAAGTCGCCGAAAGGCAGATCGCCGAACTCGACCAGATACTTTCGGATATAGAAAACGGCTCGCAAAGCTTACAGAATAGTCAGACGGCGGCATTACAACAATTGATTGTAGAAGAACGAGATTCTCTCGTTAGAAAAATCGAAAACTTAAAAGCGCAGGCAAAAGAAGTAGCGAAAAAAGGCGTTGTAAGCGGTGATAGCGACAGATTAAGACTGAATTCTGCCGATAACGTGGATAAAGCGGCGCAAGAATTACAAAATCAAGTAAACGAGTTGGCTGCTAAACGATTAGTCGAAATGCGCGCGCTTTATCAAAGTTTACTTGAAAACAGTATCGAAGAAAATCAAAAAAGATTGAGAGATAAAGCAAACGGAGCCGTTACAATCCCCGCCGAGATTCAAAAACTTCTCGATTCCATTCAGGACGAAACGGAAAGGCAGTTTGCTTACCTTGCATATCTGAAAAACGATACGCTTTCGGGCGATGATCTAATCAGAGCGGGCAGAGAACTCAAAAACGAAACTTATGAATCGCGTATCGAAAAAGAGCGTGAAAAGATTCGCCGCGAACTCGAAGCCGCAAGAGTTGAAAAGACTATCATCGATAAAGTCATAACAGAGAATAAACCGCTTTCCGAAATAAGATCGGCGGCGACGGAAGAAATCGTAGGCGAAAAAATCCGTCAGAAGTCGCTGAAAATCATAATGTCGGCGATAACCGCCCGCGGATTTATCGTGGATAAAAAGAACATAAAAATCAAACGCGATACAAACGAAGTGATTTTGGTCGGACTGAAAGCAAGCGGCGAAAAAGCGGAATTCCGCGTGTTTCTGGACGGTAAATTTATTTACGACTTCCGAGGTTACGAAGGACAGGCGTGCCAAAAGGATATACAGCCTTTTCTGAACGATTTAGAAGAAGTTTACGGTTTACACGTTACCAAAACGCAGAAAATTTGGAGCAATCCCGATAAAATATCGTCTATGAAGTACCAGACGGTAAAAACGAACACAAATAAGAGGTGAAAATAATGGCATTACAAACAACGTTTAACAGGTTAAAACGCGAAGTCGGTATCAAGAGATGCGTAATACTCGACGGCAACGTCGGCGACGTGTATCTTAACGACAAAAAGCAAATCGTCGATCTGAAACAATACCTTACGGACATGCTCAAAGGAATGGAATACGACGACGTTTTGTATTGGGATCGTATCGACGGCATAGACGGAGACGTTTCAAGGCTTTCCGTTATCGATGAAATCGAAGTGGAAGGCGACGCTTATTCCTTTGACGATGAAGAAGAAAACCAACCGCAAGCGGAAGAAAAAACGGGCAGCGGTCAGTTTAAAGAACCCGCCGAGATTTTCAATATCGTATTCAAAAACTTGAAGAAACCGAATAGAAAAACTGCTTTCGTGCTGAATTGGGCGGATTATCTCTTTTCAAGCGGCGGACAATTACCGCCCGACGAGAGAGAACTTATCACAATGCTCGGAAAAGCGATAAAAGATAAAAAAACAGAATATTTGTCTGCGGAAGTAAACGAAAGCACGGTTATTCTCATTACGGGCAAACTTGCAATGTTCCCGATTTCCTTCTATCAGGGCAACCCCGAAGTCGCTTGTCTTACTCTTTCAAAACCCGACAGAGAAGAACGCGCTAAAATGATGGAAAAAATCGAGAGCGGATTTGACGTAAAACTCAAACCCGGAGAAACGCTTCTGACTTCGGATAAATTTAACGAATACGTCGATATGCTCGACGATTTTACCAACCGTGAAATCGTTCAGATGGCGCGCCTTTCGAGAAAAGAAGGCAAAATGCCGTTCGAGCAGTTGTACTTGCTGTTTAAGTACGGCGAAAAAGACAATCCTTGGGAAAAACTCGACTATAAGTCGGTTAAAAACATCAAAAAGATTTTAAGCGAACGTGTAGTAGGTCAGGAAGAAGCTATCGAAAAGATTGAAAAAGTCGTTGTTAAGGCTTATATGGGACTTACGGGAATACATAAATCGTCTTCTCGTTCCGCTCCGAAAGGCGTGCTGTTCTTTGTCGGACCTACCGGTGTAGGTAAAACCGAACTTTCAAAGGCACTTGCAAAATTCCTTTTCGGCGACGAACAGGCTTGTATTCGCTTCGATATGTCGGAATATGCGCAGGAAAACAGCGATCAGAAACTTATCGGCGCGCCTCCGGGATACGTCGGTTATGAAGAAGGCGGGCAACTTACTAACGCCGTAAAAGAAAAACCGTTCAGCATAATTCTATTCGACGAAATCGAAAAAGCGGCAAAACCGAATCCGAGAATATTGGATATTTTTCTGCAAATTCTCGAAGACGGCAGGCTTACCGACAGCAAAGGCGAAACGGTTTATTTCAGCGAAAGCGTAATTATATTCACGTCTAACCTCGGGGCGTCAGAAGTGTCTTCGAACGGTTCAAACGAAGAAGTGGCTGAAGAGTTTATAAAAATCGTTAAAAACTATTTCGATAACGAAATCAAACGTCCCGAAATTCTCGGTCGTATCGGTTACAGCAATATCGTTCCGTTCAACTTCATCAAAGACAGAGAATTCAGCGTAAAAATCGCGAAATCGAAACTTCGTCCCGTTCAGAAAGCGATATCCGAAAAGTATCGTATCGACCTTGAATTTGAAGACGAACTTAAATTTATAGATTACGTTCTCGGCGGAGCGGACAGCAGTAAAGGCGGTCGCGATATTCTTAATGCCATCAACGATAAATTGCTGGACGAGCTTGCTATGTTTATGTTTGAAAACAAAGAAGAATTGCCGTCGATGAAAGGCTCGAAAATCGTAGTAAAAACAACGAAAAACGGGCTTGAATTTGATTTTGACAATGATTAAGTTCAACGTTGCGAGTATAAACCGTTGTACGGAAACGGAAGGTCCGTATAAAAGATTATGTATATGGTTTCAGGGTTGCGATATTCGTTGCAACGAGTGTTGTAACCCTGATTACCAGCCGTTTATTGCGCGCCATATTATGCCGCTCGACGACATTATTTCGGTAATAAAAAAGTCGATTGACGACTTTGGTATTGAAGGTGTAACGTATTCCGGCGGAGAACCTACTTGTCAACATAATCTTCCGTTTTTAACCGACGAAATAAAAAAACTCGGGCTTGGCGTTATATCGTTTACGGGCAGAAAATACGAAGAAGTTTCAGACTTGCTTGCCGGCATAGACCTTGTGCTTGACGGCGCGTACGTTTTGGAAGAAAAAGAAACAAAACGTAGGTTACTTGGTTCGGAAAATCAACGCATTTTATGCTTGACGGATAGATACAAAAATGATATTTCTTGGTTCGATATAGTAAAAAACGGTAAATCCGTGGAAGTGAATTTGTCTAATAAAATTGTATTCAATGGAGATAAAATCTGATGGATAGAGTCGTTGTATATCAAAAAATGCGCGAACTTGAAGTTAAAATACATTATCATTTTAACGATATCGCGTGGCTTTCAAAAGCAATGAGATCGGAAAAAATAGAAGTTTCCGGAGAGGGAAAGAACCATAGCGAATACACTAACGACGGGCTTGCAACAATCGGCGATACCGTGTTGAAATCCGTTATCGCCGATTATCTCTATCGGAAAGGAATAACTACAAAAGGCGAGATTACACAGATAAAAAGCAAACTTGAAAACAATGAAATTATGCATAATATTATGCTGAAATGCGGTTTAATCGGATACGCATACAATGCAAAACACTTCCAATCAGATGCAGGTGTTCCCGATCACGAAAAAGTTGTGAACAAAGGACACGATCCTTATATCGAAGCGATTGTCGGCGCGGTGTTTTACGATTCAAATTACGACACGACAAAGCGTTGGATATTAAAATGGCTTTTACCGCTTCTAATTAGTGAATCGGAATGCGGCATTAACTAAAATTACTTATTATAAAAACATATAAAATTATTTATGGTCGATGGCAAACAGTCATCGGCTTTTTTGTGTCTTTTTTTGATTAAGTATAAGATTTTCAATACAGATAAAGAAAACATATAAAAATTTTCGTGAAATACCCCAACAAACGGCTCGTAACTTTCCAATTATAGTGAAGGGGTAAAAATTTTTGCGAAACACCCCCGCAAAACGGCTTACTAATGTCCATATATGATAGAGAGATAATTTATCTTTCGTGGACTCGTAAGAGCAAAAACGTAGAGTAAAACAAAAAGAAGGAGGCAGAAAAATGAAATCGGATACAAGTTGAAAATGTATTTTTAAGAGCGTTTTTCAATGTATATCGTAGAGAAAAACTTTGGAAGCAAATGCGAAGTAAAACAGATGGCTTATGAGCAAAGTGTAGCCCACTATACTTCGCAGGCGAAGTTGTGGGCTCTGCGAGGCTGTGAATTCACTAATAAAACAGTCGGCAGAGTAAATTCTACACACTTTGCTCAAAGAGAATAAAAAACAAATTTCAGGAGGAAAATCATCATTTCATATTTAGTGTGTCATATGGAGAAATACCATAAACAAGACGTCGCGCCTATCGAAAAGGAAAACGAACGGGACGAAAAATACGAAGCGTCAAATCCGCAGATAGACAGCGAGCGAACGAGAACCAATTATCGGTTTACGCCGTATTTCGGGAAAACTTATACGGAGTTCATAAACGGCAGAATTAAAGAGTTAGGCTTATCCCCGCGTAAGGACGCAGTTGTTATGAACTCGTTTGTGTTAGGCTCGGATAAAACTTTTTTCGACGGTTTATCCAAGGTTCAACAGTATAACTTTTTCTCGGACTGTTACCAATTCTTTGCAGAAAGATACGGCGTAGAAAATGTTATCGCGGCGGTAGTACATAACGACGAAACAACGCCGCATATGCACTTTAACCTGATGCCCGTAACAAAAGACGGACGGCTTTGTAGTAAACAACTTTTTGACAAGCCGCAACTGCAACAGTTACAAACGGATTTTTACGAAACCGTCGGAAAACGTTGGGGCTTACAGCGCGGAAAAGAAGGCAGTCAGAAGAAACACCTTTCCACCGCTGAATATAAGGCAAAAAAGATAATCGAGCAAGCGGAAGCGGTACGGGAAGAAAATCAGGTTTATGCGGACGCTTTAACCGAGGCAAAAAGCGGGAATATCCCACGGAAACGCGGAAAGTTACAGGAACAAGTAATCGCTTTAACGGCAGACAACAGCGACCTTTTAAAGCGGCTTACGAAATCTATGGACGAAGCATTATTATATGCAAAAAAAACGGAAGCGTTGCAAAAGGAAAAGGATAACAATTCCCACTATACAAACGTCGGCAAAGAACTTGCAAGGACAAATCCGACGGAATATCGGCGTCTAGTCCACGGAAAGCCGAAAACAATTGGCAGCTTTTTCGATTCCGTTCTTTCGCTCTTTACGCCCGACGTCATTCGACAAGTACCGCGATTGCAGCAGATAGAAGCGGAAATCGAAGAAGAACGCAAAAAGCAAGAAAAACAAGGCAAAAACAATAATCATAAGTAAAATTTAAGGCGGCTTTTACTCTCCGTTCACATAAAAGAGCTTGACTCTGAACGCAGAAATCGGTAAAATATAATCGTCGTATAGATACGATGATATATTTACGGAGGGTTCAGGGATGAAACCGAGAAGCGGAAGAGATAAAAGATACGAAGAAAAGCATAAAAACGAGAGAAAAGCCAAAAACGTGGTATGGGGAACGAGTATGCCGAGAGGAGTAGCGGAAGAAATAGACGCATTTTTGAAGAAACACGGGTATACGAAAGTTAAACTCATAGAAGAAGGATATAAGTCGCTGTTGGAGCAGGCGGGAGAAATAAATACCGACCTTGCGAAGATAATGGACGGCTTAAAAGAAGAGAAAAACAACAATAAAACGTAACAAAACTAAAATATCGAACAGGAGGATTTTTGTGTTTATGGAGAGAGAACATAGTATCCATCCGGAGAGAGAACATAGTATCCGCACAATAAAGTTAAGGAGATTTGCAAAATAGAGAGTTAAATAAGGTAACGGATAAAAACAAGATAAGGGCAAGAAAAAACGAAACGCTGTATATCGTAAGCACTGAATCGACGCAATGGGCGCGAGAATCAGCATACGAGATATTAGAGCGTTTGGTAATGAAAAAATTTACAAGCCTGACGGAAGAACGGCTTGGATATGGTAAGTTACGAACTTGCTGTTTGGAATCTGACGGAGGTAAACAGATATGTTAGAATTACAAACGGCAAATAAAAATAAAAGAACAAAAAACGGAGGTGACGGAATAACCGCGCTTTATTGCAGGCTCAGCGTAGACGATAACGGTTCCGAGGGCGAAAGCAACAGTATCAAAAACCAAAGAGATATTCTCGGGCGGTATGCGAAACAACACGGATATCGGAATATTGAATATTATATCGATGACGGTTACAGCGGAACGAATTTCAATCGTCCGGATTTTCAGAGAATGATGTCCGACGTAGACGAAGGAAAAGTGAAAACGATAATTGTAAAAGATATGTCGAGGCTCGGAAGAGATTATCTGAAAGTCGGCTATCTTACGGAATTTACGTTTGCCGAAAAGAATATTCATTTTATAGCGATAAACGATAACGTGGATAGCGAAAACGGCTCGGATAACGAATTGATACCGTTCAAAAACGTTTTTAACGAATGGCTTGCGAGAGATACGAGCAAAAAAATACGCGCGGTGATAAGGAATAAAGGCGAATCGGGAAAACCGCTGACGAACACGCCGTCGCTCGGATATATGAAAGATCCGAACGACAAAAACAAGTGGCTGATAGACGAAAGGTGCGCACCGACAATCCGGGAGATATTCAGACTAAGCGTCAACGGCTATAATGCGCTTGCGATAGCGAAAATACTGACCGAAAAGGGCTACGACACCCCGAAAGCGTTTTATCTGAAACAGGGAAGAAATATGTATCGGAACGATACTACTGCACCGTATTTCTGGCACAGAAGCACGGTTTATAAAATCTTGCGTAATCCGAATTACATCGGATATCTCGTAAATTTCAAAACGACGAGAAAATCGTATAAAAACAAGCGATTTATCTATCGCGATCCGTCGGAATGGAAGATAATCGAAAATCATCACGAAGCGATTGTCGATAAGGAAACGTTTGATCTGGCGCAGAAGTTGACGCAGGTGAAAAGGGTTGTGAAAAATCACTTTGACGATATCAATATTTTCGCCGGATTGTTATATTGTGCCGATTGCGGCTTTCCTATCACTTTAAGACGTGTTGCAAAAAACAGGAACTATGATTTTTACGCTTGCTCAAAATACAACAGACGGACGAAGATTCAGTGTACGGCGCATTCGATTCTGAAGAGGGTGCTGAACGAATTGGTTCTGGAAGATATCAAACGGGTGATGAACGAAGTGAAAACGCACGAATCGGAGTTTATCGAAAAGTATCGTAAATGTTCGGTAAAAGAAATGCGGAGCGTGCGGCTCTCAGCGCAAACCAAAATTACCAAAGCGGAAAATCGTATAAAAACGCTTGACGATATCATCGCAAACCTGTATGAAGACAACGTAACCGGTAAAATTTCGGACGAACGCTTTGATTTGTTGGCGAAAAAATACGAGGCGGAACAAACGGCGTTAAAGAGCGAAGTCGTTGAGTTGAAAAAGGCGTTAGACGTTGTAAACGACGAAGAAAGTAATATTCGGGAGTTTCTGAAGGTTGTTAATAGTTATACGGAAATCGAGGAACTTACTCCCGAAATACTGAATAATTTCATCGACAGGATTTATATAGGCGAAAAGTATGCCGACGGAAGCGCACACAAACAGGAAATCAGGATCATTTATAAATTTATCGGTGCGGAAAGCACGCACGGGTATAAAGTGAAAGGAAGTCGTGTAGCCGAAATCTTTTAACGGCTGCATATTCTCCCTGCCGTTTACTCATCCGAATACGAGTAAGACAATAAAAAACGTCGCAGACAAAATCGTCTGCGAACGTTTTTTATGGAAGGTAAAAATGAAATTATATATTTTACGCTTTGTTGCTGCTGCCGAGAACGTTTACTATCTTGTGTCTCACACATTCGGTAATAAGAGTTCTTGCAGGTCCGAGATACTGACGAGGATCGAAGTGCGTCGGATTTTCTGCGAGGTGACGACGTATAGCTGCAGTGCAGGCAAGTCTGAGGTCGGAGTCGATATTTATTTTGCAGACAGCCATGCTTGCGGCTCTTCGCAACATATCTTCGGGAACGCCTTTGGCGCCGTTCATGCTGCCTCCGAATTCATTTATGGTATGAACGTATTCGGGGAGTACGGAGCTTGCCCCGTGAAGTACGATGGGAAATCCGGGAAGGCGTTTTTCCACTTCCTCGAGGATGTCGAAACGAAGCTTGGGTTCGCCTTTAAATTTGTATGCGCCGTGCGAAGTTCCGATTGCTATAGCAAGGCTGTCTACGCCGGTTTTTTCCACGAATTCCTGAACCTGATCGGGATCGGTGTAGCTGCTTTCTTCGGCGCTTACGTTTACGTCGTCTTCGACGCCTTCGAGTCTGCCGAGTTCGGCTTCTACTACTACGCCGTGGTCGTGAGCGTAATTAACTACTTCTTTTGTTATGCGAATGTTCTCCGAAAGGGGATGTTTGGACGCATCGATCATAACGGACGTAAAGCCGTCTTTGATGGATTGAACGCAAAGTTCGTAGCTATCGCCGTGATCGAGATGTAAGCAGATAGGAAGACCGGAGTCTTCTACGGCAGCTTCTACGAGCTTGCGAAGATATATCGGGCTGGCATATTTTCTGGCGCCTGCCGATACCTGAAGAATAAGCGGTGAGCGTTCGAGCTTGCCCGCTTCGACTATGCCTTGAATAATCTCCATGTTGTTTACGTTAAAAGCACCTATCGCATAGCCGCCTTCATACGCCTTTTTGAACATTTCGGTTGAAGTAACCAATGGCATTATATGTACCTCCAAAGTTAATCTGACTATATTATACTATATTAAAACGAATTACGCCACCAAAAACGCACGTAAAATAAAATTTTCTTTAATTTACTTTTGATTGACTTTTATCGCCGTTGCGGTTATACTTTATTTATAGTTGTTTTGCTTACTATTTATGCGAAGCAAAACGCCAAGGGAGAGAAAAATGAAAGACCCAAGAATAAAAACGCTTGCGCATAATCTTGTTAACTATTCTATAGCGTTAAAAAAGGGAGAAAAAGTTTTAATCGAAGCTTACGAAGTACCTTCGGAACTTGTCGTAGAGCTTGTCAGGGAAGTATATAAAGTCGGCGGTTTGCCTTACGTAGAAACTTTTGACAGAAAAGTTCAGCGAGCTTTGCTTACGGAAACAAGCGAAGAACATCTTAAGGCAATGGCGAAATATGCGTTATGCCGCATGGAGGACATGGATGCGTACATAGGCGTCAGAGGCGGCAATAATTCGTATGACTTAAGCGACGTTCCGCCCGAGAAAAACGAATTATATTCGGCAATATACGGTTATCCCGTGCATCATCAGACCAGAGTTTGCAAAACCAAATGGGTAATTCTGCGCTATCCCAATGATTCTATGAGTCAACTTTCGGGCATGCCTACCGAAAAGTTCGAAGATTTCTATTTCGACGTATGCAATCTCGATTACGGAAAAATGGATAAAGCCATGGATGCGCTTAAGAACCTTATGGATAAGACGGATAAAGTTCGTCTTGTCGCAAAAGATACGGATCTTAGCTTCAGTATAAAAGGTATCGGCGCAGTGAAATGCTCCGGTCAATGTAATATCCCTGACGGAGAGGTTTATTCTGCGCCCGTCCGAGACAGCGTAAACGGCGTTATTACTTACAATGCTCCGTCCATTCATGACGGCGTAAAATTCGAAAACGTTAAACTCGTCTTTAAGGACGGCAAAATAGTAAAGGTAGACGGAAACTATCCCGAGCATCTCGAAAAGATTTTCGATTGCGACGAGGGCGCAAGGTATGTCGGCGAGTTTGCTATAGGCGTTAACCCGTACGTAACGCAACCTATGGGCGATATACTGTTTGACGAAAAAATAGCAGGCTCCATCCACTTTACTCCCGGCGCTTGTTATGACGACGCATGGAACGGCAACGTTTCTTCGCTGCACTGGGATCTTGTGCTTATAATGACGCCTCAATATGGCGGCGGCGAAATTTGGTTCGACGACAAACTTATACGAAAAGACGGACTTTTCGTCATTGACGAGCTTAAACCGCTCAATCCCGAAAATCTTAAATAACTTACGGTTATAATCTCATTACAGGGAGTTATAATATATAAAACAAACATTAAAGGAGTTTGGTTATGAAAAATGTTAGAGTTGCCATAAACGGTTTTGGCAGAATCGGTCGTCTTGCATTCAGACAAATGTTCGGCGCCGAAGGTTACGAGGTGGTTGCAATAAACAACCGTACTTATAATCCCGAAATGCTTGCGCATCTGCTTAAGTACGATTCTACTCAGGGCAGATATGCGCTTTGCGACAAAGTAAGCGTTGAAGGCGACATGCTTGTTATCGACGGCAAAAAGGTAAAATTCCTTGCCGAAGCTGACGCTACGAAGCTTCCTTGGGGTGAAATGAACGTCGACGTCGTTTTGGAATGTACCGGAGCTTACACGTCCAAAGAAAAGGCTGCGGACCACATTAAGGCGGGAGCTAAAAAGGTAGTTATTTCCGCTCCGGCAAAAGACGCAATGCCGACCATAGTTTATAACGTAAATCATACTTCGCTTAAGGCTGAAGACGATATTATTTCGGCGGCTTCGTGTACCACTAACTGCCTTGCGCCCATGGCTAAGGCTCTTAACGATCTTTGTCCCATCGAAAAAGGCTATATGACCACTATTCACGCTTATACCGGAGACCAGTCGACATTGGACGCTCCGCACAAAAAAGGCGATCTCCGCAGAGCGAGAGCAGCTGCATGCAATATTGTTCCCAATACCACCGGCGCAGCTAAAGCAATAGGATTGGTTATCCCCGAACTTAACAAAAAGCTCGATGGCGCAGCTCAGAGAGTGCCTGTGGCTACCGGTTCGCTTACCGAACTCGTTGCAGTAGTTAACGGCGTAGTTACCGAGGAACAAATAAACGCTTATATGAAGAAGGTTGCCAACGAGTCTTACGGATATACCGAAGATCAAATCGTTTCGTCCGACATTATTGGTATGACGTACGGATCTCTTTTCGACGCTACGCAGACTAAGGTTACTTCTCTCGGGGACAAGACTTTGGTTAAAGTGGTTTCTTGGTACGATAACGAGATGTCGTATACTTGTCAGATGGTAAGAACTATCAAATATTTTGCTAACCTCAAATAGCTGCAAACACATCTAAGTAATTTATGATCGGCTTTGACCCGGCGGGGATATCCTCGTCGGGTTTTGCTTTTACATTTTTTCGAGTCGTGCGGACGTGCTGTAAATACGGAGTTGTCCTGTCTACAATGCAAAATATAAGACCGGGGGGCATAAAGCAGATCGGAGGAAATGGCTTAATCTAGCTTATAATAAAAATGAAAAACGTTGCCGCATTATATAGTTATATACGATGCGAATATCTTTACCGCACCGCCGCCAGCACTCGGCTTTTTCGTTACATTTCGACAAAAAAATGGTATGCGTATACTGTTTTTTGCGACAAAGTTATGTAATAAGCAGTCGGCAAATCAAACAAATAACGATTAAAATCGACATAAAGGAAAGCAGGATAAATGTCGAAAAGGATAGAGGTTTAGATTATGCGTGACGTAGTACCCGCATTATTCGTGATATGTCGACACTTTGCTGCCGAGAATGGTTTCAAGCGGAAGTGACGATGTTTAACCGAAGGCATCGATCGGCAGACGCTTTTTCTGCGCTATCGAGAGCCGAGATACCTAATGAGTTTTTGTATTTTTGCACAACACTTGACAACGGACTTGTTTTGCTGTTATAATTGAACTATAATAAGGAGAATCACATGAAGAAAATTATTACAATAGCCGTTTCGTTTGTGATGTGCGTTTTTGTTTTTTGCGCCTGCGTCTCTAACTCCGTGAGCGGAAGCTACGAAATGAGTTACATATGGAAAAAAGTAGTTATCGAGCTTGGCGCTGACGGAAATTTTACTTATACCGTACCCATAATGGCAGAAGCCGGCACGGAGTCGTTAAAGCCTGAAAAAGTTACGAAAGGCAAATATACGATAGACGGAGACATCATTACTTTCAAATTTAAAGTTACCGACGATATAGAGGGAGAAGTTACTAAGACGGCAACCGCTTCGCTCGACAAGGATGATGACGGAAAGATACTTTCTTTGACTGTGTACCAAAACCGCGATTTAGTCTGGGGCAAATACCGTAAAAAGTAAATTCAGGGTGTTATCGCATCGTAAGCAAAAACGTTATGACAAAATGCGGATTATGACGACGGTTTCTTGGGATGCAAGCGTGCGTCGAATCATGTCGAAACGTGCCGAATACGGCGTCCGGACTTTTTGCAACGTACCGATTTTTAAATAATGTCAATCAAACGCTTGCGTTTTCGGGCTCGGCTGTGTTATATTTAGCTCAAGCCGTACTATGTGGGGAGCTAGCGGTGCCCTGTACCTACAATCCGCTACAGTAGGACAGAATACCTGTTGCGGCTCTGCGTATGGAAAGCAGTTGCCGTTAAGTGATGTTGAGTCTAAGGTCTTGTGCAACGGAGTGCTATGAACCGTGTCAGGGCTTGACCGCAGCAGCACTAAGTAGATTGCGACGTGTGCCACGAGGTAGCTTTAGAGGAGTCGGCTGGCGGACGAACGTTTCGGTATGTTTTGTCAAGGCAGGTTGTACGGTGGTTTTTTTGTGAAAAATGACGATGACTTACGTTATCGTCTTTTTTTATGGAGCTATTACGGGCGCACTAATCGTAAATACTTGACTTAAAATGCGTCGAAGTTGTATAATAAATTATTATACGGATAAGTATTATCTATACGGAGAAACACATGTACGAAAAGGTAAATCCCAATCTCGATTTCGTCGAGAGAGAAAAAGAAGTAATCGATTTTTGGAAGAAGAACGACGTTTTTCATAAAAGCATAGAAAAGACCGAAGGCGGCGAAGAGTTTTCTTTTTATGACGGTCCTCCGACCGCTAACGGAAAACCGCATATCGGACACATTTTAACCAGAGTAATGAAGGACATTATACCGAGATACAAGACGATGAAGGGGTATCACGTTTTGCGAAAAGCCGGGTGGGATACGCACGGCTTACCTGTCGAGCTCGAAGTGGAAAAAAAGTTGGGTATGGACGGCAAGCAAGACATCGAAAAGTACGGTATCGAGCCCTTTATCAAGCAGTGCAAAGAAAGCGTATGGAAATACCAGCACGAGTGGGAGCTTATGAGCGACCGAGTAGGATACTGGGTAGATATGGAACATCCGTACGTAACTTACGACGATAATTACATCGAGTCGGTTTGGTGGGCGCTTAAAGAGATACACAAAAAAGGACTTATATACAAGGGACACAAAATCGTTCCGTACTGCCCCCGTTGCGGTACGGCGCTTTCGTCGCACGAAGTCGCTCAAGGCTACAAGGACGTAGAAGAGACGACTGCCGTAGCAAAGTTTAAAGTAAAGTCTGCCGACAATACTTATATTTTGGCATGGACGACCACGCCGTGGACTCTTCCGTCCAACGTTGCTCTTTGCATGCATCCCGATTACGATTACAGCCTTATCGAAGCCGACGGCGTAAGATATATTTTGGCAAAGGAGCTTATACCTAATTTCTTTACCGAGTATACCGAAATAGAAACCAAGAAAGGCAAAGATTACGAATACCTCGAATACGAGGGTTTGTTTGATTTTTATAAAGGCGAAGAGAAATATCATTACGTTACCAACGACAATTACGTAACTCTTACCGACGGCACCGGAGTCGTTCACATTGCGCCGGCTTTCGGTGAGGACGACGCTAACGTAGGCAGAAAGTACGGTTTGCCGTTTGTACAACTTATCGACGAAAGGGGTAAATTTGTAAGCGATGCAGGCGAGTTTGCCGGCGTGTTCTGCAAAGATGCGGACAAACTTATTTTAAAGGATTTGAGCGGCAGAGGATTGTTATTTAAGACAATGAAGGTTACGCACAGCTATCCGTTCTGTTGGAGATGCGATACGCCGCTTTTGTATTACGCTCGTTCGACGTGGTTTATAAAAGTTACTGCGGTAAGAGATTTGCTTATAAAGAATAACGCTTCCGTTAACTGGATGCCGGAGTCCATAGGCAAAGGACGTATGGGTAACTTCCTCGAAAACGTCGTGGATTGGGGACTTTCCAGAGACAGATACTGGGGAACTCCGTTGCCGATTTGGGTATGTCCCGATTGCGGAGAAATAAAAGTGATAGGTTCTAAGGCAGAACTTATCAAAGAGGGCAACTTAGACGGAGATATAGAGCTTCATAAGCCTTACGTTGATGCCATTACGATTAAGTGCGATAAGTGCGGCGGTAAGATGAAGCGTACGCCCGAAGTAATAGACTGCTGGTTCGACAGCGGTTCGATGCCGTTCGCTCAATATCATTACCCGTTTGAAAACAAGGATTTGTTTAAAAAGACTTTTCCTGCCAATTTTATTTCCGAAGCGGTGGACCAGACAAGAGGTTGGTTTTATACGTTGCTTACCATATCGACTTTGTTGTTTAACAAAGCGCCTTTTCGTAACTGCATAGTTTTGGGACACGTAGGCGATAAAAACGGAATAAAGATGAGTAAGCATAAGGGAAACGTCGTGGACCCGTGGAGTGTGCTCGATAAGCAGGGCGCAGATGCGGTAAGATGGTATTTTTACACGACGTCCATGCCGTGGCTTCCGTCGAGATTCAGCGCCGAGGCAGTAAGCGAAGCTCAGCGTAAATATCTCGGAACGCTTTGGAATACTTATTCTTTTTACGTTCTCTATGCAGAGATAGATAAATTCGATCCGTCGGCGTACGATTTTGACAAAGTCAAGTTCTCCGTAACGGACAGATGGGTGCTAAGCGAACTTAACAGATTGGTAAAGACCGTAAACGAGATGCTTGACGAATATCGTATTACCGAAAGCGCACGACTTATAGCCGATTTTGCCGACGAACTAAGCAACTGGTATATAAGATTGGGCAGAGAAAGGTATTGGGGCAGCGATATGACGGAGGATAAGGTTGCCGCTTATATGACGCTTAATAAAGTTTTGGTAACTTTGGCTAAGCTTACGGCGCCGTATACCCCCTTTATTGCCGAAAGCATTTATCAAAACATAGTGCGCAGCGTAGACGCAAATGCTCCCGTATCGGTGCATCTTTGCGAGTATCCGACTGCAGACGAAAGATTTATCGACGAAAAGCTCAGCGAGGGTATGAAGGTTGCCATGAATGCGGCGGCGCTCGGAAGAGCCGCTCGTAGTGCGGCTAACATAAAGAATCGTCAGCCGCTCGGAAGAGTGCTTTTGTGCGGATCCAAAAAGCTTGACGACGAGTTGCTTAAAGTTATTGCAGACGAACTTAATGTGAAAGATATAGAATTTATAACCGATGCAGGCGAATTTGTAACTTACGAAGTAAAGCCGCAGCTCAGGACGCTCGGTCCTAAGTACGGCAAACTTATTAACGCAATAAGAGTGCACCTTGCCGCTAATGCCGAAACGGTGGTAAATAAAGTAAGAGCGGACGGAAAATATTCATTTGAAACAGGCGGTGTGGAAGTAGAACTCGGAGAAGAAGATTTACTTATCGGTGTAATAAACAGAGAGGGATATGCGTCCGAATCGGCAGGCGGATTGACTGCGATTTTGGATACTACTCTCACCCCGGCTCTTGTGCGAGAGGGACTTGTAAGAGAACTTGTAAGTAAAATTCAAGCCATGAGAAAGGAAAAGGGTTTCGAAGTAACGGACAAAATCAATATTTATTATCATACTCAGTCCGAACAGCTTAAAGAAATTCTTACTTCGGGTGAAATCGATAAGGACGTTCTTGCGGTAAGAATCGAGGATAAAGAGGGCGGTAAAACGTTGGTTATTAACGGTCTCGAAATCGAACTGGATGCGGAGAAAGCATGATTTCGGATAAATGGACAGACTATGAGGTTATAGCTACCGCAAGCGGCGAAAAACTGGAACGCTGGGGAAACGTTTACCTTTTGCGACCCGATCCGCAGGTTATATGGAAGGGCAAGGATTTAAAGAAATTCGATAAGTTAAATGCACACTACCATAGACACAATACCGGCGGAGGTTCGTGGGAGTTTCGCAAAAAAACTCCTGAAGAATGGCAGATAAGCTACGGCGATCTTACTTTTCTGATAAAGCCGATGGGCTTTAAACACGTGGGACTTTTTCCGGAGCAGGCAGGCAATTGGGATGCCATGAGAGCTATGGTTGGCGAGAAAAAAGACGTTAACGTGCTTAATCTGTTCGGATATACCGGAGGAGCGACCGTTGCGCTGGCTAAGCAAGGCGCAAAAGTAACGCATGTGGACGCAGCCAAAGCTATGGTTGACAGATGTAAGAGTAACGCAATGTTAAGTTCGGTAGCTCCGGACAGAATAAGATATATAGTGGACGACTGTTTTAAGTTTGTCTTAAGAGAGATAAAGAGAGGAAAAAAATACGACGCCGTTATAATGGATCCGCCGTCGTACGGAAGAGGTCCTAACGGCGAAATGTGGAAGATCGAGGACGGATTGTTCGATTTGGTAAAGCTGACCACGCAAATTCTCAGCGATAATCCGCTTTTTTATCTTATTAACAGTTATACGACAGGGCTACAGCCGGCAGTGCTTGACAATATTTTGGCTTTGACTATGCCGAATGGAAAGCACAAAGGTTATGAAGTTTGTTTGCCTACCGACGAGGGCATCGTTTTACCTGCCGGAGCAAGCGGACTATGGCAAGCATAAGAGGTGAGTTATGGAAGATTTAATCGTGTTATACGAGGACAACCAAGTAATAGTTGTGGTAAAACCGCAGAACGTTCCGTCGCAAGCGGATATTACGGGCGATCTCGATATGCTGACTATAGTTAAGAATTATATCGGCAAAAAATATAATAAAACCGGTAATGTGTTTATCGGACTTGTACATAGATTAGACAGACCTACCGGTGGGGTCATGGTGTTTGCTCGCACGAGTAAATCCGCTGCCAGACTCAGCGAACAGATTAAAGAAGGCGAACTGGAGAAAAAATATTTAGCCGTAGTTAACAACCGACTTAGAGACAAGCGAGGCAGATTGGTAAACTATCTCATAAAGGATGAGGACAATAATATCGTTAAGGTGGTTCCTGCGGCGATAGAGGGCGCAAAAAAAGCGGTGCTCGATTACAATACGCTCGAGTACGCCGAAAATACTTCACTCGTAGACGTAAAGCTTCTTACCGGCAGAGGACATCAAATACGTGCCCAAATGGCTGCGCAGGGTTGTCCCATATACGGCGACGTGAAGTACGGAGACTTACACAAAGGCAGGCTTGCGCTTTGGTCGTACAGCTTGAGATTTTTACATCCCACGACAAAGCAAATTATGACGTTTAAGGTATTTCCTCCTGTCGTTGCTCCGTGGACGCAGTTTGCCATAGAAAAGTATATAAATATTGTAAAACCCGAATAGGAGGTAATAATTATGAGTATAAGCTACGATATCGAAAGATTGCTTAGCTATGCCGAAATCAATTTGCTTATGGACGAAGCGGACAAAGTTTACGTTCGTAACGTTTTAATGCAAAAGATAGGGCTTACCGAATGGGAAAACTCGGAAGTGGACGAGGATGAATTGGAGACGGTTACACTTGACGAACTGCTCGATCCGCTTTACGCTTACGCCGAAAAAAACGGCTGTGCGTCCGATCGAAAAAAGTTTGTCGCAGCGGTTATGGACATCGTTTCGCTTAGACCGGGAGAGATGAAGGATATGTTCGAATCGCTTTCGGCGCATCCTGCAAAGGCTCTTGAATGGGCGTTCGATTACGCCGTAAAAAACGGTTACGCCGTCAGCGGCTTCCGCAGATGGGAAAACAAAGGCGACAAAAATATCGATGTCGTATTTGCCGATTGCGGACAAGTGTCGAGTTCGAAGTATCCGCAATGCGATAGGTGCATAAGTTGCGAGGGATACGGAGAAAATGCCAACGCACGATTTATCAATCTCGATATAGGAGACGGCAGCTGGTATTACAAAGCCGCTGCTAAAGCATATTACGGGGATATGGGTGAGGTAGTTTCTTCGCACGAGCCGCTTGTTATGAACGAAGAAACGTTAAACGCAATGTTCGATTTTGTAGAGTTTGCACCTTCTTACTATGCATGCGCATTGGACGGCGGTTCGCACAAGCATTTTAAGTGCGGCACAAGACTGTTGCCGGCGCACAAGTCTGCGGATGTTCGCAAGTTGAAGAACGCCGACTATCCGTATATCGGTATTACTCAGACCGATTGGTACCTCAACATGTTGCGTCTAAGCTGTACGAATAGGGCGAAACTCGTAGAATTTGCTAGTAACGTCATCAAAAAGCACGGGAAAACGCTTGTAAGCGTACGAAAAGTCGCAAACAAATTTGTTGTGGAAATAATATTGATTTCCGACAAACAGCCCAAAGCCGATCGCAAAGTTTTTGTCGGCGGAAGCGTGGGCGCATTCGATATGCTCGGAGTTTTTCGTATAGACGACAAGATGGAAGAGAGTCTGGAAGCTATCAAAGGTATTCTTACTAAAGACGTTAAATATTCTCAGACAGCTCTCGGCAAAGCCGAAAATTATGCAAAAATGGTTGCTTCGCTCGTTAAGGAAACGGGGGACGCAAAACTCGGTGACGTAGAGGCGGCTCTCGACATAAAAGAGGAAACAAAAAAGAATTTCGTGGCTTGTCTTACTGACGTAAGGGCATACGACGACAAGACTATAGAAGAATTATATAAACAGCTGCAGCTGCAATAACGGAGCTAAGTTATGTATTGTTCTAAATGCGGTAATTTAATACAAGAGGGCGATAGATTTTGCGCTCGTTGCGGTAAACGTGTGGATAACGAGACGCTTGTCTGCGGCAAGTGCGGAAAGCAATTGCCTTTTGACGCCAGGTTTTGCGACAATTGCGGAGAGCCGACCCAAGTAAGGCCGTCAGACTTCGCAGGTGGCGGCGAATCGGATTCATTCGCCGCAAAACAATCTTATTACGCAAAATCATATTCGTTCGAACAAAGCCCTTATGGTTCGGTAACGATAACCAAGTCGCAGAGCAGACTTATTTGGCTCACTGTGTTAGCGTACGTTTTTGCATTGATTTTTCCTCCGATTTCGATAATTTGTTCTGCAGCCGGGATAACCGTAAGTCTTAGTAACGGAGACGTGGCTATGAAAAAACGTTTTATCGCATCTATGATTGTTGCTGTCGTGTTGGCTGTGATTTTAAGTTTAAGCTATATACTGACTAACGGTTGATCTTTTGCTACCGGGAAATTTTGTATCAATTATCGCCATACGGTATAGCGATTTTGTAACACATAAAAATAAGTAAAACGTAAAAACGGACGTAAGAATTTTACTTGCGTCCGTTTTTTTGCATATAAAAAGTGCGATTCCCGGGCTGAGCCGAAAATCGCACCGAATGATTGTTAATACGCTTTTCCGAAATAAATCTTTTTTGTAGCTTTTTTGCCGCAGCAAACGCATTTATCTCCGCAAGGCGTTTGATCGAACGGCATATTTCGAGTGGAAGCTCCTGTAATTTCTTTTATTTTGTCTTCGCATTCTCTGTCGCCGCACCACATTCCGAGAGCGAAGTTGCCGCTGTCTACTGCATCTTTAAGCTCGGCAGTATCCGATACTATCTTTACGTGAGAATCCCTGAAGGCAAGAGCCTTGTTATACATATTGGTTTGGATATCGGCTAAGAGTTTCGGTAGTTCGGTCGCAATGTCGTCAAGACGTATGGTGAATTTTTCTTCGGTTTTGTCTCTGCGAGCTACCGTTGCCACTCCGTTTTCGATATCTCTCGGTCCTATTTCGATACGAACGGGAACGCCCTTCATTTCGTATTCGTTGAACTTCCAACCGGGGGTAAAATCTCTGTCGTCCAATTTTACTCTCGCTACAGACTTAAGCGCAATATATACTTCTCTGCATTTGTCAAGTACGCCGTCTTTATGCATAGCCACAGGGATTATAACCACTTGTACGGGAGCTATGGCAGGGGGGAGACAAAGACCTCTTTGATCTCCGTGCGTCATAATTACTGCGCCGATAAGACGAGTGGACACGCCCCAGGAAGTCTGATAAGGCGCCTTTAATTTGCCGTCTTTGTCGAGATACTTTATATCGAAAGCTTCGGCAAAACTGTTACCGAAATAATGAGATGTACCGGATTGCAGACTCTTACCGTCTTGCATCATCGCTTCTATGGAATATGTTTCTTTTGCTCCCGCAAATTTTTCTTTTTCGCTCTTGCGACCGGTAAACATGGGTATAGCGAGAACATTGCGAGAAAACTCTTCGTATATGTTAAGCATTCTGAGCGTTTCTTCTCTTGCCTCTGCTTCGGAAGCGTGGAGCGTGTGACCTTCTTGCCACAAAAATTCGCTCGTACGCAAAAACGGACGAGTAGTCTTTTCCCAACGAACGACGTTTGCCCATTGGTTGATAAGTACCGGAAGATCTCTGTAGGACTGTACCCATCTGCGGTACATTTCGCAAATTATCGTCTCGCTGGTGGGACGAACAACCAACTTTTCGGGTAATTCCTGATCCCCGACGTGGGTAACTAACGCTACTTCGGGAGCAAAACCCTCCACATGTTCGGTCTCCTTTACGAGATAGCTGTAAGGTATCAGCATCGGGAAGTAAGCGTTTTCGTGTCCGCTTTCCTTAAACCTTTTGTCCAGTTCTCTTTGAATGACTTCCCATATCGCATAGCCGTACGGACGAATAACCATGGTGCCTTTTACGGGGCCGTAATCGACAAGCTCCGTCTTGAGTACTACGTCGGTGTACCACTGAGGAAAATCCTCGTGCATATCGGCAATATTCTTTACAAATTCTTTTTCTTTAGCCATAATAGACTCTCCGCTTCTTTATAAATCGTAGTATAACTATTTTGAGTAATTTTGTCAACTGTTTTGAGTTGAGGCACAGGACTGCGGCAGTCGAATATGTTGGGTTTTCCACCTAAAAATGCTGCTAATGCAGAGCTGGCGGTTATTTTTTTGAGTAACGAGCGGCTCGTTCCGCCGTATATTCCTTGACGGGGGCGTAGCTTATGTAGTATAATAATTGGATGTAGGCGTATGCGTTGTGGAGGTATCGACAGTATGCGCCCGACTTACGGAGGATATATGCAAAATATTAGATTATTTTCCAGCGAAAGCGTTACCGAAGGACATCCCGATAAGATATGTGACCTTATTGCGGATAGTATTTTGGACGAGGCGCTCAGAGGCGACGAAAAGTCTCGAGTGGCTTGTGAGGTATGCTGCAGTACCGGCATGACATTGGTAATGGGCGAGTTTACTACTTCGCAGTATATAGATATTCAGCGCATCGTACGTGGCGTTATCAAAAGCATCGGATACAATGATCCTAAGTTGGGATTCGATTATCACAATTGTGCGGTTCTTACTTATATCAACGAGCAGTCACCCGATATTTCTATGGGCGTAAGCGACTCAATGGAAAGCAAAAAATCGGGAGATCCGTACGATCTTATCGGCGCAGGCGATCAGGGCATGATGTTCGGTTTTGCTTGTACCGAAACCGAAGAACTTATGCCGCTCCCTATTGCTCTTGCGCATAAGTTAACAAAAAAATTGACAGAGGTAAGAAAAAACGGCGTAATAAACTATCTTCGTCCCGACGGTAAGGCGCAAGTCACTGTGGCGTACGACGGATTTAAGCCTCTTTACGTGGACACCGTAGTCGTTTCGGCTCAGCACGACGACAGCGTAAATATAGAATCCGTGCGAAACGACGTAGCGAAAAAAGTTATAGAGGAAGTTATCCCCAAGGAGCTTTTGCGACCTCAAACGAAGATTTACATCAATCCTACCGGAAGATTCGTTATCGGCGGTCCTGCTGGAGACAGCGGCGTTACAGGAAGAAAAATCATCGTGGATACTTACGGCGGCATGTGTCCGCACGGCGGCGGAGCTTTTTCCGGAAAAGATCCGACAAAAGTGGACAGGTCGGCATGCTATTACGCAAGGTACGTATGCAAAAATATAGTAAAAGCCGGATTGTGCGATCGTATAGAGCTTCAGGTGGCTTATGCCATAGGCAGAGCGCACCCGGTTTCCGTATGCGTCAACACATTCGGCACGGGTAAAGTCAGCGATTCGCAGATTACCGAAATTATCGCAAAGGAATTCGATTTCCGTCCGGCTGCAATTATAGACAAGCTCGAACTTCGCAAACCCATATATGCGGCTACCACCAATTACGGTCACTTCGGTAAGAGCGATTTGCCGTGGGAACAGACGGATAAAGCGGACGAATTAAGAAAATATTTAGGATAATGAAGTTAAAAGGCAGCGTCGAAGAAATTCGTTTTCGTAACGAGGAAAACGGTTATACCATAGCGACTATCGACTCCCGAGGCGAGCCGATAGTCGTCGGGGGTGCGTTTCCGCCGGTAGTCGAGGGCGAAGACATCGAAGCCGAAGGCGAATTTGTAACGCACCCTAGGTTCGGAAGACAGTTTAAAGCGGAAAAGGTAGTTCGAATCGCCCCCGACACTCCGGACGGGATAGTCAGATTTTTGGGCAGCGGACTGATAAAGGGCGTTGGACCTAAAACCGCACTTGCAATAGTGTCGACGTTCAGGAGCAACGCTCTCGACGTTATAGAGCGGTCTCCGACCTCTCTTACGGTTATACGAGGCATTTCCAAAGCCAAGGCGTTGGCTATTCACGAAGAGTACATTAAAAACAAAATAATACAAGACGCCGTTATGTACCTTCAAGCGCAAGACATTGCGCTCGGTACCGCTCTGAAGATTTACAAAATTTACGGCGAGGAAACTATAAAAATCGTTTCCGAAAACCCGTATCGCATGATAGAGGACGTTGACGGAATAGGGTTTAAGATAGCGGACAGGATTGCGGTAAAACAAGGATTGCCGCTAGACAGCACTTTTAGAATCAGGGCAGGAATTGCGCACGCACTGTCCGAAGCCGAAGAAGCCGGCAATACGTTTTTGCCTAAGGAGGAACTCGTAGATGCGGCAAGCCTCGTGTTGAACGTCGATAAGGAAGAGGTAGACAGACAGGTCGACGCTTTGGTCATTGACGTTAAACTTAAACGGGCGGACGTAGACGGATATGATGCAATATTCCGACGAAACGTTTTTCAAGCGGAAAACGGATCGGCAAGCGGTCTTTTACGTTTGATAAGGGAATCGGACAAGATAACTTACGATGTGACCGAAGATATAAAGCATTTCGAACAGGTCGGAGGCATCAAGCTGCACGAACTTCAGAAGGAAGCGGTAAAAACTGCCGTAACTTCCGGCGTATCGATTATAACAGGTGGTCCCGGAACAGGAAAAACCACTGTGATAAAGTGCATAATCGATATTGCGGAAAAGCTTGGATTTAAGACAATGCTACTGGCTCCTACCGGCAGAGCGGCAAAGCGGATGAGCGAAAGCACCGGGAGAGAAGCTGCGACTATTCACAGGGCTCTTATGCAAGGCGTGGGGATTAACGATTTTAAATCGGAGACGACTCCGCTTAAGTGTAATCTCGTGATTGTAGACGAGGTTTCCATGGTGGATGTGTTTTTACTTAATATGTTGCTCAAACGTTTGGCGTCGGGCACGAGATTGGTTATGGTCGGCGACAAAGATCAGCTCCCATCCGTAGGCGCAGGCAACGTCCTTTCCGACGTACTTAAGTGCGGTCTTGTCGCTACGGCAATGTTGTCTAAGGTATATAGACAGGGAGACGGCAGTTCTATTGCCGAATCGGCGCATGCGGTGAATAACGGAATCATGCCGTCGCTGAGCAACAAGAGTTCGGACTTCTTTTTCGTAAGGTGTTCGGCGCCCGAAAAAATAGCTGCCACGGTGGTGGACCTTGCGGCGAGGCGAATACCTAAATATCTGAACGTAGACGCACAAAAAATACAAGTGCTTTGTCCGCTTAAAAACGGAGTATGCGGCACGATAAATTTGAACTCGCTGCTCAGAGAGCAGATGAATCCGCACGGCGAGCAGCTGACAAGCGGAGACGTGATATTTCGAACGGGCGACAAAGTTATGCACGTAACCAACAATTATCAATTGTCATGGGTACGAAACAAGCCTTATTACGAAACGGGCGAAGGCGTGTTTAACGGAGATGCGGGTATCGTTACTGCAGTTAAAGACAATGACATTTTTGTAACGTTAGACGACGGACGGGAGATAATATATACGCCGGATATTCGCAGTCAGCTTATGCCTGCTTACGCCATTACCGTTCACAAAAGTCAGGGTAGCGAATACGAAGGAGTTATAATGCCTGTCGTAGGCGGCAGTCCGATGATGATGACGAGAAATTTACTCTATACTGCCATAACGAGGGCAAAAAGATTTGTAGCTATGGTGGGCGAAGAGTATAACTTAAAACGAATGGTGGAAAACAATTATATTGCCAAGCGATACAGTGCGCTGAGCGCTTTTATGAGGGAGACGGACAAGCAGAGCAAGACGTTGTTTTTTGAGTAAAGCGACTTGCAAAAAATTCGTTTTTAACGATAACGGAGGAGAGTTTATGTTGACGGTAAAGGAAAGAGATAACGATTATACCGAGGCGGCGCTTAAGGAACTTAACGGAACGCTCGGGGAAAACGAGAGAGTTCTTATCATGGACGACGACGGTCGTCCCATCGGTTTTTCGGTGCTTGCGCTTGACGGAAAGGACGTGCTTATCAGACAAGTGTATGTAAAAAACGATTACGATTTCAGATTTTTCGATCTGCTTGCTAGATCTACGCTGAATTTCGTAAATTTGTTCGACGTGCCTATGACCGTCAAAGTAAAAGCGGATGACTATTACAAACCTTTTGGTTTCGAGGCGGAAGCCGACGGCTATATGTATGTAAAAAGCGACAAAATAACTTTTAAGGGAAGCCTTTGCGGCGGACATTAGGGAGATATTATATATGGGAAATTTTATAGAAGAGATAATCGAAAGCGATCTCAAAGAGGGCAGATGTCAATCTGTAGTTACACGATTCCCGCCCGAGCCTAACGGTTACCTTCACATAGGTCACGTTAAGTCTATTTGTCTTAATTATTACGGAACTGCGGTAAAATACGGCGGTAAGTTTAATTTGCGTTTTGACGACACCAATCCTGCAAAAGAGGACGACGAATTTGTTAAGTCTATCATAGCGGACGTAGCGTGGCTCGGAGCGGATACGTCGAGAGTACTTTTTGCGTCCGATTACTTTGATGAAATGTACGAAAAAGCCGTATTGTTGATAAAAAAAGGCAAAGCGTATGTCGACGATATGACGCCGGAGCAAATTAAGGAAACGAGAGGTACTCTTACCGAGCCGGGCGTAGAGAGCAAAAACCGCAATCGTCCTATAGAAGAAAGCTTAAAACTTTTCGAGGATATGAAGAACGGTCTTATCGAGGACGGAGCGTTGACGCTCAGGGCAAAAATCGACATGGCTAGCCCTAACATCAATATGCGAGATCCTATTTTGTACAGAGTTCTTCATGCCGAGCATCACCGTCAAGGCAATAAGTGGTGTATATATCCCATGTACGATTTCGCTCATCCTATCGAAGATGCGGTAGAAGGTATAACTCATTCTATATGTACGCTGGAGTTCGAGGACCACAGACCTCTCTACGATTGGGTAGTGACGGAGTGCGAGTACAAAAATCCGCCGCACCAGTATGAGTTTGCACGTCTTAATATTAAGCGTACGATAATGAGCAAACGTTACCTCAAGAAGCTTGTGGAGAGCGGCGCCGTAGACGGATGGGACGATCCTCGTATGCCGACTATCGCAGGACTGCGAAGAAGAGGTTACACGCCGTCCGCATTAAAAACTTTCTGTGAAAACATAGGCGTCAGCAAAGCGAACAGCGAAGTGGAAACCGGCTTTTTGGAAAGCTGCATAAGAGACGAGCTTAATAACGAAGCGGAAAGAGCAATGGCTGTAACCGAACCGCTTAAGTTAAAGATAGTCAATCGTCCGGATGATTGGAGCGAGGAACTCGATTTTGAGATAAATCCTCTGAAAGGTGACGGTCTTACACGAAAGATAACGATAAGTAACGAACTTTATATCGAACGAACGGATTTTGAAGTAACTCCGCCGCCGAAATTTAAGCGACTTGTTCCGCAAGGCACCGTCAGACTTAAAAGCGGATATATAATTAAGGCGGTAGGATACGAGGTCAAGGACGGTAAGGTGGTTTCCGTAAATGCGGAAATCATCGAGGGTACCAAGTCCGGGCAGGATTGCGCTGTCAAGACCAAAGGCGTTATTCATTGGGTAGACGCTAAGAATTGCGCTAAAGCACAAATGCGTATATATGATTATTTGTTGAACGACAGCGAGGAAAAAGTGGATTTTTCGGAGAGAATGAACGCTGACTCACTGACGATATGCGACGGTTACGTCGAAAAATATTTGGAGACCGCACCAAAGCTTAAGTCTTTTCAGTTCCTTCGAATGGGGTATTTTTGCAGGGACAGCAAAAGCGATGACGTGGTTTTCAATAGGGTAGTTAGTCTGAAAGACGGATACAAAAAACAGTAAAGGCAGGATATTTTATCATGAAAAACATAGACAGTTATACTTTAAGAAAAATGTGGACGACTTTTTATGCGGAGAGGGGTCACGCTATTATTTCTTCCGCTTCGCTTATACCCGAAAACGATCCAACCGTATTATTTACGACTGCGGGAATGCATCCGCTCGTTCCCTACCTTCTGGGAGCTAAGCACCCGGCAGGCAATAGGCTGGCGGACGTTCAAAAGTGTGTTCGTACGGGAGATATAGACGAAGTCGGCGACGCAAGCCACTGCACGTTCTTTGAGATGCTCGGAAACTGGTCGCTCGGTGACTATTTTAAAAAGGAGCAAATAGCTTGGAGCTATGAGTTCCTTACCGATCAGAAGTATCTCGGTATAGATCCTAAGCATCTTGCCGTTACGGTTTTCGCAGGCGACGAAAACTGCCCGAGAGATGATGAGAGCGCAAAACTCTGGGAACAGTGCGGTATAGATAAGAGTCGTATATTCTATCTTCCCAAGGAAAATAACTGGTGGGGACCGGCAGGAGTTACCGGTCCGTGCGGACCGGACAGCGAAATGTTCTACGTAGCCGACGTTCCTGACTGCGGCGACAAGTGCGACCCTTCGTGCGATTGCGGCAAATATTTGGAAATTTGGAACGACGTATTTATGCAGTACAATAAGACTGCAGACGGAAAGTTTGAGCCGCTTAAACAAAAAAACGTCGATACGGGAATGGGATTGGAGCGTACTCTTTGTATCTTGCAGGGCAAAAAAAGCGTATACGATACAGACATTTTTGTACCTATAATCAATAAGATACGAGAACTTGCCTCCGTGTCCGATCAAAAGGCAGAACGAATCGTCGCAGATCACATAAGAACTTCGGTGTTTATTATCGGTGACGAAAAGGGCGTTACGTGTTCTAACGTTGACCAAGGATATATACTCAGAAGGTTGCTCAGAAGAGCTATTCGTTTCGGCCGTCAGCTCGGCTTCGAGGGCAATGCGCTTAAAGAAATCGCACTTACCGTTATAAACATATACAGAGACGTTTATCCCGAAATAGCAGCCAACGAAGGTCGCATAATAGAAGAGATAACGCTCGAGCAGGAGCGATTCGAAAAAACGCTTTCTACCGGCATGAAAGAATTTGAAAAACTGGTTCATTATCAGCAAGGAGACACGATTTCCGGTAAGGCGGCTTTCCGTCTTTACGATACGTACGGTTTCCCTGTAGAAATGACCGAAGAACTTGCCAAAGAGCACTCGTTAAAGGTGGACGTAGAAGGCTTCCACGCAGCTTATAAGGAGCATCAGGCAAAGAGTCATGCAGGAGCCGAACAAAAGTTTAAGGGAGGTCTTGCCGATCATACGGAGGCGATAACCCGACTTCATACGGCAACGCACCTTATGCACAGGGCGTTAAAAGAAGTATTGCATGACGAAAACGCAAACCAAAAGGGAAGCAATATTACCGAAGAACGTTTGCGCTTTGACTTTACTTTCCCGAGAGCGCTTACTCCCGAAGAAATCAAAGAGGTAGAGGACAAAGTAAACGAAGCTATAAAAGCAGACGTGGAAATCACATGTGAAGAGATGACTGTTGACGAAGCGAAAGCGCAAGGCGCAGTAGGCTTATTTACCTCTAAGTACGGCGAAAAAGTAAAAGTATATACTATGGGAAAATATTCTAAAGAGATCTGCGGCGGACCGCATGCAAAGCGTACCGGCGAGCTTGGACATTTCCGTGTTGTAAAGGAACAGTCTTCTTCTGCCGGAGTAAGAAGAATTAAAGCAGTCCTTGAATAAAAAACTTATATGCGTATCGGTGTTTTTGTGACGGCTGAATCGAGAGACGGTACAAGACGGAGCAAACAACGGAGGGCTGCTTGCAGGTACGTAACGGAGCAAGAAAAACGCATAAAATATAAGCCTTATATTTTATGCGTTTTGCAATAAATCAGGGGGGCGATTTTACAAGCTGCTTGCGATATTTAGCACTTAATAATGTAAGAGTTAACGATTTAAAGCAAGCTGCATTTCGCCGCTGTTTCGCAGGTGCAAGCCTAACGATACAGAAAGGACGGGAAGTATTATGGCAGATAACGAATCTCAGGAAATGCATCTCGAAACGCTTCTGAGAATTCAAAAGCGAGGTGTAAACGTAAGGGCTGTCGACGTCGCTGCCGAGTTGGGTTACAGTAAGCCGAGCGTGTCCAGGGCTGTAATTATTTATGAAAAAGAGCTGTTACATAGTTGTTCGCTCGGACGGAGTTATCGAGCTTACCGAACCGGGACGGTCGAAAGCCGAAAGCGTTTTATCTCGACATGAGGTTTTGACTAAAGTTTGTGAAAAAATCGGACTCGCTTTTGAGTCGGCAGAGGAAAACGCATGTAAGGTCGAGCACGTTATTGCGCAAGAAGGCATTCGATTAGATAAAAAACATTTTGATTTGTAACGTCACTATAAAATGCGAGTATCAGCCGTTTGGAAAAAGGGTATCCATTCGTTATAACGGCGTCGTAATTCCGGGGAAATTAAAGATGAAGTACGTAAGAATAACCAAAGAGAATATTGACCAGGAGCATATTTGCTGCGCAATGTCCGGGAATCAGAGCCTGGCGAAAAAGGAGTGGTTAAAACGACGATTTGACGAAGGGCTTGTATTTTACCGCAGCGAAGATAGAGGTAAATGTTTTATTGAGTACATTCCTGCCGAAAACGCATGGGTTCCTATCGATGCCGACGGTTACTTGTATATAGACTGTTTGTGGATTGCAGGGGAAATGAAAGGAAAGGGGTATTCTAACGACTTACTCGGCGAATGTATCAAGGACGCTAAAGAGCATAATAAAAAAGGCGTTTGTATTCTTTCGGCAGAGGGACGAAAAAGAGAGTTTCTTTCCGATGCGGAATATCTGAAGCACAAGGGCTTTTCGATAGCGGATAAATCGGATTGCGGCATTACGCTTATGTATCTGCCTGTCGTTTCCGACGCCGTGCCTCCGAAATTTTGTGAATGCGCCAAACACCCGACTGTTAGTGAGACGGGGTTTGTTTTGTATTATACCGATCAATGTCCGTTTACGTATTACTGGGTGCCGAGAGTGGCGGAAGCGGCAAAAGAACACGGCATCCGCTTACACTTCATTGATAATATAATTGCGAAAGACGCTGCGACTTATTCAAATCCGCAGCGTCTTTTTACGTAAAAATAGTTAATCTTTGGGAGGTCGTGGAACAGATTTTTTAGGTCACAACACAAATAATGGCGGTTTCCTCTTCATAAAGATGATGGCGGCATAAAAAAATTCGAGATATTATATTTTGTTAACGAGAAACACCTGTAATATTTACTTGCAAAAATTTGAAAAATGTTCTATAATCAAACTGCGACTCCAATTAAATAACTTTTACGAAATGTATACTTACCTTTTTCGCATTACATAAAACTTTTTGTAGAAGTTATTTGTCAATTGGTGTCGCAGCTGAGCGATGAGGACGCTTTGCTGGGTGTCGTATTCGCTTGGATACGGCACTTTTTTATTTGTCAAGGCACCTTTGTTTTTTAAGGAGAAAGAAAATGAAAAGAAAAGTAACTTTAGTTTTGTTAGTCGTAATGCTTCTTTCGTGCGCAGCATTCTTTTCCGCTTGCGACGGAACGGAACATGCGCACACCTTCGACCGGCAAGTCGCTGAGCAAAGCTATTTGTGTAAAAAAGCGACATGCACCGAAAAAGCACAATATTATTTTTCCTGCGAATGCGGCGAAAAAGGGACGGAAACATTTGAGTACGGCGAGCCGCTCGGTCATAATTTAAGCGACTGGAAAATTCAGAAAAAAGCGACAGAGACCGAAAAAGGCTTAAAGACAAGAAATTGCACGAGAAAGGGTTGTAACTATTCCGAAAGCGAAGATATCCCAGCCCTTACGCATACACACGAATATACCGAAAAGGCGGTTTCCGATGAATATTTGGCGACAGCGGCAACCTGTACCGAAAAAGCACAATATTATTTTTCCTGCAAATGCGGCGAAAAAGGAACGGAAACATTTGAGTACGGCGAACCGCTCGGTCACGAGTTTACTAACTACATTTCGGACGGCAACGTCACTTGCACCGAGGACGGCACAAAAACTGCAAAGTGCAACCGTTGTGATGAAACGGATACTGTAATCGACATAGGTTCCGCCAAAGGACATACATATTCCGAAAAATGGACGTATAACGAAAGCGAACATTGGCATTCGGCAACTTGCGGACATAACGTGGAAAAAGACCGCGCAACGCATACGTTTGACGAAAACAAAAAATGTACCGTTTGCGATTATATAACGGTTAAACCTTTGGGACTTGAATTACAATCGTCCGTATTCAATATCGATAAGTCGAATAAAACGGGCTATCTTAAAGTTGCTAATACCGTTACCGATTACGATTTCAGCGATAAGTTCACCGTTGCCGACGGCGCGAGATTCGACGTTTGTACCGATAAGCAATGCAACAATAAAATAGCAAGCAAAAAAACCGATATCGTTGCAGGCGATAATATTTTCTATATACTTGTAACTAACGGCAACGACGTTGCAAGTTATACCATTACTCTTCGTCGCAGACCGCTTTACAAAGTGTCGTTCAACGCAAACGGCGGAACAGCGGTAAACAGTCAGACGGTAGAAGAGGACACTATTATTCCCGAACCCGTTACTACAAGAGCAGGCTATACCTTCATAAGTTGGAGTTACGACTTTACTCAACCGATAACGGAAGATACTGTTATAACGGCGACTTGGATTGTAAATACAAACACGGCGTATAAAGTCGAATATTATCTGGAAAACATCGATGACGCCGAGTATTCTTTATACGAAACGAGTAATTTACAAGGAACCACCGACACTACCGCAACGGCTGAAATAAAAACGTACGACCATTTCACGTTTTATAAAAATAAAAGTATTTCAAGCGGAAACGTTTCGGGCGACGGAAGCCTTGTTTTAAAAGTATATTACACGAGAAACACTTACACCCTGTCAAACGCAAATACTTATTACGGCGAAATAACTAACGCCGTCACTAAAAAATACGGAAGCAATATAACAAGCGTTGCGACCGAGTATCTGGGCTGCGAATTTTTAGGTTGGTATAACGGGGAAGAATTACTTTCTATTGCAAAAGAATTTACGTTCACTATTGAAAATAACGTAACCGCAAAATTTAAAGTTAAAGACGAAATGTCAAACTTTAACTTTAACTCTTCCGTTGATACTTGCAATATAACGGGGTTAAAGAAAACCGTTTCCGAAATAATAATCCCCGATTACGTTACTTCTATCGGTAATTATGCGTTCAATGGTTGCAGCGGTTTAACAAGCGTAACCATAGGTAGCAGCGTGACTTCTATCGGTAATTATGCGTTCCGTTATTGCAGCGGTTTAACAAGCGTAACCATAGGTAACAGCGTGACTTCTATCGGTGAGTCTGCGTTCTATAATTGCCGCGGATTAACAAGCGTAACAATCCCCGACAGCGTAACGACTATCGATTCTCAAGCGTTCAACGGCTGCAGCGGAATAGAAAGTCTTGTGGTTACAACGGGAAACAAGAAATATCACAGTGCAAATAACTGTATTATAGAAACCGACACAAAAACGTTGATAGCAGGTTGTAAAACGAGCATTATACCTTCGGACGACAGCGTAACGACTATCGGCAATTATGCGTTCAGTGGTTGCAGCGGCTTAACGAGCGTAACAATCCCCGACAGCGTGACTTCTATCGGTGATTATGCGTTCAATAATTGCAACGGCTTAACAAGCGTAACAATCCCCGACAGCGTAACGATTATCGGTTATGGTGCGTTCAGTGGATGCAGCGGTTTAACGAGCGTAACAATCCCCGACAGCGTAACTTCTATAGGTTCTTCTGTGTTCTATAATTGCAGCGGACTTACGAGTATAACGATCCCCGACAGCGTGAATTCTATCGGTAGTGAGGCGTTCTATTGTTGCGATAAATTAGTTGAAGTTATAAATAAAAGTAGTTTATTTATAACGAAAGGTAGCTTCAATAACGGATATATCGCTTATTACGCATTAAACGTAAAGAAAGGCGGAACAAGCGATATAGTAAATAAAAACGGTTACTTGTTTTATACATACGAAAACGTCAATTATTTATTATCTTACGTGGGCGTGAATACGGACTTGACTTTACCTGACGACTACAACGGACAAAATTATAAAATATATAATTATGCGTTCTATAATTGCAGCGGTTTAACAAGCGTAACTATCGGTAACGGCGTGACTTCTATCGGTAATTATGCGTTCAGTGGTTGCAGCGGTTTAACAAGCGTAACAATCCCTGACCGCGTGACTTCTATCGGTAATTATGCGTTTGTTTAACCTCGCACGAACACTTTTTAGTAGTAAAAAGCATAGTTTTATCCTCTAATTTCAATTAAAACGGGCATTTTTTGAGTTTCCTTGAACGTTGGTTCGAGGATTTTTTTATTCATACCCTTAAAGATATCGTTATCGACGAAGATTTTAGTCGTATAAATAAGAGAACCCCGAAGGCTTTCACCTTCAGGGCTCTCGTCTTTATCGTATTCAATTGGTTTTGGGGTAATGGGTGTATCTACATAGTGTAGCATAATTTCGATACGGTCATCGCTGTACACATACACTTTTTCGACGAGCAATTCAATCATCATTTCAGGCTCTTGCTCGACGGCTTTCTTCAGATAGTTTTCAATAGTTTTTTTATCCAAAACTGTTTTTTCTTGCATACGCTCGAAAATGAGTTTTTCTTGTAAGTCCTTGCGAGTGGATTCAAGTTCTTGCAAACGGTCTTTTGTAGTGTCAGTAATAATGCCTTGTTCGATGGCGTTCATAATATTGTTTATTGATTTGTTTATCCGCAACAACTCTTTTTCAAGTGTTTTGACGGGATTATCGCCTAACAGTTTTGCATTATGTTGTTTGTATATTTCGTCTACGATTACGGATAAGTTTTTACCCGTCAACGTTTCTTGCAAGGCTTTAAGAACAATGCTTTCGAGTAAGTCTTTTTTAATGAACTTTGCATTACAATTTTTTCTATCGCTCGCATTCCAACATTTGTAATACTTGGAAACTTTACCGGACTTCGACGTTCCGCTGTAAGAGGTCATTCTTGTGCCGCATTCTCCGCAATAAACTCTTTTTCGGAGCAGATAGGAATAGTCCGGAATATGATTTCCGTATCGGTTAGCGTCTATTTTTGCTTTACAACGCTCGAATAATTCCTTGTCTATGATTTTCGGGTAAATGTTATCGTAAACTTCGCCATGTATTTCATATCTTCCCGTATATTTTTCACTATGGAGAATAACGTAAATATTTGCGGCGCTGAAAGGCTTGCCGCGATAAAGGATACCGCGTTCGGCAAAACTTATGGCAATTTCGTTACCGCGTTCACCGGCGGCGTATCTCTCGAAGATTTCTTTTACCACAGGACCTTCTTCGCTGTGGATAAAGACTTTTTTCTTTTCGGTGTAGTAACCGTAATTGAGTTTCCCTGCACAATGCAGTCCTTTTATTCGAGTTTCTCTCTGTCCACGTCTTGTTTTCTGAGATAATTCCTCGCTGTAATATTGGTTCATACCTTCGAGCAAACTTTCCAACAGTATGCCTTCGGGACTGTCGGGAATATTCTCCATAGCGGACAGAATTTTAATGCCGTTGTCTTTCAGGCGTTTTCTGTGCATAGCCATTTCAAACTTGTTACGGCTGAATCTGTCTAATTTGTAGACGAGAACGAAATCGAATTGCTTTTTATCGCTGTCCTTCAACATTTTTTGAAATTCTTCACGATTGTCGTTCGTTCCCGTAGTTGCTCTGTCTATGTATTGATTAACGATTAAAATACCGTTTCTTTCGGCATAATCGTTACATACACGGACTTGTCCTTCGATGGATTGTTCTGTTTGTCTGTCGCTCGAATAACGGGCGTAGATGACCGCTGTCTTCATTGGAAGCCTCCTTGTATTAGCTTTTGAGCACATTTTAACCTTCAAACCGGACACTTTTTTACCGGTTTGAAATTATTTTTTGCTCTTTTAGCAATTTTTTGCTTTGATCTGTCTTTCGACAACCACGAAAAATCAGAAAAAGGCGCGGCAGTCAAGCGGTATAAACAATAAGAGGCTTACGGCAAAAAAATATTGTCGTTTAAGTTATATGAATTTGAGTTTTAAGCCATATTTTTTTAACTTGACGGCAAGACTTTTTCTGATACGCAAAAAAAAGAGAAAGACATTGTAATCGAGCATATTGAAATGGACACTAAAACTATTCGTCTAAAAAACAATAAAGGACCGAACGAATATTTAGTCGAAGAATAGTGAAATATTTGATATTTGCGGATATGCCAACAAAAACATTTTGTATTTATGGGGAAAAGTCTGCCAAAAGTTATTGATTTTTAGATTGAAGTATGCTATAATCCTAATATAAAAAGTTTCGGAGGCGAGATATGGTACTAAAACGCAAGATATACAAAAGTTTTTTGGATTGGAAGGCAAATTGGGCGGGCAAAAGAGCTTTGCTTGTTCAAGGTGCAAGACGAATCGGGAAATCGACGATTGTAGAAGAATTTGCAAAAAACGAGTATGAAACATATATACTTATAAATTTTCAGTCAGATCTCGGTAAAGTAGAACAACTTTTTAAGAACGACATTTCCGATCTCGATACTTTTTTCCGAAATCTATCGTTGTTATACGGGAAAAGGCTGATAGAAAGAAAATCATTGATTATATTTGACGAAGTTCAACTGTTTCCGCTTGCAAGACAGTCTATAAAACAACTTGTTGCCGACGGAAGATACGATTATATCGAAACGGGTTCGCTCATAACGTTAAAGCAGAACGTGGAAAAGATTTTGATTCCGAGCGAAGAGAAGTCTATAAATATGTATCCGCTCGATTTTGAGGAGTTTTTGTGGGCAAGAGGCGATACCATTACGGCGGATATTATCAGAGACTGTTTTTTGAATTTGAAACCGTTAGGGCAAGTTGCACATAGAAAAGTTTTGAAAGATTTTATGTTATACGTTGCAGTCGGCGGTATGCCGCAAGCGGTTATAGAACTCATAGAATCGAATGATTTTTCGCGCGTTGACGAAGTAAAACGAGATATTCTGAAACTGTACAGAGATGATTTGAAGAAGTTGGATTTGAAATATCACTTTTCTACGTCGCTTATATTAGATGCCGTTCCGTCGGAATTGTCTACTCAAAGCAAATTGTTCCGTTCGGTGGCAATAGGCAAGAACAGCAGAGCGTCTAAAACGTATAGTTCGTATGAAGCAATCAAAGATTCTATGATAGTAAATATTGCTAATAATTGCACCGATCCGAGCGTTGGGCTGAACAGAACTAAAGATTATTCGACTCAAAAAATTTATATGGGCGATACGGGACTTTTGGTAACGTCGATTTTCGCAGATTCCAAGTTGCCCATAGAACAATCGATTTATAAGCAACTTATAGTAGATAAACTCGGCGTAAATATCGGAATGGTAATGGAAAACGTCGTTGCGCAAGCACTGGTTTGTTCCGGATATGAGTTGTTTTTCCATAGATTTGACAGATACGAAGTAGATTTTTTGCTTACGTCGGGCAAAAAATTGTTGCCTATCGAGGTTAAATCGTCATCGTATAGTACGCATAAATCGCTGGATAAATTTCAAGAAAAGTATTCGGATAGAGTTAAAAACTCTTATGTTATTTACAGTAAAGACGTTAAAAGAGAAGGTAACACAACTTATATTCCGTTTTATATGACAATGTTCTTATAATGGCGGACTAGAAAAAACTTCAGTAAAAAGGCAGAAAATATGGCAAAGAACACGGATAGTTCGATTAAATTATTAGTCTTATACGACATACTGCAAAAATCGACGGACGAAGAACACGCTCTTTCGACGAATGAAATCATAGAAGAATTGAAAAAGCGCGGCATTTCCGTTTCGAGAAAAGTTTTGCCGTCGGATATAGACTTGCTGAATAAATATGGGTATGAAATCTGTTCGTATGTAAAGAAATCGCGGTATTATTATGCCGTGCATCAATTTTTCGATACGGCGGAAATTACAATGCTGACCGACGTAATAAAAGCGTCAAAACTCACTGAAACAAGAAAAGAAACGATTATAAACAAGTTGTATTCCACGATAGGAATTTACAAAAACGCCGATAACACGGACAATATCATTTTCTTGGATTCTAAAAAGCACGGTAATTCGAGCATTATTTACAATATCGACGCCATAGAAACGGCAATAAAACAAAAGAAAAAGGTTTCGTTCTTGTATTATCATCTGGACGAAAATAAAAAGAAAGTCTATCATAGGGATAAAAAGCGTTACGTTTTCAATCCGCTGTCATTGATATGGAGCAAGGATAATTACTATCTGCTTTGTTACGACGACAGGCACGACGGAACTTCTCGTTACAGAATAGATAAAATGGAAGATGTTACGGTGGAAGCCGAGCCGATACTTGAAAAAGAAGAGTTCAACAATTTCGATTCGGAAACGTATAGAAAGCAAATCTTTTCAATGTTCGGCGGAGAACTCGAAGAAGTTACTATACAATTCGATAAAGAACTTTTGAGCGATATATACGATAAATTCGGCACGGATATAGAGATACAACGGAAGTATGGCGGCGCGTTGGAAACCACGCTTTCGGTTCAGGTAAGCAAAACTTTTTTCTTATGGATTGTAGGAACTTTAGGAAAGGTAAAAATAATCGAGCCGAATAGCGTAAATGAAAGGTTCGACTCATTCGTAAAAGAAATAACGGATAATTATTGATATGGAAAGCGGTTCATTCGTGAGCCGCTTTTTCGTATATAAAAATTTTTAATGTGTCGCTTAATCGGGACAGGTAGTTGTTGTAATCGATTTGCCTTTATGATATAATTCAAACACGAAAATAATTTCGCCCCTTGGAGAAACACCTATGAGAGCAAAGAATGAAGATACAAAGATAAGGATATATGAGTATATCAACGAATACATAAAAAATAATCGGGTAAGCCCGACGATAAACGAGATAGCAAAAAACGCCGGTTGTGCCGTATCGACCGCATATAAATTTTTGGAACGCTTAAAAGACGAAGGGCTTATAGATACGGCAGGGCGCGGACGAATAACTTCTTCGGTAAATAACTGGGAAATGGGGTATGCTCCGATTCTCGGAATTGTTGCGTGCGGAAAACCGAAGCTTGCGGTAGAAGATATTCAAGGGTATTTGCCGCTCAATATGGATTATTTCGGCAAAGGCGAATACTTTTTGTTGGTGGCAAGCGGCGAATCGATGATAAATGCCGATATAAAAGACGGAGATTTAGTTCTTATACGCAAGCAAAACACTTTTGAAAACGGACAAATAGCGGTAGTGCTTACGGAAAGCGATTGCTCGGACGAAAGTATGGCAACTTTGAAAAGAGTGTATCGGGATGATAAGAATAAGCGTTTTCGATTGCATCCCGAAAACGATAATATGAAAGATTTTTATGTCGAGAATATAGACGTAATCGGTATAGCCGTCAAGGTAATCAAAGACGTGATATAACAGCCGATTTTTCCCTTTTTCGGTTTTTATATAATAACGAACGCAAATTCAGTCCTGAAGATTTTGTGTTCCGAGGTATAACGCCGTGGCTTACTTTGGTATAGGAATTCCCGACCGTATCGTAGGTTTGTCAAATACAAACGGCATTATATTACGGGAGAAAGGAGCAATAGAACGCTATGGGAAGCATTAAATTGAAACCAAAAGCGGTAAAAGTGGTTTGTAACAACTGTTTTCGCATAACTACGGGTTATCGTGACGAGAACGGAGTTGTTAAATATCAATGCACGCGATGCGGAGCAACAAGCGTATCGAAAGTAATGGGCAGAAGGCACGTTCAATTAGATGTATATGCGCCTGCCGGACAAGAACTATTAGACGAGGATATGTAAAACAATACAATTTAATATGGAATTGCGTAGGCTTATGGTCGGTCTGAAACAGAGACAATGTAAAGCCATAGGATAAACAATTCTTTTCGGACGGTTAAACCAGACATATATGAGAGGCCGCCGATAGACGATAGGATTTCTATAATTTTTAGAATCCGTCGTTTGTCGGCGGTCTTTTTTCGTTTCAAGAAAAATTAAAAAAATCAAAAAAATTTTTTCAAACCGGTAAAAAAGTGTCCGGTTTGAGTTTTAGACTAACGCCAAGAAAAGCGAAAGGGGGTGAAATCGGATATGACGGCAAGCGAACGCAGGAATGCGATACTCGAAATTCTTTGCATGCGCAGAGTTGAAAAAATAAATAATCTCGCGTTTCAATTCGGCGTAACTGAAAAAACGATCCGTCGCGACATTTTAACGCTGTCGCTCGAATATCCGATTTACACAGCCCAAGGCAACGGAGGCGGAATCTATGTAGACAAAAATTTCAGATTAGGTAGGGTTTATCTTAAAAACGAGCAACAAGAACTATTGGAAAGGCTTTTGTCGGGGCTTGACGGCAAAGACGCCGAAGTGATGAAAGCGATTTTGAAAACATTCGGGTTAGAAGGAGCGAAAAAATGACGAAGAAAGCGGGAACGGATTATACGGTCAAAGTCAACGGTATGCCGAACTATGCGAATATACCGAAGGCTGTTTTAGAGCCGATAGCAAAGAAATTTCTCGAAAACATTCTGAAAGAACAACAAAAAAAGGATAGGTGAAATTATGGAAGACGTAAGAAACGGTTGCGACAAACTTGTCTGTCGCATAGATAAGTCGGAAAGACTCGTTGAAATCGTAATGAAAGGCTATAAAACGACGATATGTTTTAAGTCCGACGGAACGGTCGAAGTCAAAAACGCGCAGACTGCGTAGTGTCTGAAATTATATAATCCGCAGACCGCAAGACGGCAAAGGAAAGCAAATCTCAAACGCTTTTTCTATGCCGTCTTTTCGTTTGCGGAAAAGTATCGGCTCTGCGGATTTTTATCAAATTCAAGGAGCGAAAAAATGAAAGAATACACTTATTACTTTGCGGACGGCACAAAGAACACCATAGAAGTCGAAGAAAAATGGTATGACCTTCTTAAAGAGATGGACGAGGCGGAACGAAAGCAGAAATACAATTACGAGCGACACAATTATCCGCTTTCGCATGTGGACTATGAGGGCGAAACTTTTGCCGATTATTCGGCAGATCCGTTTGAAAAAATGGTTGCGGAAATAGATAAAGAAAGAATAGCCGCGGCGTTGACTACATTGACGGATTGCCAAAGGGCTCTGTTTGAAAAGGTGTTTATCGAACGCAAGAAAATAACGGAAATTGCGAAAGAAGAAGGCGTTTGTCATCAAGCAATCAGCCAAAGAGTGGAGCGTATCAAGGCAAAATTAAAAAAATTATTGGCGTAGACCGTAGCAAAACGCGGATTTCGAGCCTATATAGTGAGAACGTTGAAAAGGAGGCGTAAGGAAATGCAACGATTCAGAGTTGAATGTAATTTTGGCAGTAAGTATTTTGACGACATCTTTAATGCTCGCAGGTATTTCTATAAATGTATAGAAAGAGACCTGCAGGTGGAATTATGGAAGGTAACGTATCATCTGTGTACTGCAAAAAGGGAATATTCGGCAACGCAAGAGTTAATGGAGTTTTACGGGTATTTGCCTTTTTTGAAGTAAGGATAATTCTTGAGCGATAAAAGGGTATAGCGATAAAAACTTCGGCGTACAGCGGCCGCGCGTCAAGGATTTTATCGACTGAAACTCAATGTTTCGTAAGTGTCGTTCAACGGTTATATTCGCGGATGCCCTGCGTTATGGGCAACATTATAAAAACGAAAGGAGAATTTTCAATGGCAAACAACAACGAAAGACGTTGGAGCGTTCCGTCCAAGCGTGCGAAAGGTTATGCGGAAGAACGTAAGGCAAAAGTCCATCAGCACGGACCTAAAGAAGGTAAGGAACTTACCGATTACGAAGCTGGCATGAGGTCGGGCTATCTTCAGGCTCAGTCCGATCACGCGGGGCTTTTCAAGTACAAAAAGGCTTTAGCCGAGGGTAAAACCAAAGCGGAAGCAAAAAAGATTTCCAGACAGAAAGGTAAAAAATAATAATCAGGAGGACAAACAGTTATGGAAAACAAAATTATCGTAGAAAAAGGCACTTTTGAATACAACGACAAGGAATATTCTTCGTATTTCATTGCGGGTAAAATCAAGGGCAAGGACGTAAAGGTGGCGTTGATGCCGCCCGATAAAGGCGGTTGGGCAGTGCTCGATATCCTTTTCAGCGATACTACACAAGGCGAACTTGTGGTTAAGCCGTATGAACTGAAAGACGAAAAAACGGGCAAGGTAACGGCAACCGGCAATACTTATGCCGTAAGAACCGTTGACGAAAACGGCGAAGTTTACGAATGCCCCGTAAAACCGTTCAAGAGTTCGGATAAAGCGCTTTTGAATATGCTTTTGAGATAAGCATTCCCCTTGTAGAGAACTACGGTTTGCTTAGGTAAGCCGTAGTTTTTTACACCCAAAAATCTAAATTTCGGAGGTAAAAACATTATGTATCAAGAATTCAATCAACACAAAAAGTCCGACGCAGTTAAGTGGATAATCGCCTTTACGCTCATTATCGTGCTTATGGCAGGCGTTGTTGCGGCACTTATTCTGTCGCTTGACAAACCCACTCCCATCAAACCGCAAGAGAACGAAACGAAACAGGAATCGCCCGACGAATCCAACGCGGCGGTAGTTCTCACTCTCGGACAACCCAGACTTATGAGCGTGAAATCGCCTGCTCTCGCTGCGGACAATACACAGCAATACGTATCTCAAACGGTTACGGCAACCATTACGCCCTCTACCGTCGTGGATAAATACGTTACTTGGTCTGTTGCTTGGGCAAACGACGCCCCGCTCAAAGACAAGAACATTTCGGACTATATCAAGGTGACGGACGATTCGCAAGGCAATCTAACGGCAACGGTCAACTGCTACAAGTCTTTCAAAGGCAGCAAGGCAATTCTTACTTGCACCACAAGACAAGGCGGTAAAACCGGAACTGTCAATATCGTCTACGAAGGAGTTCCGTCGAGTATGGTTATCAATGCTCCGTCGGGCGTTACGAAATACAATCTCGGCAAAGATTCGGTAGATCTGCTCTATGCGGGCAAAACCTACTCGCTCAATCTCGCTATGGATAACGTTTTCCACGACGTAGGCAGCAACTTTAACGATTTCGACGTAACGGTCAAAGGCGTTGGAACGGTTCAATGGGCAGACTACGTTATCAATCCGCGCGGAACGGGTTTCAATATCGAATACAGTAACATTCCTACGATGTCGCTCGATTCTATGAAAGACAAATGCGTTTCGGCAACGGTTGAAGGCGGCGTATTGAAAATCCAAGCCAAAGACTCGTATTTCAATTATTACGAAAAGTTCAACGTAAACGAAACCTACGGCGGGGCTAACGGAACATACACGAAGCATTACTACGCAAGCGTTAAAGACGCAGACGGTAATAATCCGTATTTCCTTGTCACGGTCAAGCACAAAACGCTCGGATTTTCCGCGCAGTATAAGTTCTTTATCGGCGAAGAAGTAAGCAAAGTCACGCCGAGCAAGACAACCATCACGTTTTAACAGGAGGTAAAAAATGTATAACGAAAAAAGCAATAAAATCAGATGGATAGCCGTTATTACGGCGTTCGTTCTTATCCTTGCGGGCGTAATCACTTCGCTTGCAATAGCAATTCAGAACAAGCCCGTCGAAGCAAAGGCAAACGATACCGTTTCGGACGTAATCGAACAGCCTGCCGAAACCCCGACGGATAACGAAAACCACGGTCTTGTTTCGCTCAGAATGAGTCCGAGTTATGCGGTAGCGGCGGCAAACGGTCAGCAAACCGTGTCGAAAAAGATAACCGCAACCGTTATGCCCGTGGACGCGCCTGACAAATCGGTTGAATGGTCTATCAAATGGTGCACTCCTATCGAGGGCAAGGACATAAGCGAATATCTTACGCTTACGCCCGAAAGCGACGGCGCACTTACCGCAACTATAACCGCTCTTAAAGGTTTTGAAGGCGGCAGCGCATACGTTACCGCAACAACCAGAGTCGGCGGTTTCACGGCAACCTGCCTTATTATGTATGACGGCAAGCCCGAATCGCTCTCCTTTATCCATAACGGCAAGGAAATCACCAACACCGGCACGGTCAACCTTACGGCAGGCACGACGAACGAAATCACGCTCAACCTTAAAAACACGCTTGGAGCGGTCGGTTCTAAATACGGCGACTTCGAAATCGTAAAGGTTCAGGGACAAGGCAGATTTACGTTGACGAAACAGTATATCGTAAACGGCAGCGTAAGTTCGACGTCGGAAGTCGTGTTCAACCTCGAAGAAGGCGTTTACAAGTATAAAGACGAAGTTCTCGGAAACGATTTAACCCTTACCATCAAGCCCGAAGATTTCTTCACGGCGTCCATAAGCGGTAACAAACTAACGATTAAGGCAATCAAGTCCGAATCGTCTTACAGCAACGGTTATCCCCGAACCGGATATCGGTTCACTTATAAGGGAACGTATACCGATCCTCGTGCCGGCGGCAACCCGGATAATTGTATCTGGTATGTTCTCGTAAGAGATAAAGTCAGCGGCGAAGAATCCCTTCTTCATATCGACATTCAGTCTACCGTTACGAGCATTTCGCTGTCGGACACCGTGTATTCGTTTTAACCCGAAAATAACAATCAAGGAGGCTATCAATGACAAAATCTAAAATAGGACAAGTTGTTTCTTATATTGCCATACTGCTTGTTATCGTAGCCGCCATCGGCGTTTTCTCCTACTTCACAAACGGGTTCACAACCGACTTCAAAACTTTCTACGTTTCGGTAAACGGCAAAGACGTTATGACATCTCAAAATGGTTACGTCGTTACGCCGAGCGAGCCTTTGAAAGTGGACGTGAAATACACTTTTGCGTTCAACAAAAACGAAACGAAAGGTTATTCCGTAAAAATCGTTCCGAACAAAACGGACGAAGATTTCGACTTCTCTGTTGACGGCGAAACGCGTTTCTTCGGCGACGAAAAAGACCTTACAAACGGTTTTGTAATCGACAAGCGGGAACAATCTTTCACAGTCGTTCCCAAAGGCGGAACACCGCTCGAAATACTCAAAGCGGTTTATCCCGAAAGTGAAGTTACTTGCGAAAGCAAGGGTTACAACGATATGTTCACGGTAATTGTTACTTCGTATAACGGCGAATCGAGCGTAAAACTCAATTTCGCGCTTGAACGCAGGGTTACGGGTATCACGTTCGACAAGGAGGTGATCGAGTTTTGACAAGGACGATGAAAACGAGAATTGCGTGTATGCTACTCGCTTTCATTGCGGTGTTCTGCACTGTAATAACTACGGTGCAGACGCCCGTCTTTGCCAGAGCGGAAAGCATAACTTATTCGGGAGTAATGGAAGATTTGAAAAAGGATACGTCGTTTAATCCGGGCAATTACCCGACCAAAGCCGACGATTATTCATTACAGATAATCCAACTTGCGGAAAGCAGCGACAAAGAACTTTTCGTTTACGTCTACCAGCCGAGCGGCAAAGCAAAAAATTTCAAAGCGTCGTCTATCAACATTTCGACCACTATAAACGATTCGATTTCGTATCTGAATTACAAACTCGAATTGCTCAATTCAAACGGCGTATTTTACAAATACAAAGTTTCGGGGCTTACGGTGAAGGACGAAAGCGTGAGATATTACGCAATCAGTTCAATATACCGTCCGTTTGACGAAAGTATAGACAAACAAGCAAGCGGCGGCAATACCGTTACCGAAGTCAATTATGCAGTAAATAAGCAGTATTGTTTTGGCGAGATAAACGGCAAACCGTATGTAAATTGCGTGGATATCGAAACAATCGTCGTTACGGATAAGTTTGTAGGTTTCGTTCGTTATCCTGACGGGTTCAAACTGTATGTAGGCGCATGCGACAGCCATTTCGTAGCGTTCAACACAAATAAGCCTATGGACAAACTTCTTGAAGCCGACGTGTATTACACAACGCAGGAATATTCTTCATCGTGGGCGGCATTTGTCGGAGAAAACGAAACGTTCGGGGATAAAGCGGACAAATACGCCTACCTCAAATACACCGATAAGGTTGAGCATACGGGCGGAGGCTTATTCGCTGGAACGTATAAGTGGGACAGGATTCAGACGGTTGACGATTTTATAAAGAACGAAGACCGCGAACAAATCTTTTCGGGCGCGGTAATCGACGTGAAAATTTCGTCCAAACTTACCGACGCCGCTCTTAACGAACTTAAAGGCAAAAAGTGGGTTCTACGCTTTACCGAAACGGACTATACGCTCTGGTCGGGACAAGGCTCTTACGGAACTTTTTCCACCATCGTGGGCGACGTAACCATACTTCGATTGAAGTTTGAAACGGACGGCATAACCTACAACTTGGGCGTAATCGACAACAAACAATCGGGTAGCAAAGATCCGTCCAACGAAACGGACATCGATATAAGTCTGAATAAGCGCGGAAAGATGATTTTGTATCTCTTGATGCTCATACTTTTAATCATACTTCTCGCCCCGATTTTGCCTTACATAATCCGTTTGGTAGTGTGGATAATAACGCTGCCGTTCAAAGGTATTTCGGCGGCTGTAAAATCCACGAAACGACGGCGCGCCGAGAAGCGTGTCAGAAAAGAATTTGCCGACCGGTGGAACACAAGCGGAAAGTAAAATCTAACGAAAAAATGCCGGCGGATCTTAGGGTTCGTCGGCGTTAATTTTTATCTAAAAAAACAGGAGAATTTCAATATGAAAACACTAAAAAGAATCATAGCGGTTTTACTGCTAATCATAACCATTCTGGCGGTAAGTTACGTCGTTTACACGGCAAAGCAAATACCGCCCGAAAATACAATTTCGGAGGTGCTGTATGAGATTGCAAAAACGACTTAATATTGCGCTCACGGTAGCCCTTACGATAGCATTTATTTTGCTCGGAGCGTTCGTGTTCAGAGTTGCCTATTGTCGCACAATAGAGGCTTTAATCGACTTATACGGCAGTTTTAAGTATTATTTCTGCGTATTATTCGGTTTTTCCGTCGATGGTATTCCGTCCGTTGCGGAGCGTTCAAATGTGCTGAATTGGGACGTGATTTTGCCTGCGGATTTTGAAACGTTCAAGGCAAATTGCATATCCTTTTTCGGACTGTTTACAAGCAAAGAAAACTTCTTTTCGTGGCTTAGCGAAACGGGGCAAAAGACAGGGAAAATATCCAAGATAATCATCATCATTCTGCCGTGTATTTTAGCGTTGTGGATAGCACTTAAAACTCTCTATAAAAAGCACAACACAAAGCATAATATAGACACACTTCCGCTACGCGTTTACAAGACGTTTACAAGGTATACGACCGAGCCGTTGAAACGATTTGTCCGGCAGTATGCGGCGTTTGTAAAAGAGCATAATTTTATATGGATTATCTGGCTGGTAATTTGGGTTTTCAACCTGAATTTCGCAACGATAATCATAGAGTTTTTCGCTTACTATTTTTACTTCGCCGTATCTTTTGATTTCGGCTCGATTTACACGCAGCTCGTCAAGCTGATCATAGACTTGCAGGTCGTAGTAAAATATGTCCCCTTTTGGGTAATTCTCATTTTTATTTGGCTTTTATTCGAGCGGTGGAGAAGAAATCTCGCGCTTGCAAAACTACGCCGAATGGAGAACTCGAACCGTGGGTTTATAAACGATCTTCCTATTGTATCGATGACGTGCGGAAGTATGGGTAAAAAGAAGACCACTATCATTACGGATATGACCTTATCGCAGGAAATAATGTTCCGAAACGTCGCTTACGGAAAGTTGCAGGAAACGGATATGAAGTTCCCTAATTTTGGGTGGATAGCCTTTGAAATGGAACTTCGTAAATGCATGGAACACGGCACTGTGTATAATCTCGCGACGGTTAAAGAGTGGGTTAAACTCAAACGTAGTCGATTCGAAAAACACCACGACGACAGTTTGCAACTTTACGGCTACGATAGCAAGCGATACGGGCTTTACTACCGTGACGGACTGAAAACGAGTTACATTTTCGACGTGCTTTCGACCTATGCTCAACTGTATTTCGTCTACGTAATTCAGAGCAGTCTGATTGTTGCGAATTATTCGATTCGTGAAGATAATCGACTTATAGACGGCGGAAACTTTCCTGTTTGGAATACGGATTTCTTCTCGAAGACTCCCCGACCGTCAAGGCACGCCCATATTCTCGACTTTGACATTTTAAGGCTCGGCAAGAAAGTTTTGGAGAATAATCCCAACGCCGGAAGTTTTGAGTTTGGAGTGGTGGCAGTTACCGAAGTAGGTAAAGAGCGCGGTAACAATCTCGAGCTGAAAGAAGTGAAGAAAGGCACGGAAGAAACCAACCAGAAAAACGACTTGTTTAACTCTTGGCTGAAAATGTGCAGGCACTCGGCAACGATAGACAACTACCCGTTTATAAAGGTTTTCACGGACGAGCAACGACCTTCTTCGTGGGGTGCGGACGCAAGAGAACTTTGTGATATAGTGCATATCGTTTCATCGGGGAATACCCGTCTTGCCTTGCCGTTTTTCACCATTGAAGAAATGCTCAATGAGTGGCTGTTTAATTGGTTTATCAACCTATACGCCGATTTTCGCTTTAATCGTGGCGACAACACGCTGCTTATTTACTTGTTGAAAAAAGTGACTGCTTTTTTCTACAAGCGCACCGTGATTGCTTACAACAACTACGGTTACAGCATATCGAATATCGAGAAAGAACGCGGAACGATGGACGGCAAAACGGAAAAGAAAAAGTATTATCTTATGCACAAGAAGATTTACAGTCAAAGGTTTTCTACCGACTGTTTCTCGGACTACTTCAACGATATAGCGAAAAACACAAAAATAGGACTGAACGACTATATGGAATATCAAACCGAAAAAGCAACCGTAACGGAACTAAAAATGCAGAACAGTTATTTTATTAACGCATTGTATAAGAATGCCGACACCGAATAGAGTTCTGCGAAAACGTAATTGAAATGGCGTCGGCATCTCTTTTGCAATAAAGGAGGTCAAAATGCCATACGGCGAAACCAAGGTTTACTTTGACGGATCGCATTACATAGCAATCCCTCACACTACCAGACCGACAAAACGGCGTCCAAAACCGTTAGAAGAAAAGATTGTCGTCGTAGATAAGGTTGAAGAAGAAAACGGCGAGAAGCCCTTTCCCGAGCCGTCTGAAACGGAAGTTGAGTCAACTCAACAGCCTGCGAAAGAAACAAGGGAAGAAAGGGCGACAGAGCCGACTTCTTCTCAACCGACGACGCGTGAAATGACGAGAAAAGAACTCTTTGAAGAACTATACGAAAAGTCCAAGGAAATGCGAAAAGGCGAACGTAAAAGGTTTATCGTAAACGGTATGATCGAACACTTTCCCAACAAGGAAAGAACCGAGGAATACGTTACGAAAAACTTTGAGCGAAAACTGCGGAATCTGATATGCAGGCGTATACGATTATGGCGAAAAATCCACTTGCAAAAGTTCAACTATTTTTGCACTTTCACCTATGATAGTAAGAAGCATACCGAAGAATCTTTTCGCAAGTCTTTGAAAAGTTGTCTTAGTCATTTTTGCTCTCGCAAAGGCTGGAAATACATAGGCGTTTGGGAGCGTTCGCCGGAGAAGAAAAGACTGCACTTTCACGGCGTTTTTTACATACCGGAAGGCACTATTCCCGAAAACATTCCCATTAACGATTACAACCTAAGAACGCAAAGACGGCAGATAACGTATCAAAATCCATACTTTAACTCCCGTTTCGGTCGTTCTGACTTTGAAGAAATAAACACAGAGTCGGATTTATCCGAAATGATGAGATACATTATGAAGTATATGGAAAAGACGGGCGAAAGACTTGTCTACTCCAAAGGGCTACCGCAGTTTTTTATCTCGGATATTATGGACGAAGATATTGCCGGACCTATCGGAATGGAAGATAAAAAGTTGTTGCTTTTCGACGACTTTACGTGTTGGGACGAAGGTTGCTATATGGGCAAAGTTTCGCCCGAAGTAATAGCACAAATGCGCAAAGTAAACTAATGAAAATAAACGTAATACTAGGCTTAAAAATAAATGTCACGCACGACGGTTAAAGGCGAAGGACAGCAAGCGGTTTAGCGGCTGCCTCGCCTTCCGTTCGTGCCTTTATTTTCCGAGTATAGTTTAGTGAGTTTAGTTCGTGTGGCGTGTGCTTGTCTGGCGGAGCGAAGCGACGCCACTTGTTCAAGACAAGCACACGCCACACAGCCATTAGGGGGTTAAAGAATGGTTTTAGGTGGGGTTAAAAGGGTGTGAAAAATTTGTAAATTATGACACACTGTTGGCAAGTTATAAGTGTTATAATAATTGTCGTGAGCGTCCTGTTTTCGGGACACGGATAATGATATTATTGCAAGTGAACGGCAAATCTTTGATTTGGGCATATAATATGGATTGATTTTTTCCGCAAAAAGTGCTATAATAGTTGCAACGTCCTTGCAAAGAGGTTGAACTTTATGGAATTTAAGGATCAAATCAAACACGCCAGAGAAACAGTACACATGAGCCAACAGGAATTCGCAGCCGCAATTGGCGTCGCACATTCTTCATTAAATCGTTGGGAGTTAGGTGTTCGCAAACCTACCTATGCACTCCAACGGAAGTTTTATGACTACTGCAAAAACAACGGAATCACTTTTGAGGAGAAATAATTATGAACAAGCAACAATTGGCATCTAAAATTTGGGCAGCCGCAAACGAAATGCGTTCCAAAATAGAAGCGAGCGAATATAAAGACTATATTCTCGGTTTCATCTTTTATAAGTTCCTTTCGGAGCAAGAAGAAACGTATCTGAAAAAAGAAGGAGCAACCGAGGAAGATATTAAGACGCTGACGGAAGAAGATACCGAAACCGTTAAATCCATTCAGAGCAATCTCGGTTATTTCATTGAATACAAAAACCTTTTCTCCACTTGGCTTAAAATGGGTTCGGATTTCAATGTCGGAAACGTTCGTGACGCATTATCGGCATTTAACAGACTTATCAATCCCACTCACACAAAAGTATTCAACAAAATATTCTTAACGCTTGAAACAGGTCTTTCCAAACTCGGCGAAAATGCCAACGCACAAACAAAAGCCGTCAGAGAATTGATTCACCTTATCGATATCATCCCTATGGATAACAAACAGGGTTATGATGTCCTTGGATTCATTTATGAATACTTGATAAGCAATTTCGCGGCAAATGCAGGTAAAAAAGCCGGTGAATTTTATACTCCTCACGAAGTTTCCGTTCTTATGAGCGAAATAATCGCCCATCATTTGCAAGACTGCGAAGAGATTAAGATTTACGATCCGACAAGCGGTTCTGGCTCACTCTTAATCAACATCGGTCAAAGTGTTGCAAAGCACATCAACGATAAGAATAAAATCAAATATTATGCACAGGAACTCAAAGAAAATACATATAACCTTACTCGTATGAATTTGGTTATGCGTGGCATTTTACCGGACAATATAGTTACTCGTTGCGGTGATACTCTTGAGGATGACTGGCCGTATTTCGATGACAACGATAAAGACAACACTTATGAACCTTTGACAAACCTCGATGCTGTTGTCAGCAATCCGCCGTATTCTCAAAAATGGGATCCGACGGGCAAAGAACACGATCCGAGATTTATGAGTTATGGCGTTGCACCAAAAACGAAAGCGGATTACGCATTCCTTTTGCATGATTTATATCACCTTCGTGCAGGCGGCATTATGACAATCGTTCTCCCTCACGGCGTTCTGTTCCGTGGCGGAGATGAGGGCGAAATAAGAAAGAATCTTATTGAAAACAATAATATCGATGCAATCATAGGTTTGCCTGCCAACATTTTCTTTGGAACGGGTATTCCGACGATCATTATGGTTCTCAAAAAAGGTCGTACTAACGACGACGTTCTTATTATCGATGCCTCAAAAGGTTTTGCTAAGGAAGGAAAGAATAATAAACTTCGTGCAAGAGATATTAAGAAAATCGCCGATACATATAATGACAGACTTGAAATTCCTCATTTCTCTCGTCGAGTGTCCCGTAGCGAAATCCGTAGCAATGATTATAACCTTAACATTCCGAGATACGTCGATTCGAGCGAAAAGGCTGAAAGCATAGACATTTACGCATCTATGTTTGGCGGTATTCCTAAGGCGGAGATTAAAACTTTGGGTAGCGAACTTGATGTTTTTTCCTCTCTTGAAAAAGAATTGTTTACCGAAAGCACGACTCCTTACGTTGCGACAAAGACGGATAACAATCAAGCAGTTATAGATGCAAATGCTCAAGTTGTCGCTTTCAAAGATAATTACTCTGCTGAGTTTGCAAATTTGAGTGGCTGGCTGAAAGCACTTCTTATCGACAATATGGACGACTTGGCTGTTGCTCGCGGAGAAACAATCATTGCCGATGAGATATTTACAAGACTTGAAAACATTCCCCTTGTAGACAAATACGAGGCATATCAGATTTTGGACGATAAATGGCAGACTATATCTACCGATTTGGAAATGATACAAACCGAAGGCAAGACTGCTATTACCCAAGTTGATCCTCACATGGTAACAAAAAAGAAAGGCAATGAAGAAACAGAAGTTCAAGACGGATGGATTGGACACATCCTTCCGTTTGAGTTGGTTCAAAAACTTCGTTTGCAAAGCGAACTTGATACAATAGCGCAAAAAGAAAGCGAAGTCGCGGCAATTCAGTCCGAATACGACGAAATATTAGAATCCATTGCCGAAGAAGATCGCGGTGAGTTTATCAACGAAGACGGAACGGCGTTCGTTCCTAAAGAAATCGCAAAAATCATCAAGCCTTATGCGAAAGGCAAGGTTAAGCCTGATGCAGGTTCTATCGAAGAAACCCTTATTAAGGTTGACTCTCTGATGACTAAGGAAAAGAACCTTAACGCAGAATTAAAGAAACTTCGCAACGAACTCCATCTCAAAACAAAAGATTTAATTGAAGGACTTTCCATTAACGAAGCCCTTCCTATCCTCTACGAAAAATGGGTTACGCCGATTGTAAGTGCTATTTCTGTATTACCCGACTCCATCGTAAGTGCATTGGAAGGTAAGATAGATACACTTACAAAGAAGTATAGCGTAAGGATGATAGACATTGAGGCGGAAATCAAGGAATCTGAGACCGCTCTCAGTGAAATGATTGACGAACTTGAAGGCGATGAATTTGACATGTTGGGACTCAAAGAACTCCAAAAATTGCTTGGAGGTGGCAAAAATGAGTGAAAATGCACAAAAACCGCGTATCAGGTTCAAAGGCTTTAGCGACGCTTGGGAACAGCGTAAGTTGGGAGATTTATTTAACTATTATAGACCAGACAATTATATTGTTAAATCAGATAAATATGTTGAGAATGCTCCCACGCCTGTTTTAACGGCAAATAAAGGCTTTATTCTTGGCTATACTAACGAAAATAGAAGTTTTTCGCAACCGTGTATTATCTTCGATGATTTTACTCTTGATAGTAAATTTGTTGACTTTCCCTTTATGGTAAAGTCATCTGCAATGAAGATTTTGGTGTTAAAAGACGAAAAAATTGACGATTTGATATTCTGTTATGAATTGTTGAACTCGACAAAAATTGAAGTTCTTGGTCATGCTCGTCATTATATTTCCGTTGTGCAACCAACTGCTATAAATATACCAAGATATGAAGAACAAAGACGAATCAGTGAGTTATTTCAACAAATCAGCAACCTTATCACCCTTCATCAGCGTAAGTATGATAAATTGGTTGCCGTGAAGAAGTCTTTGCTTGAAAAAATGTTCCCTGCCGATGGTGAGACAGTCCCCAAAATTCGTTTCAAGGGATTTTCTGACGCTTGGGAACAGCGTAAGTTGGGAGATTACTTCATAGAACGAAATGAACGTAGTGGCGACGGTGAAATGATTTCAGTAACCATCAACTCTGGAATTCGCAAGTTTGATGAACTCAATCGCCATGACACTAAGCCTGACGATTTGTCAAAATACAAAAGAGTTGAGATTGGTGATATAGCATATAATTCAATGCGAATGTGGCAAGGCGCAAGCGGATATTCTCCATATTCGGGCATTTTAAGCCCTGCATACACTGTTATAACGCCAAAAGAAGGCGTTTCTTCTCGTTTCTTCTCATATTTAATAAAGCGACCGAAAACGATACACTTGTTTGAAATAAACTCTCAAGGTTTAACTAAAGATACTTGGAATCTGAAGTTTCCTGCATTTGCTCCAATCGAAGTAAAAGCACCTGTATCCTATGAAGAACAAGTCAATATTTCAAGGATTTTAATCCAACTTGACAACCTTATCACCCTTCATCAGTGTGAGTCTTGCAAAAAAGTGGCCGCTGTTCAGAGTGCTTTTGCAAGAAGGAATTTATCGAAATGGGCTGATTCTTGGGAACAGCGTAAGTTAGGAGATTTGGTAAAAGAGGTTACTCGAAGAGATCCTAATTCAAATGCTCCTATTATGATGATAACAGCAAATAATGGGTTCATCGAACAATCAGAACGCTACGCATTTAATAATGCTGGGGAAAGTTTGAAAAAGTACATCCTCCTTCAGAAAGGAGAACTCGCATACAATCACGGCGCATCAAAACTCCGCCCATATGGTTCGTGTTTTGCTTTAACTACCGCAGAAAACGCACGTATTCCTTTTGTTTATCACTGTTTTTCGGCAGAACGAATGAACCCCGAGTTCCTTTCGATTGAATTGAATGGCAACGAAATTGAAAGTCAACTTCGCAGTATCGTTTCATCCGGGGCAAGGATGGACGGTTTACTCAATATTTCATTTGGAGAATACACTTCCGTTTCTATTTTGTTCCCCAAAAAGAATGAACAAGACAAAATAGCAGATTTTTTCCGCCAACTTGATAACCTTATCACCCTTCATCAGTGTAAGGTTTTTTATAAAAATATCATTTTTAAGAACATAAAATTTGGCGGTTTGGAAACTGAAAACAATACTTCTTGGGAACAGCGTAAGTTAGGAGATTTGGTAAAAGAGGTTACTCGAAGAGAT
>ERZ779737.157-NODE-157-length-69530-cov-18.841411_pt1 | contig 69530 bp, 55 predicted proteins | sample MGYA00511889_ERZ779737 | MGnify/ENA primary metagenome ERZ779737 (study PRJEB29588, sample SAMEA2163575) | human gut metagenome | biome: human gut; feature: human-associated habitat; material: faeces | place: Denmark | collected 2008/2010 ... | reverse complement strand
TCTGGCTGACGTTAAGAGTCTTCGTTACGGAGTCATTGCCCTCTCCGGCTGTGACTGTGATGATTGCCGCAGGAACAGCCTCCTCATTCTCATTAGGTTCGGCAGTTACTGTAAAAGTCGTGTCGGTGGTTCTCTGAACTGCGAAATAGTCGGGCTGGTCGGATTCAACGGACCACTCTCTGTTGGAAGTGACTTTAACGGTCTTTGTCCCGCCTTTTGCGTCGAAGACGATTTCTTCGGAGGGATTAAGAGTCAGAGCTGCCGGTTCTGTAGGACCGGGTTTCTCCTCGCATGAATAGATAGCAAAAAGTGATAACATTGCTGTCAGCAGCAATACAAGGCCTGAAGGTCTTTTCATAAAAATTAGATTTTAGATTGAAAAAATTAACTTATCGGGTCAAAAATAATAAAAATTGTAACATATCTGCAGAATGTCTCATAAATATTGCATATTTTCTATAATATTTGTTGATAACAATAATGTCGACTGTCTCGAGGCAATCTGCTCGCGGACAGACCCTGCTGACCAAGGCGATACACTCAGGCTCTCCGGCCAGCTCTGAGATGCCGGTTATCGGTGTTTTGTCCAGGTGCTCTTTTGTCGTGGATAAAATCGATGTCGTCCCAATCACAGTATAATTTTCACTTTACATTTTAGTTGAATTGCATGCCCTTGATTAATAGTGTTTTATGTGTTTGATGAAATGTTAAGTGGACGAATTCAGGCCAAAACAGACATTTTTGTCATCACTTAACATTTTTTGCAATATGCAGTATCCTGTCAATCAAGCGGTTGTGATGCAACTAAAATGTAAAGTGATGATGCAGGGAAACTTTTTCTACATTTGCATAAATCTTTTGACGAATGATGAAAAGGAGATTCTTGAATGTTTTTATGACGCTGGCCGTGATGTGGTCGGCGCTGCTGCTGACTGCCGGATGCAGAGACAGGGCGCCCCGGCTTACGGCGGAGGAAACGCATCTGATAATGTCTTCGGACGGGCTGATGCGGGTGCTGCTGGTGACTTCGCCGGAGGATTCGCTGGTGCTCAGGACTCCGTGCGTGGACGTGGCTGAGGAGGACCTGCAGTCGGAAGTCTATGAGCACCTGGCCTGCAGGATGATCGCCACGGTTACGGACTCCACTCAGGACGGGGTCGGACTGGCTGCTCCCCAGGTCGGCCTTAACCGTCGGGTAGTGGCCGTAATGCGCTATGACAAGCCCGGATATCCGTTCGAAGTATATCCCAACATCCATATCGAGTATTTTTCCGACCAGAAGCAGACCGGCCCGGAAGGCTGTCTTTCCATTCCCGATATCGCCGGTGACGTTGAGCGCTCGCAGCAGGTGGTCATCCGCTACACCGACCCGGAGACTCTGTCGGAGGTCCGCGATACCGTGGACGGCTATACGGCGGTCATTTTCCAGCACGAAGTCGACCACCTCGACGGCATCCTGTTCACGGACAGGCTGACAGTTCCGGCTGGTTCGGCTGGTTCTGGAAGGTGACGGTGAAAAGCCACTTTCGCCTGCACCTTCCGGATGGGAATCCAGGGCAGGGCTGACGAGAAAGGACTCTGAGGCAGGTCGGCATATAACGAAATTCAGAAGGTGGTGGCAATATGCCGTTTCGCCCGGCACCTTCCGGACCGGAATCCAGGACAGATCCGTCGAGAATGGCTTCTGGGCAAGGTTACAAGTCAACGAAATCGAGAAGGTGCAGGGGAAAAGTCGGTTGAGTCGGCACCTTCCGTATGGGAATCCGGTACAGGACCCGTTGGAAGGTACGAAATAGTTGAACTCACCTTCCGAAGGCGGGACGATTTCGCAGGAAAATAGCGCACCTTCGGAAGGTGGGAAAGGGCTGGACGGAACGGAAACGTCGCTACAGACGCTGTGGCGGGCATGGCGCAGGAACTCACCTTCCGAAGGCGGGACGATTTTGCGGGAAAACCGCACACCTTCCGAAGGTGGGAAAGGGCTGGACGGAACGGAAACGCCGCTACAGATGCTGTGGCGGTCATGGCGCGAAAACTCACCTTCCGAAGGCGGGACGATTTCGCGGAAATACTGCTCACCTTCGGAAGGTGGGAAAGGGTGGGAATGGGAATGGCGGGCATGAAAAACCCCGGCTGCCGGAGATGTGGCGGTCGGGGTCTTTGGGTCTACGGAACCGGAGTGTTCCGGCGGGGATGAAGGTTCATCGAAGCCGAAGAGTGTTCCGGTCGGGCTGGGTTGCCGAGCGGGCTGTTACTTCAGCACGCCGAGTTCCTTGCCGATCTTGGTGAAGGCTGCGACGCATCTGTCGAGGTGCTCCTTCTTGTGGCCGGCGGATACCTGTACGCGGATACGGGCCTGGTCTTTGGGCACTACAGGGTAGTAGAAGCCGGTTACGAAGATGCCTTCGTCCTGCAGTCGGGCGGCCATCTCCTGGGACAGCTTGGCGTCGTACAGCATGACGGCGCAGATGGCTGACTCGGTGGGCTTGATGTCGAAGCCGGCGGCTTTCATCTTGCTGATGAAGTAGTCGGTGTTCTCGTGCAGGCGGTCCTGGAGCTCGTTGGACTCCTTCATCATGTCGAACATGCGGATACCTGCGGCTGCGATCATGGGAGGAATCGAGTTGGAGAACAGATAAGGTCTCGACCTCTGGCGCAGCATGGCGATGATCTCCTTCTTACCGGTGGTGAATCCGCCGACGGAGCCGCCGAATGCCTTTCCGAGGGTGCCTGTGATGATCTCGATCTGGCCGCGGAGGTTGTAGCGCTCGGTAACACCGCGTCCGGTCTTGCCTACGACGCCGGCTGAGTGCGACTCATCGACCATGACCATGGCGTTGTACTTCTCGGCGAGGGCGTGGATCTTGTCCAGAGGGCATACGTTGCCGTCCATGGAGAACACACCGTCGGTGACGATGATGCGGTGACGCTGGGCCTGGGCTTCCTGGAGGCATTTCTCCAGCTCTGCCATGTCGGCGTTGGCGTAACGGTATCTCTTGGCCTTGCACAGACGCACGCCGTCGATGATGGAGGCGTGGTTGAGGGAGTCGGAGATGATGGCGTCCTGCTCGTTCAGAAGAGGCTCGAACACACCGCCGTTTGCATCGAAGCAGGCTGCATAGAGGATAGTGTCCTCAGTTCCGAAGAACTCGGCAATCTTGGCCTCGAGGGTCTTCTGCAGGTCGCCTGTACCGCAGATGAAACGTACGCTGGCCATTCCGTAGCCGTGTGTGTCGAGGGCTTCCTTGGCGGCGTTTACCAGTTCCTTGCTGTCGGCAAGTCCGAGGTAGTTGTTGGCGCAGAAGTTAAGAGCCTTGGTGCCGTCCTGGAGAGTGATTTCGGGACCCTGGGGGGTTACGATGACGCGCTCCTCTTTGTAGAGGCCGGCTTCTCTGATGCTGTTCAGCTCATTCTGAAGATAGGCTTGAAAATCTTTATACATAATATTGTGTTTTTAGAGAAATTTTCTGAATGCAAAAATAATAAAATAGCGGTGGAGTTGTCATCCGCATGAAATAATTCCGTACTTGTAACAAAAATTTGAAAACTCCGGAAGTTTTTTTAGTTTTGCGCCCTGATTATGACAAACAGGGAACAAATACTGAGAAATACAGCCTCACTTTTTCTGGAGCGTGGCTGTAAGTCGGTGACTATGGACGAGGTAGCTTCTGCCAACGGTATGTCCAAGCGCACTCTCTACGAGCTTTTCCATGACAAGGCGAAGCTGCTGCAGGAATGCATCCTTCTGATGCACAGGAACAATGTCGCCAAAATGGAAGCGGAACTGGCAAAAGCGGACAATGTCCTCGAGTGGTTTATGCACCATATGGTCAATAAGGAGGAGAAGCGCATGAGTAATTTTTACGATTTCTTCACGGAAGTAAAGAGGTATTATCCTGAAGTGTTTGTCAATGTGGTTCAGGGTGTAAACCGACGGCATTGCGAGCTCCTCGAGAGGATTGTGGAGAGAGGACAGGGCGAGGGTCTGTTCGTAACGGGTGTTCTGGATGCTCACAGTCTGTCACTCCAGCTGTTTGAGCTTTCGGTGGCAGTGACGGACAGGGCAGTGCGCAACTATCTGGAAATAAAGCATGACCGCTGCGGGGACTACCTGATGTTTTTCCTCGTGCGGGGTATCGCTACGGAAAAGGGCAGGGCCTATATCGATGAATATCTGGAAAATAATAAATCACTGTTACAATAAAATATAATGAGACAAATCCTCAAGACAACAGTTATCCTGTGCTGCGGTGCGGCTCTGTCGGTATCCGCTGCTGCATTTCCCGGACCGGACTTCCCGGCCTCCGCGGCAGGTACGGCGCAGGAGGAGCAGGAGGCGGCCGATTCCGCAGTCCTGCATTTTACTCTTGACGAGGCGATGAGCTACGCTCTGGAGCACAACTGGGACCTGCAGAACTCCTCCCTGTCAGTCCGTCAGGCAGAGGCGGACCGCTGGGCGGCCATAGCGGGCATGCTGCCCCAGGTCAACGGGACGCTCGACTATTCCAACTACATGGGTTATGAGATGGCTTTCGGCGAGACGGGCCTCTCTATCGCAATGCCCCCCTACGGTTCGATAGGGGTCAATGCCTCGATGGCCGTGAGCGGGGCGCAGATCATCAGTGCCCTCATCGGCAAACTTTCCATAGAGATGTCCGACGTGACCTACCGCCAGTCGCAGCAGGAGGTCGCCGAGCAGGTACGGCTCCTGTATTTCTCGGCCCTGGTGAGCCGGCAGACCATCGATCTGCTGGAAAATAACCTGGAGACCGTGCGCAGGCTTCACGCCTTCTCCCAGAAATCGGTGGAGGCCGGAGTGGCCGAGCAGGTGGATGCAGACCAGATCATGGTGCAGGTGGCTACTCTCGAGACTTCGATCAACGAGGCCCGCCGCGGCCTGGAGATGGTCTACAACTCCATGCGCCTGCAGATGAACATCGGATTTGACAAGGAGATAGTCCTGACCCAGACCCTCGACGAGCTGATGGACGTGGAGCACTCGCTGGACCTGCTCTACGATGACTTCATCCTCGAGAACAATTTCTCATACCAGCTGGCCCTCAAGAGCACGGACCTTTACCGTCAGCAGAAGAACCTCGCCGGATGGGCCTACGGACCTACCCTCAGCGCATTCTACCAGTACACGGGCAGGAAGTATTTCTCCGACGAGATGACCATGAACATGACACCTCCGAATATGGTGGGGCTGACCCTCTCGATTCCCATTTTCTCCTCGGGCAGGAACTTCACCTCCTTCCAGAAGGCGAAGCTCGAATACCAGAAGCAGCTGAATACATTGGAAAGCACGGAGATGGCCCTGAACATCCAGCACCGCCAGCTCAAGTACAACCTCTCTTCCGCCTACGAGCGCTACCTGACCCAGAAGAAGAACGTGGAGGTATCGCAGAGCGTATTTGACAATATCAGCAAGAAATACGAGTTCGGCTACTCGTCGAGTCTCGACGTGACCAACTCGGCGACCACCCTCATATCCGCCCAGAGCACCTACGTGCAGGCGGCGCTGGACTACGTGACGGCACAGATCGAACTGGAGAAACTCCTGAACAAGAATACTTACGGACAAACAGAAGCAGAAAAATAAATCATCATGAAATTCAAAGCAATAGCATCAATTCTTGCCTCGGCAGCCCTTCTGGCCGGCTGCGGTGGCGGCAACACCGGCGATATGGCCCAGGAAAGAGTGGAGCAGGTGAGGACCTCCCCCCTCGCATACGAGGAGGTGTCGAGACAGATCGAGCTCTCTACCACCCTGCAGGGTTATGACCAGATGAACATATCCCCCTCGCTGACGGGCCTTATCGAGAAGATATACGTAGAGGTGGGTGACCGCGTGCGCAAGGGTGACACACTGGTGAGGATGGACCAGAACCAGCTCAACACTACCCGGATAGCATTTGCCAACCTCCAGATAGAGATGAACCGCGTGCAGATGCTTCTGGAGAGCGAGGCCATCTCCCAGCAGGTCTACGACCAGACCAAGCTGAGCTTCGACCAGACGCAGGAGACCCTCCGTTTCCTGGAGGAGAATACCTTCGTAAGGGCGCAGTTCGACGGAGTCATCTCGGCCAAGAACTACGAGGACGGGGAGCTCTACAGCGGGGCTCAGCCCATCCTCCAGCTTACCAAGATCAAAGAACTCAAGGCATACGTCAATGTCCCGGAGACCTACTATCCCTTGGTCAAGGAAGGCATGAGGGTCAATGTCTACTCGGACATATACCCCGACCGGACCTTCCCGTCCACCATCGAGATTGTCTACCCGACGGTGGACCCGGCCTCCCATACATTCACCCTCAAGCTGCGGATTCCGAACTCCTCGGAGCTCATCCGTCCGGGCATGTACGTGAGCACGGTGCTGGACCTGGGCCGGACCGAGGCCCTCGTGGTGCCCTATCAGGCAGTGCTCAGGCTCATCGGCTCCAACAACCGCTATGTATTCGTGGATGACGGCGGTGTGGCCAAGCGCGTCTTCGTGGAGATAGGCGAGCGTCATGACCAGACCATCGAGATATCCAGTGACAGCCTCAAGGTGGGCGATCCTATCGTCACCACCGGCCAGGCCAAGCTCGTGGACGGAGTCAAACTGAATGTGGTAAAATAATCCCCGCCTGCGATGAGTATCTACAAATCAGCGATCAACCGTCCGGTGACGACCCTCCTGGTGTTCGTCGCCGTGATAGTGATAGGCATCTTCTCGTTCCTGAGGCTGCCTATCGACCAGTTCCCGGAGATGGACCCGCCGTACATCTCCGTACTGACCGTCTATCCGGGAGCCAGTGCCTCCGAGATAGAGACCAACGTTACGAAAATCATAGAGAACAACCTCAACTCCGTCGACTACCTCAAGGAGATAACCTCCACCACCAAGGACAATATCTCCGTGGTGATGCTCGAGCTGGAGTGGGGAACGGACCTGGACGAGATTATCAACGATGTCCGGTCCTATATCGACATGGTGACGGACGAGCTGCCCGACGGCTGTACCAACCCGTTCATCTTCAAGTTCAGCACAAGTTCCATGCCTATCCTCCAGTACTCGATTACGGCCGATGAGAGCTATCCCGGACTGGACAAGCTGCTCAACGATGAGATCATCCCGCAGCTGAGCATGGTCAACGGTATCGGAAACCTTACCCTTTCCGGCTCTCCGGAGCGCTATGTGTACGTGGATATCGACCAGCAGAAGCTGGATGCCTACGGCCTTCCCCTGGAAACCGTCGGCAGTGCGATAGCCGCCAACAACCTCAACCTTTCCTCCGGTACCGTCAAGATGAACAAGGAGCAGTACCAGCTCGAGGTGCGCAGCGAGTACGTCGAGAGCTCCGAGATCAACGACATCGTGGTTACAGTCACTCCCGAGGGCCGGCAGGTCTTCGTGCGGGACCTGGCCACGGTGCGCGACACGATCAAGGACCTGAGCCTCGATGAGAAGACCAACGGCCGCGAGAGCGTCCGCCTCATGGTGACCAAGCAGACCGGCGCCAACACCGTACAGATCTGCCAGGATCTCGAGAAGGAACTGGCCAAGATAAAGAGGACCCTGCCGCGGGACATCAGGATAGAGACCATCTATGACTCATCGGAGGATATCCAGAACTCCATCAGTTCTCTGGAGGAGTCGATTCTCTACGCCCTGCTCTTCGTGGTGCTCGTGGTGCTCTTCTTCCTCGGGGAGTGGCGTTCGACCCTGATTATTTCCCTGACGATTCCTATATCCCTGATTGTGGCCTTCATCTACCTGATGCTGGCGGACAGCTCGCTGAACATCATATCGCTCAGCTCCCTGACCGTGGCCATCGGTATGGTGGTGGACGATGCCATCGTGGTGCTCGAGAACATCACCAAGCATATTGAGAGAGGCTCGTCGCCGAGAGAGGCGTCCATCTATGCGACCAACGAGGTGTGGGTGTCCGTCATCGCCACTACCCTCGTGATAGTGGTGGTGTTCGTGCCTCTGACGATGCTTACAGGCATGGCAGGCATCATGTTCAAGGAACTCGGCTGGCTGGTGACCATCATGGTATGTACTTCCACAGTAGTGGCCATCACCCTTACTCCCATGCTCTGTTCCAAGCTGCTGAAGGCCCGTCCCGTGCGTATCAACGAGAGGGGAGTCATCGAGAACATTCCGCCCAAGCGCAACTTCTACCAGAGATTCGTGATTCCGGTACTCGATGCCATAGACCGGGCATACGCCAGGCTGCTGCGCTGGTGCCTGCGCCATAAGGCCATCACTCTTGGAGCCATCGTGCTCTTCTTCTTCGCTTCCATCACTCCTTTCCTGATGGGCAAGATAGGAACTGACTTCATCCAGGAGACCGACAACGGCCGTCTTTCCGTGTCCATCGAACTGGCCACCGGCTACCGTATTGAGGAGACAGCGAAGATGGCCCGCTATATCGAGAGCCGTTTCTACGAGCTGGTGCCGGAGATAAAGCTCATCTCCACCTCGGCCGGAACCACCGACGACGACGGTGTCTCGGCGATGTTCTCCACCACCATGAACAACACCATGTCCATGACCGTGGTCTGCAACAAGAAGAACGAGCGCGAGCGTTCCATCTTCGAGATAGCCGAGGTGCTGCGTCAGGAACTGGCCTCCTATCCGGAGATTATCGACTACCAGTGTGATGTCTCCAGTTTCATGGGAGGAGCATCCTCGACCGTGGATGTAGAGATATACGGTTACAGTTTCGATGAGACGAACGCCTTCGCCCAGGAGGTCCGCAACGCCATCCGCGACAATGTGCCGGGGGCCCGCGACATCGACATCAGCCGCGAGAAGGACCGTCCCGAGATCAAGATCAACCTCGACAAGGAGAAACTGGCCTACCACGGGCTCAATTCCTCCACAGTCTCCACCTATGTCCGCAACCGTGTCAACGGCATGGCCTCCGGATTCCTCAAGGAGGACGGCGACGAGTACGACATAGTGGTGCGTCTGCAGGAGGAGGACCGCAACTCCATCACCGATATCGAGGATATGACCATTCCCACCGCCACCGGTGCGATGATCAAGATCAAGGAACTCGGCAAGATAGAGGAGTACTTCGCCCCGCCTACCATCGAGCGCAAGAGCCGTCAGAGGATAGTGACTATCTCCGTTACTCCTTACGAGACTTCGATGGGCGAGCTGGCTGCGGGTATCCAGCAGACCATCGACCGGATGGGAGTGCCGAGCGGCATCACCGTCAGACTGGCCGGTAACTATGAGGACCAGCAGGATACTTTCCAGGATCTGCTCCTTCTTCTGGCCCTGATCGTGCTGCTGATATACATCGTGCTTGCCTCCCAGTTCGAGTCCTTCGTCAAGCCCGTGATGATCATGACGGCAGTGCCGTTCGCCCTTTCCGGAGTGGTGCTCGCCCTCTGGATCACAGGCACTACCCTCGATATGATCGGCTCCCTCGGATTCATCATGCTGGTGGGTATCGCGACCAAGAACGCCATCGTGCTGGTGGACTACACCAACCTGATGCGCGACCGCGGCTACGAGCTCAACGAGGCCATCGCCCTTTCCGGTGCCTCCCGTCTGCGTCCCGTGCTCATGACCGCCATCACCACCTTCCTCGGTATGCTGCCTATGGCTCTGAGCCAGGGTGAGGGAGCCGAGATGTGGAAGCCCATGGGTATCGTCGTCATCGGCGGACTTCTGGTAGCCACTGTGGTGACCCTCGTAGTGGTGCCCGTCTTCTACGCCCTGCTCTCCCGTCACGGCGAGAGGGACAAGGAGAAGAAGAACCGCGCCCAGTTCATATTCATGCAGCTGTCTCCCAATCCCGAGGGCGATGACCCCGAGGTGCGCAGGAGTCAGGAACTCAACCAGTAAAGTAAATGGAGGATACCTATTATGAAATGTGTCTTTATAGTGTATAATCAGGCCAATACCGAGAGGGTGGAGTACATGCTCGACGAGCTGGGCATCCGGGGCTTCACCTTCTTCGAGCAGGTCCAGGGCCGCGGCAGCCGGGACGGAGAGCCCCGCCGCGGCACCCACACCTGGCCGGAGATGAACTCCGCCATGATGACGGTCGTCGAGGACGACCGCGTCGAGGAGCTGCTCCAGACCGTCCGCAAACTGGACAACCGCAACCGCGAGGTAGGCGTGCGGGCTTTCGTCTGGAATATAGAGCAGACGGTGTGATTTTTTGAATACAATTTTTGATTTTGGTTATCTTTGCGCCTTCATTTGAGTTACCATATATTCTGCAATGGAGAGCATAAAGGAAATCTACAAGATAGGTAAGGGCCCGTCGAGCAGTCATACGATGGGCCCCAAAAAAGCGGCGGAGATGTTCAAGGGAATGTATCCCGGGGCATCTTCGTTTACTGTTACCCTGTACGGCAGCCTGGCCGCGACAGGCAAGGGGCACATGACCGACGTGGCCCTCATCGAGGCCCTCAAGGACGAGCGGAGCCCCCGGGTGGACATCATCTGGAAGCCGGACGTCTTCCTGCCCCAGCATCCCAACGGCATGAATTTCCAGGCCTTCGACTCCGAGGGACACAAGATGGGCGAGAAGACACTGTTCAGCATAGGCGGGGGCGACATCAGTGAGGACGGACGCCGCCAGCCCGAGAAGAGCATCTACCCTTACAGCAAGATGAAGGACATCCTGGGGTGGTGCAACAAGTACAACTCCTACTTCTGGGAGTACGTGGCCCAGCACGAGGACCCCGATATCTGGGATTACCTTTACGACCGCTGGGTGGTCATGAAGAAGGCCATCGAGGACGGCCTGGACCACGAGGGCGTCCTGCCCGGAGGCCTGAACGTGCGCCGCAAGGCCTATTCCTACTACCAGCACGCCATGAGCTACCAGAACACCATGCAGCGCCGGGGCCTGCTCTTCGCATACGCCCTGGCCGTCTCCGAGGAGAATGCGGCCGGAGGCACTATCGTCACGGCTCCCACCTGCGGTTCCTGCGGAGTGCTGCCCGCCGTCCTCTATCTGATCCATACCCAGTATGGAGTGACGGAGAAGAAGATTATCAATGCCATGGCCACCGCCGGTCTCTTCGGCTCTGTCATCAAGGCCAATGCCTCCATCTCCGGGGCTGAGGTAGGCTGCCAGGGAGAGGTCGGGAGCGCCTGCGCCATGACCTGCGCCGCCGCCACCCGTCTTTTCGGCGGTACCCCTCCCCAGATAGAGTGTGCCGCCGCCATGGGCATGGAGCATTTTCTCGGCCTGACCTGCGACCCCGTATGCGGCCTGGTCCAGATACCCTGCATCGAGCGCAACGCCTTTGCTGCTGCCAGGGTGATGGACTGCACCCAGTACTCCCTGATGTCGGACGGCAGTCACATTGTGCCCTTCGATACAGTTATCGAGGCCATGAAGCGCACCGGACACGATCTTCCCAATCTGTATAAGGAAACTTCGGAGGGCGGATTGGCATATCTGGTAAAGAAGAAGGAATAAAATTTACTATATTCGCGGGATGAAGTATTTCGGAAAGATAACAGCAGTCCTGGGACTCGCGGCAGTCCTTCTGGTCCTCCCTCTGAGGACCGGTGCCCAGGATTATTCCTCCTCATTCTTCAAGGTAGGTGTCAAGGGCGGCATCAACTTCTCGTCAATGAGCCGTTTCGAACTCGGCTACATCTCCGAGTCGGTGCGCAACTACACCGGTTTCAATGCCGGAGTGGCCTTCAGTTTCGACCTTCCTGTGCAGGGCATGACCATTCAGCCCGAGCTCAACTATATCTCCAAGGGTGCGATGTACCGCGGTCCGGAGAATTTCCGTTTCCGTACCGATTTCATCGAGCTGCCCGTCAATCTTCAGGTGGGCCTCGACCTTATCCTCCTGCGCCCCTACCTGATGGTATCTCCCTATATAGGTTATGCCGTCCTGAAGCGTCCGGAGGGGATGCCCTGGTCCGGAATCAACCGTTTCCAGTACGGTATCGGCATCGGCGGCGGCGTGGATTTCTGGAGATTCCAGCTGCAGGTCAAGTACAACTGGAATATCGGTCAGCTGACCCGCGGTCTGTCGGACGACACCATTCATACCGGTTCCGGCAACATAGAGGTGGAACCCGAGGGCCCGGTCCGTATGGGCAACTACCGCGGCCTGGAAGTCAATCTGGTATTTTTCTTTTAATAATTTATAAAAAGGTAAAAAGTTATGTTAGCAATCAATGATTCCAATTTCGAGGAAATGGTAATCAACTCCCAGATTCCCGTGCTTCTGGATTTCTGGGCACCCTGGTGCGGCCCCTGCCGCATGATCTCTCCTATCGTCGAGGAGCTGTCCAAAGAGTATGAGGGCAAATGGCTCATCGCGAAGTGCAACGTGGACGAGTCCACAGACATCCCCATGAAGTTCGGCATCCGCAACATCCCTACTCTGCTGTTCTTCAAGGGCGGTGTAATGAAAGAGAAGATGGTCGGCTCCACCACAAAGGCCGCCATCGTCGCCAAGATGAACTCAATCGAGTAAAAACGTTTACCATGAAAAAGATTTTCTCAATCCTTACCCTTGCCCTCCTGATCGCTGCTGTACCGGCCAACGCCCAGCCCGGCAAGGACTTCTTCAACCTTGGCGTCAAGGCCGGACTGAACTTTTCCAACATGTCCGACATGGATGACGCCTTTGAGAGCGGATTCCTGAAAACCTACACAGGATTCAATGCCGGTCTCGTCTTCAATTTCAACCTGCCCCTGGGCTTCGAGATCAACCCCGAACTGCAGTACGTGCAGTCTGGCATCACTACCCCCGGTTACAGCGGAGAAATTCTGGGAATAGGTTACGAAATCCCCGCCTCCAAGTTCTCATCAGGCTCCCTCCGCGTTCCTATCAATATCCAGTGGGGCTTCCGTTTCCTGAACGTAATTAAGCCCTACGTGGTGGTTTCTCCCTATGTAGGCGCCGTACTCTTCGGTAACGGCAGTATCCTCGGAGCAGATCTGGACAAGGAGACAGTCAACCAGTTCCTGAATCGCTTCCAGTACGGTATCGGCGTGGGTGCAGGTATCTACGTATGGCGTTTCCAGGTATCCTTCAAGTGGAACTGGGATCTCAATCCCGTCTTCGAGGATGAGTTCGAGATACGTGGAGCACGTGTTGATTTTGACTCAGACTCCAAATTCAGCGGAGGCGAGCTTTCCCTGGCATTTTTCTTCTAGTAGACAGAAATGACACTGACCGAAGACATCAGACGGACGATAGCCCCGGAGTGGGAAGGCTTCGAGAGGCTTCTGACCGAAGCCCTGGCTTCCCGCAGCGACCTTCTCAACAGAATCAACGCCTATCTCCTCGATGCCTCGGGCAAGAAACTAAGACCGCTGCTGGCCCTCGTAACCGCGAAGGCCTGCAGCGGTTCTATTAATCAGAAGGCTGTAGCCTGCGCGGCTGTCTCCGAACTTATCCACACCGCCACTCTTCTGCATGACGACGTGGTGGACGACAGCGACCAGCGCCGCGGCCGCATGACGGTCCGCAAGCTGTTTTCTCCCGGAGCCTCCCTGCTGATGGGGGACTACTGGCTGACCCGGGCCATACACCTGCTCATCGCCTACGGCTGTCCCGTGGAGGTGCTTGGCATCTATTCCAAGTCCCTCGAGGAACTTGCCGAGGGCGAGATCATCCAGATGGAACTGGCCGACAGCCTCCGTGCCACTGAGGACGATTACATCCAGGTCATCAGGCGCAAGACGGCCTCCCTCTTCATCGCCTCCGTCAAGGGCCCTGCCATAGTGGCCGGCGCCTCAGGGGAAGTGGTCGCAGCGATGGAACAGTATGCCTACTGGCTGGGCTGCGGCTTCCAGATACGGGACGACATCCTCGACTATCATTCCAGCGCCGAGACCGGCAAGGACAGCGACAGCGACATCATGGAGCGCAAGATCACCATGCCGCTCCTCTGCGCCATGCGCAACGCTCCTGACCAGGAGGAGTACATCCGCCGCCGGATGGGCGACATCACCTGCGACCCTTCGAAGAAAGAGCAGGACAGGGAGGTGGCCTCAGAGATCAGGGCCTTCGTCCTCTCCCACGGCGGCATAGAATCCGCCACCGGAGTAGTCCGGGACTACTCCCTCCGGGCACAGCGCTGCCTGGAAATATTGAAGCCGTCCCTTTCCAGAGACGGCCTCGCATCCATTGCCGCAAGTCTGTGCGGCAGGTAAGATAAATGCCCTATCCTCTCGGCAGTTCTTCGGAAGGCTCTTCATATGAGGATCTGCTGATGAATACAGTGCCGTCGTCAAAAGTCACAGTTACCTCTATTTCCGGCATTTCCGATGATTCGGGCGGTTCAGACATGCTTATTGTCCCGAGCCAGGCTTCAACTCCGTATTTGCGCGGCGATGACTCTTCGTCTTTCGGTAAGGGGAAATACGTGTTCGCCAGCAGGGCTGTGAGAATCATAGGCTCCATATCGACAATACATTCTTTGTATGGAGTATATCCATATTGTACGTCGTAGGTTGTACCTGATAATTCCGGGTCGTGGTCTGTAACCTTATTATATCCATTTTGAATAAAAGGATAGTATGATGCATAGGTAATATAACTGATATCGTCCAGGTAGGCACCGGCGGGATAATTGTCGTTATAGTTGTCTACAGCCTTGATGGTTATATCTACTATGACTTTACCTATGGCATCATTATTGTTTGGCGTCGGGATGCCACTGTAATATGCTGTATCCGCGTATCTTTCCATCAGAGTTGGATTATCGCCCTCTATAGGATTCAGACATAAGATACCAAGGCCGTAGGAATTTTCCGGAATTTCTTTGTTATCTAAATCTGAGGGCCTGGGCATGATCTTTATGGTATCGCCATCGCCTGGCATATAGTATTGCGTGATAAAGTTTTTTGACATTGATGTCCATCCCTCGACTTCGGGACTTTTCTCGCAGGAAACAAGCCACAGCAGCGGCAGGCTCATGCATATCAGCAGTGTTTTTATATGTTTCATGACAGTGTTTATTTAATGTTTGTTATGATATGGAAATTTTTTAAATAAAAAAATAGGATTTGGAGAAGCAGAAGTGGGAGGCATTCTCATAGGTGGAGGCAATCCTTGTCAGGCATACCCTATGCCGTCGGTGGCATGGTTTATCGGTGTATTTGATGTAGTATGTCAGTCTAGTTTAATTTTTACAAAAATAGAAAAATAATCTGAATATTCACTAATTGACCGATTCTATTAAGGGTAGATGATGGGAATTCTGAAATGTTGAGGCTGTCGTTTTTGTGGGGAAGCAGTGTAGACTGCGGGTCAACGAATTTACTTCGGGGTGCGCTGCTGAAAAATCAACTCTGTAAATCAATACCTTATAAATCAAAGTGCACATTTGCCACGTTTGTGAAAGGGGCAAATGTGCAACACAATTTTCATGCGATTGATTATCAGATGATTAAAAATCAAAGCGCACCACGAGGTAAATTCGTTGAGTGAAAGTGCGAAAGGTCTATAATTTCCATCTGACGTATGTGATCGGCTTGCCTTCGGCGAGGAACATCGACTCGTAGAAGGTCTTGATGGACAGCAGCGGTTCCCTCTCTGCGAGACCGGAGCCGTAGATGTCGTTGTCGGCTTCCAGCAGGGTGTGGCCGCCCTCGCGGATGACCTCCAGGGTGGACTCGTGCAGGAGCTGGCTGTCGGTCTTCAGGTGCATGATGCCGTCCTTCTTCAGAAAATGCGAGTAACGCTCCAGGAAGATGGGGCTGGAGAGCCGCTTGTTGGGCTTCTTGGGCTGGGGGTCGGAGAAGGTCAGCCATATCTCCGACACCTCGTCAGGACCGAAGAGGGAGTCGATGAAATCTATGCGTGTGCGCAGGAAGGCCACGTTGGGCAGAGCGTGCTCGGTGGCGTATTTCGCCCCTTTCCAGAGACGGGCGCCCTTGATGTCCACTCCGATGTAGTTGTTTTCCGGGAAACGCTCCGCAAGGGCGATGGTGTACTCTCCCTTGCCGCAGCCCAGTTCCAGGATTATCGGCCGGTTATTGCCGAATACCTCTGAGCTCCAGTGCCCTTTCAGCGGATGGTCCTTATGCAGCACCTCGTCCATAGGGGGCTGGATGAGGCAGCGGAATGTCTCGTTTTCCTTGAATTTACGTATTTTGTCCTTTCCCATGATGTTCAAGTGTTATTCCCAGTCCCAGCACTTTTCCGTCGGCAGTGTCCGGCAGGGAGATGTCTATATGCCACGTACCCGTTTCCGGGGGTATGATTCTGTCTCTGTATGCCCAGCTTATGTCGTAGTACCCCGGCGTGCCGGCCAGGCGTATGCGCTCATCCTCCGGATGCTCCTTGGTGTACTGTCTGATTGCCCGGTAGTCGGATGGAAAGGTGACTGTTTCCGTGCCGGAGGCTCCGGAGGGAGAAGCGAGGGTGATATCCATTGTCAGGACGGCCGGAGTGCCGCCGCCTTTCTGTATGCGGGTGATGAGGCTCATGGTATAGCTGCCGGTGGAGTCTGACATCTCAATATCGAAGGAGGCTCTGTTTCCGTCCTCTTCCGTCAGTGTCCGGAACACGGTCTCAGAGCCCGTGCCCGCGGAGCAGGCCGAGACAGCAGTACATGCCAGCGCAGTCAGCAGTCGGAGTCCCGGAACCAGTCTCATTGCCGGTCGGAATTGTTCTGACTGTTGTTGCCTTTGGCGGGACCGGGACCGTTTTTTGGGGCGGCGGGTTTCTTTTTCTTCTTTTTCTTCCTCCGCTTGTTGTCGAAACGGTCTATGCTGTCGTCTCCGATGGATGACACGAAGTCTATCGGGCGGTCTTCCTTGCCGCTGTCCTTGAAGAGGGTGGCGGGCTTGTTTCCCTTGCGGTTGGCAGCTATTATTCGGCGTACCTCATCTACAGTCAGGGGGGCCATCTTGGACATATTGCCCTGCTCGTAGGAGAACCACATGATGCCCTTCAGGATGTCTGTCTTGACCAGCCAGGCCGGCCCGTCCTGGAACTCGAGAGGGGAATTGACATTGGGTGTGTTGTTGTGTGCGTCCATGTAGACGGGCACCTCGTAGTTGATGCAGCATTTGAGCTTGCCGCACTGACCGGCCAGTTTCTGCGGATTGAGGGACAGGTCCTGGCAGCGTGCGGACTGGGTGGATATGGACTGGAAGTTGGTGATGTACTTGGAGCAGCACAGGGACCTTCCGCATACGCCGATACCGCCTATGAGTCCGGCTTCCTGACGCGCACCGATCTGCTTCATCTCTATCCTTATCCGGAACTCTTCCGCGAATACCTTGATGAGCTGGCGGAAGTCCACTCTCTCATCGGCGATATAGTAGAATATGGCCTTGGTCCCGTCTCCCTGAAACTCTACGTCTCCTATCTTCATGTCCAGTCCCATATCGGCTGCGATCTGGCGTGCACGGATCATGGTGCTGTTCTCACGGGCTATGGCTTCCTGCCATTTCTCCAGGTCGAGGGGGCGGGCCTTGCGGTATATTTTCTTGAGTTCCTTGGTCTCGGTGTCGAAATGGTTCCTGAGCATCTGACGTCCTACGACGGGGCCCTCCAGGGTGATTATTCCCACATCGTGTCCGGTGACGGCCTCCACCACCACCAGGTCGCCTCTCTTGAGCAGCTGACGGGAGGTGTTCTCATAGAATCCTTTCCGTGTGTTCTTGAAACGGACCTCATAGATGTTGTTGAACTTGGGGTCGTTGATATTCTTGAGCCAGTTGAAGTCGTGCAGCTTGCAGCATCCGGGATGGTAGTTGCACAGAAGCTCTCCGTTCTCGGTGCGCTCGGTGGTGCATCCGCGGGAGCAGTCGTATATTATGCGTTTTTCTTCCATTTTATCCATAAACTACAAAGATATTAATTATCTTTGAATTTCGATATGCAATTCAAAGAAGTATTAGGTAACGGCGAACTGAAGGAACGGCTGCTCCGGATGGTGGACAGCGGCCGCACGGGACATTCCATAATGCTGGTGGAGCGGGACGGTTATGGGGCTCTGCCCATGGCCCTGGCTCTGATACAGTACATGATATGCGGCAACCGCCGTCCGGGCGGGGATTCGTGCGGAGTCTGTCCCACATGCCGCAAAATAGCGGAAATGGTTCATCCCGACCTGCATTTTGCTTTTCCGGTCAACGTATCCTCCAAGTCCGGCAGTTCCAAAAAGCCTCTGAGCTCATCCTTTCTCCAGGAGTGGAGGCAGCTGTACAGGGACAACCCTTATTTCACCGAGACAGACCTATACACCCGTCTGGGAATGGACGGCAAGGCCGGCGTCATAAGTGTGGCCGAGGCCCGCGAGATTCTCGACGCCTTGAGCCTCAAGTCCTACGAGGGCAAGGGCAAATACATGATAATATGGCTGCCCGAGCGGATGAACGCCGAGGCGGCCAACCGTCTGCTCAAGATAGTGGAGGAACCTATGCCCGATACTTATTTCCTGTTCATCACCCATGCTCCGGACAGGATAATCTCCACTATACGTTCCCGCTCGCAGATTGTCCGTCTCTATCCGGCCCGGGCAGATGAACTGGTACCTGTGCTTCAGGCCAGGACCGGCCTGTCTTCCGGGGAAGCGGAGGTCTATGCCCGAATATCCGGAGGCAGCCTGGGACTCGCCCTGGATATGGTCGGGGAGGGGTCTGCCGCTGCGGCCTGGCTTCAGACTGCGGAGAATATGCTGGAAGCAGCTGCTTCGGGGGATCTGGTGAGGCTTTTGGAGGGCAATGAGGCAGTGCTGTCGCAGGGACGCGAGCAGCAGAAGGAGTTCTGTCTGTATATGGAGGCCCTGCTGCGCAGGATGATGCTTCGGAGGCGGGGTCTGGACCGGATATCCGATACACTTCCGCAGGAGGTGCCGGCGGTGGAACGTTTCAGCCCTGTTTTTCCGGACGGCTTCTATGAGAAGGCATTCAAGGCTTTGGAAGAGGCCCGTACGATGATAGAGTCCAATGTCAATGCCAAGATGGTCTTCTGTCATCTGGCAAATGTTCTGTTTGCGACCAAAAATTTCTGATATATGATATTCTATTTTTCAGGTACAGGAAACTCTCTGTGGACGGCCCGGCAGCTGTCAGCCGCGCTGGAGGAGGCGCAGCCCGTGGCGGTGGCCGATGAACTGCGCAAGGCCGGGGATACCGGTGTGTGTGAGTATTCTCTTAAGGACGGAGAGCCGCTGATTCTGGTCTTCCCGGTACATTCGTGGGGACCGGCCGTGCTGATGCTGCGTTTTGTGGAGCGGATGAGAATCCGGGATTACGGTGGTCAGCCTGTCTATGCCGTGTGCACCTGCGGAGATACCTGCGGCTGGACAGACAGGATGATCAAGGAGGCTCTGGCCCGCCGCGGCCTGCCTCTTACGGCCTGCTGGTCACTCCGGATGCCGAACAACTATATCCTCATGAAGGGGTTCGGGGTGGACACCGATGAGGTACGTGAGACCAAGCTGCGTACTGCTCCTCAGGAAATTCAGGATATAATCGCGGCCATTAAAGGGCAGGGGCAGTACAGCCATTATGTCGTCGGCTCAATGCCCTGGCTCAAGAGCCGTGTCATCAGCTCTCTTTTCCGCCGTTTCATGGCAGGTCCGGGCAGCAGGACGGAGTTTCATGTCAGCGATGACTGCATCGGTTGCGGTCTGTGTGCCCGCAGCTGTCCTACGGGTACGGTTACTATGCAGGATGGACGGCCGGTGTGGGGAAGGGGGTGTGTGCAGTGTACGGCATGCATCAACCGATGCCCCGTCCGCGCCATCGACTGGGGGAAAATCACACAGGAACAAGGGAGGTATCACCATCCATCGTGTTAACAGGGGCATCGGTTGATGTGTCTGACCCACCCAAACCCTCCCCTGGGAGGGCTTAGTCGCTAGGCTCCGGGAAGCCCCGTCCGCGCCATCGACTGGGGGAAAATCACACAGGAACAAGGGAGGTACCACCATCCATCGTGTTAACAGGCATCGGTTGCGTTTTTTCCGGCATTTCCCTACTCCTTCCGAAGGAGTAGGGGGCGCTCACCCTCGCTGTGGGCACCGAGAGACATTTTAACGAATTGACTTCGGGGTGCACTCGCTTTTTCAACCGCTTGAAAATCAGTGGTGTGCAAATGAAACTGCACATTTGGCCTATCTCAAAAGAGGGCGGATGTGCAGTGCGTTTTGTAACAATCTGGTTTACAATGATGTTTTTCTTTCCTGTGCACCACGAAGTAAATTCGTTAAAAGCAGGGCGCAATGAAAATGTATAGTGAGGTTGGGGAGGCTTCTTGCTGCCCAGGGGTATTTTTGCTGATAGACATTTTACGGGTTGGCTGATTTGATCACCATTTCGCACCGGAAGCAGTCGAAGGTGGCCATGACGGGTCTGCCGTTGTTGACCAGATAAAGCGGAGACGCTTTCCTGACCCTGTTTCCTGACTGCTTGGGACAGATGCCCATCTCGTAGCGCAGGCAGTATTTGCAGCGCATAAGTTCCACACGGCCCGAGCCGTCCAGTTCGTAGGCCGGAGCGGCCTCAATCCCTACGGCAGCGTATACTTCTTTCGCAAGACTGTTGGCGCAGTTGAGCTGGGTGACTTGCTCCGGCCGCACCAGTCTGCTGTGGTCTATCTTTTCCCAGGGGATGCTCTCAGTCATGTCGGCCTCTTCGCGGGCGGTGTCTATCCTGTCGTAAAGCATATCTTCCAGTTCCTCGGCCATCTCCCGTCTCAGAGCGTTGGCTGCAGACGAGGGCAGGAAGGGCAGGGGACCGTCTTCAGGCAGTCCGGTCAGGGTAAAAGTGAAAAGTCCGCTCTTCCGCGACAGGGAGGCTTTGAGCCCGGCTTCGGCCTTGGCTCTTTCCCTGGCCGGCTCTGCGTTGAAATGTCTTTGCAGCTCCAGTCCTTCGACAGTGGAGGCCCGGATAACCCATCCTCCTTCTTCTGCGCAGGACAGGGTCAGGTCCGCCGGTATCAGTCTTGACGGAAGGTTGTGGTTGAGGCTGCTTTCCATCTCCTGGTTGAAGCTGCGGAAGATATCCCTTCCCTTGACGAGTCTGGCCGATGTCTCTTCCGGCATCAGGCAGCTTATCTCGCAGCCGTTTTTCACGCTGTTCGCGCGCATACCGTATATTTTCCCCTTTCGTCCGATAAAGCACAGCCCGTCCCCGTTGCTGACGGGGGTGCTGAGTTCAGTATAGAGGTTCAGCCGGAATACGGTGGTGCCGCCGCCCGATGAGAGGATGTCCGAAACCCTGCCGACCGGCTCCCCGATGCCTTTGGCGTAGTCCCGCGAGTTCCATTTTCCCCTCTTGCCGTCTATGAAGTAGCCGGTATAGCCTCTGTTGAAGGTGGCTGTGGGGTTTGGGGTGAATCCTCCTTCGGGAGTGCCCCAGGAACTGCGGGTGTAGCGGCCGCCGCTGTTCTTCACTATGCTGTCGAGGGCATCGCTGTAGGCCCGGACTATATTCCGTACGTAGGAGATGTTCTTCAGGCGTCCCTCGATCTTGAAGGAGGTGGCTCCGGCTCCGGCCAGCTGCTCCAGTCTGTCCAGCAGCGAGAGGTCCTTGAGGGAGAGGACGGCCTTGTTGGGCAGCAGTACTTTGCCGGAGGCGTCCTGCACGTCGTACAAGGACCGGCAGGCCTGGATGCAGCTTCCGCGGTTGGCGCTGCGTCCGGTCAGATACTGGCTCAGATAGCACTGGCCGCTGTAGCACACGCAGAGGGCTCCGTGGACGAAGCATTCCAGCTCGCATTCCGGCACGGCTTCGGCTATTCCGCGTATCTGCTCCAGGCTGAGTTCTCTGGCCAGCACCAGTTTGCGGAATCCTAAGGATGAGAGCCAGCGGGCCTGTTCTGGAGTGCGGATATTGCACTGGGTGGATGCGTGCAGTTCAATGGGCGGGATGCTCATTTTCAGGATGCCCAGGTCCTGGATGATGAGGGCGTCGCATCCGGCCTCCACGGCGCCGAATACGCACCGGCGGGCCTTCTCCAGCTCGTCTTCGTAGATAATCGTGTTGAGGGTCAGGTAGACCCTGGCTCCGAATCTGTGGGCATAGTCCGTCAGGACAGCGATATCCTCGAAGGAATTGCCCGCTGCCTCGCGTGCTCCGAAAGCAGGTCCCGCTATATACACGGCATCGGCACCGCAGTCGATGGCCGCGATGCCGATGTCCTTATTGCGTGCCGGAGCGAGAAGCTCTAGCTTTACTGGCATTTGAGTTCGTTGTTGACCTTATGTTTTGCGTACTCGGCGAACTGAGGGTTGTTGAGGATGGCCTTGTAGTTCACGCAGGCGTTCTCCTTGTCTCCCTTTGCCTCGTATGCGGTGGCCAGCTGATATTTGATCTGGTCGATATTCCTGGCGTTGGGGGAAGCGGCGATGAATCCCTCGAAGTTGGCAATCGCATCGTCATAGTTCTTCAGCTGCAGGGCTGCGGTGCCGGCAATCTGCATGGCGGTAGGGTTGTTGGGCAGGATGTCAAGGGATTTCTTGGCATTGTCATAAGCGCCCTGATAATCCTTGGCCTTGAGTCCCTCTGCTGCCTTGCTCAGGTAGATGGTGGACATCTCCTTGTCAGCTGCCTTGCTCTGTCCGAGCTCGGAGGCTTTGGTGAGGGCGGCGATGGCGGTCTCGATGTCGTCAGCGCGGGAAGCTGCCTGTCCGAGACGGAGGTATCCGTTTGCATCGTTGGGGTTGATCTCCACTACTTTCTGATATGCTGCCATGGCTGCGGGGTAGTTCTTCTGGTTCAGAAGGATGTTGCCCTGCTGCATGTACAGCTGGGGAATGAGGCTCTGGGCATCGGCGGCGATATCGTCCTGGCCGTATTCATTAGCTTTCTCAACAGCTTTGTCAAGCATCTCGATGGCGGCGTCAATCTCGTTGGCGGCTGCAAGCTCCTTGCCCATGGCGCTGATCAGGGTAGGGATGTTTCTCTTGCAGTTGTACGCCAGCTCCTCTGCCTCGGGACCGATGAGCTCGGCCTGTGCGAGAGCTTCTTCAAAATAACCCAGTGCTGTCTCTTTGTCACCTGCGTTGAGTGCTGTGGCTCCTTCGTTGTAGAGATTGGTCGCGGATTCCATGTCCTGAGCGAAGAGGGATACCGCGGAAAGTGTTGCGATAGTCAGAATTGCTAAGATTTTCTTCATATTTGTTTATTTACTGGTGTTGCTTGGAAAATGGCAGACAAATATAAGTATATTTTCATACTTTTGTCATATGAAACTGAAAATTTTATTTATATCGGTCCTGTTTTTTCATACCGCCTCTGCTTTCTCTCAGATGATTGGGGAACTCAGTGATGATGAGAGGATAGTGCGCGGCACTATGCCCAACGGACTGTCATATTATCTGGTAAATAATTCATCGCTTGAAGGATATGCGGATTTTACCTTTGTCCAGAAATCCGGAATTGCGATGGAGGACAGCACCTCCAGAGGCATGACGCTGCTGATGGAGTGCATGGCCCTGACGGAGACCGCCAACTTCCCTGACGGGGGGATATTCACGTTTATCGACAACATGGGGCTCGACCGGACCGACGGTCTGGTCATAGAGGCGCGGGACTATTATACCACCTATACTTTCAGCGACGTACCTGTCAAGAAGAACGATTCGATGGTGGATTCCATGCTGCTGGCCATGTACAACATGTCCTCAGCCCTGATCGTGGACGACCGCTCGGTGACCCGCGGCAAGAACTTTTTCCGCAATATATTCTCCGCGACAGAGACTTTGGAGCAGCGGGTCAGGGATTCTCTCGCCAGGTACTATTTTGCCGGGACATCCCTGGCCCCCCTTCATCAGGAAGACCTGTTCAGACGCATAGACGGCTACACGACGGATGACGTGCGGAGGTTCTACCGGACCCGCTGCAGGCCCGACCGTCAGGCCGTGATAATATCGGGAGACATAGACCCGGCTGCGGTGGAATCCAAGATACGCGCTCTTTTCCAAGTGGTGCCACGTCCCTCGACACCTCTCACTGAGTTCCCGGACTCACTTCTGAGCGATATAGGAGGAGGCTGGTTCTACTTTCAGGACCGCGAGGCTGACTGTGCCCGCGTGACATTTGACTACATAGTGGAACCGGTGGACCGGTCCTTGCGAAGTACCGCCATACCGTTTATTTACGACTACTTGTCCTCGATAGGTATCGATATCATGCGGCAGCGGCTGCGTGACGCTCTGGAAGATGCGCCTTTCTATGCCCGTTCCCTTAGCGCCGAGGCCGTGCCTTTTCTCAACTGCGTCTCTTACCGTTTCTCCGTGGAATGTGCCCCGAAGGACTATGTCCTGGCCTATGAGTTCATTCTCAACGAAGTGGAGCGTGTCCTCCGATACGGTGTCTCAGGGTACGAGTACCGTCGCAGCAGCAAGGATTATCTTGCGGGTCTGAGCGACACCTACCGCAGACGCTCCGTCCTGGACAACAAGTATTACTCGAACCTGTGCCTGTCCAATTTCACTGACGGTTACGTGATGGCAGGAGTGGAATTGAAAAAGAGCTACATAGAGACTGCAATGGAGAAAATGGACAGCACCGACATCAACCGTTTTCTGTCTTCTGTACTCTCGGATATCGGGTCACGGACAGTAATCTGCACTTCTCCGCTCGGGACAGGCGGCCTGGAATATTTTGCGGTGGATCCGGAGCCGCCGGCAGCCGATACCATGCTGTACCGGATAAAGGAGAGCCTGACCACGGCTAAGAAACAGAAGGACGCTTTCAGGCAGAAGTTTGTAAATCCCTCGACGGGGGTCATCTCCCGCAGGCTGCCCAATGGGGCCACATTGGCCTACCGCAAGATGACACGGGATCCCGGCCGGGTTTATTTCGAGGCCGTGGCCAGAGGCGGTGTATCCCTTGCCGAGGACCGTCTGGCGCAGCTGCGCAGGAATATCAACGACGTGGCCCGCATGTCGCTGGTCGGCGGCATGAACATGTTCGAGCGGGGACGGCTCATGGATGCGCTGCAGCTGAGCGTGGAAAGGCACGTGTCGGTAAGCGAGAGGCGTATATCGGGGTCGTTCGCCGCCGGCTCGGAAAAACAGTTCATGGAATTGGTCTCGATGTACTTCCAGGGCTCGGAACCGGATGACGTGACTTTCGGAAAGTACAGCAGGATGGTCAGCGGATGCGAGCCGTATTCCATGCGTTCTCCCGAACGGGTCTTCGGGATGCTGCATGACCGGGACGTGCGTTCGGGTTACGGCCTGGACATGGGTGAGCCCCTGGTTGATTCCCTGGACTATCACTATATGGTTGATTTCCTCAACAGACTTTTCTCCAATGCGGCAGAGTTCTCATTTATCTTCGTCGGGGACTTCGACGAGCAGGAACTCCTGTCTTCCGTCTACAGTACCCTGGCGCAGCTGCCCGGACGGAGTGTGTCTGTAAGCCGGGAGGAGAACAGCCGCTTCTTCATAGCCTCATACGACGACAACGAGGTGGTCCCCGTTCCGATGGAGTTCCCCAGGAGACTGAACAGCTGTAAGATAACCATACCTTCCCACCTCAATGTGGAGGACCGTGTGCTCTCGGAGGTTACGGCCAAGGTCATAGAGCGGGAGGTCATCCGTCAGCTGTCCCTGAAGGGTATACTGGCCGATGCCCACAGGCGCTTCTACCGCTATCCGGATGAGGTGCTGACGATAGACTTCCATTTCACTTCGTACGAGGACATTCCTGATATGGACGGGATGTTCGTGGATATCGTGGAGGAATTGGCCCACAGAGGTGTGAGTGACAATGAGGTGGAGGCGGTCCGGCGCAATATGCTTCTGCTGGACGGGCTTCAGGAGCACGAGGACCACGATTATTGGGCCAGGATGATGAGGACCCGCTATATCGACCGCAAGGATTTTCATACCAGGAGACAGGCGGCGCTGGAGGCTGTGACTGCCCAACAGGTCAACGAGGCGCTCATGAACCTCCTGGAGGAGGGTACGGTGTCCCTTCTGTCAGTAGTTCCGGCTCAATGACAAGAATAAAGAATATGGATACAATGGTGATAATAGACGACAAGATAATCTCCCCGGAGATATTCACTGAGTGTTTCTCCTGTGACTACGGAGTCTGCGGAGGGGCCTGCTGCATCATCGGGGACAGCGGTGCTCCGATGGAGGAGGATGAGCCGGAGAGAATAGAGGCAAATTATGAGAAGTTCTCGCCTCTGATGTCTCCGGAGGGACGTGCTGCGGTGCGGGACAAGGGATTCTTCGAGATAGACCAGGACGGGGATATGGTCACTCCGCTGGTTCCGGGCAGGGAGGAATGTGCCTATGCTTCGTGCGATGAGGACGGCAACTGGTTCTGTACCATAGAGCGGTCCTGGTGCCGGGGCGGCTCTGACTTTGTAAAGCCGATATCCTGTCGCCTATATCCGATAAGGGTCTCGCGTCTGTCCAATGGTATGACGGCCCTCAACCTGCACCGCTGGAATATCTGCGCGAGTGCTTTTGTCAAGGGCCGTAAGGAAGGAATCCCTGTTTACCGTTTTCTGCGCAAGCCGCTGACCGATGCTTTCGGGGAAGATTTCTATTCAGCGCTTGAGGCTGCTTATGAGCAGTGTGTCTCTTCCGGTGAATGCCGGTGATGAGATGGTTACGTCAGGTAAAAATCCTGTGTGAGTGCCTTGTGCTCCGGGCTGCGTGCGCCCTCGGCATCCGTCAGCATGAGAGTGTCTTCTACCGGATGCGGAATCTGGTATCTGCCGAACGAGGCCAGTATGCGTCTGGGCCCGGAAGATGCCCTGGTGTAGACCCGGGTGAGCCGGAACAGGTGGAGCCTGCTTCTTTCCGCCAGCCGCAGGATGGATTTCTCCGACTCGGAGGGAACGATCAGACTGAAGACCCCCTGAGGTGTGAGCAGGCCGGCGGAGAGCAGCAGCAGTTCTTCGTGGGTGAGGCTGCCGGTATGGCGGGCGGTGGTCCGGAGCGGATTCGGGTTGGTAAGGGAGGTGTCGTAGAACGGAGGGTTGGAGACTATCAGGTCGAAGCGGGGTATAGGTCCTCCGGCTGTTCCGGCTATGGTGGTGCCGCGGCAGAATTCCTGTAAGGAAATATGTATGGAATGGAGCCGCTGCGGCCATGGCGATGCGGAGAAATTCTCCGCTGCCTGCGCAGCAGCCGCGGCATCGGGATCAATGCCGGTCACCTGTGCTGCGGGGAAGCGTTGGGCCAGCATCAGGGCGATCAGCCCGCTTCCTGTGCCGATGTCCAGAATTGTCCCGGGAAATGCTTCCGGACAGCCCTGACCGGCCCACGCCCCCAGCAGGACCCCGTCGGTTCCCACTTTCATCGCGCACCGGTCATGCCATACGGTGAATTGCTTGAATCTGAAATACGGATTGCCCATTGTTTCCGGTCTTATCTGCCTCCCATACCGGTCTGTCCGGTGCTGATGCCTGAGGAACCGCCTACGCGGGAGGATTCCTCCACATTGCCCACATTGCGTCTGCGGACGTTCGATGCTGTGCCGAAGCGCCAGCTGAACGAGAGGGTGACCTTCTGCATGTTGATGCGCTGGTCGATGCGGTAGGTGCGGATGTCTCCGGTGTAGGACTCCACATTGGTTGCGAAAGAGCGGAGAAGGTCCTGGACATTGAGAGCGATGGTTCCCCTGCCGTCCCAGAGATTTTTCTTGACGCCGGCGAAGAGCATGTACATGGGACGTATGTTCATGTATCCTACGGTCATGTTTCCGCTCCCGAAGCCGCCGGCCTCGATCTTCCATTCCTTGGGCAGGAGGAAGGTGAGGTTGCCGTAGAAGCTCTGGACGAACGAGCCGTCGGAGTAGCTGCCTTCAGTGCTGGTATTGCCGTTGTATGCGGCGAAGTAGTTGGCCGATAGGTTGAGCCACTTGGTGATGGGCAGCTCGGAGATGGACAGGGAGGCTCCGGCTATCTCCTGGGTGCCGAAGTTTTCCCAGATCAGGCGCTGCTCGCCGTTGTCCGGATTGACCTCGGGGTGCTGCATGATGAGGTTGGAGTTGTGCTGGTACAGGAGACTCAGGTTGAGGTGCTGTCCGTAGCCGACGGTAAGGGAGACCTGGTCGGAGAACTGGGGATCCAGATTGGGGTCTCCCTCGGTGTAGGAGTTGGCCGAGATGTAGGTGCGGAAGGGGTTGAGCTGGCTGTAGCCCGGGCGGTTGATACGGCGGGTGTAGGAGGCGGCCAGACGCCACTTCTGGGTGGGCATGTAGCTTACGAATGCGGTGGGGAAGAGGTTGAAATAGCTCTTGACGCTGTGTTTTTCCGCACTGCGCCAGTCGCCGCGGGCATAGGTGTATTCACCCCGAAGTCCTATCTTGACCGACCACTTCTGTCCGAAACTCTTGGCTGCCGAAATGTAGGCTGCGGCTATCTGCTCGTCGTAGAGGAAGAGGTTGGAGAGACTGTCGTTGTAGTTCCAGATATTGTGGGAGAAGTCCTCGCGTACCGAGTTGTTGTCGGTGATGGTGCGGGACCATTTCAGACCGGCTTCCAGAAGGCCTGTCTGCCAGAACAGCTGCTGGTAATCGGCCTTCGCGGACCATATCTGGAGGTTTTGGGCGGCATTCTGACGGAAGATGGTGGAGTCCAGTATCATCATGGGAGTGAAATCCGGGTCGGGGATATCTTCCTGCCGGCTCCTGTTGCTGATGTCGTACCAGGAGTAGTCGGCGTTGAGGGTCAGTTCCTGCATCTTGCTCTGGTCGAAGGTGCGGGTGTAGTTGAGGTTGGCGGAGACTCCGTCGAAACGGTCGTTGTTGTCGATGTCGCTCAGAAGCCTGGCTACAGGGCTGCCGTTGAGGGTGTGCTCTGTGAAATTATCCCCGTAGGTGCCGGTGCTGCCGTTGCGGAACGTGCCGTTGACTATGACTCCCAGGACGTCCTTGTCGGAGATGTACCAGTCGTTGCCGACTCGGAACATCTGGTTGAAGTTGCGCAGGAGCATGTTGGATGTATTGGACATGGCCATCTCGTAGTTGCTGCCGTAGAGGGACTCGGACAGGAGGTTCGCGTTCATGTCGTCGTAGCCTGCGCTGTAGGTGAGGAACGTGCTGGTCTTGCGTCCGCGGTAGTTGAGGTTGACCGAACCGTTGGCGTTCTGGTTGTAACGGTCGAAGTACATGCCGCCGTAGCTGAGATTGACCGAGCCGTTGAGGCCCTCCATGAAATTCTTCTTGGTGACGATGTTGATGATGCCGCCCCCGCCTGCCGCGTCGTATTTGGCCGAGGGATGGGCCATGATCTCTATCCTGTCGATGCTCGTGCCGTCAGTGGACTGGAGCAGGACTTCCAGTTCCTTCCCGGAAAGGTTGGAAGGACGGCCGTCGAGCCATACGGCTACGTTAGATCCGTTGAGCTTGACGTTCCCGTCAAAATCTATCGTCACGCCGGGGGCCTTGCGGAGCAGGTCTGTGCCGTTGCTGCCTTCGGTGGAGACGGCATCCGAGACATTCATCACGATCTTGTCCAGCTTCTGCTCGATTACCGGGCGCCGTGCCGTGACGACGGCTTCAGCCAGCATTTCGGTGTCCGGCTCCAGGGCTATCACGGCTTCCTGTGAGGGTATGCCGTCCAGGGCTGTGACGAGGTCTTTGTAGCCGATGAATGAAGCCAGCAGCCGGTAGTTGCCGGAGGAAGGGATGCGGTCAATGGTGAACCGGCCGGCGGAGTCGGTGGTGGTGCCGTTCACTACCGTACTGTCCGGTGCTATGAGGGCCACCGTGACGAACTCTATGGGCTGTGATGTGACGGCATCGATGACTGTGCCGGAGATGCTGCGGCCGTTCTTCGGACGGGCCGGGGCGCAGACTGCCCAGAGGAGCAGGGCGGTGACGGCCGCCGCTGCCCTTATTGTAGAATAGTGTTTCATTGTTCCGGGTTATTCCTTGGAGTTTTTGGAAATGTATTTGTGGTAGAGGGAGGATATGTCATCGATGGAGATACCGAGGATGTCCATTTTCCTGAATACTTCACTGAGTTCTTCAGTGATGAAGCTGCTGCGCTGCCGTTCCCTGATGATGTCGCGGGCGCCGGGACTTACGAAGTACCCGATGCCGCGCTTGTTGTGGATGATTCCGTCTGTGGAGAGCTCATCATAGGAGCGGGCCACGGTGTTGGGATTGACCTCGAGGGAGATGCCGCATTCTCTTACCGAAGGGATGCGTCCGCCTTCGGGCCAGATGCCTGTCAGGATCCGTTCGCATATCGCGTCCGCTATCTGCAGGTAGATGGGCTTGTGCTGGTCGAATTCCATGATTATATGATTTTAAGAAGGGATTAGTATTGAATTTTGCGGATTCGGAAGTAGGTGAGAACCCAGAACACGATGGGAAGTATGTAGCAGGTGAAGACCATGACTGTCTTGACGAAATTCTTCATCCATCTCACCATGATTTCTGCATCCATGGCGCTGAGGGACTCGGCTTCGAGATGTTTTACGGTGGCAACTATCGACCAAGTGGCGCCTATCGACACCAGGAACCCTATGCCGCAGAATAACAGGAGGGTCTTGCCTATCTTGTGGCTGCGGAAGAGCATGGCGAAGAAGATGACTGAGGACTGGCTGAGAATCAGGCCCAGGAAGGGGTTGAAGAAGATATTGGGAATTTCGAAGAAAAGTGTGTCCAGCATGTTTCTGCCCTCTTCTGTGGACATCGAATTCTCCAGTCCGCTCAGGAACCGGTCGGATGAGAAAACAGTGTTCCAGATGTGTCCGCTGAAACCGCTCTGAGTGGGCATCACGGAGAGCAGAGAGTCAAGCGACAGCATCAGGACGGTGGTCAGGGTGGGGAAGAGGAGGGTGACTATTACGAAGATGGTCAGGGTCTTCTCGAGTGTGGATGCCGGGGCGATGCCGTAGAATGTACCCTCGATGTGACGGTTCTCGTTTTTGTAGATCAGGAAGGGAACCAGGCAGCAGTAGAACTGGAGCATGGTGATGGCGACAGTCCCGCGGGTGTATTCACCCACGTTGCTTCCAAGAAGGAGCGTCATGCCCCAGAACATCAGGTATACCAGTACTATCACGGCCCAGAAGCCGAGGATGATCCTGTATTTTTCGAGGAGCTCCTTGTAGATGTTGAGTCCGAATCTGCGTATGTTGAATGTTGCGTTCATGTCTGTGGTAAGTTTGATTAAGGTGATGTTTGTTTATATGGATCCAGTATGTGCCGGCGGTTATCTGAACATGGTCTTGAAAGTCTCCTTGTTCCTGAGGGCGGCGTTGAAGAGGGCTTCGAGATTGACTCTGGAAGGCATGCCCTCACGGTTGGGAATGACCTGGTAGTAACCGCTGAGGCTGCTTTCGCTCCAGTAGGCCTCCGGATCCAGTTCCTGGCTCATGGTGAAGAAGAGTTTCTCGCTTATCTGCTCGATGGATGAGTTGATGATCAGGCCGCTGCGGTCCAGTATGATGACCGGGTCGATGAGGTTCTCCAGGTCGCGTACCTGATGGGTCGAGATGGCGATGAGCTTGTCTTCGGTCGCGCACTCGGAGATGACCCTGCGCAGGGTGGTCTTCGAGGGTATGTCAAGTCCGTTGGAGGGTTCGTCCATCAGGAGAATCCTGGTATTCAAAGCCAGGGAAAATGCTATCAGGGCCTTCTTCTGCTGGCCGTGGGAGAGTTTGTCGAACCTGTAGGAGGGGTCAACTTCGAAGGTCAGGCAGAGTTTCTGAAACTGATCAGCGTCCCAGCGGGGGTAGAGCAGGGAATTGCTCTTGGCGAAGGTGTTGACGCTGATGGCCGGAGCGAAGAATATCTCGGGTACGTAGTAGATGTCTTTGAGCATCTCCGGGTTGCGTTTTCCGCTGGGAATCCCGTTGACGGTGCAGCTGCCCTCCCTGGCACTGAGCAGGCCGCAGATGATACGCAGCAAGGTGGTCTTGCCGACGCCGTTCTCACCGAGCAGGCCGTAGATGCGGCCCGGCTCCAGCTCAAGGCTCAGGTCCTCGAACACGATGTGTTTCTTGTAGTTGAACTTCAGGTGGTCGATCTTGACGACCGTTGTTTTGGTGTCCATAGCTTATACTTTTACGTTAATATTGTCACAAATGTCTTACCTTAGCAGTGTATTAGTTTGCTAGTACACTGCAAAAGTAGACAAAATTTTCTTTCCTCCAAATTTTTTTTGAGCGATTGCTGCGGTTCGGTGCCGTTTTTGTCGTCACCTTCTTGGATGGGACGCGGACGCATGGCCGGCAGAAGTGCCTACGGACGGGAATCTTTCGGCTGCGAATGCCGGAAGGTGCCGATGAAAGTTGCGTTCTGTCGACACATATCGCAATGCCTCATTTCGGACCGTTGCCGTCCTTCTGCGTCCTGCCTTCTCGCGGATACAGGGGCAGCTGGTATTTCTCTTTGTCTGTCTCCGCACTTTTCACTAAAAATGTTAGTTGAAATAGGGCTCCTGAAAACTAGGATGTTGCGAATTAGAAAAATGTTATGTGGTGATAAAAACCGTCCATAAAGTACTTTTTTGAATCACTAGAAAATATTGTTGTGTGTAAATGTCTATAATCCAGATACCTGTGCATAACTATTATGCTTAGTGATGTCGGCTGAAACAGTTATGTACCCGTAACGATTATATGGTATTCCATCAGGAAGTATTACGACAGGTCTCGCCCGTGTTGGAGCTTGGATTGAAACCTAAACCTGATTGTCAAGGAATACACAGACAACATGCAGGTGGTCGCACCCCATGTGGGTGCGTGGATTGAAACTGCACTATCGTCTCCGCCAGCCGCTTCCTGCCGGTCGTACCCCGTGTGCGTGCGCAGTTTCAGAGGAATCGGCTACGAGGTGCGCCCGAGGCTGCTCAACGACATTTTGTCGGAGAGGAAACATTTTTGTTAACCGGTTGATAGCCATATATATAATTTTTCGATGTCCTGCCGTGAGCGATTTCAAAGGGCTTACGGGAATGGCCTGGAAAGACAATATGCAGCATATCAGAAACTTAACAGAGGTGTTTCTTCCCCGATAAATTTTAGTCACATTTCATTAGTCTCCGGACTTCCATTCAGTCCATATCCACTCACTGATTTCAGTACAGATATAACCCACCCCATACGGGAAGACTCATGCGGGAGACTTAATCTGACCGATGGAGAAGCTGTTCTGCTCGGCAGTGTCCGATGTGCAGAACCTGAAAAGGGCAAGAATGGATTCCCTCTCGTTGAAATAGATGTAGTTATTTTGGGCGTATTCCCTGATGGCTTTTTTGTTTGAGGGGAATAGTTTGAGGAAAGATTTTAGCTTACAGGGGTAGATTTTCCCGTTTTGTGTGAGGACATATTCTGTCCTGAAAATACATCTCAAGGTGAATTCGTTTCCAGGAATGGCTCTTTTGGGGTGGGATGCTCCATAGCGGGAATAATTGACCGTGGTCTTGGCTCCGGTGAGCCATGTGAGCTGGTTGCCTCCCTTTGATATTTCCGGATCAGGTGGACGTATTCCGTCCGGGCTCTCAAGAGTAATCGAGGCGAGTTCAGAAATGGTTACGTCATCTTTTTCAGCCAGAACGGTGACCCATTTCCCGCCAGCCGGTATTACAGTCGTGCTGTCAGGGAAGATAATTCTTACAATTTCCCCGATATCGGCGATACCGGTTGTATCCCCGGCAGTATTCAGCATGCGTGGATATTGTGTCAGGATATGGATGTTTATGATGCCGGTCATTTTATTCCCGTGGCAGTCAATGAGAGTGGCCTGTTCGAACCGTGGACGCAGATACTGTATCTCCTGAGGCAGAACAGTCTCTACATCCTGTCCGCCGTTGATTCTATAGTCTGTGACCAGTTCCTGAGACTGTGCCGGATCAGACGTCAGGACAGTGAAGACAACTGGCAACAGCAGGAGCAGGCAGCGGTTATGTGGAAATCTTATCATAATGCAGTCATAGGTTTTGGCGGTGTAAAATGCGTTTACAATCAGTTCTGCCGTATCTCTTGTCCGGAGGGCTCGGAGCCGAGAATCCGCATGGCTTCATCGTAAAGGGAGTCGTCGACCACTACCTCTATGGATACCAGGTCAGTGTTGACGGCCCCGGTGGACCAGACGAGGTTTTCGCCTAGGACAAAGGCAGGGACACCGTTTTCCTCAAGGACACCTTTACAGATGTTGGCGGAGATGGCGTTGTCGAATTTCTGGACTACTTTCATGTTATGCCTGTTTTACTCAGTTTTCTGATGTTCTCCGGAGTCTGGCCCGGATGCGTCACCATTGTCATCCTGCTGTCCGAGAGACGCATTCTGTCCGCTGCGTCCGCCGCCGAAGTCGTAGGGGTCATCGTGCTTTTGCGCCGCGCCCTCTCCGATGTCATCGCGAAGGGCGTAAGTGATGTGGCTTTCCAGACGGAGGATGTCTTTTCTATTGCCGCTGAGAATCAACGGGGCTGTGCCTTTGGTGATGGTCACGGCATCCTCGTAGGCCCTCATGAAGCGGGTGTACTTGCTGCGTATGCGGAAAGTCAGCTTGTCTTCGTCCTCAGCTGTCTTTACGTAGCCGAGGCTCTCGAACTGGTTGACGATGGTGTCTCTGTGGTCTTCAAAATCACCTTCTATCATCACTTCCTTCTTCACAAATACCAGGCCGGGATATACGACGGCTATGGCTCCGAAGAGCAGCAGCATCTGCCACCATGCACCTTCCTTGAGCATGCCGCCCTGATCGAATGGCTTGAACAAGTCAGCGATATGCGCGCCGGGAGTGATGAGGGTGACAATGGCAAGTGCCAGGCAGCCGAGTATGATGAAGACGAAGAAGTATTTGACGGATCTGACGACCCTGCGGGCTTTAGGACTCATGATTTTTCGCTGTTTTTGATTAATTTTGCCGCAAATATAGCAAATCGTATTATTTTTGCCTTACACTAAAAGCACATAATTGAACATGGAAGAGAACAACAGACCCGTAGTCAGCGGTTCCGCTCCCGAATGGAACCCTCAGAACAGCAGATATGACAATAGTAACAAAGGACTTAAAATCACCGTGATAGTCCTGGCCGCCGTAGCCGTTGTGCTGGCGGGAGTGTTTGCGTATGTATGGATAGACAGGCAGAAGATGATAGATGACCTGACCATAGACAAGCAGAACCTGACCAATGAATTGATTGAGCTGCAGGGCGAGTATGCCCAGCTTTCGTCGAACAACGACAGCCTCAATGTCCAGCTGGACCGCGAGCGTGAGAAGGTCAGCCAGCTGCTCGACCGCATCAAGCAGACCGATGCCGCCAACCGCAGCAAGATCCGTCAATACGAGAAGGAGCTCGGTACCCTCCGTTCCATCATGAAGCACTATATCTTCCAGATAGACTCGCTCAACACTCTTAATATCGCGTTGCGCAAGGACGCCGAGCTGGCCCGTGCTGAAGCCGCCAAGTCAGCCGAGCGCTATCAGGAACTCAGCAAGACCACCGATGAGTACGCCCGTCTCGTGGAGCAGGGCTCTGAGATCAAGGGCCGCGGCATCAATATCGTGGGCATCAACGCCTCCAACAAGGAAACCGACCGCAGCAGCCGTATAAAGAAACTCCGTACCTGCCTGTCGCTCATAGAGAACTCCATTGCTCCCAAAGGCCCCATGCGGGTGTATATCCGTGTCAAGGGACCGGACGGAATCCTGATGACCTCCGACCAGCAGCGTATCTTCGAGATGAACGGCGAGCAGCTCGTATATTCCGAGTCGCGTGAGGTGGATTACCAGGGAGCCGAGGTCGAGGTATGCATCTATTTCGCTTCGGAGCAGTTCTCCAAGGGAGTGTACACGGTGGAAGCCTATACAGAGTCCGGTCTGCTGGGCACCGGTGACATTCTGCTCAGATAGCCTTCCTTTCCGGTACATACAGAGATGATATACATTCACTTTCCCTTCTGCAAATCGTTCTGCACCTACTGCGGATTCTATTCGGTAAGGGAAAGGGACAAGATAGGAAAATACACTGAAAGCCTTCTGCGGGAGATAGACCTGCGGAAGGCTTTTTTATGTCAATGCTCCAGGCCGTCAACCCTCTACATCGGGGGAGGCACACCCTCGCTATGGCCTGTAGAGCAACTCGAGGAGGTGGTCCGGGCGATTTCTGCGGTACTTCAGGGGGGAACGGCTTCGGATTATGTCAATTTCAGCGGCCCTTCCGGCAGTACCATTTCAGGCGATGCCGCCGGAATCTTCCCGTTCGCTGAGTTCACCATGGAGGTCAATCCCGATGATGTCACGGAGGAATATGCCCTGGCCCTGCGACGGCTCGGGGTCAACCGCGTCAGTATGGGCGTGCAGTCCTTCTGCGACAGGAGTCTGCGCTGGATGGCCAGGAGGCACGGTGCTGTGGAGGCGGTGGAGGCGTTCCGGGTGCTGCGTTCCGCCGGTTTCGGCAATATCTCCCTCGACCTGATTTTCGGCTATGATCCAGGGCAGCAGGATGCCGCTGACTCAGCGGACGGAAATGTGCTGGCGGGGCATCCCTGTGGCTCTGATATTTCGGGTAGAGGTAAGGCCGGGCAGCTCCACGGCTCCGGCACTGCGGATGGGAGCCGGGCCGGTGGAGCCCACAGTTCTTCGGACGAGGACCTGATGCGGCTGTGGGACAATGACCTCGAGACCATTATGCGCCTGAGGCCGGAGCATATCTCCGCCTATCAGATGGGACTGGACGAGGGCAGCGTCCTCGGGGAAATGGCCTCCTCCGGCCGGTACCTGGAGCCCTCTGACGAACTGTGCGCCGCCCAGTACTCCCTCCTGCAGAGACGCCTCGCTTCCGCAGGCTACGTGCAGTACGAGGTCTCCAATTTCTCCCTCCCCGGCCGCCGCGCTGTCCACAACAGCGGCTATTGGGACCGCAGCCCATACATCGGCCTCGGCCCCGGTGCCCACTCCTTCGACGGAGACCGCCGCCGCTCGTGGAATGTCCCGGATGTAGACCGGTACATCGCTGCGTTCGGGGATTCGGCTGCTTTGCCGCCGGTTGCCTCCGGTTCTTCCGGGGATTCAGGTGCTTCCGGTTCATTTGGATTCCTTGGCCTGCCGTCCGTAGCGTCCTGGGAGGTTCTTACCGGCGAAGACATTCTCACCGAGACCGTCATGCTCGGCCTGCGCACAGCGGACGGCCTGCCCCTTTTGCGCCTGCCCCGTTTTATGCAGACCTCTATTGACCGTCTATTGAGCACCGGCTCCCTCATTTTACGTGACGGCCGCCTCCGCATTCCACCCGACCGCCTTTTTATCAGCGACTCCATCATCCGGGAGCTGCTGCCATAGGGAATAATGTGTGCCGAGTGCGACATCCTCCGTTTCTGTCCGCTGCGAGTGCCCTCCGGAGTGTGGCCCATTATAGTGTGCCGGTATGGTGGGATACGTTCTAGAAGAACATTACGTAGTAGACCGGAAGGTATGTGATTCCGTCTTTTGTAAACACCTCGCGCCCGTTCGAGAGCACGACTGCCCGCTTTATATTGTATTCCTTGGTGGACAGGAACTTGTTCAGCGCGCTGTGAACTGTGTAGTCTTTCCCGGATTTGACCTCTATCGGAATATTGGAAAGATTGTCCGCATCGTCAATCAGGAAATCCACTTCTCCGTTCTTCTTGTTGTCGTAATAGTACAGGTCGTATCCGTGTGCCCGCAGCTCCTGTGCTACAACTGTCTCATAGACGGAGCCGAGGTTGATGCTGCGGATGTCAGACATGACAGCCATGATGTTGTTGTGGTAGAAAATGCCGGAAAGTATTCCCACATCGTTCAGATACAGTTTCAGAAGGTTTTTCCCGCTGTTCTCCACCAGCGGATAAGACGGGGTGCTGACGGCCTTGACCTCCAGGACTATACCTGCCGATATCAGGTAGTCGAACTCATCTGCGTAATTCTCCGACCGCTTCCACTTCTTGTTCTCAATCTCAGTGATGACCATGCGTTTCTTTTTGTTCTCGAGATTGGAAGGAACCATGTCGAATATCCTGCGCACTTTCAGTCTCCGGTTATTCTCCTGCTCGTATTTCGAGGCATCTATGCCGTACAGCGCGTGTACCTCCTGCTGTACGCTTCTGAATTCCGTGACATTCCTGCTTTCCAGATACTTGTTCACCGCGTCCGGCAGACCACCCACCAAAAGGTATTTTCTGAAGAAGTCCAGTATCTTGTCATGCATCGCCTCGGGAAGGGCCTCATTCCTATGGAAGCTCTCCCGCATGGAGGCCACTGCTTCCGTGCCGACACCGTTCGCGAGCAGGAATTCCTCGAAGTCCATCGGATACATGTGCTGGATCGAGAGGCTTCCGACCGGAACGGACTGGGTGTTTTTCAGTGTCACTCCAAGCTGGGAACCGCTGGCGATGTAGGTGAATCTGCCGTCCGCCAGCAGGAACTTGGACAATGTCAGCAGGTGGTCGTATGCCTGTATCTCATCGATGAATACCAATGTCGACTCCTTGTTCTTCATCCTGTCTCCTGCAACTACGCTCAGTGCCAGATAGAAGTCCTGGACTGTCCTTGCCTGTGCGAAGATCCGGCCGCCCAGCTTGTCCTCCTCCATATTTATCTCTATGTAGTTGGGAAACATACGTTTGCCGACCCAGCGTATGATGTATGATTTTCCGACCTGTCTGGCTCCGTCGATGACCAGCAGCCTGTTGGAGCCGGATGCGAGATGTTTCTCGATAAGTCCTGCGATTTTCCTGTAAAGCATATCTGTGTGTTTTTCAGTTCCAAAGATAAGGTTTATTCTTGAAACAACTGCGTTTTCCTATAAAATGAGGCGCGAAAAACATGCGTTTTCCATCCCCTCTGACTGCAGTTTGTGCCAGCATGAAAAAGTAGACACAGAAAAAATAATTCAGTTAAACATTTTTTCCAAAGTAGACATCGGCGAAAGATTTGCCTCGTCACTCCTTCTGACTCCTTCGGAAGGAGTAGGCCATACCCGCGTTTTTTTGACTCCTTCGGAAGGAGTGGAATAGCCGCGGTGCCTCCGCATGCTGTGTTTATGTCCGCAATAGGGTGTCCGGATTGACCGCCGGGAGGTGTCCGATATCGGACAGTTGTCCGTTTCCGTACACTGCTCAGTGTTTGTAAATATTTGTTAATTAGTATGGTATAAAAGTGGCACGGTGGTTGCCGTGTGCTGTGCGGGGGTAGGAGTGTCCGCTTTAAGGGTGGACTTTGTGATGAGGGAAAATATGGGGAAAAGAAAGATGTGATGCGGAAGGAAATAGGGAAGGGAAAGGAGATGTGAGACGGAAGAAATAATGAAGAAACGGATAAAAAACAGTATATGAAATTAAGGATGTATTTCAAGCAGGCATGGTACAACCTACGGATGAACAGGGTGTACAGTGCCGTGTTCATTGCAGGGACGGCTCTGTCGCTGTCGTTGGTGATGGCCTTCCTGACGGTGTTGTCGTCGAGGGTGGTCAACACGGTTCCGGAGACGCACCGGGACAGGATGATGGTGCTGAAGTCGCTTGCGGAGATGAACGATGGGTCGTACTACCAGAGCGGAGTGACCTCAAAGTTCGCAGAACAGTTCATGATGGATGTGCCGGGAGTGGAAGCCTGGTCTCTGACAAGTCCGGCTGAAGGAGGTTTTGTGGTGCTGGAGAGCGGGGAAGAGGAGGTGACGAAGGTGTACGGGAAATATGTGGATCTGGATTTCTGGAAGGTGTTCGACTACGACTTCATTGAAGGACGGGCGATATCGCAGAACGGGATGGTGCCCAATACTGCCGAGACCGTGATATCGGAGTCTACGGCGCGGAGTCTGTTCGGCCGGACGGATGCGGTAGGCGAGACGGTTTACTTTGGCGGGCACACAATGACCGTATGCGGAGTCGTAAGGGATGTGCCGATGAGTGCTGCCACGGCTTTTGCCGGAGTATGGCTGCCTCAGAGCCTGAGCGAGGACAGCGGCTTCTCTCCGAGCGGACTTCTTGGAATGGGAACGCTGCTGATTTTAGCTGAGGACAGATCGGATTTCGGCATTATCAAGGAGGAGATAACCGGCAGAGTGAGCCGGTATGCGGAGGCAAATGGTATAACGATGGAACTGAAGTCGTTCGACTCCTACCGCAAGTCGCTGTTCGCCTGGAGCGAGCTGAGCTCGGCGGCATATACGTGGCTGGGCATAGGAGTGGTGCTGATTATCCTTATAGTGCCGCTGCTCAATCTCTCGGGCATGGTGGGCTCCCGCATGGAGGCCCGTCTGACCGAGTTCGGCACCCGCAAGTCGTTCGGGGCCGGACCCCGCTCCATCATAGCCCAGATAGCGGGGGAGAACCTGCTGATGACCATTATCGGCGGAGTTGTGGGCCTGCTGGCCGCTTGGCTGATCATCGCCCTGTTCTCGCGTCAGCTCAACTCACTGGTGCCAGGCAGTTTCATGGACAATATATCGCAGATGGGAGAGATTCCCGATTCGGGATTCTTCGACTTCAGGGATTTCTTCAAACTCTGGCTGTACCTGGCTCTGCTGGGAATCATCTTGGTGCTCAACCTTGTATCGGCCCTGATACCTGCCGCCAAGGTCATCCGGCGCCCCATCACCGAATCGTTGAACTATAAAAAATGACAGATATGCTCAAACAGATATTCAAACAGCTGTGGTTCTACCGCAGGAGCAACTCCTGGCTTTTCATCGAGCTGGTGATCATAATCGCTGTCTCATGGTTCCTCGTCCATCAGACCTGGACTCCCCGCTACCGCATCAATGCCGTGCCGGACGGGATGAAGTACGAGGGCGTGTACGTCGTATCGTTCGACCTGCTGCAGTCCGGCAATAGGGATTACGACCCGCAGGCTGACAGCGAGGAGGCGTGGTCCCGGGATTTCGGCCGCATAATGGACCGGATCAAGAGTATGCCGGAAGTATTGTGCGCGGCGCCCATAACGGATTACAACCCGGGCTTAGGTCCTGTATCCGCAGGAAATCTCCAGCTAGACAGTGTGACAAACCTCACTCTTCTGGCAATTGACAGGGCTATGGGACCGGATGATTTCGAGGTGTTCGGCTATGAGGTGGTATGGCCCGAGAACGGCAGGATAGACGACTCCCAGCCCATGTCCATGATTATCACGGAGGATCTCGCCGAGTACGTATTTCCGGGCGAGAATCCTATAGGCAGGAACCTCGAGTCGGCCTGTGCCGAGCCGGATATGGAGTACGGCTGGACAACTCCGATCGTGGGAGTAATCCGCAGTATCAGGTCCAACGGCTGCTCGGACAATGTCCCGGCAGTTTTCATGAACATTCCCGATTTCGCCGCCTATGCCATGGATGAGATATGCTGCGCTTTCCGCCTCAAGCCCGGTGTGGATGCTGAGGAATTTATCGGGAAGGCTGGCTTAGAGTGGAGAAAGACCCTCCGCTTCGGAAATTACCGGGTCAGCGACGTGTTCAGTTATCAGGAGCGTATCGACAGCTATGTGCAGCTGACGGTATTGGACAGCAATTTTATCTGGAATGCCATTTTCATTTTTCTGATAATCAATGCTCTGCTGACAGTAGCCTCGACCGGTTGGCTCCGGATGGAGGAGCGGCGCGGTGAGATAGGTGTCCGCAGGGCAATGGGAGGCTCTCCCCGCGGCATTCTCCTGCACTACATGAGCGAGGTCTGGATCATCTTCGCTGCGGCAGCTGTCCTCGGAATACTGATAACGCTCAATGTGCTGCTCATCGGCAAGATAGACATTACGGTCCCGCAGAATTTTACAGGCAGTCTGCCACTCAATGCCGCTGACTTCCCTCTGCTCTTCGATCCCGTGGCGCACTTCCTCGCGGTGGAGGGTATTGTCTTGGGAATCATGCTGCTGGCGGTGACCGTGGCAATCCTCATTCCCGCAGCCGGAGCGCTCCGCAAGCCGCCCGTCGAGGCCCTCAGAGACGAATAGATTTTTTAAGGTTAATAAACAAGTGAACGTATCCTCCTCCTGATGAAGAGGGGGAGGATTTAAAAGAAGATTAAAAGTACAGATGGATAGAGAACTTACAACAAAAGAAAAATGGCAGGACCGCCGCAAGGTCATCATCCGCTGGAGTGCGGGCGGCGCAGCTGTCGTGGTGGCGGTGGTGCTGCTGGCAGTGCTGATTCAGCCTTCGGTAAAGGAGAGCAGCCTGAGGCTGGCAACGGTGGACACCGGTTCGATAGATTTCGCGGTGTCGGCTACCGGAAAGGTGGTGCCGGGCTACGAGGAGATCATCAACTCCCCGATTACCTCCCGTGTGATGGAGGTTTACAAGCGGGCCGGAGAGGTGGTGCAGGCGGGTGAACCCCTGTTGCGCCTGGAACTCTCGGAGGTGCAGACCGAGTACGACAATATGCTGGATGAGGAGCGGATGAAGGAACTGAAACTGGAACAGCTGCGTATCACCAACCGCAACAGCATCTCGGAGATGGAGATGAATATCGAGATTCAGGAGATGGAGCTGGACCGCAAGGCGGCTTCCCTGCGCAACGAGAAGTATCTGGACTCCCTCGGGGCAGGTACTCCGGACAAGGTGCGCGAGGCCGAGCTGGACTACACGGTGTCGTCGCTCAAGCTGGAGGACAACCGCCGCAAACTGCAGAACCAGCGGGATCTGGCCGCCGCTGATGAAGCCGTGGCCGAGCTGGAGCTGTCCATCTTCCGCAAGAACAAGGAGCAGACCCGCCGCCGGCTCTACGATGCCGGTATCAGGGCTCCGTATGCGGCTACCCTCACCTACATCAACAACGAGATAGGCGCCCAGGTGGGCCAGGGCGAGAAACTGGCGATGCTGGCCGACCTGACCCGTTTCAAGGTGGAGGGCGAGCTGGGCGACATGCAGGCCGGGAAGATAGCCGAGGGCTACCGCACCACAGTGCTGGCCGGACGGGACACCCTCACAGGCATGGTGTCGGTACTCTCCCCGATGTCAACCGACGGCCTGATATCCTTCACCGTACAGCTCGACGACGAGTCGGCCCCGGCTCTCCGTTCAGGACTCAAATGCGACATCTATGTGGTCTACGCCTACCGCGAGAATGTCCTTCGTCTGCCCTCGGGCACATATTACAAGGGTGAGGGCAATTACGACCTCTTCGTCCGCGAGGGCGACCGTCTGGTCCGCCGCCGCGTGGCTCTCGGCGAGGCCAACTACGACTATGTGGAGGTCATCTCCGGCATCGAGCCGGGCGAGCAGGTGGTCATCTCCGACATGCAGGACTACGCCAAGCAGCCTGAGCTGAAGATCAAACCCTCTAAAAAGAAATAAGTTATGAAACTCGGAGTATATTTCAGGGAGTCGTGGCACAACCTCCGCTCGGACAAACTCTACACGCTGGTCTACATCATCGCCGTGGCCTTCTCGCTGGCAATGGTCATGACCTACCTCACTGTGGTGGCCATGCGCACTCAGAACAGTTATCCTGAGACGCACCGGGACCGGATGCTCTCGATACCGCTGATCTATCTGGAACTCGGTACGACGAGCTCGATGGAGCAGTCTGTGAGCAAGGATTTCATCGCTCAGTTCCTGTCCGAGCCTCTGCCGGGAGTGGAGGCGTGGACAGCCGTGAAAACGGAGGAATTCAAGGTCTATAACTCTGCGGGTGAGCCCCTGAAGATGGCAGTGGAGTTCATCGACAGCAGTTTTACGGATATATTTCCGCTGGAGGTGCTTTACGGCGGGCCGATTACCGCTGACGGAGCGCTGCGCAATGTGCCCGATGTACTGATGGCGGAGTCCGCGGCAGCCGCTCTGCTCGGACGCAAGGACGTGGTGGGAGAGAGCATCTTCTTCAATAACAAGGAGTACCGTATATGCGGAGTGGTGAGGGACGTTCCCCAGACGGCCACCTACGCATTCGCACAGATATGGGTTCCCGACACTGAGCCTACGCTGATGGATGTGCAGTTGAGGGAGTGGGCTCTGGTCAATGACAATAATGTCATGGTAGGCCCCTACGAGATAGAGCTGCTGGCCGGCAGCCGCCGGGACTTTTCCGCCATCCGCTCGGAGATGCAGGAGCGGATAGACAGGTACAATCAGTCCGGTGTCTCCTCATGGAAACTCTCCCTGGCGTACGGTATGCCCACGGTGTGGGAAAGGATATTCATGTATGACAGTGCCGCGGCCTATACCTGGATAGGAGTGGGAGTGGTGCTGCTGGTGCTCCTCGTTCCGGTGTTCAATCTCTCGGGGATGACCGGCTCCGGAATGGAGGCCCGCATGGCCGAGTTCGGAGTCCGCAAGTCCTTCGGAGCCTGGCGCGGAGCGATAGTCCGGCAGATTGTCGGGGAAAATCTGCTGCTGACCCTTATCGGGGGAGCGGTCGGCCTGCTGCTGTCCTACCTTCTGCTGTACCTGCTGCAGGATGAGCTCTACGACCTGCTGCCGCTGAACTCCATGGTAGAATTCGGATATCTCGAATTTATCCCGGCTCCTGCATTTACCTTCCGGAGCTTCTTCAAAGTCAGCCTGTATCTTCTGCTGCTGGCGCTTGTGCTGGTGGTCAACCTGCTTTCGGCCCTTGTGCCCGCATCCAAGGTCATCCGCCGTCCCATCACCGAATCGTTGAACTCTCAAAGATAATCCGCTATGCTTAGACAGATACTATCACAGATATGGTACTACCGCCGCAGCAGTCTGTGGCTGCTGTGCGAGCTCGTAGTGATATTCATAACCTCGTGGTTCCTGGTCAACGAGATATGGACCGCACATTACCGTGCGCATTCCACGCCATACGGATATGATTATGAAGGGGTGTATATCGCCGAGATGGAGCCGCTGAGTGACGGCCAGCCCGGCTACGCAGCCGATAACGATACATACGAGGCCAGTGCCGCGGCCCTTGCCCGCTTCGGGCAGGCCCTCCGCCAGAAGCAGGAAGTGAGTGCATGCGCTGTTACGGGCATGTCCTTACCCGGCCTCAGTACTTATACCGCCAATATGCAGTATCCCATGGACACAGCCGGAGCGTATATAGAATTTAGTCTTCATTCACGTCAGGCCGGAGAACCGGATATGGAGCTCATGGGCTACCGTCAGGTATGGCCGGAGAAAGCCCCGATAGAGGATGCACCCGGAACCTGCGTGATATCCTCCGATCTGGCGCAGCTGCTTTTCCCCGGAGAGAATCCCGTAGGCCGCCGGTTTTCAGATGCCTCGACCTCTCCGAAGGCCGTAAGCCAGTACAGCTGGGTGATATCCGGGGTGGTGGAGCCTATCAAGCACAGCCTTACCGAGGAGCCCCGCCCGATGGTACTGTATGCCTATCCCAATATGCTTCAAGCCCCTTACGCCCCGCCCTGCTTTATATTCCGTCTCCGTCCGGGAGTGGATGCGGACAGCTTCACAGAACGGGCCGGCCGGACCTGGGAGCGGGAGATGCCCTACGGCAACTGGCGGGTGTCCTCCGTGACCCCGATGCCGGAGTTTATGCAGAAATACATTTTCCTGGACAACTTTAAGTGGAAGGCCCTCTGGGTGTTTCTGGTGGTCAATGTGCTCATCGCCGCGGCTTCCTTCAGCTGGCTCAGGCTGAGGATGCGGCGCCCCGAAATAGGAGTGCGGCGGGCCATGGGCTCGACGGCCTGGAGGATTGCCCTGCAGCAGCTGGGGGAGGCCTGGATAGTCTATGCCGCTGCGGCGGTCCTTGGCTGGATTCTGACGGCCAATATCATATTGATCGCTAAAATCAGCATTACCGGCGGCTCCTCGATGACCCTGCAGTCGGTGCGCGACAGCCTGCCGCTGCTCTACGACCCGACGGTGCATTTCCTCGCGGTGGCCGGGATAGTGACGGCGGTGCTGCTGGCGGCGGTGACTCTCGCGGCCCTCATTCCCCTCGGCAAGGCCCTGAGGGAGCGGACGGCCGATATTTTAAAGGACGAATAATATTTAAAAGGACAATATATGAAACTTGGAATGTATCTGAAAGAATCGTGGTACAACCTGCGCAAGGACAGGGTGTACAGCGCGGTTTACATCATCGGTACGGGCTTCTCGCTGGCGCTGGTGATGGCCTGGCTGACGGTGCAGTCGATGCACTTCGACAACTCCTATCCGGAGGTGAACAGGGATCGGATGCTGGTGATTCCTACCTTTATGGAGTCTCAGAAGGGCTCTCAGGGCGGATCCAATGCGATGGTCAGCCAGGCGTTCGTCGACCGCTTCATACGCAACGAGCCGGTGGAGGGGCTGGAGACTCTGACAACCGTGGCATTTAGAGACGCGGTAGTGGCCAATGACTTAGGTGAGGCGGTCGGCAGCGTGGCCTCGGACGTGGATATGGAGTACTGGAAGGTCTTCGGCTTCGACTTCCTTTACGGGCACGCCCTCTCGGAGACGAGCTACAATCAGGCTGCTCCCGAGGCGGTCATCTGCGAGTCGTTAGCCAGGACTCTGTACGGCAGGGAGGATATAGTGGGGGAGAGGCTCTTCATCGACAGCAAGGAATACAGGGTGTGCGGAGTGGTGCGGGATGTGCCGCAGACGGCTTCGCTGGCCTTCTCCCAGCTGTGGCTGCCGGATCTGGAGGGAGATTCCAGAAGTTCTCTCGAGCAGTGGATAGGCCGTCCTACCATGATGGGAGAGTACTTCGTGTATCTGCTGGCCCGGGACAGGAGTGACTTCGGGACTATACGGAAGACGTTGGAGGACAGGCTCGAAAGGTACAACAACGGCTCGGACGTGGAGTATGAGTTGTCCTTTCAGTCAGGGATTCCCTCGGTAAGGGAGATGGCCCTGAGGTGGACGGGCATGACATCGGCCTCGTTCACATGGATAGGGATAGGCATCATGTTCTTCATCCTGCTGATACCGATGATCAATCTTTCGGGCATGGTGGGCTCCCGGATGGAGGCCCGCATGAGCGAGTTCGGAGTGCGCAAGTCTTTCGGGGCCTGGCGCGGAGATGTGCTTCAGCAGATTACGGGCGAGAACCTGCTGCTGACCCTGCTCGGGGGAGTGCTCGGGCTGGTGCTCTCGTACGTGCTCCTGGGCGTGTTCTCGGAGCAGTTCAACGGCATGGTGCCCGGAGAGGCCATGGCTATGGCTTTCTCCATGGAGAAGGTGGAGGCGGCGGTATTCTCCGTTAGGGATTTCTTCAAACTCAAGCTGTATGTGCTGCTGCTGGCCATAGTGCTGGTGCTCAATATCGTCTCGGCGCTGATACCTGCCTTCAAGGTTATCCGCCGGCCCATCACGGATTCGTTGAACTCTGTAAAGTAATTGGATTATGTTTAAACAGATACTCAAACAACTCTGGTTCTACCGCCGCGGCAATGCGTGGCTCTTCGTGGAGATGACCCTCATCGCGGCAGCCTCATGGTTCTTAGTCAATGCCGTATGGCCGGGTATTTACAGGACTTCCCTGCCGGACGGCTATGAGACCGACGGAGTGTATGCCGTCTCGCTGAACCGCCTGAGTGATGGACAGAACGGCTACCGCCCGGAGATGGACACTCCGGAGCAGAGGTCCGTGGATTTCCACCGTATAGGCAACGCTCTCAGGGAGATGCCCGAGGTACAGGACGCGGCTCCGGTGGGGGCTACTCTCCCCGGATTGAATTACAGCAATTATAACAGGGCAATTATGGTAGATACTGTAAACAGGTATGGTTATTCCTACGCCTATCACATCCGAGAGGCAGGGGCAAGTGACCTGGAACTTCTGGGATACCGTCAGGTATGGCCGCAAGGTGCTCCGATAGAGGACCTTCCGAACACCGTGATTATCACGGAGGATCTGGCTCAGGCCCTTTTCCCGGGGGAGAATCCCGTAGGCCGCCGGCTTTCACAGTTCAGCACTTACCAGGAATACGGCTGGCGCGTATCCGGTGTAATAGCTCCCGTGAAAGTGGAAAAGGACAAGGAGTACCGGAGTTTCGTGATGTATGCCGGTTCCGATATCGTGGCTCTCGATGAGGGAATGTCCTTAGTGTGGATATTCCGTGTTGCTCCAGGTGTGGACGAGGAAGCCTTCATACAGCAGGCCAAGAAGACCTGGAGGGAGGACCTCGCTTTCGGCAACTGGAGGGTGGCTTCCGTCATGCCGCTGGAGGAGAACCTGGAATCAGCCGTTACTGACACCTTTATGTGGCGGGCCCTCTTCATCTTCCTTTTGGTGTGCATCCTAATAGGAGTGGCCTCTTTCGCATGGCTGCGGACCCGTGAGAGACGCGGAGAGACGGGCGTGCGCCGGGCCATGGGCGGCTCTGCCGGCAGCATCATGCTGACGCAGCTTGCGGAGGTGTGGATCCTCTTTGCCGCCTCGCTCATAGTGGGACTGCTGATAGTGCTGAATGTGCTGATCTTCGGCAAAATTGACTTCTGCGCTCCGGGACTCTCCTCCTATTATGTGCTGAATGTGACCAAGGAGAGCCTGCCGGTGCTGTTCGAGCCGGCCCTGCACTTCCTCGCGGTGGCCGGCATAGTGGCCGGGCTGCTGCTGGTGGTAGTGACCCTCTCGACCATTGTCCCTGTCGCCGGGGCCCTGAAGGAGTCGCCCGCCGATGTGCTGAAGGACGAGTAAATTTTAACTTTTTGAAAATATTTAAAAACAAATAAAATTTAAGAATTATGATCAAGCTTATCGAAATTTCCAAAATCTACAGAACCTCCGAGATCGAGACCATGGCTCTCGACAACATCAATCTCGAAGTGCGCGAAGGAGAATTTGTAAGTATCATGGGTCCCTCCGGCTGCGGCAAGTCCACCCTGCTCAACATCGCCGGACTGCTCGACGAGCCCTCTTCCGGTACCGTGGAGCTGCACGGCAAGCCCGTCTCGGGCCTCAATGCCCGGGAGGCCGCCCGCTTCCGCAACACCGAGCTCGGATTTGTCTTCCAGAGCTTCCACCTGATCCCCTCGCTCAATGTCCTGGACAACGTGCAGATGCCCCTGCTGTACCGCAGGATGGGTGCGACCGAGCGCAAGGAGCGTGCCCTCAAGATGATCGAGGCCGTGGGCCTGAGCCACAGGGTAAAGCATTTCCCCTCGCAGCTCTCCGGCGGTCAGTGCCAGAGGGTGGCCATCGCCCGCGCCCTGGTCGGCGACCCCTCCATCATCCTGGCGGACGAGCCCACCGGTAACCTGGACTCCAAGATGGGTGCCGAGGTCATGGAGCTCCTGCACGAGGTCAACAAGCAGCGCGGCAAGACCATCCTGATGGTGACCCACAACGAGTCCCAGGCCAAGCAGACCGACCGCATCGTCCGTATGCTCGACGGCCGTATCATCGGATAAAAAAGAGAAAAAATGAAACTCCCCGTTTACCTCCGCCAGAGCTGGCAGATAATGCTTAAGAACCGGCAGTACAGCCTGCTTTACATAGTGGGCGTCACTCTGTCCATGGCTTTCATCATGGCGTTTCTGATGTTTGTCCTGATGGCTTCCAGAAGTATTTACCCTGAAAGAGACCGTGACAGAATGATGCTCATAGGCAGCGTACTCCTGTGTGATGAGGACGGGAATCCCAAGCTGAATACTATGGTCAGCTCCCGTTTCGCAGCCCTGTTGGAGGATGCCGGTATTGATGGGGTGGAGAATACGGCCGTGATTACCTATTCCGGTCTGACCAAGGGAGTGGATCTGGAAGTTCCGGGCAGAGGGATTGTCACCGTTCCTGAACTGTATGTGGATGACGGCTTCTGGGAAGTCTGTCAGTTCGAGTTCATTTCCGGCAGGGCCCCTTCCGGAGAATGGAATCCGGCACTCCCCGAGGCGGTGCTGTCCGCCACTACGGCACGCAGATGCTTCGGCACCGAGGATGCGGCCTTCGGAAGCGCTCAGGGAAGAGTAGATATTTGAATAGTAATCAAAATGTTAAAGTGCGAATAAAATGAAACGTGTTTTTCGGGAAACGGCAATGATTATCGCGGTGCTGCTGGCAGCGGTGCCGGGGCAGCGACTGGCGGCGCAGGATGCCGGTGAGAGCGTCCTGCCGGAAATGGACAATGTCCCGGATGGGACGGACGGGACACAGGAGGGCGGCGTGATGGAGCTGACCCTAGAGGGGGCGATGGACCTGGCCTGCGGGCAGTCGGTGGATGCGGCGGTGGCTCTTAACCAGCTGAAGAGCGCATATTGGCAGTACCGGACCTACAAGGCGGAGAGACTGCCGGAACTGGTTTTCAACGGCACTCTCCCGACATTCAACAACAACTACAATTCCTACCAGAATGCCGACGGAACCTACGGCTACGTGCGCAGCAACTGGCTGGGACTTACCGGAGAACTGTCCGTGACCCAGAACATTCCGTTTACCGGAGGTACTGTCTCCCTGACCACCGGCCTGGACATGACGCGGCAGCTCGGAACGGACGGATACAACGAGTTCATGGCCGCGCCTGTGGCATTGACCCTCAACCAGCCTCTGTTTTCCGTCAACACCTTCCGTTGGGACAAGAAGATTGAACCTGTGCGTTACGCCGAGTCACGGGCCGCCTACATCGAGGATATGGAGACAGTCAAGATGAATACGGTCACTTATTTTTTCAATTATATCCTCGCCGTGGAGAACCTCAAGATAGCCGAGCAGAACCTCGAGAACGCCGACAAGCTCTATGCCATCGCCAAGGAGCGGCGGACCATAGGACAGATATCCGAGACCGAGCTTATGCAGCTGAGCCTTTCTGCCCTGCAGGCCAAGGCCGAGGTGACCTCCTGCCGCAGCAGTCTGAACTCCGCCATGTTCTCCCTCAGAGCCTTCCTCGGCCTCTCTGAAAAAGATACCATCAGGGCAGTGCTGCCGGAAGCCATTCCCCAGCCTGTGCTCGACTATGAGGATGTACTCAGCAAGGCATTGTCCAACAGCTCATTTGCCCAGAATATCCTGCGCCGCAAACTCGAAGCCGACTACGATGTGGCCACAGCCAAGGGCCAGCGGTACCAGGTGGACCTGAACGTGACAGTCGGATACTCCGGAGTGAACCGCGAGCTGGCCATGGCCTACAACGACATCCGGGACCAGGAAGTGGTGTCTATCGGACTGTCGATTCCGATTCTGGACTGGGGCAAGCGCAAGGGGCAGGTCAAAGTGGCCGAGAGCAACCGCGACGTGGTCCGCTCCCAGCTCCAGCAGGAGGAACTCAACTTCAACCAGGATATATTCCTGCTTACCGAGCAGTTCAACAACCAGGCCGGCCAGCTCACCCTCGCCCAGGAGTCCGACCGCGTGGCCTCGGCCCGTTATCAGGCCTCCGTCGAATCCTTCCTGCTCGGCCGCATGAGCGTCCTCGAGCTCAACGACGCCCGCGACGCCAAGGACCTCGCCCGCCAGGACTACGTCCAGCAGCTCTATTACTACTGGTACTACTACTACAACATCCGCTCCGTCACCCTTTGGGACTACGCTTCCGGCACCGCCATCTGTTCCGACATCGACGGGCTGCTCGCGGAGGAGAAATGATCTGCTTGTCCAAGGCAGGTTTCGTTATGATGTCCGTGCGTGTGAGAAATGCAGGGCCTTTTGTAAGTTCTTTATTAATAAGCGGGTATAAAACAATGTGCAATTTTCGGGCATTCAGGACGTGGCGAAAATTGCAGACTGTTTCATAACTATCTGATTATGCAATGCTTACAAAACGACTTGCATTTTCCAGGTGCCTATGACGAAATGTGGAAAATTCACTGCTTCCTCCCGGACCTGGCATAAATCAACCTCGCCCGGTGATGCGGCCTCTTTACCTTAGACATCCGGTGCATTGGTCTTTTGGAGAAGCCCAGCATGGATGATTTTGAGAAGTGCTTGATAATGATGAAAATACATCTGGTGGGTATGCTGGACATCTAAAGTGATGGCGCATGAGTTCGCATGTATGAGATATGGGCCTCGCATGAGCCTAAGTATTGGGACTGGGCACAGAACCACTGGAGGACAGGATCTTAAAATAGGTCGCAGAGAAGGTGTCAGCTCATAGGAGAACATTGGGTGGATTGCGGGAAGTCATTGACAGATAATCAGTGATTGTCAGTGACCTGAAAATGGAATTTTTGCGAAAATTGTTTGGAAATCCGATGGGCTGATGGTAAAAAGAGGGATGGAAGCTATGTCGAAAGAGAAATTTCAGTAAATTTGCAGGATAAATGCAAATTCGGGATAATATGAAGTACAAAAGGATATTGCTCAAACTCAGCGGGGAGAGCCTCGGAGGACATGAGGGACGCGGCATCGATGAGGGTATGCTGGCCCGTTATGCCGCTGAGGTGGCCGCTGCAGTCAGGAGCGGAGTACAGGTCGCTATCGTAGTGGGTGGCGGCAATATTTTCAGAGGACTTTCTGGAGCCGGCAAGGGCTTTGACCGTGTAGGCGGAGACCGCATGGGCATGCTTGCGACGGTGATCAACAGTCTCGGGCTGGCGATGGCAATCCGCAGTGCCGGGGTGGATGCGGAGGTGTTCACCTCGACTCCGATGAAGCCGATTGCGGAGTATTATACCAGGGACAATGCCGTAGCGGCCATGGAGCGCGGTGCGGTGGCCCTGATTGCCGGAGGTACCGGCAATCCGTTCTTCACTACGGATTCGGCGGCTGCGCTGAGGGCCTGCGAAATTGGAGCGGACGCATTGCTCAAGGGTACAAGGGTGGACGGAGTCTACACTGCAGATCCGGAGAAGGATCCGAAGGCTGTCAGGTATGATGAGCTGACATTTGACAAGGCCCTCTCTGACGGGCTGAAGGTGATGGACAGCACCGCTTTCGCCCTGTGCAAGGATAACGGCATGCCCATCATCGTCTTCGACATGAACCGGGATGGAAACCTCGGCAGACTCCTCTCAGGGGAGCAGGTCGGCACGCTGGTCCACAAATAAAAAGGGAAATAACTACTAAATCACAATATTATGGCAGACAATGCAAAAGACATCATTGCCTCAGCAGTGAAAAAGATGAACGAGGCCGTCAACTATCTGGAAGAGGACCTCAAGACTTACAGGGCCGGCAAGGCCAATCCGGCTGTTTTCAACAATGTCATGGTGGACTATTACGGCAATCCGACTCCGGTGCCTCAGGTGGCCAGCGTAACAGTGCCTGATGCCCGCACCATGCTTATTCAGCCCTGGGAGAAGAACATGATACCCAAGATAGAGAAGGCCATCATGGATGCCAACCTCGGCTTCACTCCTCAGAACAACGGCGAGCACATCCGCATCAACGTTCCGCCCCTCACTGAGGACCGCCGCAAGGAACTGGTAAAGAAGTCGAAAGCCGCCGGAGAGTCGGCCAAGATATCCGTCCGCAACGCCCGCAAGGAGGCCAATGACCTGCTGAAGAAGGCCCAGAAGGACGGCATGCCCGAGGATGTGGCAAAGGACGCTGAAAACGATGTGCAGAAGGAAGTCGACAACTACAACAAGAAGATCGACACCATTCTGTCGAATAAAGAAAAAGAAATTATGACAGTATAAAGTAATGATGATGAGAAAAATTTTCATTTTAACAGGAGCGATTCTTACAGCCGCTCTATTTCTTGCAGGATGCGATGAGCAGCCTGCATCTCCCATTCCTCCCGAAATCAGTGAGATTTCCGTGAGTCAGGAAAAGATAGGAGTAGGGCAGCAGGTCGTGCTCTCTGCAAAGGATGATGTTCCTATGTCAGGCAATCTGTATCAGATCAGAACGACCTGGACAATAAACGGCAATCAAGTCGTAGAGGATTTCACCCACTATCATAATCAAGGCGGTATCGGAGAGTACACATGTTATTATACTCCTTCAAGAACCGGCACTCTCAATGTGGAACTGAACGTCCATATGTTTTTCGTGGACGCTCCCGGCGGTGAGGCTGAGAAGACTGTGTCAAAGACCACAGAACTGACTGTGTATGAGTGTGACGCAAGAAATTCATTCTGGGGTGATTCTGTAGACATTACACTGCAGAGGGAACCAGGTCTGTCTTCCACACCTACCAGTGAGGGGGTGTATAGCGGGCAAGGCGAGAGTTCGATTCACGCAATTACTGCTTACACCAAGACTGTGCATCTGGAGTATACATTCGAGAATGAGGTACTGGTAGGGATAACAGAGAGTTTCAGCGTTACACCCAGTATGAACAGGTCTTATCAGAGAGTGTTCTCTGTATTTGATGCCGCGCTCAGGTCACTTGAGACGGTCTATCCTGAGAGTGCTGACCGTCAGGCCATAGTCAATACTTCGGACAGCGAGTATGTAGATCTGGTGAACAGATATTCAAATGGCGAGTCGCTAGACGAGCAGGAGCAGACGGATCTCGGTTATGGAATGGTCATGGGATATGTACGTGTCGAGGCGACCATGAGTTCGGAGAATACTGGCATCGTTCTGACGACAAATGCCAATCCGGACAATGACGCTGCTACTGTAATCCTTACTTATAGCAGGAGATAGGAACTACTTTCTGTTAAGTTGCCGCTCCATTGAGGCGCGGTGGATAGTCGTAAAGATCTCGGTGATGAAATCTTCATCGAGGTCTTTTTCTTTTGCCATGGATCTGGCTCTCTCCAGAACATTGTTCCAGCGGTCCGCCTGCAGGACCGTCATGCCGCTCCTCTCCTTGATGAGACCGATGGATGCCGAGATGTCCATCCTCTGGGCAAGCAGGTCAATAAGGGCGGCGTCTATGCGGTCTATGTCTGTGCGCAGGTCATCGATGGCCGCGGCGGCCTCTGCGTCCTGAGTCGATGTTTTCCGTATTTTCAACCGGCCGAGCATGCCGGCAAGGTCTCCCGGTGTGATCTGCTGTGCGGCATCGCTCAGGGCCCGGTCGGGGTCAGGGTGTACCTCAATCATCAGCCCGTCGAAGCCCAATATCAGGGCCTGCCGCGCGATATCCTCCACCAGGTCTCTGCGTCCGGTGATGTGGCTCGGGTCGCAGAGCAGGGGAAGCCCCGGAAGGCGGCGGCGCAGCTCGACGGGTATCTGCCAGAAAGGAGGGTTCCGGTACAGGCTTTCTCCGTAGAAGTGGAAGCCGCGGTGGACTGCGCAGATGCAGTTCAGGCCGCAGCGGGCAAATCTCTCAATCGCTCCTGTCCACAGTTCGGGGTCGGGTACGAGAGGGTTCTTGACAAATACCGGAATGCCGGTGCCCCGCAGGGCCTCTGCTATTTCCTGAACGAGGAACGGATTGCCCGTGGTGCGGGCTCCTATCCATACTGCATCTATTCCGTTTTTAAGGACAATTTCTACGTGGCGGGCATTGGCGACTTCCGTGGCTGTATGCATGTCTGCTGCCGCACCCGCTTCGCGTAGCCACTGTGCTCCGGTTTCTCCCACACCTTCGAAGCATCCCGGGTGTGTGCGGGGCTTCCATAAGCCTCCACGGAGAACTCTGACTCCTGCTTTTTTGAGACTGAACGCCTCTGAAATCAGACTTTCCCTGTTTTCCACGCTGCAAGGACCTGCAATGACATACGGGCGTCCGCTGCCGGAGAATAGCTCCCAATCCTGTATTTGACAAAAATCGCTCATAAGGCTCAACAAAAGTATTTAAAGATTGTGAAAATTACAAGCAAGTTTTTATCTTTGCCGCGAAAAACAAAAACAACACACAATGGCTAATATTTTTACTTCTTCCATCGGGAAAAAACTTATAATGAGTGTAACGGGATTATTCCTGATAATCTTCCTTCTCCTGCATGCGACCATCAACGGTCTGTCCCTCATCAGCGCTGACGCTTTCAGGGCAGGTTGCGACTTCATGGCTCTGCCTATCATCACGGTGATGGTGCCTATCCTTGCAGCCGGATTCATTATCCACATCATTTATGCCATCTACCTCTCATGGACCAACTACAAGGCCCGCGGCAACAACCGTTACGCCGTAGCCAACAAGAGCCAGGCCGACAACTGGGCAGCAAAGAACATGCTCGTGCTCGGTATCGTGGTTCTCGGTCTGCTGGCTTTCCACCTGACCCATTTCTGGGCTGACATGCAGCTGCTGCAGTTCCAGGGTGTGGCTCACGAGAATCTGCCCGATCCCTATGGCCTCCTGCTCGAGACCTTCGGCACATGGTGGGTTACCGTCCTGTACATCGTATGGTTCGTGGCTCTGTGGATGCACCTGACCCACGGTTTCTGGAGCGCATTCCACACTCTCGGTTGGAACAACAATATATGGATCAGCCGCCTGAAGGTGATTTCCTACATCGTGGCTACCATCATCTGCCTGGTGTTTGTGGCAGTGGCTGTGGTATCCTGCCTGAAGGCCTACGCTATAATGTAATTTACGGCGTGTCATAACGGGCAAACTGCAGCGTTGTCTTCAGTCCATGGCTCAGTCATTTACGCCCAGTAAACTCCTTCGCCATGAACTTCGATGCCTTGCATTTTACCCATTCTGACACACCTCTAAATGGACTTTAAGAATAACGGGCTGTGGTTGAAGCATTTCGACACAGCCTTTTTTTATTTATAACGTTTATGAAGAACATACTGATTCCTCTCGCTCTTGTGCTCTGTCCGGCGGTACTGGCCGCTCAGGAACAGAAGGACCGGCTGCCTTACTGGCAGGACGTGCAGACCGTGGAGGTGAACCGGGAATATCCTCGGACGGCTTTCATGAGCTATCCCGACTCGGCGACAGCCGCAGCGTACCGCTATGAGAACAGCCCCCGTTACCTGCTGCTCAACGGGGTGTGGAAGTTCTACTTCGTTGACGCTTACCGTGACCTGCCGGAGAATATTACGGATCCTTCCGTGGATGCCTCCGGGTGGCACGACATCAACGTGCCTGGCAACTGGGAAGTGCAGGGCTTCGGTACGGCCATCTATACCAACCACGGCTATGAGTTCAAGCCGCGCAATCCCACGCCTCCGGTCCTGCCCGAGGACAATCCCGTCGGGGTCTACCGTCGGGAGTTCACCGTTCCCGAGTCATGGGACGGCTCGGAGATATTCCTGAATATCGACGGGGCAAAGTCCGGGGTGTACGTGTACCTGAACGGACGCGAGGTGGGCTACAGCGAGGATTCCAAGACCTCGGCGGAGTTTGCCGTGAGCGACTTTCTCGTGCCTGGGGTCAATACCCTGGTGCTGAAGATATACCGTTGGAGCACCGGCTCTTACCTGGAGTGCCAGGATTTCTGGAGGATGAGCGGTATCGAGAGGGACGTGTACCTGTGGTGCCAGCCCAGAGAGGCCGCGCTGAAGGATTTCACGGTCGTGTCTACACTGGATGACACCTATACTGACGGTCTGTTCTCGCTCAGGGCGGTGCTGAAGAATACATCTGCCAGTGGCTCCGAGGCGGTGCTGCGCGGAACGCTGACCGGGCCGGACGGGGCCGTGGTGTGGTCTGATGTCCGGAATGTGCCTCTGGATGCCGGCGGTACCTCGGAAGTGCTCTTCGAGAACAGTATTCCCGATGTCCAGCCCTGGTCTGCGGAGCATCCGGACCTGTACCGGCTGACCATGACCGTCTATGCTGACGGGAAGGTGGTGGAGACCGTGCCTTATCATGTGGGATTCCGCAAGTTCGAGATCAAGCCTTCCGGAGAGCTTTCCCCTGAGGGCCGTCCCTACGTGCTCTTCTACGTCAACGGTCAGCCCGTCAAGCTCAAGGGCGTGAATACCCACGAGCACAACCCTCTTACCGGTCACTATGTCACCGAGGAGCTTATCCGCCGCGACCTGGAGCTGATGAAGCAGAACAATATCAACACCGTGCGTCTGGCCCACTATCCCCAGGGCCGCCGCTTCTACGAGCTGTGCGACGAGTACGGCCTGTACGTCTACGATGAGGCCAATATCGAGTCCCACGGCATGTACTACAACCTGCGCAAGGGCGGGACGCTCGGCAACAATCCCGAATGGCTTGCCGCCCATATGGACCGTACCGTCAATATGTACGAGCGCAACAAGAACTATCCCTGCATCACCGTCTGGTCCCTTGGCAATGAGGCCGGCAACGGATACAATTTCTACCAGACCTATCTCTGGATCAAGGACCGCGAGAGGGGAGGAATGGACCGTCCCGTCTGCTATGAGCGGGCACAGTGGGAGTGGAACAGCGACATGTACGTGCCGCAGTATCCGGGAGCGGACTGGCTGCGGCAGATAGGCCGCTCCGGCAGTGACCGTCCGGTGGTGCCTTCGGAGTATTCCCATGCGATGGGCAATTCCTCCGGCAGCCTCTCCCTGCAGTGGGACGAGATCTACCGCTACCCCAACCTGCAGGGCGGCTATATCTGGGACTGGGTCGACCAGGGCATCTGGCAGGACCGTGACGGAGGCTTCTGGGCCTACGGCGGAGACTTCGGCGTCAATGCCCCGAGCGACGGCAATTTCCTCTGCAACGGTATTGTCAATCCCGACCGCAATCCCCATCCGGCGATGACTGAAGTCAAGCATGCCTACCAGAATGCCGCTTTCCGGCCTTCCGGCTATGCCGAGGATCCCACGGCGGAGCGTACCCTTGCGACCGGACGGCTCGCATTTGACTCTGTTCCGGAGGACGGCAAGGTTTCGGTGGATGTCATCAACCGCTTCTATTTCACCTCATTGGATGCGTATGATTTCACCTACGAGCTGACCGCTGACGGACGGGTGGCCGCTTCCGGGACATTGGCCGTGAGCGCAGCTCCACAGGATACCGTGACGGTGGAGATTCCCGTGCCGGCACTGAAGAGCAGCGGCACGGAGTATTTTCTCAACCTGTATATGAAGCAGCGTTCGGAGGTGTCGGGTATCCCTGCAGGACATGTGCTGGCTTCCGACCAGATAGCCTTCCCTGTCACGGGTGAGCGGCCTGTCTATGCCGAGGGCCGCGGTCCGGTCCTGTCGGTCGACTCCGTGTCGTCCGAGGGTGTGATACGCATTTTCTCCCCTTCGGTGGAATGGGTGTTCGACCGCTCCGCCGCCGCTGTCACCTCCTACAAGGTGCGGGGCGTGGAGTATTTTGCCGATGGCTTCGGACTGCGTCCCAATTTCTGGCGCGGGCCCAATGACAATGACTACGGCAACGGGGCTCCCAAGCGGCTGCAGATCTGGAAGACTTCCTCGCAGGAGCTGCGCGTGGGTGCTGTGTCAGCTGTCATGGACGGGACTGATGCCGTGATGACGGTGGAGTACCTGTTAGCGGCAGGCAACAAGTATATCGCCGAGTACCGGGTGCATCCCGACGGAGTGGTGGATGCCCGCCTGCATTTTACCCCGGCCCTGATGCCAGAGGTGGAGTCCGAGGCTTCCGAGGCGACCCTGACGGCGACCTATACGCCAGGACAGGAGTCCCGTGTAGGCCTGAAGGCCCGTCCGGAAGTTCCCCGTATCGGAGTGCGTTTCCGTCTGCCCGTAGCCATGCACGGGGTGACCTGGTACGGACGCGGCCCGGGAGAGAACTATGTCGACCGCAGCCGCGGCTCGCTGGTGGGACTGTATTCCTCATCGGCAGAGTCCATGTACTTCCCCTACGTGCGTCCCCAGGAGAACGGTCACCGCAGCGACACCCGCTGGGCAGCCTTCTATGGAAGTGGCAACGGCCTGATGGTGGTGGCTGACAGTACGATAGGCTTCAGTGCCCTACGTAATCCCGTGGAGGATTTCGACTCGGAGGAGGCTGTGGAACACGACTACCAGTGGCCCAATTTCACTCCGGAGCAGATTGCCTCCAAGGATCCCGCTGATGCGAAGGACGTGCTGCGCCGCATGCATCACATCAACGACATCGTCCCGCAGGACTACGTTGAGGTCTGCATCGACATGCGCCAGCAGGGTGTGGCCGGCTACGACAGCTGGGGTGACCGTCCCGAACCGCAGTACCAGCTCCCCGCCGACCGCGACTACACCTGGAGCTTCACCCTCGTCCCCGTCAAAAACGCCCGCGACGCACAGCGCAAGGCCCTCTACGACTACGGGCTGTAGCCTTGTACGCGCCACCGTCCTTTCTTCGATATCCTGTTACCTTGCCTTCGCGTATTCTGTTCCCTTGCCTTACCGCACCGGCAGCGTTTCTCACGATTTGTTGCCGTTGTGGATATGGATCATAAGGGATGGGGAATACGCGGAAAAGCCCGACCGACTCCTTCGGAAAGAGGCGGCATAATTGAGGTTTGTGACGGGTTTGTGCTATATTTGCAATATGGATAGAGGATATGCACATTGGTTCACCGTATTCTTGCTGCTGGCGTTTATGCTGCTGCGGGTGTCGGTATTGCCGTGCTTTGCGCATGGAGTCGGGAGCGTGGAGGAGGAATGCCTGAGGGCAGAAGTAGCGGAAGAGGTGACGGACAGTGCGGTTGTGCAGGAGATGGCAGTGAGAATTTCCGGGGAGAGGGACAGGATGGAAGAGAGTGTCGGGAAAATTAAACAGGCAAAGGAGAAGTATGACCGGGCGTTGGAAGATTTCAGTCGTGGGGAGAGGCGCCGCGGGACAGCGACGTGGGTCCTGTATTTCTGCATTTCGGCCTGTGTCTTGCTTGCCTCTTACGTCGTATTGATGGAGGTGAGAAGGAAGACTTGTCGGAAGAAAGTCATTGTCAAGGCATTGCAGCCTGAAAGGGAAAGGCTGCAGAGTATGCTCTCTTACGATATCGATGAGGATACGAGGGAGGCGATACAGGATACGATATCCTTGCTTACGGGACTTCTGTCTGAAAAGGACCTTACAGGCAGCATGTCCGACAGGAGCAATGAGCGGATCCGGAGGCTGGCGGCCAATAAATCCGGGCTGATGACCGCCCTGAGAATGTCCTATTCGCTGACAGAACCCGGATTTGTCTCAAAGTTGCAGGGCTATGGCCTTACGGATAAGGAGATAGGATATTGTTGCCTTTATGCGTCAGGCCTTAAAGGCAAGGATATATCCTTTCTTCTGAACAACGGCGGACACGGCCACTACAATATCGCAAGTACGGTCAGAGCCAAAATCGGCCTCATGGAGAGTGATACGAATCTGTCGATTTACATCCGTAACATGCTCCGGGACAAGCAATGAGATATCCGGAAAATTTGTTATTTTTGCCTTGCGAACTTATGCGTAAGTACAACTATGGCGCAATTGATTAGAATTGCAGTAGCTTTTCTCTGCATAGCATTGTCATTGCCCAATGTGCCCGGTTACGGACAATCAGGCGGAGAGCCGGACAGTCAAGGCCGGGTCATTGTGGATTTCATGGGGACACCCCTGCTCACCGGAAATGAATACAATCGGATAATCGGCAATGCGGTGGACTCGCTTTCCTCGCAGGGCGGGCATCCGGTACTGGAAGATTGGGTCGATTCTGTTGAAATGTTTCTGGACAAAGCGTGCTTCAGCGGTACAAAGGACAGCATCGTATTCTATATGCTCAGCCATGAAGCCGGGATGGCCGGGCAGGACTGGCAGAGGGCGTACCATAGCCTGAACCGGTTGGAGCATATCACGGACAGCATCCGGTTCGAGGAACTTCACCGGCAGGTATACAGTCTGGGCAATGCCCTTCACAAGGCGGAAGAGGAAGATAAAGAGCAGAATCCACACATGGGGCTTGTTGTCGCCATCGTCATACTTTCTGCGGCAGTCCTGGCCTTGACGGCAGCGACATTCACGCTTTACAGCAAGCTGCGTAAACAGAGAAAAATAACGTCCCTCCATGCTTACATCTCCAGGGACATTGAGGAAGAATCGGTCAGACAGAAAGACGAAATCCGGGAACTTGAAGGTGGAATGAAGAGAATGAAGGAGCGGCAGCGGCAGGAGGAAAGGGCCCGGAAGGCGCTGGCTGTGATGCTGCAGCAGAGGGCAGAAGGCAGTGAAGAACTGATAGCCTTCACCGAGGATCTGCTCAAAGTCACCGGAGAACTGGCCAACATTTACTATGAGTCTTCCTCCCGTCCGGAGACCTTGGCCGGCAGGGTGAAGAAAACTCTCGGGGACAGACTGGACAGGAATGCGGCATTCCGGCGCATAGGGCAACTTGTAGAGGCATCCTATCCGGGCTTCATGCAGGACCTGACCAAAGAATTCCCATGGCTGAATGATGATGACAGGCTGCTGATATCGCTGATGATTTGCGGGATATCATCCGGCGCATCATGCGTGATACTGAATATCGGTCTGAATAGTCTCAATATACGGAAGACACGGATTGCCAAGAAGATGAACGCACCGGACAGACTTTCGATATACCTGCGCGACAGACTTTACAACTGGAATCAGAAATAGCGGTATATCAGCATTTTACGTTTTGTGCAAAACTTTCACCCCCACCTGCGGCAGAGTGCAGGGAATCAGGCTGTGAAAGTTTTTTATTTTTATAATTGCCACATATTCAATAGATTGTCAAATCATAGCACTACTCTTTCATCCTTGACACAGGGTCAGGGCGGTTATATCTTTGCCCCAACATCAAACCAGACCCGATATGAAACCATCCGTATTTCTACTGACAGCCATGTTGCTGTCATTTGTCACCGTTTCCGCAGATGCAGAGCCATTGTCCCTTTCCATTAAAGGGAAAGTGAAGGACAAGCAGGGACAACCGGTCCCCGCCGCATTGGTCGTGCTGCTCTCCCAGGAAGACAGTACTGTACTCAATTTCACCTATGCCGACACTTCCGGCCTCTTTTCCATGGACATGAGAACTGTCCCGGATACCCCGCTCATCGTAGAGATTTCATCCATGGGATATGAGAAGGTGAGACTCACGGTCACGCCTCCCAGTTCCAATCTCGTCGTGACTTTGGAGGCATCTTCCGAGACACTGGCGCAGGTTGTTGTCACATCTGACCGGGGCACGGTAAGCAAGCGTCCCGGCAAGCTCGTCTACTCTCCTCCCGCGGAAACGGCCTCGGCGATGGACGCATTCTCCATGCTCGGATATGCCCCGCTCGTGACCGTAAGCAGGGAGGCCGTCACCGTTCTCGGGAACAAACGGGCAGAAATCTGGGTAGACGGCCGGAAGCCCGTCATGAGCCAGGAGGCTGCAATGGACATACTGCGCAACACTCCTGCAGAAAAAATAGAGAAAATCGAAGTCATCACCTCCCCGGGGGCCTCCTACAAGGCCTCCTCCGGGGCGGTTATCAACGTGGTCTACAAGAAGGAACCGGGACAGGGTCTTGATGGAAGCGCCAGTCTGAGAGGCACATACTATGCGAGAAAGGTGTCTCCGGAAACGGCTTTGGGGCTTAACTGGGCCGGAAGGAAACTGACCGTATCGGGAAATCTCGGATTCGTGAACAGCGGCAGCCGCATTGACCAGACCGAGCAGTACAGCTACTTCGATACCGGTCAGGACATCGGTTACAGATCATCGCTGCGAAGTGACCTTTACATGCTGCACGGCAACTTGAACCTGAGCTGTGACATCAATTCCGTAAACCTGATAGGAGCCTCTGTCGCCCTGGACGGCGACTGGACGGATATCCGCAATGAGATCCTCACCGATTACCTGAGTGACGGCATCCTGACACGTAGTTCCCTGGTATCTTCCATAACCGGCAATCCTGAGATAAAACCAGGCCTGGGAGCAGAGATGTATTACAACCTGAAAACGGATACCTATGGCAGCAATCTCGATATAAGTGCCAACTACTCTTCCTACTACGACAACTCCCGCATAAGGACAGAAATCACGAGCCAGTCACCCCGGAGCTGGATTCAGCAGACCGTCTCGGATTTCCGGGCCTTTGAGGCAAAGGCCGTGTACCGCCATGTTTTCGCAGACGGAAGTTCCTTGAGCAGCGGTCTGGAACACACTTCCACACTGCTCTCAAACGATTTTTTCAGAGACGACAGCACGGGCTGGAACAACACGTTCCTGTATAATGAGCATATTTCCCATGCCTACATCTCCTATGACCGGCAGTGGAACGAAGTGCTGTGGACAACGGCCGGACTGCGTGGGGAATACACCCACATTTCAGGGGAACAACAGGTGACCGGAGAGAAAGTGCGGCAGAGTTATTTCAATCTGTTCCCATCAGTTTCGGTGATGCTGAATCTCGGAGAAGGGAAACACAGTCTCATGCTGGACTACCGGATGAATATAGACAGACCGTTCTATACCAGCCTCAATCCATTCGAGATATGGACTACGGAGAACACCTACAGCACCGGCAATCCGCAGCTCGGGGCGGCACTGGCCCATGAGCTGATGTTCAATTACACCTTCTTCTATGACTATATGCTCGGAATAATGTGGATGAACTCCGGCAATGCCGTATTCGACTACGACGAGTATGTCGGAAACGGTATTATGAAGTCATCTACAGGCAATTTCGGCATACACAATATGCTGCACATGACAGCCGATATCAACAAACGGCTTTTCAACGGAATCTGGGAGATACGTCTGAACGCCACCGCAGGATACGAGAATCTGGAGGCCGTTCTCGGGGAAACCGACATGTCCTACTCCACCTGGTACTGGATGGCGGACCTGCGCAACACCGTAAACCTCTCGCGGCAGCATGGTCTGTTCATGACCTTCTCCTACAGTTACAATTCCCCAATGCGCTCCCTTACCTGGGAAGTCCCCGAGAGGCATTATCTCAATCTTTCCATTTCCAAGCAGTTCGACTTTGGAGGTACGCTCAGTCTCGAGGCCACCGATCTGCTCGGTACTTTTGGCCCTCAGCACTTCTCCACCGCCACCTATACCTATCACCGCGATTGGCAGACCTGGTCCGGCCTGATAACCCTGTCATGGCGACAGACCTTCGGCCGCAAATACGTCCGTCAGGCCGAGGACCGCTCCGCAGGCAATCTCTCGAAGAGAATCAGGTAAGCAATGAAACTTTGGCCGTAGAAAATCCCCATTGTGAAATTTTAAATTGCAACGAGCTGATATACAAGGGTGATTTTTTCCATTTGTGAAACTTTCCATTTGCCTTGAAACTTCAAGGAGGTTTTCTTTGTCTGTAAAATGAGTGGAATTACTGCTATGGAAAAGTTTCCTTTTTTACGTTTGTTGTTGTTGCTGCTGTCAGTTTCATCCTGCTTCATTGCGGCGGCAGTGCCGTCACCGGCCTGTACGGACACGGTCGGAAAAGCATATGCGAGCGAACCGCAGGACAGTGTCGAATATCTCAAGGAGGTCACTGTCATTGCCCGCCGCACCCGCCATCAGGCTGACGGCTATACGATGAACCTGCGCTCTTCCGACATTGTCAGGGGCAAGAGCGCTTCGGAGGCCCTTGTCTTTCTGCCCGGTGTCAGCCGCCAGGCTTCCGTTTACAGGGTCAATGGCGTGGATGTCAGTGAGATATACGTAGACGGAATGAAACTTACGAGTTTCAGTGAACTGGACAATATTCCAGCGGAAAGGATCGACAAGATTAAGGTCAATTATCTCGCAGGAGTCAGCCAGAACGCCTCCGTCAGCGGCGGCACCATCGAGATAACTCTGAAACGGGTGCCGGAAGGAGGTTATTCCGGCAGCGTCTCCGCCATGGGAGGCTATGCCAACTACGGGGGCTTAGGCAATGCCGGAATGCTGTTTCAGGCCCGCTACGGCAGGACCAGTATCTACAACAGTCTGACGGTCAACGGCGGGGCAATGAAGGAGCGGGGCTGGCAGAGCACTCGGACCTCCGGCGGTGAGCTGCTCTCGGCAAAGGACGAACAGACCTCATCCCCGTTCTGGGGAATCCAGGACCGTCTCAGTCTCAATCGGGAGATAAACAAAAGGAACAATATCGGAATCAGCTATTACGCCGGATGGAGCCAGTCCGCACCTGAGACCGGAACCCGTGAGGGCGGCCTCTCCACCTCCATGATCAACCGAAGCGGACGTCTGACCCAGGAGGCTACAGTCAAATATTCGTCGGTGTTCAATGACAGAGGCACATCCATGGACGTCACCGCCGACTGGCTGAACCGTAATCTGTCCACGGAGTATCTTTATACCTCCGATGACGGACAGAACCGGCATCAGGCTCTTTCAGCGCAGGAGAACCGGAGCAACATGTTGAAACTCGCGGTTGATTTTTCAGATCCTCTTTCGGAAAAACTGGAACTGGAATACGGAGCCTCGGCCCAGTACATTGCATCATCGTATTCTCCCGAAACCGTAGGACAGGACGACTCTGAGACGGACCTCGGCAGCAGCCTCCCTACCCGAACCCGCGCCTTTACCCCGCTCGCCTATGCCTCCGTCGCCGGAAAGTTGTGGAAAATCCAGTACAGTGCCGGCCTGAACCTCCAGATGAACTGGATAGAGTATATTCCGCTTGACGGTGGCGGCAGTCCTTCCGGAAATATCCAGTGGGGTGTCAATCCCTCCGTCCAGCTCCGCATGCCCTTGGACAGCCGGGGGCGTTTCTCATTGAGGCTCAACTACAGGCACCAGCTCGACAATATCCCGTATGACGCCATTTCCTCCACCGTCCGCTGGATTGACCCATGGCATTATTCTACAGGCAATCCCGATCTGGTCGCTCCCACCCGGGACCGCGTCATGCTCGGCCTCTCCCTTTTCGGGGACATCCTCTCCCTCCAGGGCACCTATACACATTCGCGCAACTCTATCTATTGGGACAACTTCGCCGACCCGGACAGCCCCGGCGTGTTTTATGAAACCCCTGTCAACATTCCCCGCCGCAATTCCTACGGCCTCAACGCGGAGCTGAATCTCAATCCGCTGAAACCCTGGCGGATAAAACTCTCCGCAGAATATACATTCAACGTGGAGGACAATACCATCGGCGGAGTCACCTACCGGGGCACCAATGTGCACCAGTTCTACATGCTGCTGAACCAGCTGAGCTTCAAGGGATGGGGAGCTGCGGTCAATGCCGTTTACGACCCGGCCTTCCATTCCTTCGGCTACACCTACCATTCCGTGTACACAGTCAACCTCCAGTTCTACAAGACATTCCTGGATGGCAGGCTCAGAGTGGCCCTGTCCGGTATCGTTGCAGGGAAACGCCGACGTATAGACCGTATAGTCGGAGATCAGGTAATAACCCACGCCTACACGACACCGGCACAGACCGCGACCCTGTCCGTCTTCTGGTCATTCTCCGGAGGTCGGAAGGTCAGTGTGCGGCGGGTCAGCGGAGACCAGAGCTACGAGGAGGTGGTCAATGAGAGGTGAGCGGACCGATGCTGTTCAATCGGGCCGGTGTTGCCGGCAGTCCGTTTCCCAGACTCTCAGATGTCGAGGGTAAGCTCGACGGGGCAGTGGTCGGAACCGAATATCTCGTTGTGGATGGACGCACCGAGCAGCTTGGGCTGGAGGCGGTTGGATACGAGGAAATAGTCGATGCGCCACCCGGCGTTCTTCTCGCGGGCCTTGAAGCGGTAGGACCACCAGGAATAGACACCCTCGGTGTCGGGATAGAAATAGCGGAATGTATCGGTGAATCCGGCGGCGAGCAGGTCGGAGAACTTGCCGCGCTCCTGGTCGGTGAATCCGGCATTCATCCTGTTGGTCTTCGGGTTCTTCAGGTCGATCTCCTTGTGGGCCACGTTGAGGTCGCCGCAGACGATGACCGGCTTGACGGCATCCAGACGCAGCAGGTAGGCGCGGAACTCGTCCTCCCATGTCATGCGGTAATCCAGCCGCCGGAGCTCGTCCTGGGAATTGGGTGTGTAGACCGTAACCAGGTAGAACTCAGGCATCTCGAGTGTGATTACGCGGCCTTCGGTGTCGTGCTCCTCCAGGCCCAGGCCGTAGGTGACTGACAGCGGCTCATACCGGGAGAATATGGCGGTGCCGGAGTAGCCTTTCTTCTGGGCGTAGTTCCAGTATGAGCGGTAGCCATCGAAGGCTATGTCCAGCTGTCCCTCCTGCATCTTGGTTTCCTGCAGGCAGAAAAAGTCTGCGTCCAGTGTCTTGAAGGACTCCTCGAATCCCTTGCCGCAGCAGGCCCTCAGGCCGTTTACATTCCACGAGATAAATTTCATATCGGTGTCGGTTCTGTGTTGTTACTGATTACAGGGTGCAAAGATACGCATTTTTGTCATGTAGACACTTCCTTTGTCATCAAAGCCTACTCCTTCGGAAGGAGTGAGGAAAATGCGGGAAAAGCTGACTCCTTTGGAAGGAGTGAGAAGGGATGAAGAGTGTCGCGTCGGTATCGTATGGTGACAGAGTGGCCGTGATTATCGTTACGGCCGGATGACCGTGTCGTGGTCTCCGTTGTGGAGGAGCCTTTAGCGCGTCTCCTTTGCAACAGACCCTTTGGGCGGCATTACCTTTCCGTTTCCTTTCCACAACGGCAGTGTAATCCGCGATTCTCTGCCGTTGCGGTGCTGTCTTTTCTGCAACACCTTTGCTACAGGCTCTCAGCACGGCATTGTTTCTCCATCGCTCTTCCACAACGGCAGCAAATCCCGCGATTCTCTGCCGTTGCGGATGTGTGTTGTGCGGCCGCTGAAACGTGGACCAAATGCAGATTCTGTAAAAAAATTACCCGTCGGATGAGATTCCTGGCAGATTTTCCGGGATAATACAGTATCTTTACGTCACGTCCCGCAGTAACCAGTGTACAAATCCTTAAAACATAATAAAATGAGAGCACCGTATCACTATTGCTACACCTCTCATGGAGAGGTGCTTTGCCGGGACGATGAAGATTTTTGCCGGCTTCTGTGCAGGATTGCGCAGATATCGGAGACCATGAACGCGGGTATTTTCGCGTACGCGTTGATGTCTACACATGCGCATCAGATTATCGAGACTGATAACCTGCCTGAGTTCTCAAGGCGGCTCAGGCATTCGTACACCAGCACTTTCAATAAGAAATATCATCGTAAAGGGCCTTTGGGTGAGAAGAATTTCTTCAGCCTCGAACTTCGCGGCATAGAGCATAAGGCCGCAGCAATCAGCTATGTTCTGAAAAATCCCGTGCATCATCAGGTATGCGTGAATCCCTTCAGTTATCCGTACAGTAGCGCGGGCCTGTATTTCGGCCGTGCGGTAAGAGGGGGCGGATGTGAGTCAGGAACGGTTCTGACACAAAAGGAACGGGTGCATGAGACCCTGGCCAAGAAATTGCTCAGGCGCAGCAAGCCATTGACGGACTTGCTCCGGCTGGATGACAAGGGGTGCGTCGATCCGGCTTCATTTGTGGAGTACAAGACGGTCGAGATGATTTTCGGTACGTACAATGCCTTTCAGTACAATCTCCACAGACGCGACTATGAGGAATGGAAACAGCAGCAGAAACAGGATGGCGCAGAAGACGAGCCTGTTACGCTGAAGTCTATAGAACCGTGGATGTCCAATGAGGAGGTGGAGGCTTTTGAGCGAAAGAGCAAGCATTGGTACAGGGAGGAGGCTGTCTCTGATATGGAGCTTTGCCGGATAATTGACACGGATATCATAAATCGGTATGGGCGGGAAAGTTACTGGCATCTGACTGAGGAAGAGAAGAAAGAGACGGCGAAATGGCTTATTGGGAATTTCAATGCCTCGGAGGCACAGGTGTGCAGGTGCCTCGCCTTGCCGTACAAGAAAAAGGGATAATGGCATGCCGCAACGGCATGGAATTGCGGGAAATGCTGCCGTTGTGGAAGGGGAACGGAGTAGGGATGCCGTGCAGAAGGCCAGTAGAGGGGGTGCGGCGGAAAGGGCGGCGCCGCAACGGCAGGTAATCGCGGGAAATGCTGCCGTTGTGGAAGGGGAACGGAGTAGGGATGCCGTGCAGAAGGCCAGTAGAGGGGGTGCGGCGGAAAGGGCGGCGCCGCAACGGCAGGTAATCGCGGGAAATGCTGCCGTTGTGGAAGGGGAACGGAGTAGGGATGCCGTGCAGAAGG